>Ga0302182_10000854_pt1 | contig 17378 bp, 14 predicted proteins | sample I_Palsa_N3_1_FD_198781 | JGI IMG/M metagenome (GOLD analysis project Ga0302182, IMG submission 198781) | Peat permafrost microbial communities from Stordalen Mire near Abisko, Sweden - I_Palsa_N3_1 | ecosystem: Environmental > Terrestrial > Soil > Palsa > Peat permafrost | place: Sweden...
AGCGACCGCCCAGAACCGGCATGTCTGAAGTAGTTCAATGTCGATTGTTTGGCTCCCCAGCGGTCCTTGAACGTTATCAGGCCGTGGTTATCGGTGTCTGATCGGCCCAAATCGAACTGTTGCAATCCCGACGCCTTAGCTTCTTGGATAGCTCGCCAAAATAATAAGTGCATGCCTCCGAGGTTATTAGATTCAGCGTCGGAGCATCCGTACTTGTAGACCAGAGAGTTCTTGTGTCGCAGCGTAAGAATTCCGGCAATTGCTTGATCGCCCTTGAACGCCAAGCGGATCTGAAGGGCTTCACCAAAACGATCGATCAAGTTTCGAAACCAGATCCGGGGCTGTGGCGGGACACCGTGCCGGCGACGTGTAAGCAGTTGCAAACGATAGAAACCTTCGAAAAGCGAGTCGGAACGGCCCACTTGCTCGGTTAATCCTTCACGCTCGGCTCGCCTGATCTTTCTTTGCGTAGAATCTTTATGGAAATTGAGAAAAAGAGTTTCCAAAGCGGGCTCGAGGTTCAGCACGTGAAAGCAATACGCCGCGGTATTACTAAACAATGGGCCGATACCGTCAAGCGAACAAAGCGGACGGATCTCAGCATAAGCCTGTTTATCTTTCTCGCAATCTTGCGCCAGTGCCGCCAGCAGGCTTGGAATGTCTGCCGGAGTGTCCATTAGAAGGTCGCAATGATCCGAAAACGGCAGCGAAACCAGCCGGCGCCCTGTTATCCAACTCTCAACCCGGCAAAACACGAGTCCATTCCGCAAAGGCTCGTTCGGAGCAGACGTCGTATAACAGATCGGCTGATAGCGGTAAGTGCGGCAAAGTGCGTCGAGCCACGCGGTGGTGTGGAACACCGAAGAGCGAGGATGCCTGCTCAGAAATTCTTCCCATCGCGGGTCTTTAAGAGGAGAAACTTGGTAGACAGGAGTCAACCTTCTTAAGCCGGAGAACGCGACGTCAGCAGTAAATTCTGACTCTGAAGCTGTAAACAACTGGAATGATCACGACTCAAAACGGGACTCGCAAAACCGGCAAGCAGTATTGAATGCCGAGGATAGCAACCTTGATCATTTGCCTGAGGAGCTGCTTCGAGTGAAAAGAAAGAGACACTCTTTTCCAAGCCACACGTTGCGATTCTGTTCTACTGTTCCAAAAACCCACCGAACCATCTTATGAAGGGTGGATTGTGTTAAAAATCGGCGCATCGTCGGTAGTGCAAGGTTATGTCGATAAACCGACGCCAAGTTTAGACCCTGTTGGTTGGCAGTGCCGATGACGAACTGTGCTGATATAGGACACGTGCGATAACCCACCGGTTGAAACAAAGACCTCATCTTTGCGATAAAAACAAAGACATGATTCGAAAAGTGAGCCGCGTCAGTACATTCAAGTATAAGCATGCCCCCCGGGGCTAGAAGAGAAGCAATCTTCGCTATAACGGTAGCGGGAGTTCGAACGTGAGCAAGCACTCCGATACAAATAATTAGATCGTACGATCCCGTCTCAAGGGGGGCTGTCATCAAGTCTTGATTTATGAATTCAACATTATTTATCAGATCCGAAGACACTCTTTGACGGGCCCGGGACAACATTTCAGGTGAGATGTCAAGAAGGGTAAGTCGATTTTCCAAGGTCAGAAGTGGCACAGAGATAGAACCGTCGCCACACCCTATGTCCAGCACTCGGCTAAAATTCTGCCCTCTAATAAATTCCTGTACGGTCTCTTTGCGGATCTCGATAATATAACGTCGGATGTCGAGATAGTTTTTGGGGTTTCCAAAATACCGGCCTACTCTCTCGGCAGCATGCGGGGGAGAAACGTCTCGATCCTGTTTTTCTTCTGGCTCAAACGTCTTAGATTGCTGCGACATATCGTATCTCCCGTCTGAAATTACTTGCGGATCACGATGAGAAATCCCGCCCATCAAGCCGCAACCAACAAAGGCGAAAAAACTGCCTTGATCGAGTTGCATGTGGCATAAGACAGAAGCGCAATTTCAACTAAGACCCGACATCCGGCGTGGCTTTAAAACTGAGACGGAACAATATTTCAATTCAACGCCAAATCGTTTGTCCGCCCCAAAGACGGCTGAGCTGTTGACGTCTAAGATATGCGATTGTTTGGGGCTCATTTACTTGGGGAATGCGTTTCACATAGCCGCTGATGAATCCATAAAGCAGTCCGATCGATCCAATGACATACGGCTTTCGTATCAGATTGGCGAAGCATTTGGATAGCATGAACAATGGGTGGTAACCACAGATGTAATTAGCCCTTCCATTTTTGACCACCCCGTTCCAAATACCCTCCGCAGTCCCAGTAACTCGATGATGGATGACGTGCAATTCCGGGAAACTCCTGGTGGTCCACCCCAACATGCTGGCCTTAACTTCATCCATCGTATCCCACCCAGGTGCCGGCCAAAATCCGCCAATTGCGTCCCAGCATTCTCTTCTGTAGATCTTTGTGGCGCCTCTGACGTGAAACACCGGACATGCTTCGATCGATTTCACGCCATCGATAACGTAGCAAATGACTCCGCCGCCCACACCTAGATTGGCGTCGCTCCGGAAGTTTCCGATGCATTTCTCAAAGTAGTCGGGCTCCAGGGTCAAATCGCCATCGAGTTTCACGATGAATTCCCAGTCCTTACAACTTGCCGCATGAAGTCCATCATTGAATGCGTCGACAACGCCTCCGCCTGCTTTTCGAAAACCACGGTTTCCCCGATGAACAGCGCGAATCCAAGGATACTGGCGTGCGTATTCATCAATGATACTTCCAGTGCTATCTGTTGATCCGTCGTTCACTATTATCCATTCTGCAGGACGGATCGTTTGGTCGAGCATGCTCTCTACGGTGAATTTTAGGTACGCCGCCTCGTCACGAACGGGAGTAATCACCAAATAGCGCGCGCTCGCAGTCACGGTAGGCATGGTTTCGATCAGATGTGGACTTGTTCCATTCAATCCAGTCAATTGCATTTCCTTCTAGGGGGCGATCCCGCTGAGCCCTCGGCCGCTATCCCTCATTGCGACCATGCAAATCAATTCAGTGAAACTGCCCGGTCAATCAAAGGCAGCTGTTTAGAATCTATCACCGCACACGATAGTAAAAGCTCCAATCCTCGTTTCCCTAGGCGCAACAGTAATGCCCGTATTGTGAACACTTACAATTGTGAAGTTCCTGTAGAACGACCACCGCTGCGAGCCAGTATCATCTGCTCTTGCTCGGGGAGATCCCTCGAAGCCACGCCTTTGGTCTAGCGATACCGGAGCCGTATGGCTGGATTGGCTGCGCTAATTCCCTGGACCGGCCGATTCTCCCATAGCTCGGGTGCACAGTCTTATCCGGCAAAAAGCTAGCAGCCCGCTCGGGTTCTACTGCAACGGCTTTCTTAGGGGCCCCGGTGGCAGCAACGATCATAGCTATTAATGCATACCACGTTATGAAGGTCTGATCGAAATACGAAATTCCCAAAAACGCGATCATGTTTGCGAACAGCGCCACTCCAAGCAACCAGAAGAACCACGCGTCATCGGAATCCTCTCCAGCGGCCTTTCTGGCGTTCCCAAGGTATTTGAAGCAATAGATAATCATCACCAAAAACAAAATCAAGCAAAGCAGGCCCGAGTTATCAGCAATCGCGACATACTGATTGGCCATATCCCACATGTCATCCTCGGATCCCCATGCCCAATAGTCACGCGCCCCAATCAACCACCAACTCCAGAAGTGGCGTATAGATTGGTCAATGATTGCGAATCGCTGATAACCAGTTGACCCTCCGACGAAATCGATGCGCGCGAACAATGCCCAAACCGGCGCCTTCATGACTAAGTGGAGACCAACAAGCATCGCCGCAAGCCCTCGACGAACCCACTGCATTCTTTTTCGAAGCGGCCACATCAACAGTCCAATCACTATCGCGAGACAAGCTGAAACAGCTGTGCTGGTGTGTGACGTAAACGTGATCACCAGTCCCGCGACGACTCCCGCTCCAGCCATAATCCGGGATCCGCCTTTTCGCCACAGGCAAAGAAACAACGGGATGAGCGTTGCACCAAAGCATCCGGCCGTGAGAAACACCCCGAACGGTCCCTGCGAGCGGAGGTAGTTTCCTCTCATAAGAGTGAGCGCGGGTACGCCACCAAACATTGCCAGAACATTGCGGCCCGTTATCTGCTCGTTCCACATGCAAGCCGCTACGAAAATCGCCACGATGGCAAGCACTTTAATCACCCGCTCGGTGTCTTCCTTGTCACGGATAAAGAAACGGAAGGCAATGTAGAAGCCGATAATGTTGTACAGCCTTCCCAGGGAGTCCAGGAAGGCTTGTTGCTCTTGCCATAACAGGGTGAAAGCAAGAACGTAAACCGCGGCATACGAGATCACGCAAATATCGACAGCGTTGAAATGGATCTCCGACGACTTCCCTTCTTTCACATATCTTTGCCAAATCAATCTGATCCAAACAAAAAATATCAGGATTCTGAACAGCTGGAAATGGAAACCTCCTATCATCAACATCTGCGCCGATGGAATCGGTAGCGATAGCAGAAGCAGCGGAATGGGTACCCACTTGCGAGGCAGAAGCAGGATTAAGACGATCGCGAAAGCCAACGCGATCAGAATTGCGGGGTGAAGGTTCGACTGTCCACCCGCTCCATACACCACCATGGGGGCCCTGGCGTTCATTCGATTAGGCCTCCAGTACTCGCCAAAATGGGGATGGCTCGGTCATGGCCATGCCGATTTGGCTTATCTATATTCATGATCCTTAGCATTGTAATCCCGGCGAAAGGCTCCTATAGAGCCGAGCACTCCCGAATCGTCCAATCTCGCTGAGCCATGGACATACCAAGGATTCCCTTTCCGGTCCGAGATAGGCAATCGTCACGGGAGCGTTAATTCCTCTAATTCTTCCCAAGACTGTTTCAAATAGTGGGGAGTCAAAGGGATTGTAGAGGAACAGCATTAGCTCACCTGCGGGAAAAGGGAAATTGGCCGCGTCGCCGAGACTGATTTCGCAACGCTTATCGAGGCCCAGATGTCTTAGATTCTTGCCGCAAGTGTGCAAAAGATTTTCGGAGTAGTCGAAACCAATGATTCTTTTAAACGGTTTCCGAGAAGCCAATATTAAGACGCGGCCCTTCCCGCACCCGATATCTACGAAAGTAGTGCGTTCAAATGGAACACCGCATGATGCAATAGCCCATTCTACCAAGCTTACATCAGAGGCCTGGTAGCCCCGTCCGCAGGGTTGGTTTTTGCTGTCCGTCTCAGGGAGACGGACGAGAATGGCCGTTTCGATTCCGAGCGAGCGGTCAAATTCATCGCGTCTGCCGATAGCAAAATTCGGCAATCCCTTTTGCGGAATTTGCGCTAGACGCTTGACTATGAAACGTATAGAGGCGATCGGGTGAGAGATTAGTTCCCGAAGCACATCAATGTCCTTGTCTAAAATTTCGAGTGGTAACACCATTTCGAAAGATACAATCTGGCGTTCGTCAAATTAGTCCCGCTTGCCGAGTGCTCAATCTAGTCTACTTTTGCCCAGACCTTCAGATTCGAATCATATCGTTTGATAACCTTGGCTGGATTCCCTGCGAGCACGCTATAAGGCGGAAAACTCCTAGTTACAACGGCATTAGCTCCGACCACGCAATTTCGGCCCAATACGAGTTCGCCTTTCCCACAATAAATCACTGAATTTACTCCCAGCCAGCACCCCTTTTCGATACGGATTCTTCCTCCCTCCGACAGTCCCTGCTCCAGAATGGGTATGTCGACATCAGAATATTCATGGGGATGATCTGTGATAAATACGGAAGGAGCCGTAATTATGCTTTCTTCCAGCTCGATGCAGTTCTTCGCTGAGATGCTGCAACGGCGACCAATTTCGCAGTGACTTCCGATGATGATTGCTGGATCTGAGGAACGATGTTCGTTGGGCGCAATGTTCAACCAAACATCCGGACCAAGAAATATGTCATCCCCGAGGCTTACGTGGCGCGCACTGGAGCGCCGAATTTGGCAGCTAATGCTGATCGAATTTCCAACTCCGAACCTTCGAAATGGATACGTCCTGCGCAGCCATTCCGTATGAAACTTGCTTAGAAGTCTGTACAGGATTGCCACCGGACCACCGGACCGCAAAGTCGCCCAAAAAGGCATGCTTAGCCGCCCTCGGCGAGCGCCCTGCGACCAGGAATCAGGGCATCTAGAAGAGTCCGTTTCTCTGCGCCAGATATCGATTTTGTAATCGTCAGCACGGGCCACGCGACAATCATGCAGGCCAAGGTAACCTCGCAAAGTTTGAGGGCGCTAGTCAATCGCGCGGTAGTAGCAAACGGAATGGGAATCATCCCTGCGAGCGAACCGATGCCAACGATGATGAAGCTGGCCGTCGCAATTCTGATGGCGTCGGTTGCGAACATTCGTCCGCTAAAAGCGCTGAAGGTGCTTTTCATAGCAAAAAACATAAATACTACGCCGATGAATTCGGCGGCTACCATGCCAATTAAAACGCCAACGAACCCAATATCTTTGGCAAAAAATGCGACTATAAGCGTCGCAACTATCCGAAGAACTTGACGGACGTTATCAAGCAGAGCTTTACCGGTCGACCGATAAAGAATCAACTGCAGAAGAGAAATTGCCTTAAAGAAAGCCCCCAGAGCAGTGAGCCATATCGCCGCCGTGAATAACGGCGTGATCTGGCCTGTCCAAGCCAACACCATCTTCACACCAAACATGCAAACAAAGGCTAGCGGAGGCAGGCTGGTCATGAGGGTCATCTTGAATGATTTTGCCAAGAACAGTCTCATTCGCTCCGACGACCCCGATGCAAACACCATAGTTCCTCCTGACAAAATCGGGAGGACCAGAGCATCTTGTGCAATCAAAGCCGTCGCGACTACTTTTCCAGCAACAGCAACCACACCTGCGGAGTCCGCCCCAAAGAACTTCAAGAGAATAATCGGCCAAATCGCTCCGTACACGACCTCCAATACGTTCACCAACTGATAGCTGCCTGCGAAGCGAATCAGCTCCGAGAACATACTTCTTGTGAAAAGTGCTATGCTTATTCTTATTTGTGGAACTACCGCGTGCGACGCCAAATAACAGAAAAAGATATAAATGAGCTCGGACGTCGCCATAATTAAGGTCATAGTGAGCAATCCGTAGCCAAAATGTAATGCCGTGACGATTGCTATAGCCTCGGATACTGCCAGGACACTGTTGAACTTCCTGGTCAGATCTAACCGATGTCCTCCAGTGACGATGGCCTCGAACGCCGCTCCAAAGTTGGAGATAAGGTAGGTGAATGCGAGCACAGTAATGGAGGCCGCGGCCGAAAAAAGGAATTGAGAGGGAACTCCGCTGGCTTTAGCGATCTTCTGTGAAAAAATTCCGATCGGAATCAAACCCAGCACGGAAAGGATCAAAACACAGATACTTCCTGTACTAATTAACCTGCTCACTTTCTCGAAATCCCCGGTTCCCGTGGCCTCCGCAACGTACTTCTGAAACGCTGATTTGATGCCCGCCGATCCGAACCGCATGTAATTCCCAGTAGCCATTATGATCGACCAGATCCCATATCCGCCCAGACCAAGATGGGAAATTATAATTGGAACTGTGACAAGTCTGCTACCAGCCCATACCACGCTATTCAGAACACCGAAAATTGTGTTCTTGCCAATTGACGCCGCTAAATATCGATCGGAGGAAAAAGCTTTGTGTAGTTTTGTCCCGGGCATTTTCGTTTAGCTAGCTGGATTACGTCTCAAAGGAGGTCGTTGCGCTGCAATCCCTCCCCCTCAATGGTGTGCTTTTAAATTTGACACCTGAGAGTGACGATTAGCTTACAGTCATTAAGAGGAGAGCTGAAGCGGTGCGATCGCGATTTTGCATAGTTAGTACAGGATGTGGAGACCCTTAATTTCACCTGCACGGAAGCGCATGAAGAAATGAGACGATAATTCTCCAACTCGCGTGGCGCTCTTGAGCTAATTAACTACTGCTATAAGCCCGCTCGGAGGATTGGGCGCGGACGAGCTGGTGCCAGTCTGATAGGCTCCCATATCCCAAGACGCCGATCCGGATGGTCGTTGTGCGTTCGCCTTGTCAAAGTCGAGCGCATTGATGCCTAGAGAAGACAGATTTGTTCCGGTACCTATACCAGCGCTGCCGTTTCCTAATTGAAAAGTGGCCGTAAGGAGCGCATTCCCCGAAACGCTGTGTGAGTCTTGACCTGAAGACGATCGCCAGCCGGCTACTGTGCCGTACCAATTGCTGTTGTTGAAGGCTACAGAACTCAGATTAGAAAAGTCATTGTAGTCGCTACTGCTGATAGATGCACCCGACACCACATATATCCCCACATAAGCGGAAGAACATATATTGTTCCGAATCGTCTCTCCATGAAGATATAACATTATGCAGGTGCCGCCGGTATTGCTCGTTGAAGAACCAAGCATTGTGTTGTTGAAAATATTGGTGTTCGTCGCAAAGTCGGTGATATAGCCGTTCCCGGGAGCAGTCGTCGGGTTGAGATTCGCAATCACATTGTTAAAGACGTAGGTTCCTGTAATCGTTCCAACACCACCGGCTATATAGATAAATCCCGTCATATGTATGCCCGACTGGCCGTAGATGTAATTATTATAGACGCTTAAACCGGTAATCTGCGATGAGGTATGTGCCGCCCACACGTGAACTCCATCGTGGTGATTCCCATCATTGGTGTCATCCCAGTTAGACCAGTCGTGCATGATATTGTCGTGGATCGAATTCGAACCGGTCAGTACGGCACCATTATTGCCATCGCCCATGACAACATTATGGTCACAATTGTAAATCGTGTTGGAGTAAAAATTCAGATTCGCAGTGGTCGTCCCCCCCGGATAGGCATAATAGAGACACCATTTCGCATCATGAATCGTGTCGTGGTCAATGGCGACGTTTGACCCTCCCTGCCAATAAATTGAATAAGATCCGCCGCCAGCTTCGTCGCTCAGATTATTGGTATGAGTGTAGATGTTGGAGACGGTCAGATTCGTTATTTCACAGTTTGAGCAGTTGTTCAGCCATAGGCCGGCACCGTCGTGCTGATAGGTTTGCCCCGTGCCGTTCGCGGTCGCCTGCACAATTCCGTTTGCGCCACCGTCTACGATGACATAGCTCACACCCGCAGCTACTATCGCTCCTTGAGTTCCCCAATAAGGAGCTGTTAGGACGGCGCCATCCTCAAATTTCAGGGTGATCGGGTTTCCGGAGACTCCGCTACCCTGAAAAGATAGAAAGGCGCTTGCGCCAGCCGGCGCTGCAATCGTGCCGCAGATGTGCACGGTCGTTCCGGGGCCGATAGGCGAGGGCCAGTTGGCACTGTTAGAGAAAAAAGTGTATGGGAGAGCGTCGCCGCAGTCTGCTCCAGTGCTTCCTCCGGTAGGAGTCTGCGCAATGTAAAGATCCGTTGCGCGAACGGGCAGTACCACAAAAAAGAACGCGAAGATAAAAAGAAAATTGCGCATCGTCTCCCTCGTCTCCTTGATCACCTTTTGGGACCAAGGAACGCTCTGCTGTCAGCGGTAACATCCACCGGAGAAGCCCCGCGGCTTCCTATAGCGAGCATTCTATCCAGGCTTGAGGATACTGGCAGCAGCAGGGAACAACTACTGGCTCGCGGGACAGTTTGAGGACAGGTAGAGAGTGCCATAATAGGAACGTAGGGCCGAGATCTAAACAGCGCCGTTTCTGACACTTCCGTGAACCGGCCTGGCTTTGCGCCGTGAACAACTAATCGGCTGCGGATACGGGTTTCCCGTCGCCCGGGGGCTCGGCTTCCGGCGGACCGCTCTCAGCGCGTTTGGCCAAACGGCTTCTCCAGGTTTTCTTTATCTTTCGCAGCCAGTTCGCGTGCGCGACGGTCTTCCTAGCGGCGTGATCTACTATCCGCGCCGCGGTTCGAGTGAGGTTCAGCCGGAGTCCCTTGAAGGTCGGCGCAAAGATGAAAACAGAGGACTCCACCGAACTCGAGTTGCAAAGTGCGGACTTATATTCCGCGTTCCCGAAGCCAAAATCCACCTCGCGGACCGTTTCTCCGCTGGCGCCATTGCAGAAGGTTTCAATCACGGTCAACATTACATACATTCCGGGGGAAAGAAGGCGGTATTCCGGGTCGTACCCGACATATTCTCCGTAAAACGTCTCTCCGCACATCATGCCTATCCAGTAAGCGCACGGCCGGTCTCCGATGTAAAGAACGTAGGCGCGGAGCCATCCTTTGCGGGCGCACAGCTCCAAGCGCGCCCTGACGAGCGCATTATCTTCGAACCCTGTTCCCAAGCCGCGCAAATAGGTTTTTCTTGCGATCTCTTCGACGTCTTGAAATATTCGATCGAGCTGCTCGGGTTGCCGGTAGCAGACGATTGTTATGCCCGCAGTGGCTTGAGCCACAAACTTTTTGGCCTTTCTTCGAACTTCAGACCTGCGCTTGCTGGACATCCGTTTGTACAGTTCGTCGAGGCTGGGGGGCAGCTTAAGGCTTTCGTGTCCGGTCTGGGACGGCGATGTATCGCGACTCAGGAAGCCCGGTAACATTTTCGAATATTGATACAGAACGGAATCGATCGGGATAAATTCAAGCAGTGCCAGGTCAGCTTCGCCGCTTCGCAAGCAATTCATCACTTCTCGAACCAGGATCTCAGTGTTTTCAGGCGATGCGTTGCCACGAAGGCCATCGTAAACGAAATCCAAGCATCGAGCCTTCGGCCGAAAAAGCGTGAGGTATCCGACTTTAAACGCGAGCTTCTTCTCTTCCAGCCTTCCGATGAGAATCGCTTCCGGCTGTCCGTTACGATAGACAGCGATCACGTGCGGGCGTAGAACCTCTGGGTAGGAGCGGAGGATCATCAAATAGAAATCGATTTCCGAATCTCGATGGCCGGGCCACTTCGACCAAGCGTCGCGCAAGGCTTCTACTTCCGCAAAATCGCGCGCTACCCGGATCTGCATACTGTCGCTCGGTCCAGGACCCGCTGCTAGAATGCCGCCTTCTCGCTCCTCAATCGGCGGCAGAGCCATGTCTCCAACTGCGTTTGAATTCGCGCAGAAATGTGCCGCGGCGTGCATTTGATTTTGAGCGTTTGTCACGAGGAAACTTCGATTGCAGCGGGTTCTTGCCGGGGTCGAGCGGAGCGCCGGATCGTCTTGGCCAGGTATTGCGCCGCATGCAGCCAGTCGTAGTGGCCTTCGAGTTTGGCGCGAAACAGCGCAATGTCATCCGAGGAATTCACGGGCAGTCTCGGAAGCAGGAACCTATCGGAGTCGGGGCCGGACCTCCCGATAATTGTTGTGACACCATCCTGGTATCCGTGCTTCTCAAGCAGTGTTCGAAGAGTTTGGGAGAATACCACCTCGGTCTCCGGGAACGCGTAGGGATAAGAGAAGGAGGTAACTGGATGGCCGATATTATCCTCGATAGTCTGCTTCGAATGCGCCACCTCTGCTTCCAGCGCAGGAGTCCGCAAGAACTTCAACTCGCAGTGCGTAACGGAATGCGAACCAATCTCGATTCCATTCGCATGAAGCTCTCGGATTTCACTCCAAGTTAGGCATTCCCTTTCCAGGAAATGTGCGCGTTCGTTCTGGATCAGGCCGGAGGGAATGAATAGCACCGCTGTTTGGTTGGACTCCGCCATGATTGGGCAGGCGGCGGTCAGAAAATCGCGATATCCATCATCAAAGGTAATCACGACGTACTGGGAATCCCAACTATCCCGCTCAAGTAACTTCCGGGCTTCTTGCAAATGCACGGCCCGATACCCATGGTCCCGCAGGAACTTCATTTGTTGCGCGAAACGAGCCGGCGAAGTGTTGATGTCGTAATAAGGACGCCTGTCACTTGTCCCTTCCTGGATGCTGTGGTACATCAATATCGGAATTCGCCTTTGAGCTTTCCGAGGGAATACTTGACGCACCGGACGAATCAACCCAAGGCTGACCAAACGATCGAAGCGCAACCCTGGCGTGGGATCTGTCTTTCCATCCGAAACAATCTTAGACTTATTACCCATGTTCAGGTGCGAATAAGATTTCGAGCGAGCGGCGACGTCACGGCTGAATGCCTTCAGCAAATCGATCCGCAATTATAGAAGGTATTCGCGAAACATCTTTCTCTTCCATTCGGTGGCCGGCGAAAGCATAGAGCAGCCATCCGAGCTCATAGGGACGGCACTCGTGAAGAACTGCAAGTTCCTTGTGAAATTGAGCATCTCCGCGCGCCATCAGCACCGCGAGAGCGACATCCCAATGCTTTTTGTAATCGCTGCGATAGATATATCTCCATACCAAGTTCGCTGAACAGTCTCGCATGTCATGTTCAAGTTCGTTGTCCCCGTGAATCCATCGTAGACCCTTGTATATCCAGGGTGTGAAATCGGACTGAGTCTCTTCTCCCAATGCCAGGAGAGCCATAGGAGCAATCCCATATTGATGGACGGAGTAAACAGGGTATTGACCCAATACCTTTCCCGAAGTCGCGTCGTAGTGCCACCACCACTGACCCTGAGGCCCCTGGAGTTCGCATAGGGTTAGCGCGGTATCTAGCGCCCGCTCTACCGCCTTCGGGACTTGATATGCTCTAGAAAATTTAGCCAGCGCGTAGACGGGATAGACCTGATCTGCAAAACTTCCCATGCGGCCGCGCATTAGACCGGTTAAGCCGCCGTTCTCCGCGAGATGGCTGAACACTCCGTGCTCGCCCTGATTTTTCTTCAGCAGCTGATACGTCTCCATCGCTGTGTCGCGCAGGTGCGGAAGCTGGCCCGGGCAAGCCAGATTCTGGTGGGCGAGACCCGAGAGAAACCACGACAATTCCATGGTTCTGCCCCGACGATTCTCGTGGAAATGGACCAGAGCGCTTTTCAAGTCGAACCGGGAATCGATTTCCGCCAGGTGATCGGGAGCCGCAAGAGCACACAGCCACACTAGCAAGCCGAGATCACCCACATTTTCAAGCCAGCGAGTGTCTTCCATGAGTACCTGCAAGATCGATGGGATATCCAATGGAATCGAAACGCCGACAGCTCGCAATCGTTGGAGACCCAACAGCGCAATCATGGTATAGCGATGAGAAATTCCCTCTCGAACTAGCCCTCTTTCTCCCTGTCTGAGGCGATGGCAGAAGAGTTTCCGCTCGCGATCGAACATCGAAACGAGACCCGCCACGACAGATCGGTTCAGACAAGCGATCTGCGTCAGGGTATCGGCTTCCAATGACAATGCGGTTAGCGGTCTAGCCATGATTTACGATCGATTGGCAGAACTGTGGGAAATAATCTTGGCTGCAATCTTTGAAATCGCCCGGGTGCAAGAACAACGATTAGACAGGAGCTGTCTGCGGATCACGTGTCGCATCGTGTTTCGCGGTTTGTTTTGATGCGAATTCCTTCACTTTTTCCACGACGCGGCGTTGTTGGTTTTCAGTCAATTGAGGATACATAGGCAGAGACACGATTTCAGCGGCGATCCGCTCGGTGACCGGAAAATCGCCCAATTTGTATCCGTAGTTCGCATACGCTTTTTGAACGTGTAAGGGAACCGGGTAGTGAATGCCGGTGTCGATTTTGGCTTCGCTAAGATGCCTTTGAAGCCCTTCGCGGTCTCGGACCCGAATCACATACAGGTGGTACACCGCGCGGGATGATTCAGGCTCGTGCGGAAAAATGACGCCTTGGGCGCCGGAAAACAATTTGTGATACCGCCGCGCAGCTTCCTGACGCAGGCGAGTCCAATCGGCCAAGTGCCGAAGCTTGACACTCAAAATTCCCGCCTGAAGCGAATCCAAGCGGCCGTTATATCCCTCGATATCGTGGTAATACTTCTTCGACTGGCCGTGATCGCGCAACATGCGGATCTTGCGAGCGGTATCTTCACTGTTGGTCGTGGTAGCGCCGGCTTCACCACAGGCCCCCAGATTTTTCCCAGGATAGAAGCTAAACGCCCCTGCGTGCCCCATTGAGCCGGCCTTCATCCAGCGATTCTCTTTCTTTGAGAAATACTCAGCGCCGTGCGCTTGGCAGGCATCCTCCACGACAATCAAGTTATAGCGGCGCGCTATTTCGAGGATTGCGTCCATATCTGCAGTCTGCCCGTAAATGTGCACTGGCACAATCGCCGTGACCGGAGCTCTGAGCTTTCGGTGGTATGGTTTTCCGGTCTCGCGATCCAGATAACATTCCCGCTCAAGATATTCCCGCAGCTTCACTGGGTCCATGCAATAGGTGCGTTCATCTATATCCACGAAGTCCGGACGCGCGCCCGCCTGACTGATTCCTTCGGTGGTAGCAATGAAAGTGTGCGGAACGGTGATGACCACATCGCCCGGCTGCACTCCCGCAGCCATCAGCGCAAATCGCACCGCATCCGTGCCGCTGGCGAGCCCCACGCAGTGTTTCGCATCGCAAAAGCCGGCAAATTCACGCTCGAAATCCTCCACCATCGGCCCGCCTACAAAGCCGGCTGTTCGCAACACTTCTTGAAAAACAGGAACCAATTCTGATTGCAGTTCCTCGTGAAGACTTACCAAGTCCAAGAATGCAATCTTTTCGTCGTTTGACATGATTTGATTCAGCTCCGCAAGAATTTAGCCGTGCACTTTCACACAATTAAAAGGTAAAGAGGCTGGTGTTTACGATCGCCTATGCAGTTGTTTTTTCTTTGGCGATGTACCGCAGTACTCTCGCGGGGTTCCCGGCCACGATCGCGTTTGCCGGAACATCTTTTGTGACCACGCTGCCCGCGCCGACAATCGCGTTCTCACCGATAACAACTTTTGAAAGGATTGTGGATCCGGAGCCAATTGACGCACGGGATTTCACCAGCGTCCTCTCGACCGCCCAGTCTTGCTCGGTTTGCAACTGCCCGTTCGGCGTCGTCGCGCGTGGATAAGAATCGTTAATAAAGGTTACACCGTGACCGACAAACGCGCCGTCTTCAATCGTGACTCCTTCACAGATAAACGTATGGCTTGAAATTTTGCAGTTTTTTCCGATCTTTGAGTTCTTCTGAATTTCAACGAAAGCGCCAATCTTCGTGTCATCGCCCACTTCACACCCATACAGGTTGATGAACTTGGACAGTTTCACGTTCTTGCCTAGCGTCACGTCCGGTGCTACACACAAGTACTGGTCCATATTCAGGTTCTTTCCTTTCCCATTGGAGACTCAATGCAGACGTGAGGATTCAGAGAATCTAAGCTCGGATGCGCGCGACACCGGCCCAGCTCTTAGGCAGGTTCTTCGCGATTTCGATATTTTCGAAGACGCTACTTTCTCGTGCGCCGTGTTCGCTTACCCACTCTGCCATGGTTCGAATACCCGCTTCCAAGGAAGTCTTGCTGCGCTGTCCAAACACTTTCTCTGCGCGTGAATGGTCCGAGAACGCAATTTTTACTTCATTGCGCGGATCCAGATGGGTGACCTGACATTTCTTCCCCATAGCGTCAGCGACTACCTGAGCAAGCTCATTTACGGTGTAGGGAACGTCGGCACCTACATTGAATAACTCATTGCGCGCCCCATCGAAGTTCACGCAAGCTGCGATGATCGGAGCGACATCGCGGATATGCGTGAACGCACGCTGTTGCGTGCCATCGCCGAAGATCGACATCGGCTCGCCTTTCATCAGTTGATTCATGAAAATGCCAACCACATTGCGATAACGGTCGCCGATATTCTGCCGCTCGCCATACACATTGTGCGGACGGAAGATCACGTAATCCAAACCAAACATTTCGTGGCTGACTTTGAGTTCCCGCTCGACAGCGAGCTTCGCGATCCCGTAGGAGTCTTCCGGCATTGGAATCATCTCTTCGGACATCGGTGATTGTCCGGCGCCATAGACCGCAATGGACGAAGTAAACACAAAACACTTCACCCCGCAATTTATGGAAGCATTAACCAGATTGACCGAACCAATCAGATTGTTTTCGTAATTGAATCGCTTGATGAAATGGCTCAGGCCTTCCGCCGCATAAGCGGCCAAGTGATACACATAGGTGAAATGATGCCGGTCGAAGAGCCGGTCGATAAGTTCATGGTCCAGAATGGAGCCTTTTACGAAAGTGGCGCCGCTCGGAACGTTATCCTCGAAGCCCCCGCTCAGGTCATCAAGAACAACCACTTTGTGACCTAGTGCAAGAAGCTCGTCCGCGACATGAGATCCGATGAATCCTGCTCCGCCCGTAACTAGCGATGTAACCATTTGTTTTAGTCCTTTTGATCTTGAACCGAAATCGGAACTACCGATTGGAGGTTGTTCTTGCCGGCGTTACTGAAGGGGCCGAAGTCAAACCCTCTGGATCGAGCTGAGGCTCCTCGCCCTTTTCAACAAAACGAATTGGATCTAGCGCTTTATTCCAACGCGCGACCACGCGATACATTTTCAATCGATCTTGAAGGCCTTGCGTGGGCTTGAACAAAGCCTTTATTCCATACCCAGTCTGACGCACTCGAATCGCGGCGATGGTAAGCCGGCGACACTGTCGCGCACCTTTCTGTCCGTAATGCTTATAAAAGTAACGGTAGCGGCTGCGGAGCTTTTCGATTTCGAATCGAATCGGAAAACGGTTTACAGATTGGCCTCCAAGATGAGTGATCGTGGCTTCGGGCGTAAAAAGTATCGGAAATCCAGCATCCCAAACGCGATGGCATAAATCCACTTCCTCAAAATGGTAGAAAAATTGTTCGTCAAAGCCTTCGAGGCTTTTCAACAACGAGCCGCGAAACATTACGCAACAGCCGGACTGCCAGTCAATTTGGCGTTCTCTTTCGCCTTTCCATCCTTCATATTCTTCAAAAGTGAAAAGACTCGAGAAACGCGCCAACCGGTGCAGGTAAAGGGCTGAAATCCAGAACCGTCGAACTGTAGGAAAAAGGCGAGCTGACACTTGGTACGTTCCATCCAGATTCAACACGCGGCAACCAAAGGCGCCCGCTTCCGGATGTTGATCCGCAAAGGAGATGAATTTGTCTAAGGACCCTTCGTGAATAATCGTATCCGGATTTAGAATCAGTACGAATTCACCTTGCGCCGCGCGAATCCCGGCATTGTTGCCCTTTGCGAATCCCAGATTGGCTCCATTTTCCACCACGCGCACTTGCGGGTAGTTCTCGTGAATGAATTGGACCGAACCATCGGTAGAACCGTTATCCGAAACGATCACCTCAAAATCAGCCGATTGCGTACGTGCAAAGATCGAACGCAGGCATTCTCGGATCACGCGCAAATCGTTCCAGCAAATAATCACTACCGACAGCTTCATTATTCAAACTCCGTTTTTGGTAGCAATCGCATTATAAAG
>Ga0302182_10000857_pt1 | contig 17345 bp, 15 predicted proteins | sample I_Palsa_N3_1_FD_198781 | JGI IMG/M metagenome (GOLD analysis project Ga0302182, IMG submission 198781) | Peat permafrost microbial communities from Stordalen Mire near Abisko, Sweden - I_Palsa_N3_1 | ecosystem: Environmental > Terrestrial > Soil > Palsa > Peat permafrost | place: Sweden...
CGTGCTCCTTAAACCGCTCGGACACCTCTCCGTTTGGTTGGAAGAACTTTAGCAGCGTAACAAAACAAAAGAAGGGCGGCAAACGTGTCGCGTAGTTGCTCGCGAGGCCGTCGCGAAGTTGCTGCGGCATGGGGACTATGCGATGTGCCGCGAGATGCCTTCGGCAAGAACCGGATCAAGTTCGGACACGACAAGATGTGCATCCGCTTTTGAAAAGACGATTGGCGGCTTAATTTTTAACACGTTGTGAAAAGGACCATCCGTGCTCAAGAGAACGCCGCGGGATTTCATTCGTTCAATAATAGCGGAGGCTTCCGTATCGGCGGGCTCAAGCGTTTGACGGTCCCGCACGAGCTCGACGCCGATGAAGAGACCAAGGCCGCGCACATCGCCGATCAAGCGATGTTTCTCTCCCAGCTTTCGGAGGGCATCCATAAAATATTGGCCGACTTCGCGGGCATTTTCTTGCAGCTCTTCGTCTCGAATGACGTCGAGAACCGCGAGACCCACGGCGCACGAAACCGGATTGCCGCCGAAGGTATTAAAATATTCCATTCCGTTGGCGAACGACTTCGCGATCTCCGGCGTCGTGACGACGGCGCCGAGAGGATGGCCGTTGCCGATCGGCTTGCCGAGCGTGATGATATCGGGCACCACGCCCTGCGACTCAAAGGCCCAGAAGTATTCGCCCGCGCGGCCAAATCCCGTTTGAACTTCGTCGGCGACGCATACGCCGCCAACCTCGCGGGCCGCAGCATAAGCTTCGCGCAGATAGCCCGGCGGCAAGATGATTTGCCCGCCGCATGAAATCGCCGATTCGCAGAAGAATGCCGCGAGCCCGCGACTGAGCCGGGCTGCATCCGCTACGTGGCGCGCGTAGCGCGAGCCCGCATCAGAATCTCGATAGACGCCGCGATACACGTCGGGCATCGGAACTTTTTGGACGTGAGGCGCGCACCCGCGGCCTCCGGGCCCCTCGAATTTATATGGGCTAATCTCGATAAGCGCGGTGGTGTTGCCGTGATACGCGGCGTCCTCGACGATTACTTCTTCGCGGCCGGTGTGAGCCCGGGCCAGGCGCAGCGCGAGCTCGTTCGCTTCGCTGCCGCTGCACACCAGATATACAACGCGGAGCGGTTCCGGGAGCGTCGCCGTCAAACGCCTCGCATACTCAATCATCAGTTCATTCAAATAGCGCGTGTTTGTGTTCAGCAACTCCATCTGCTCGGCGGCGGCGCGCACCACACGGGGATGGCTATGTCCAACGTGAGCGACGTTATTCACGCAATCGAGATAGCGGCGGCCATCCGCATCGTAGAGATATTGCCGCGAGCCGCAGACGATATGGAGCGGCGACTGATAGGAAACGCCGAGCGATGGCCCGACGAGTTCTCTTCGCGAATTGAGCAGTTGCTCGCGCGTCGGGCGCGCGCGAGCAAAGACATCCTTCGAAAGAGGCATGCCGCATGCGAATCGGAACATCTTTCGCGGCCATTCTTGAGGCATGGCTGAGAGCTTCTCGAGAAGCGCCCAAGCAGGCTCGTTCGAAATCATGAGGTAATCATTCCCGGGAATCTCGCGAGCCTGATATGCCGCGTAGCAAACGCTGCAGCACAGACGCGCCGCGACGAGCGCGTATAGCGAATCAATTTCATCCTCAGTGAGCGGATAAACTTCGTGATACGCCGACACGACTTGCGCCGCCGCGTTGATTGGATCGGGTTTGTCGAGCATCACGTACGCGAGAGCGACAGCCAGTTCGCACACGGTGGCCGTGTGGACCACATCGCCGTAATCCAATATCGCTGCAATACGCCGATCGGGGCGCTGATCCGGTGCGTTGGTTGGGCCGACCAGAACGTTGTAGTCGTTCGCGTCGTTGTGGATGATGCTCGAACGCAATCGGCTCCAGTCTATTATTTCCCACTCGGCGAGAAATCGCTCGACAAGTTTTCTCTTTGAATCGGGAAGTAGCGACAAATATTCGCGCGCGAAGGAAGCGCGCCGTATGTCCCAATAAAACGAGCGGTGCGCGGCGGGGTGTTCGAATCTCGTAAGCGCCGCATCCATTTGAGCGAGCGCGCGTCCTAGCGATCTCAGGAGTTTACGATTGTGCGGCCGAACCGCGGCAAGACAAAAGCCCTCAATCCAGGTGAACAAGCGAACGTTGTGCGGCTGTCCAGCGATGGAGTTGGTTGTCGCGATATCGTCGCCTGACTTGCTGATGATTATTCGGGGAAAACTCAGCTCGACTGGCGCTTCGGACAGAAATCGAATCATGCAGTTCTGCATTTCGAGAAATTCGAGCGATTCTTTGGAGTTGGCGATTTTCAGAACGAACTGCTCGCCGTGCGAATCGTGCAGAAGAAAATTCTGATCGCGCTCGCTTGGCAGGGGAGCTGCACTGACTTCGATTCCATACAGCTCGGCCGCGATTCTTACGGCTTCTTCCCGGGAAAGGCGCGGCGCCGTTTGGACCGTTGACGACATGACGGCTCTATCTTACATGACCGCGCTGAAGCTTTTCGAAATGGCGATCGGACGCCGTGGTGTGCGAGTGCACAATTGTGCGGGCGCAGGAGGTGTCGTTTTTGGGGAATCAGATATCGGGCTGGGGTGCGGGTGCGGTGCCCCGATCGCAGTACGCCGACCGAAGCATCATCGCGGCGGTGTAAAGGACAACGATCACGACGAGCCACCGGACGGCGCTCAGTGGCAGCGACTTGACGAGGAACGCGGCGAGAAGTACTGCGGGGATTCCGCCGAGCGCGAGACCGATTGAAGCATCCCGTTGGTAGCGGCGCGTGCGCAGGAATTGAACGCTGCCGACGGGCATCAGAAAAGCGCAGGACCCCATCATGATCGGGAACGCCGCTTTCGGGCTCATTCCGAGAAGGCTAACGAGGATCATGCATGGCGCGTAGAGTCCGATGCCCAGGGTCATGAGCGCGCCGAGGACAAAGTTCCCTGCTGTCCCGACGATCAGCCGTGCGCCTGTCAGTCCTTCGGCGTCGCTTCCGATGGGGAAAAGATTGAGCTGCGACGCCAGCATCAGCGCGGCTGCGCCGATAAGGCAGAGACCCAGACCGATTCGTACTTTGTGCTGCGGCCACTTCGAAACGATTCCCGCGCCGATCCATGCTCCCGCCACCGACGCTGCGATCAAACACGCGAGAGTGCGGGGGTCAACTTTGATGATGGAGATAAATATGCAGGCTTCGACGACGGTCGGCAGCGTGTGGCCCACGTTCAGCGTTCCTGGAATCAGACCGTCGGGAACAATCTTGAGCAGCTTGAACATCGAGCTGGTGGTTGCGAATGAACCGATGCCGAGCGTGTCGAAAAAATTGCTGACAAAACCGATGAAAAGCTGCCCCAGTGTTGTGCGGCCATTGACCTGGACGTCTTGGGTAGCCTGCACGTTGCTCTCAGATCGCCCTGCCAAAAACCAGACGATCAGGTAGCCGATGGTAAATATCGCAAGCGCGATGAGCAAAGCCGTTTTCATGGTGTCTCGGATCTCCCAAACCTTAGGCGATTACCTTCCAGCTTGCCAGAGAATGTTGCCGTCGTTCGCGCCGTGTGCGCCAAGGGTCAAGGCAAGGCAGCGAACCGGACACGGCCTAAGCGTCTGCAACATGGAAATTGCCCGACGTGAATCAGGCCAAGAAAATCGACGAACGAATTGCGCCTTCGAGCGGCCCGTAATATCATTCGAACTGACCGGATAAAACCTACATTGGCTTTTCTTCTGCTCCGGGGTGGTGCAATTGGTAGCACATGGGCCTTTGGAGCCTAGAATCCTGGTTCGAGTCCAGGCCCCGGAGCCAAATTCGATCTTCCTAACGCGCGCAAGCGCACTCAGCAATCTTTAATCAGGAGAAATCCCCGGGATGGATGAAAAGTTCGGCGCCACTGTATTGGGTGTGGTTGGGAAGACAGTTGCATACAGCTCCGAGTAGCATGCCCACGAAGTGATGATTGGAAGACGATCGAAAGTGGGGCGTGGCGCTGGAACCGGGAGTTCGATGGATGACACCCATACGCGCGTTCACTTCTTGCGCGCCGATTCCGTCTTCCTCTGCCGGGCCTTGAAATACTTGGCGGCACGCTCAAGCAGGTGTTCAAAATCGTTCGAAGCAGTGCGCGACTTTCTGCGAGTGGTCCGGCCAGATGCGGAGCGGCCGCGTGCTTTGCTAGGCGGCATGGCTACCTCCGAGCGCTGGGTAGCGTACTGTTGACTCTCTCGGGGTTGCGCAGGCAGCGTATTCTCCGCTAAAGGCACTGTCAAGAGGCGCAGAAAAAACAGGTCAATCCTACTTTGCGTTTCTGCTGGCCTCGAAAGACTTGCGCGGCGATGCCGAACAAAATAGTCTTGGCATCGCGATGAACCCCGAATTTCTCCTGTTGGGCGTTATCTGGTACATCGTCTTCTTATTCTCGACGACGTGCCATGAGGGAGCACACGCGCTCGCCGCAAAACTCGGCGGCGATCCAACGGCGTTCCATGGCGGCCAGGTTTCGCTGAACCCGTGGCCCCACATTCAGCGCGAGCCGATTGGCATGGTCGTCGTGCCGATTCTCTCGTACATCATGGCCCACTGGATGATCGGGTGGGCCAGCACGCCTTACGATCCTTCCTGGCAGCAGCGCTATCCGCGGCGCGCGGCTTGGATGGCACTGGCGGGGCCTGCGGCAAATTTTTCGTTGATGATTGTCGCGGGTGTGGCCATTCGCGCGGGCATTTTCTTTCGACTGCTCGCGCCGCCGTCGAGCGCGAGCTTTACGCACATTGTGGAGGCGACCACGCCGGGAATCGCCGGACTTGCAGCTACGTTTTTGAGCGTAACCTTTGTGCTGAATTTACTGCTTGGGACATTTAACCTGCTTCCCTTCCCGCCGCTCGATGGCAGCAATGCGATTACGCTATTGATGACCGATGAAGCGGCGCTGAAATTCCTAAATCTCACCCGGCAAGGGTTCGGCATACTCGGCCTGTTCCTCGCGTGGTACCTGTTCGGCAAGGTCTTCGACCGCGTGTTCGTATTCGCATTGAACGTGCTCTATCCCGGCTCCGGCTACGGATGAAAACGGCGCAGGGGCTGCGTCTTGAAAACTCTCCGTGGTTCAAGCCCGCACAGATGGCGCGCGAAGAAGCGTCCCGTTATAGGACATCCAGCTTCGATTTGGAAATCCGGCTACGGGTGCGCGCGAATCATCACGAGGCCCCATCTCAGCGGCTGTTAAGAACTATTTGTGCCCCGAGCCTTCGGATCTCTCACGTTTTGAGTCTCTTGTAGGATGCCGGATCGATTTCGAGAGCGGGTTCGATCGAGCGAAATCCCAGATTGGCCGTTAACGTCGCTCTGGCACTTGCCGTGCCTATGGGTTGGGCATCATGCCACACGCCGAAATGCAAGTCTCCGAAACTTACCGCAAGAATCTTCCACTTTGTGTGCTGGACGACGAATTCGATCAAATCGAGTTGATGACGAGCCGTCTCGCTCGCGCCGGCTTTCCGGCTGTCGGCACGGAGGACGCGAACGAAGCGCTGCAAATGGTCCGGCGAGGCGCGTGTCACGCGGTCATTGCCGACAATCAAATGCCGGGAATGGACGGCTGGAAGTTTCTCGAGAATGCGCTGCACAGTGACCCAGGAATTTGCGTGATTCTAGCGAACGGATGCTACTCAGTCGAGTCGGCAATCGAAGCTATAAAACACGGCGCGTACGATTACCTGTGCAAACCCATCGACTTTGCCAGGCTTCTGAAAACACTCGACGACCTCGCCCACGTTTTCACGCAGCGCGGCCACATCCGCAATCTTGACCAGCAAATCCTGAGCAGCCTCGAATTCCACGGGATCATCGGAAAAAGTCCGGCGATGCTGGAAATGTTTGATCTCGCCCGGAAAGTGGCCCGGCACTACACGAACGTCCTGATCGCCGGCCCGACGGGATCGGGAAAAGAGCTGGTGGCTCAGGCGCTGCAAAGCATGAGCCCCGTGGCGCACGAGCGATTCGCGGTGTGCAATTGTTCGGCGCTCGTGGATACGCTGCTCGAAAGCCAGTTGTTCGGCCACATCCGCGGTGCGTTCACGGGCGCTACGGACTCACGTCCAGGATTATTCGAATACGCAAACGCTGGAACCGTGTTTCTCGACGAAATCGGCGAGACATCGCTAGCCATGCAAGCAAAACTGCTTCGCGTGGTTGAGAGCCGCGAAATTCAGCGCGTCGGCTCGCCGGAAGTGAAAGAGGTGAACGTCCGGCTCATCGCAGCGACGAACCGCGACTTGCGCGCAGAGGTGCGGGCGAAACGTTTCCGCGAAGATCTCTTCTTTCGTCTCAGCGCGATCGAGTTGCGCGTGCCAAGCTTGGCGGAACGGCCTGAAGATATCCCGATTCTAGTGCGCCATTTTCTGAAAAAGTATGGCGAGAGTTACGCAAAACCAATTCATGGGCTCACGCGAAGGGCGCAGGTGCTATTGCTCCAGCACGATTGGCCCGGAAATGTTCGCGAGTTGGAAAACGTGCTCTCCAGCGCCGCCATGTCCGCGACAAACGAATTCATCGACGTACGGGATCTTCCGTCGTCTCTGCAACATCCGCGCGGACACGAGCATGCGTTGGAAGCGACCTGGCGTCCGCTGCCTCTCGAAGAAGTCCGCCGAATCCATATCGATCGCGTACTCGAATCGTGTAACGGAAATCGGGTGCGTGCGGCTCATATGCTGGGCATCGGGCGCACCAGTCTTTACCGCCACTTGAAGCGTGCGAACAAGAGGGCCCACACCGCCTCGCCGGATGTCAACTAACGCCCCAACTTCGCCACTGTTTCGGACGGTGCGAGATTGAGATTCGAATCAGGCCCTCGACACAAGAGCGTCTACGCTTCGTACTTTCAGTCCTTGAAAACGCGGGTCTTGCAGAGCCGATCCTGAATTGGATGAGCGCCGACATAGCAACTGAAGGGAGCGAGATGACAAACGTCTCAGATCGTCGTGGCGCCGGCAGGAAAGATTTTCCCGACGTCCGCCGCGAGCCCCGCACGGTTGCCGCAATCGTTGTTGAAGTCTCCGGATTTGACGTGGCTGGGTGCTTCTTCACGGAACACACGTCCACAGCAAATCTCAGTGACAATGGTTGCTGTTTTCGCGTCAACGCCGGCGTCAGCCCTGGCGCATTCGTCGCGCTTCAATCCAACGGTCACGCGGATCTGCCGAATCGACCCGTATTTTATCAGGTGGTTTGGCTGCAGCCGCTCAGTACCGGCGTCCTCGTAGGTGCGGCGCGCTTGCTCGGTGAAAGAGCGGGCCGCGGCGCCATCTCGGCGTCACTCAGCACGCACGTCGGTTAGGCGTAGGCGGCGCGCGACTCAGCGCGCTGCTAATTTTGGACACACTGCCAGCCCGGGCTACGCAATCCTTGTGTTCGGGGGTACTACAACGACACGAGCGGCCCGCTTGGCCGTCTGCGGCAACGCTGCTAAATGCTAATTTTTCTTAGAGGGCGGCCCTCGGTTGGCTCACCCATCCCACTGATTGCGAAGAACCCGTGACCACGAGATTCAGGCTGACAGTCCTATCTCTCCTCCTCGTCGTTGTATGCGCCTCGGTCGCATTCGCCAAGGATTTCGCAGTCATCGTGCATCCATCGAACGCGGCCAAGGCGATGTCGCTCGCCGATCTCGGCAAGATCCTTCGCGAAAAAACCACAAATTGGCCCAATGGCCGGGTGATTACGGTCGTCATTCGCGACCCGAATTCACCGGCGATGAAGTTCGTCATTGAAAAGGCGATGGGAGGAACGGCCGAAGACGGAAAGGCAATTCTTAACGAAGAAAGCCGCAAGCCGGCCGCGTCGATTATTTTCGTGTCGAGCGATGAGGATATCGTGAAAACGGTCGAGGCCAACCCGACGGCGATTGGCATCGTGGACGTGTACAACATCACGAGCGGAGTGAAAGTAATTCGGATCGACGACAAGCAGCCGTTCGATCCTGGGTACGTCTTGAAGGGCCACTAATTGATGTCTTGTCTTGGGATGCGAGGAGCTATGGGGTTCAGGAATACATTCGAATTTGCAATCATCGCCGTCTTCGTTGCCGGAATCGCCGCGGTGTCTCCGATCGCGCGTGCGCAAAAGTCCGCGGCGTCCCGCAAGATTAGCGCGCCTGCCGTGAAATCGGACACGGTACCGGTGACCACGTCATCGAAAGAAGCCCGGCAAGATTACGAACTGGGATTGTCGCACCGTGAAGACTTGCTCTTCACCGAAGAAGGAATCGACTTTTTCCGAAAGTCCGTGAAGGCCGATCCGCACTTTGCGCTTGGCCACGCGACGCTCGCGTTTTTTACCATCGATCCGCCTGAAGAAGTGCGGGAGCTCGCGCTCGCGAAAGCCAGCGCTTCGCGCGCCGCGCCCGATGAAAAGCTTTTGATCCAGTGGATGACGGGAACAAAGAACGGACAACTCGTTCCGGCGATCGCGGCGATGAACGATTTGCTCGCCAAATATCCGAACGACAAGCGGCTCGCCAACATGTATGGCGAGTGGCTTCTCGGCGCGCAACAGAACTACGACCTTGCCGCCAAAGTCCTCGAAAAGGTCTTGAAAAACGATCCGGACTATTATCCGGCGCTAAATAATCTGGCCTACAGCTACGCGTTGGGCGGCCGAGCCGAACTGGCGCCGCCACTCATGGATCAATATGTTGCCGCTCTGCCCGGCCAGCCCAATCCGCAGGATTCTTACGGAGAGATTCTTCGGATGCTCGGCGATTTCCCTGATGCGCTCGATCATTACCGGACGGCGCTGCGAATCGCGCCTACATTTTTCACGTCGCAGGTGGGCATAGCATCCACGTACGCGCTGATGGGTGACGAGGAACGCGCGCGCTTTGAATACCTCAAGGCAATAGACATGGCGAAAGAACGAACCGACAGGATGGACTACCGGATTCTCTGGGCGATGACTTACTTCCGCGAAAATCGCCCCGGACTCGCGAGGAAGGCTTTTGCCGAAGTGGCCGCGGAAGCGCACAAGCAGAATCTTCCGATCGAAGAAGCTGAGTGCCACCGTGACACGGCGCTGTTCAATCCAGACTCAGAGAGTGCGATGAACGATCTCGATGCAGCAAGCGCGGTGATGGCCGACAAGCGCCATATCCTAGTGGGAACGCGAGAGTCTGAGCTAGCCAAGATCTTGCAAACGCGATCCTTCATCGCTGTGCGTGCCGGCGATGTCGACGCGGCGCGAAAAGCGCTTGAAGGGTTGAATTCAATGGCGCAAACGAATCGAGACAACGCGGTGCAGGATGCCTATCACTCCGCAAATGGCGCCGTCATGTTCCTGCAGGGCGATTATTCCGGCGCGATTTCGGAACTCGAGGAAGATCCGCGCGATCCTCTGTCATTGCAATTGCTGGCCGACGCAGAGAGCAAGGCGGGCCAGACCGCGGACGCACAAAAAACGCTTAAGACGCTCGCGGCGATCAATGATGAAACCGTCGAGATGGCGGTTGTCGTGCCGCCGGTTCGTGCGGCATTGAAATCCAACGGCTCTCCATCGGCGCAGGAGACTTCGCACTAAATCAAGCCAATTATTTTGATTGGCGGCGCGGCTTTCGCCGTGTCTGCCCCTATGTTAGACTCCCGCCTGCGGGAAAAATTCCTGCAGATCGGTGGAACTTCGGGCTCTGTGCAACGATTCCCCGCAAACCCCGCCAGGCCCGGAAGGGAGCAACGGTAGCGGGTCAGTTTCGTGTGCCGCGGAACACCCGAAGTTCCTCTCATCGTTTTTCAGGTGGCGGAAAAAGTCCTCATGGCTTACCAGGTCATCGCGCGCAAGTGGCGTCCTCAAACTTTTGCTGACGTTGTCGGCCAGCGTCATGTCACTCAGACTCTCGAAAACGCCATCAAATCGAATCGGGTGGCGCACGCGTATATTTTTGCGGGCGTGCGCGGCGTTGGAAAAACGACGACGGCGCGAATTCTTGCCAAGGCGATGAACTGCGTCAAAGGTCCGACGGCTACGCCCTGCAACGAGTGCGACTCCTGCCGGGAAATCACATCGGGAAACTCGCTTGATGTGCTCGAGATCGACGCCGCATCGAATCGCGGTATCGACCAGATCCGCGAATTGCGCGAGATGGTGCGATACGCTGCGCTCGGCCGCTACAAGATTGTGATTCTGGACGAAGCGCATCAATTGACGGACGAAGCGTCGAACGCCCTATTGAAGACTCTCGAGGAACCCCCGGAAAAAGTGATTTTCATTTTGGCGACGACGCAGCCGGAAGATCTCGCCGACACGATCAAATCGCGCGCGCAGTTGTTCCAGTTCCGGGCGCTCACGTTTCAGGAAATTTCCGACGCTATCGAGAGAATTGCAAAAGCCGAAAATCTCAGAATTGATTCCGGCGCAGTTGCGGTGTTGGCCCGCGCAGCCGAAGGCAGCCTCCGCGATTCACTGTCGCTGCTCGAACAGGCTCTGGCGTACTCCGGCGAGCATATCACCGACGCGCAGGTGCGCGAGCTGCTCGGCGTTGTGGCCGAGGACATACTCGATCAATTGATCGCCGCCATTCAAGAACAGTCCGCCGAGAAGGCGCTGGCGCTCGTTCATCGGCTGATCGCCGAAGGGCACAATCTTCAACACTTCTGCCGTGAAGCGATCCGGCACGTACGAAATCTCCTTGTCGCGAGGGCTTGCGGCGAAAAATCAGAATTGATCACTGCACCTGTAGACGAACGCCCGCGGCTTGCCGAGCAGGCCGCGCTTTTTGGCGAAGAAGATCTGACGCGCTTCTTTCAGATTTTACTTTCGAGTGACGACGATCTGCGCCGCAAGCCCGACCCGCGCCTGCATCTCGAGCTTGGGCTGCTGAAATTGGTAACGGCGAAGCGCCTGGCGCCTCTCGAAGAAGTTATCGCGGGCATGCGTGAAGGCGGAGCACCGCGAGCGACGGCGCCGGCAAAGTCGTTTGCCGCCACCGCGTCTGCCGCGCCTTCTAGTCCGATCGCGTCTCGCGCGGCCGCGACTCCAACAATGCCCGCAACGCCATCAACGACACAGGAGCGGGGCCCGCGATACAGCATTCCGACTGGCGTCGCGGGCGCGAGTCCGCGAAGTAACGTGCTAGAACCTACAGTTGTAAGGAACACTCCGGCCGCGGCGCTGCCGCCGCGAGTGGTGGCCAGTTCGATTGAGACGCAAACGAGTGGTCTGGCAGCGGCGCAGTACGAAGCCATCAAGGCTGCGCTGCAAGATCAAAAATTTTTGTCGTCAATGGTCGAATACGTGACGCGCTGGGAGCTTGAGGGAAATGAAATCCGGCTTTTTTTCCCGACTGACAAGCGCACCCTTGCAGAAATGTTGCAGGCGCGCGATCCGATGGAGCGTTTACGCACAGTGACAAGCGAGGTGATCGGACAGCCGCTGCGCGTGTGTGTTAAACTGGAGCCTGCTCGAGCTGGAATGGCACGAGGCTCGGATTTGCAGGCGCGGTTTGAGCAGGATCCCATCGTGCGGGCGATGCTCGAACGGTTCGGCGGGCGCATTTCGGGTGTGAAGCGCCGAAGCGAGGAATAACTATGGAAGTAAAAGCCCTGCAGCAAATGCTCTCGCAGTTCCGAACGGCACAGGAGCGCCTGGAAAAGCAAATTCAGGAGCTCCACGTGGAGGCCAGTGCCGGCGGCGGCATGGTGACCGTGAAGATGAACGGCCAGAAACAGCTCACCGAAGTGCGCATCGAGCCCGAAGTGTTTTTGAGCAAAGATCAGGAAATGCTGCAGGATTTGATTCGCGCCGCGGTGAACGAAGCCACACGGCGCGTGGATGATGAACTTTCGAAACAAGTCAAAGATCTGACCGGCGGACTATCCGGCTTGAGCGGTTTGAAGATTCCGGGGTTGTTCTAGCCCTGGATGAATTTCAGCGTTTCTAAGTTCTCTGCTTTTTCCGCATTCCCTTCTCTCAGTACGTTTCAGGAGTCACATGCCAGATTACGCCCCGTCCGTAACGCGATTGATTGACGAGTTGAAGCGCTTGCCGGGTATCGGGCAGAAGACGGCGCAGCGCCTCGCGTTTCATCTTCTGCGCGTGGACAAGGAGCGGGCGCTCGCGCTCTCAGACGCGATCCGTGAGGCAAAGGAAAAAGTACGCGAATGTTCCGTCTGCAACAACATCACGGATTCCGATCCATGTTTTTATTGCTCGAGCGCGACGCGAAACCGGAAAATAATCTGCGTCATCGAAGATTCGCCGAACATCATGGCGATTGAAAAGACCCGCCAGTTCGACGGCATGTACCATGTCCTCGGCGGCGCGCTTTCGCCTCTACAGGGAATTGGGCCGGACCAGCTCAAGATTAAGAGCCTCATCGAGCGGTTGAAAGGCGGAACGGTAGAAGAAATTATTCTGGCTACGAATCCCACGGCAGAGGGCGAGGCCACGGCCGTCTATCTCTCGAAGCTCATCAAGCCGCTTGGAGTACGCGCGACGCGCATTGCGATGGGAATTCCAGTCGGCTCCGATCTCGAATATGCCGATGAAGTGACGATGATGAAGGCGATGGAAGGGCGGCGCGATCTGTAGCGCCCGTGCGCGCGTAGGATTGTCGCAGTGCCCTGAGATTACTCAAAGCTTGCTGCACGGATCTTAGATTGTAGTAATTTTCGCGGAAGTAAGCCCGTGGCTTTGGCCCGGTCGGCTGAAGTCTTAGCGAGGTGTCGCATGCCTCAACTCAATCAATACATGACGCAGTACGATCACGAGCACACGAACCCGTGGAATAAGTTTCTCCACGCGGTGGGGATTCCCATCATCATCGCCGGCATCGTCCTCCTGGTGATGATGCACTGGCGGCTCGGGACTGCGCTGTTCGTCGGCGGCTGGATCATGAATTTCCTCGGCCATCGAATCGAGGGCAATAAACCCGCCTTTTTTCAGGGACTGATTTACTTCCTCGTGGGTCCATTGTGGGTCGCGAAGGAGTTTAAGGACGCCCTCTTTGGCGGCTGGCGCAAATCATCTGTTCAGCACTGATTCGCAATGAAACAGCGGTAATCGCGTCCCGTGCCTCTCGCGGAACCTCTGGCGACATATGAGTTCTGCGCGAAACGACTGAAACCATTGGAGTTGTACGCATCCCCAGTTAGATTGACCTCAATGCCACAAGTAACTTTTTCGAACATCAGCGCCCGTTGTGACACGTTACGGGCGCGCCGATGTTAAGCTGAAAAAAGGCTCAGAGGCAGGCGGTGGCAGACCTGAACACACTTGACGATCCCGGATCGGCGAAGCGCCGGAGCACGCGCGTTGTGCAGGCCGTTCCTATCATTGTGTCTGGCGCCGACGCGCTAGGCCAATCGTTCAAAGAGCGAACGTCCACCGTGATGGTCAACTGTCACGGTTGTAAGTATCAATCGAAACATTACGTCCCGAAAAATTCGTGGGTCTCGCTGGAAATTCCGCGGCAAGAAGTTTCTGCGCCGATGTTCGTGGTAAGAGGCCGCGTCGTCTGGGTACAGCGGCCGCGCACCGTGCGGGAGCTATTCCAGATCGGCGTTGAATTCGAGATGGCCGGGAACTACTGGGGAATCGCGTTTCCACCCGAAGATTGGTACACCGGCGCGACTGGACTAACAGGTGACATTCCGGCGCCAGCCACTCGCGCGCCAATCGGCGGAATCGATCATGCCGAGACATCGAGACAGCTCGCACCAGAAACGAAACTCGAAATAGTTCCGCCTGCGGCGACGCCCGAACTGCCCGCACCTGAGCCGGCTCATGCACCACCGGCGGAAGCTTCGACGCTGCCGGGTGGAGCTTCCATTCTCGGTCCGACGCCGGCCGATCTCGCGAAAGAGATGGAGCGACTGGTCGCCGAAGCGAAGCACAGCCTGCATCAGGTGGCGCGATACGAAAGCCGAACAGCGGTATCTGAAGAAATTGAAGCGACGCGCACCAAGATTGATGCGCAACTAAAAGAAGCGATCGATCACGCTGTGCAAGCGTCCATATCGCGTGTTTCCGAGCAGGCGCTCCAGGTCGTCGTGCAGCAATCGGCGCTCCACACTGCGTCGATCGTCGAAGATGCGCGGGCCGCCACCGAGATTGGCCGTGCTGAGATTGAAGCCCAACTTCGACAATCGCTCGAAGCCGCCGTTCACGAGAATGCGTCGAAAGCTGCGGAGTTGGCTGTCCGCCAAGCCGCCGAATCAACGACGTCGCAGACGCTACATCAAGCCGTCGAGGACGCCGTTTCGAAGGCGATCGCAAGCCGCGCTCCCGTGCCGGACTACTTCGCCACAGATGACGCAGCGCGCGAACGAAGCGAACGGCTTCAGCGCGAAGTGGAAGAGGCGGCGGCGAGGGCGCAGGCGCAAAGCCTCGAACAAGTTCAGAGCGAAGCCGGCGCTGTGGCGAATCATTGGCAAAGCGAGCTTCAGTCGTCACTCGATGGCGCGTCGCAGAAACTGAACGAGCAACTTGCCCGCGTATCGCAAGCCATCGTCGAACAAGCCGAGCACGACATCGCAGCGCGGAATTCGAACCTGAGGATAGCCTTCGAAGACGCGACGACCGGCGCCCAAAAAACGATCGAGGAGATAAAGGCAGCGGTTGCGCAGGAACGGTCGCGCGCCGAAGCGACAAAGGTCGAAATTCAAGACGCGGCGCGAACAACGTTAGACGCAACACGCCAACAACTCGAGCAATTGACTTCGTCGCATCTCGCCCACATTGGCCGCCTCGCCGACGGCGTCGTCGCGGAGAAGGCACAGGGCCTCCAACCTGCCCTCGAGGCATCCGCGCAACAGATTTATCATCACGTTGCCGCCGAAATCGCAAATCACCTTACGCCCCAGATCGATAGTGCACGAAAAGTAGCCGCAGAATTGGCAGCCGCGCGAGCGGAAGCCGAGAACGCGCGACAATCCCTTCAGACGCGGCTCCAGGAGGCTGCTGAGGACTCGCTTCGCGGGGCGCTCGATCGCCTGAAAGAGCAAACGGAACAATTCCCGGCGCAACTTGAGGAAGACCTCCGCGCACGCGTAAAGAAGACCGAGGAGCAGCTCGAAGCGAAGACAACGGAAACGATGCATGCGACCTTTGAATCGCTTCTGAAGGCCTCCGATTGGTATTCGAAAAAAGCGCAAACGAGCATGCAGACATCTCTTGAGAAAGCAGTGGAACATTCAACGGGCGCTTTGCACGAGCGCGCGGCTGAGACCTCGCGGAAATTCACGTCTGAGCTAGACGGCTACAGCCGCAATTACGTTCAGCACGCCCAAAATCAATTGGAAGAGGCGGCGAACGATGTTGCGAGCCGTACTGGTGAGCGCGTCAAGGAAGCGGCCGACACGACCGCGGCCAGCTTTGCCGATGAAGTCCACCGCCTCGCGAGCAATACGCTCAGCCAATTCGAAGATGTCTCGCGTGAATCAACGGAGCGCATTCGGACCGAGATGGCGCAGTCACAGGATAGGTCGCTCGCGGAATTCCGCGACATGCTCGATGAACGCGTCACGCAGGAGATTGAGCGCGCCAGCATAAACCTTGAAGCTCAGCTTAAACCGCTGGTCGAGAACTGGCAGGCACAGCGCGAAAATCAGCAGCGCGCGTGGATGGAACAGGTTCAGCACGCCACCGACGAATCGATTGACCACTTCAAGTCGCGGCTCGAGAACGCTTCGAATTCCTGGCTGCTTGCCTCGGCTACGACGTTAGGCCAGCATTCGCAGGCCGTTATCGAAACGCTCGCGCAGTTGGCGGAAAAACGTTTGCGTGACGCTTGCTCCGACGTTCTCGCCGGAATGGGCGACACGATACGCCAGCGCTTGATTGGTATCTCCGCCGGTATCGGTACGCCCGAGAAGAACGCAGACAAGCCCGACGACAAGGGTCCCGAGAATAAGTAGGATGGTTGTGTCGTGCCGGGAGCGATTTATTACGCGCATCCGCATTCGGACGAAATCCCGCAAACCGTTATAATCACCAAATGCCGAATGATGCCTTCTTGAGCGTCTGGTGCCGCGATTTCCGCGACGAACTACTGCCGGAGCGCTTCGAGCAATTCCTTTCGACAGTTCCCTTCTCAACCGCTCAATCGGGCTTCAGTAATCTCGTTATTCGCGCCGTGGGACCGCAGGAGGCGCCGCTCTTCGAATCCGTGATAGGCCGTGTCTATCAAGTTCCGGTAGAAATCGTTGAACTCGTGCGCGAACATTTGAATGCGGATTCAGCCTACGAGGCGCGCGGATACTGGGATTTATGGGGCCTAAATACGGCAACGGGCGTTTGGCATTTGCAGCCGGAGCCGGTGGAAATTCGATGTTATGGAGAGGAATACGACGACGGCATCTGGAAGGAATACGGTCATTTTCAGGTTGACCTCGGCTTCGAGCATTTTTTTACCGGCCACGCAAGGCTTCTCGGATTTGGAAGCGAGCCGGCCGCTGCGACACAGCATCCCGACGAAGCGAGATTTCTCAAATTGATGACTGAACGAGAGAGCTTCCGGACGTACCACGAGCGGACCCGTGAAAACATCCGAAAACTGTTGGACTGGATGCAGCGCATTGAACGGACCTTGCCTGTGGATCGAGCCCTGCTGTGGTCCGAGGGAGAAGAAAACTTCGAGGCACGTATCGAAGAGATTCTCGCCGTGCGGTGACTTAGTGCGGTGCGTTAGTGCGCTGAGCTAGGCTAACGGTTAAAATGACTCCGGGTTGCAAGTATCGAATATCCTGATGATCGCGGGTGGGGGCAAATTGAATCGCCGACGCGGTATTTTAATTTTTTGTTTTGTTGCCGTTTTAATGGAAGCATGTAGCGGTCCAGCTACGTCTAACCAAACGGCGGAAACCCCCGCGCAGCCGGCGGCGCCCGCGATCCCGGCTGACATACAGCAGGTTGCCGAGACTTCCCTCGGTTCGGAAGCGGAAGTTCTGGTTTACGGGGACCTGGCATTGAACGGAAGAAAGCAAATACTTGAGATCAATAGAATCAAGAAAACACCGGAGACAAAAGTGCCCGGAATTCTGGTTACCCGCTTGGCAGTGGTGGAAGACGAGGGAGGCACCTGGAAGCAGGTGCTTTTGTGCGATGAACACTTGAAAAATCCCAGTGGCTATCTGGCGGCGACGCCCATCGCACCCGTCTCCGGTTGGCGGCTACAGTACGAACAGCACCCCGACTCAGGGCTTGTGATGTACTTCACTCCGCTCGATAAGCCTGCCGGAGGCTACGTGCAAACCATCGGCGTAAAATGGAATCCTAAGGTGAAGCGTTATCAATCCCTCGATCGAAACTATGAACAGTTTCTGGGCGAAACCAATT
>Ga0302182_10000862_pt1 | contig 17310 bp, 10 predicted proteins | sample I_Palsa_N3_1_FD_198781 | JGI IMG/M metagenome (GOLD analysis project Ga0302182, IMG submission 198781) | Peat permafrost microbial communities from Stordalen Mire near Abisko, Sweden - I_Palsa_N3_1 | ecosystem: Environmental > Terrestrial > Soil > Palsa > Peat permafrost | place: Sweden...
AGAAATCACAAAAAGCCTACGAAGCCGCCGCCAAGGATTTTCAGCAAAGTTACGCGATCCGCTCCAGTGCGCTTGCCGCGGAACAACTGGGAGAAATCGCGGAGATGAAGAATGATTACACGAAAGCCGTCGATGAGTATTTGCTGGCCTTCGTGCTTCCGGAGGAGGGGCCGGCGGGGAAAGTCGACCGCCGCGAAGTCCGAAAGAAATTGGGGAATGTTTGGCGGCAGGTACATGGAAGCGAACAGGGGCTCGGCGAACAAATCCTCGTTACCTATGACCACCTCGGCGCGACTTCCGCTAACTTGAACCCGCCGGCGCGAAATAAAGGCGCGAAAGACTCCTTCAGTTTCGTGCTGCGCAATTTGGATGGTTCTCCTCTTCCTCTTGCGCCGCTCAAAGGCAAGGTCGTCGTGCTGAGTTTCTGGGCCACGTGGTGCGGGCCCTGCCGCGAACTGGAGCCGGAGTTCGTGCAGATCGCGAAAAACTACACGGGCAACACAAATCTGGTTTTTTACGCTGTCAACACCGACGAGGACGAAACCTTGGTTCCTGCATTTGTGGCCAAGGAAAAATGGGATGTGCCGGTGGTTTTCGCCGATGGCCTGGATGATTTCATGAACGTCACCGGTCTGCCCACGGTGATCATCCTCGACCGCGCCGGGAAAATCGCATTCCGCATGGATGGATTTCCAACCAAAGGTTTCACCGAAGACTTGACCACCGCTATCCAGGAAGCGCTCGGTCCGGCAAATTAGAAACGAGTCTTACAAACCTTCAGGTCGCTGGGCGTTTGAAATCCTGCCGTGCAGCCTCGCGAGCCGCCAAAATCGTGTTCACGTGAATTTGTACCGTATCTTCCACCTGGCGCGCGTACCCTCCAGCCAGCGTAATTGCGACCGGAACTTTGTTCCGCCGCGCGTAGTCAAAGACTAGAGCATCGCGGCGCGCTAGGCCGTCCATGGTCAAAGCCAGCCCGCCTAGCTGATCTTCCCGGTATGGATCTGCTCCGGCCACATAAAAAAGTATTTGCGGTTTGAAATCGCGAAAAGCAGCGTGCAAATGCTTTTCCAGGATGGAAAGGTAGTCGTCATCACCAATGCCGTCCGGGAGATCGATATCGACAGTCGAAGGCGGCTTCGGATACGGGTAGTTGTTCTCCTGGTGAATCGAAAGCGTGAACACATCGCCGTCTCCGCCGAAAATCGATGCAGTGCCGTTGCCCTGGTGGACGTCGGTGTCCACCACCATCGCGGTTTCGATCGCGCCGTCGAATTGCAAGCGGCGAATGGCAACCGCCACGTCGTGAATCACGCAAAACCCTTCACCATGGTCGGCATAAGCATGATGGAAACCCCCGCCGATGCTCGCCGACCAGCCATCTGCAAGCGCCCGCTGCCCCGCCAGGATTGAGCCTCCCGCAGCCAGCCAGCAAGCCTCCATAAGCTCCTTGGAGTAAGGGATCTCCAGACGACGAATCTCAACGTCGGTGAGCGAACCATTTTTCAACTTGTACACATAATCTTGCGAATGGACGCGCAGAACATCGGCGTCGCTCGCTGCTGCGGGTGCGAGAAAATCGTCGGGAGTCGCAATCTTGTCTGCCAGCAACTTGTCGTGAACCAGGCGATACTTCTGCGACGGGAAAACGTGCGCGCCCAATTTCAAATCGTAGCGCTCGTCGTAAATCAATTTGAACGGCAGCATGATTTTCCAAGCCTACCGCGAAGTTTTTAAGAACTCAAATGCTTCAGTCTGCCCGCTGGAACCAGAGCGCTTGGTAACGTCTTGCCCGCTTCATTTTGTTGAGCTAAGATGGCTGCTTACGATGCGCAGGACTCAAGCCATTCTTGTGATCATGGCGCTGCTCGCCACGCCGCTAGCTCTGTTGGCCCGTGGCTTGAGCGGCGGAAACTCCGAATGCACTACCATGTGCTGCTTGGCCCATGGACATCGCGCCGCGCAACACAAGGAGATGGAGTGCCAACACGGTGGGATGGGCCACGTCTTCGAATGCGCCATGACATCGGGCCACCACATGGATTACGGTTTGATCGCCCCAATAGCTCCTGCGGTACCCTCGGCGGTCACATCTATCGCGAGTCCTGACGTCCAGCGCCGCATCTTTTCTCAGTTCCACGAAGTTTCAGCTACCGGCCCGCTCTCCGTTCCGTTCCAGCCTCCGCGAATCTAGCTGCGGTTCCGCAGCTTCCATATTGCGAAAATTGAGATTCGACGGAGGATTTTCATGCGAAGGGCTGTATTCTCGCTGTTTATCGCTGCCTGCTTGCTTACCTGCACTCTGGCGCATGCAACTATTTTCGGCAGGATTCAGGGAATCGTTCATGACCCGCAGCACCGGCCGGTCGCCGGAGCCTCGGTAAAGCTAGAGGCCATCACCTCTGACTGGTCTCAGACCACGCAAACGGACGATAACGGTGAGTTTTTATTCACGTCCGTGCCCGTGGGCGATTACAAGATCACCGTCACGCAACCCAAATTTGACACAGCAGAGCAAACCGTTACAGTGGCCTCCAACTCGTCACCCATTCTTCACTTTCAACTGACGATCGCGTCCGTGAATCAAACCACTGTTGTGGTCGGCCAATCAGACGTGGCCAATGTGGATTCGGTGACCCCCACCACTCTAGTGAATCGCGCTGACATAGCCCAAACCCCGGGCGCTGACCGCACCAACAGTCTCGCAATGATCACCGACTACGTGCCCGCTGCCTACGTAACCCACGACATGTTGCATATGCGCGGTGGCCACCAGGTTGACTGGCTCATTGACGGCGTGCCGGTGCCCAACACGAATATCGCCTCCAATCTGGGCCCCGTGATTGACCCCAAGGACATTGATTATCTCGAGATTCAACGCGGCAGCTACGACGCCGATTATGGCGACCGCACGTATGGAATCTTCAACATCGTGCCGCGAAGCGGTTTCGAGCGGGACAATCAGGCGGAGCTTGTCACCAGTTTCGGGAATTGGTATCAAACAAACGATCAGATCAACTTCGGCGGCCATACCCAGCGTTTCGCCTATTACGCCAGCCTGAATGCGAATCGCAGCAATTACGGTCTGCAGGCACCCGTCGGGCAAGTCGTTCATGACGCAGAGAACGGCTACGGAGGGTTCGCGTCCTTTATTTTCAATCCAGACGCCAAAAATCAGTTTCGTGTGGTCGCTTCTCTCAGACAGGATTATTACCAAATCCCTGTTGACCCGAACCCCGACTCAGCAGGAAACCAAATCTTCCCCAGTTTCGGCCTTCGCGACAGCGAACGTGAGCCCGATGGCTACGTCACTTTCTCCTGGCTACACACTTTTAATCCAAACCTGATCCTGACCGTTTCACCCTTCTATCATTACAACAAAGCCAGCTACGACGCCTCGCCGAACGATGTGCCGGTGATCACGGATGTGCAGCAGACCGCCAATTACGCCGGTTTGCAGGCAACCGTAGGCGCAACCGTTTGGAAAAACAGCATTCAAACGGGAGTGTACGGATTCGCTCAGCACGAGAGCAACTTCTTTAATAACATTTTTACGGTTTGCATTCCTCCGAACAATCCGTCTTGCCAGAACGTTCCGGCCTCTCAGGCTGCCATAACCGGCGGGCTCGCTGAAGCGTTTGTCAGCGATAGATTCAAGGTTACCTCGTGGTTGACCGTGATCGCAGGCCTCCGCCAATCGCACTTTGACTCTCCGTCAACAGGAGGCCAGCCGGAAATAGTCGAGAACGCTACGGACCCCCGTATTGGAGTAGCCATCAGAGTCCCGCGCCTGGGCTGGGTCTTTCGCGGGTTTTACGGCGAATTTTATCAAGCCCCTCCGCTGTTGACTGCCACCGGCCCGCTGCTCGATTTAGCCACCAGTCAGGATCTGACTTTCAGCAGCCTGCGCGGCGAACGCGATATCGAATACCAATTCGGCGTTACGATTCCCTATCACGGTTGGGCTCTCGACGCTGATACGTTTCAAACCCGCGCAAGGAATTGGCTCGATCATAACAATATCGGAGAATCAAATATTTTCTGGCCGATCACCTGGGATCACGCCCTGATTCAAGGTTGGGAACTCACACTGCGATCTCCCCGCCTCTGGAATCGGGGCCAGTTTCACTTGGCTTACTCGAATCAACTCGCGCAGGCAAGCTCGCCCATCACCGGAGGCTTGGTTTGCCCACCCGACACGCCGTCATGCCCGCTAAATATTCCGCCTGGATTGTCACCCGTGGACCACGATCAGAGAAACACATTGAACGTGGGTTTCAATGCCACTCTTCCCTGGCACTCCTTCGCATCGACGAACGTGTATTACGGCTCGGGGTTCACAAACGGGATACAGGACGCGCAGAATCCGGGTCCCTACTTGCCCGGTCACACCACGTTTGACGTTTCAGTGGGAAAAAACTTTGGTGAGAAATATTCCGTGTCGTTGACCGCGCTGAACGTGGCAAACCGCCGCGTGGAGCTGGACAACAGCCTGACCTTCGGCGGTTTCCATTTCAACGATCCCCGACAAATCTACGTCGAGTTTCGCTATCGGTTTCACTACTGAGGACGAGACAACCTGCCAGTTGCTCTTGAAGTAAAGCAGGCCAAGTCACGGCTTGAAACTAATTCTCTCGATCGAGGATAAAATCGGGGACGGCGAGCAGCGCGCGCCGATATTCCGTATCGGGTAATTCGCTCAAACTTTCTTTCGCCCGCGAAACATACTCGCGCGCCATCTTCCGAGCGCGTTCCAGCGCGCCCGTTTCTTTCACCAACCGCGTAATCTGCTCCGGCCGCACGCTCTGAAAATCCCTTTCCTCCAAAACTTTCGCCACCAGTCGCCGCCCGTCTCCATTTGAATGCGCGTGCGCGCCATTGCCATCGCCTTCCACCGCTGCCGGAGCCGCGGCTTCCAGCGCAAAAATCAGTGGCAGCGTGACTTTCCCTTCTTTCAAATCGCTCAGCACCGGCTTGCCAAGTTTTTCCGGCGACGCCGTGAAATCCAGCAAATCGTCCACCAACTGAAACGCCAGCCCCGCATTGCGTCCATATTCCGCGAGCGCTTCTTCCACCGCTTTCGGCTGCTTCCCCAAAACCGCTCCCAGCCGCGAGCACCCGCTGAAGAGACAAGCCGTCTTGCGATACGCCAGCTCGGTAGCCTCCACTTCGTTCAGATCGATCCGTCCCAGGCGCGTAAGCTGCAGCAATTCGCCCTCAACCATATTCTGTGTGAGATCAATCAGGATATCGAGGATCGCAAAATTTCGTTCGCGCAGCGCCATTTCAAACGACTGCATGTACAACCAGTCGCCCGCCAGCACGCTCATGTGATTTCCCCAGCGCGCATTCGCGCTAGGACGCCCGCGCCGCGTATTCGCTCCATCGATCACGTCATCGTGAATCAACGTCGCGCTGTGAATCATCTCGACCACCGCGCCCAGCCGGATCGCGCTCTCGCCGCGATATCCGGAAGCTCCAGCCGCCAGCAAAAGCAGCGCCGGACGCAGCCGCTTCCCGCCGCCCTCGCGCAAATAACTCGAAATTTCGCACACCGGCTCGATCGCCGCGCTATTCTGCGCCGCAATCTCCTGCTCAACGAGCGCCAGGTCTTCGCGCACTAAATCGAAGATCCCTTTGGCCATTTGGACCGCAAATGCCATCGCTCGCTTTTACCTTGGCTGCGCCGGAGAGGCCGGGGCGTCGAGCCTGAAAAATCGTCTAAAATTCGCAGCCGTCGTGGCTGCAATTTCTTCTGTGGTTGAGTTTCTCACATTAGCCAACGCTTGCGCTACCTCCACGACATTCGCCGGCTCGTTTCGTTTTCCGCGCTTTCCCTGCGGCGGAAGAAAAGGCGAATCCGTTTCCGTCAGCAATCGCTCCATCGGCAACTCTTTCGCTACGTCGCGTAGATGCTGCATCTTCGGATAAGTCACGTTCCCCGCGAACGAAACCATAAATCCCATGTCGAGCCCGCGCTGCGCGTCCGCCAGAGTCCCAGTAAAACAATGGAGAATTCCGCCAAGCCCCGTCGGCTTCCAGTCCTGCTCCATCATCGCGAGGCAATCGTCCCAGGCATCGCGGCAATGAATCACGATGGGCAGCTTCGCCTCGCGCGCTTGCCCAAGCTGCCGCCGAAAAACTCGCTGTTGCACATCTCGCGGCGAGTGATCGTAGTGATAATCGAGCCCCATCTCGCCCCACGCGATCACGCGCGGATGCTTCGCCAGTTCATCCAGCCGCGCGAAATGCTCTTCGGTAGCAAGTTGCGCCTCGTGCGGATGAATCCCAATCGTCGCGTAAATCCAGTCGTACTCTTCCGCAAACGGAATCGCCGCATTCAGCCGGTCAGGCCCAGTCCCGCTTCCAATCGCGAGCAATGTCTTTATACCGGCCGCGCGCGCCCGTTCCAGCATCGCCGCTCGATCCTCATCGAACTGCGGAAACTCCAAATGCGCATGTGAGTCGATAATTTCCAAGGCAGTCTGTTGTCACAGCAAAAAAACTGTCATCCCGAGCGGAGCGTCGCGCTCTTTTTTTCCCCTCTGCGCAGCGGAGGGCGCGATGCGCAGAGAGGGATCTGCTTTTCGCGGTGTGACTAAATCCGAGGGCCCCCGGTCGCGTTGCTCACTCGGGATGACGACCCTCGTCGAGTAATCACTTTACTTTCGCGCCCGCCGGGATGTCCTCCGCAAACGTACACAGCACCGCCTTCCCATCCGGCCCCGCCGACGCCGCCAGCAACATCCCATTCGACTCCACACCGCGCATTTTCCGCGGCGCAAGGTTCGTCACCACGACAACTTTGCGCCCCACCAACTCCTCTGGCGCATACGACGGCGCGATACCAGCCAACACTTGCCGTACTTCGTCTCCGATGTCCACCATCACTTTGAGCAGCTTGTCCGCCCCCGCAATTTTCTCCGCCGACTTCACCACGCCCACGCGCAGCTCCACCTTCGCGAAATCCTCAATCCCGATTTTCGCCGGTACCGCAGGCGCTGGTGTTGCCGCAGTCGCCACTGCGCCTGTCCCGAGCGTAGCCGCAGGGCCTCCGGCTCCCGGCGCACCTGCAGGTATTGCCGCCGTTCCCGCCGCTGAAGTTCCAGTGCTGGCTCCTTCCGTTGTTTTTTTAGTTGTAGTCGTCGAAGTGTCTGGCTGCGTGCTGCCTGGATTCCTTATCTCGTTTTCCATGTTTTCAATCCTCTCCAATGCTTCTTTTTTATCTACGCGCGGAAAAACCCCTTCAGGCTTCCCGATCTTGGTTCCCGCCTTCAAATCGCCCCATTTCAACTCATCGATTCGCACATCCGCGAGCCTTCCAGTTTGCCCAAGCTGCTCCCAAATCCTCCGAGTTGCGTCAGGGAGGACCGGGTGTGCCAGGACCGAAACAATCCGAAGCGATTCTGTGGCAGCATACAACACTGATTCGAGTCGCTCCTTTTGGCTCGGATCCTGGGCTAGTGTCCAGGGTTTCTCCACCACCAAATACTTGTCGACTAGCTCGATGAGACCCCAAATAAAGATGAGCGCGTCCGAGAAATTGAACCCGTTATACAAATCGCGAATTTTTTGGTGCAAAACCGTCGAAGCTATTTCATTCAGGCGTTCAGGAGCCGGGACCTGCGCGGGGACGATACCACCGCAATAATTCGCAATCATCGTTAGCGTGCGACTCGCCAGGTTCCCCAGCCCGTTCGCTAAATCAGCGTTGTACCGCGTTATCAGTGCCTCTCGCGAAAAATTCCCATCCTGCCCGAACACAGTTTCCCGCAGCAAGTAATACCGCAGCGCATCGTTCCCCAGCACCTTCACAATCGGCTCGGGATACGCTACGTTCCCCTTCGACTTGCTCATCTTCTCCTGCTCGAACAGCAGCCAGCCATGCGCGACGATCTGCTTCGGCAGTTCAATCTCCGCCGCCATCAGAAACGCCGGCCAGTAAACCGCGTGGAAGCGGATAATCTCCTTACCCATCGCATGGATGTCCGCCGGCCAATATTTCTTAAACTCCGGCCCATCATGCTCGCCATCCACAAATCCGATCCCGCTCATATAGCTCGTCAGCGCGTCGTACCACACATAAAAGACATGCTCGGGATCGTCCGGCCACGGAATCCCCCACTTGACGGATTTTCGGCTGATGGAAATATCCTTCAGCCCGCTCTCAACGAAACTCTTCACCTCGTTGAATCGAAAATCCGGATACAAAAACTGCGGATTATTCTTGTAGAGATCGAGCAGCTTCTGCTGGTAGGCCGAAAGCCGGAAAAAATAATTCTCCTCAGAGACAAGCTCTCCCGGGCGCCCGCAAATCTGGCAATCCGCCGGCTCCGGCGTATCGCTCACATAAAGGTTGTCGTAGATGCAGTACCGCCCTTCATACTTTCTTTTGTAAATCGCGTCGGGCGAAATTCTCATCGTCCGTCGCACCAAATTCTGTACTGCAAGCGCATGACGCGGTTCAGTCGTGCGAATAAAACCGGTGGTCGTGATTCCCAACAGCTTCCATAGCTCTCGAAAAATCTTCTCGTTCTTATCCACAAGCTGCTGGGGCGTCACCCCCGCCTTTTCCGCTGCCCGCTCGATGTTCACGCCGTGCTCGTCTGTCCCCGTCAGGTACGCCACGTCGTACCCGCACATGCGCTTGTAGCGCGCGATCACGTCGCACACAATCGTTGTATACGCCGACCCGACGTGCGGCCGCGAATTCGCGTAATAAATCGGAGTCGTAATGTAGAACTTAGGCTTCGTCATTCAATCGTTTTTCCTACTGGGAGTTCTAAACTTTCAGTTCCGCCGGCGACGCCCTCATAGTCAGAATCTTCGAGTGTGTCCGGAAAGCCCGCTTTTCGTCAGGGCACGGCTTTAGCCGTGCCGTAACAACCAAAATCCGTGCGGCTTTAGCCGCTGAGGGACGGATTCCAAAGTTCTCGCAGGTTTTTCAACCAGTGAGGAAAAGCCTCGTATTCCAGTCCCCTCGTTATCTCCGCTGCTCTCGCTGCTTCTGAAATTCAAACGACGCCGCGGCAATCACCTGCTTCAGCGGAATTCCCTTCTCCACCGCGAGCCGCTGACAATCTTCATACTCCGGCGTCGCATTCAGCACCGAGCCATTCATCCGCGAAATCTTCATGCGTACTTCGCCAAAGGGAGTCGCGACCGGCACCAGCTCCCTGTCCAGCACTTTTCGCCGCACATCGTAAGTCCGCACTCCAATTGTAGTGGTCTCGCGAAAAACCAGATCGATCAGCCTCGCCGTATGCGCCGCATCGCACAAAATCGTCAACAGCACTCCCGGCCGGTTTTTCTTCATCTGCACCGCGGTCGAAAACACATCCAGCGCTCCCGCCGCCAGCGCCCGCTCCACAAAGTAGCCGTAAATCTGCGGGCTCATATCATCGAGATTCGTTTCGATCACGCTCACCGGCGCGTCCCAATGTTCCCCCGCTTCGCTCGTCGCATTTTCCCCGATCAATATCCGAAGGACGTTCGCCTTCTCCGTCAGATTGGCGCTTCCCGCTCCATATCCGACCGCCTGCAAAGTCATCTCCGGAATCTGCGCGTAACGCGTCGAAAGCGTTGTCGCAATCGCCGCTCCCGTCGGCGTCACCAGCTCGCGCGCAATCCCGCTCGTGTACATCGGCGCGCCTCGCAACAGTTCCGCCGTCGCAGGCGCTGGCACCGGAAGCAGGCCATGAGCGGTCTTAACTTGGCCCGCCCCTACGTCCAGCGCCGAGCAAGCAAACTTATCGATCCCGAGCAACTCGAACCCAATCGCCGCGCCCACGATATCCACAATCGAATCCACCGCTCCCACTTCGTGGAAATGCACTTCTTCCACCGGCATGTTATGGACTTTGGCTTCCGCTTCCGCAAGCCGCGTGAAAATTCTGCGCGCTCGATCCGCCGCCCGTGGCGCAAGTCCAGCCTTGTCAATCCTTCCCAGGATTATGGATAGTCCGCGATGGTGATGCTCCTCGCTCGTCTCAACCTTCACGTGCGTGGCAAAAATCGCCCCACGCTTCACCTTCTCCGCGGAAATCGTCCAGCCCTCCAACCCGAGCTTGCGCAGCTCCACCTCAATCGTGGGCAAGTCCGCTCCGGCGTCCACCAGCGCGCCCAGCACCATGTCGCCGCTGATCCCCGAAAAACAATCGAAATACGCGATCCGTGAGCTCTTCATGTCCTTCAGCTGTTAATGCCGCAAATGATTGAAAAAACGATACTAGTCTGGCATCCGCACCCTGTCAAATTTGCGCCGCGCCCACGTCGTGAAAATGGAATGCTCACAACATGCGAATCCTTGAATTTCATTCAGCCTCGTGCTAGCGTCGCTCGTGATTAAATTTAAAATATCGACGATCGAGTCCGGCGAAGCCGAAAGGTTGCTCACTCCTTTCCGCTCCAAATTCACAGGCTCGTCCCGGTTTTTGCCCTCGCAAACGCGAATATTAAATCGCCAAACTCCGGAAATAGAACACCTCGTAACTCAAAGAAAAAAAATGACGGCGACGAGCTCAAATCGCCAAAAAATCACATTCTGCCCGCCGCGTTTTTGGCATCCTTTCCTGATCTCCGGCAGACAGATTTCGCGAGACGACGCTCGTGTATAAGACCGTCGAAAATCGCATCCGCAAAGCGCTGAAGCACCACATTCACGAGCGTTACAAAATTGATGTGCCCGTCGTTCTCGAGCGCCCGCCGAAGCTGGCCATGGGCGAAGCAGCCTCCCCGCTGTGCTTCGAACTCGCCAAGCAGATGAGAAAGCCGCCGCGCGCGCTGGCGCAGGAGATTGCGAATTCGCTGAGGCCAGTCCCAGGAGTCGCGCGCATCGAAGTCGCCGGCGGAGGCTACCTGAATTTCTTTTTCGACCGCGCCAACTTTTTTCGCGCCGCATGCGAAGAGGCCGGACACGAATCCGCCTCGCCCGTCGCAAACGCCCCCAAAACCGTCGTCGAGCACACCAGCATCAACCCGAACAAAGCCGCGCACATTGGCCACGTTCGCAACGCGGTCTTGGGCGACACCTTCGCGCGATTGCTGCGCCACGCCGGACGCCGCGTCGAAGTGCAGAATTACATCGACAATACCGGCGTCCAGGTCGCTGACGTGGTCCTCGGCTTCCTTCGCCTCGAAAAAAAATCGCTCGCCGAAGTAAAAACGCTGGCCGCCGCTCCCAAATTTGACTACCTCTGCTGGGACCTCTACACCCGTGTCACGCAATGGCTCGCCGAAGACAAATCGCGCCTCGAACTTCGCAATCAAACTTTGAAAGAAATCGAAGAGGGCCATGGCGACACTGCGAAAGCCGGCGAGGTAATCGCAACCGCCATCGTGCACTGCCATCTGCGCACCCTCGACCGCCTCGGCATCGATTTCGACCTGCTCTCGCAGGAGAGCGAAATCCTTCACCTGAAATTCTGGGACGCCGCTTTCAAAATGCTTAAGGAGCGCAACGCAATTCAGCTCGCTACCTCGGGGAAAAACGCAGGCTGCTGGGTGATGCAGCTTCCTTCCCAACGCGACGCAGCTGAAGAATCAAAAGCGGCGGAAAATCCTGACGCCGCGCCCGAGGAGCCTCCCGAGGAAGCCGAAGCAAAAATCATAGTGCGCTCCACCGGCACCGTCACTTACGTTGGCAAGGACATCGCGCACCATCTTTGGAAATTCGGCCTGCTCGACCGCGATTTTCACTACCAGCGTTTTCACAAGCATCCCGACGGCCACGAAGCATGGGTCACTTCCAGCGATCGCGACGACCCTGGCGCGCCCTCATTCGGCCACGCGCACGATGTTTTCAACGTGATTGACTCTCGCCAAGCCTATCCGCAGCAGGTCGTTGTCGCCGGATTGCGCGCGCTTGGTTACGACGAAGAAGCCGATCATTTGAAGCATTTCGCTTACAACGTCGTCGCGCTCACGCCTCGCTGCGCGCAGGAAATGGGCTACGAAATTCCCGCGGAGGATGCCAAGAAGCAGTACGTTGACGTGAGCGGCCGCAAAGGCCAGGGCGTCAAGGCGGACGACCTGCTCGACCGCCTGGAAACCAGCGCCCGCGCAGAAGTGGATTCGCGCCATCCGGAGTCGCCTGAGGCCGAACGCGCCGCAATCGGCCATGCCATTGCCATCGGAGCGCTGCGATATTTTCTCCTGCGTTTCACGCGCTCTACCGTCATCGCATTTGATTTTGAGGATGCGCTCAGCTTTGAAGGAGAGACCGGCCCTTACGTTCAGTATGCGGTCGTTCGCGTGAACGGAATTTTGCGCAAGGGCGCCGAGCTAGATCCCGACATCGGCGCGGAGAATTCGAAGAATATAGAGCGGTTGAAGAGCGGCGCACTCGACGTCGCGCCTTTTCTCGCTGCGCCGGCGGGTGACGACCTCTGGGACATTATATTGCTGGCAGGCTCGCTCGACTCGCGAGTGGAATTCGCCATCTCGGCCCAAGAGCCCGCGATTCTCGCGCGTTTTGCCTTCGAACTCGCGCAAGCCTTCAACGTCTTCTACCACAAGCACCACATCCTCTCGGAAAAAGACGCCGAAAAGCGTGCCTTCCTCCTGCTGATCACAGCGCTGGTGCGCGAACAATTAGTCACCACCCTAGGCATCATGGGCATCACCGCCCCGGAAAAAATGTGATGAGCACGCGCGGGCTGGCCGCCGAAAACACCTTGATTGTTCGTCCTACCAAACTGCTGTCATCCCGAGCGAAGCGAGGGATCTGCTCTTGTCTTTCTGAGCCGCTACCACGGACCCCAAACACGGATCACAGTTTCAACGCGAAATCCACGATCGAGCGAATCGCGACGCCGGTCGGACCCTTCGCAAGCCACGGACGGCCTTCATCAACCCAGCACGTGGCCGCGATGTCCAGATGTATCCAGGGCGTGTCCTCCGCAAATTCCTTTATGAACCACGCCGCCGTGATCGCGCCGCCGCCCTTGCCGGTGCCGGTGTTGCGAATGTCAGCGATGTTGCTCTTGATCATTTCCTGGTACTCGTCGTCCATCGGCATGGGCCACATTTTTTCGCCGGCAGCCTTCGCGCTTTCCAAAAACTGGTCGAGATATTCTCGCGGTGTGCCAAATGCGCCGACGTGCACGTTTGCCAGCGCCACTTGGATGGCTCCCGTCAGCGTAGCAGCGTCGATCAAATGAGTGCAGCCCAATTTGCGCGCGTAGCAAATACCGTCTGCCAGAATCAGCCGCCCTTCCGCATCGGTGTTAATGATTTCGATCGTTTTTCCCGACATGGCCACTTGCACGTCGCCCGGTTTCTGTGCCCGGCCTCCGGGCATATTCTCCGTTGCGGGAATCACCGCGATCACCGGCACAGCAGGCTTCAACGCTGCAAGCGCGCGCATCGCACCCAGCATGGTTGCGCCGCCGCCCATGTCGTACTTCATCTTCTCCATGTTGTCTGCGGGCTTGATCGAGATGCCGCCTGTGTCAAACGTCACCGCTTTGCCCACCAGCCCCAGCACCGGCCCACCCGGCCGCGCATTTTCCGGGGTATATCTCAGGACGATCACGCGCGGAGGCTCCACGCTCCCTTGCGCTACGCCAAGTAGCGCTCCCATCTTCAAATCCGAAATTTTTCGCTCGTCGAGGATTTCCACCGAAAGTCCCGCTTCCTTCGCCATCGCCTCGGCGCGCGTGGCCAGCATGCTGGGCGTGAGCCGGTTGGAAGGCTCGTTAATCAGATCGCGGGCGAAATTCTGAGACTCTGCAAGCACGCGGCCATGCTCAATTGCGGCCGTAAGGTTAGCGCCCAGTCCGGCATCAAAGTTGGCGAGCGAAACGGATTGAATTTCGCGGTTCGGCTTTTTCTCCGTATGGTATTTGTTCGATTCGAAATCGGCGGCGATCAATCCTTCCACCACAGCCTGCGCCGCGTTCGGCCCGCGTTCGCCTTCCTGGGTGACAAATACGAATTTCTTCACACCGTGGGACTTTAGGTAACGCAACGCCGTACCGGCAATTTTTCGCAAATCCGCTGTTTCAAATTTGTCCCGCTTTCCGGCGCCCACCAGCAGCAGGCGTTGCGCGCCGAGCCCGGCGGGGAAATGAACGAGCACAAGTTCGAGCGCCTTCCCGGTCAGTTCCCCGCTCTCTACAAGTGAGGCAAGCTGGCCGTTCATGGCGCGGTCAATTTCGCCTCCCACTCCTTCCAGTTTGTTTTCGCGATCGAATATATAGGTTACAAGTGCATCTGTAGAAATAGAAGAAAACGGCTTAGACTCTAGTTGTATCTGCATGTTCCCCTTTTTGATTTATCGCCGTCGAGAGCGGAAGATCGCCTCGCTGGCTTCTCGTTTAGCTTCTTTTTGTCGTTCGGATTCGCGGCGATCGTGAAACTTCTTTCCTTTGGCCACCGCCAATTCGCATTTCGCTATGCCGTCGCGGAAGTAAATCTTCGTCGGCACTACGGTCATACCCTTTTGCTGAGTTTGAACCAGAAGCCTCTCAATCTCGCGCCGCTTGATTAGCAGCTTTCGTTTTCGAAGAGGGTCGTGATTGCGAAAGCCTCCGGGTAGATACTCCGGAATGTGACAGTTTACCAGCCAAGCCTCGCCACCGCGAATTTCCGCGTAGGCGTCCCGCAGGGTTCCCTTGCCTTCGCGCAATGTTTTTACTTCGGTTCCAACAAGCACCAGCCCCGCTTCCAAGCTATCGAGCAGATGATAGTTGTAGGAAGCGGCCCGATTCTGCGCAACAATCTTGACCCCTTCGTGTTGAGATTTGTTGGCGTTCGATTTCACGCCAACCATGATAGCTGCCGCATGCAACGCGCTGCAAGTCGCAGATTTCGCCCGGTTTCACCCGAGAGCGGACGATTTTCACATTGCCTTGAGCGAATATGAAACTTGATCCGTCTAATGTACTTACCCAGCACAATGCGGACCATTCCTTGCGGCATCTTATAGCGGGTGCTAGACTTTACGAAGACGCATGGAAACCGCGCGGAGGAACCTTTTTGCGCCGATTGGGATGCTTTTCACTTTTGTTGCTCGTGGCTTCGTTGCTTGCTGGGTGCCCAAAGTCCGGGGCGGGCTTGGACTATGACGCCGGACGTAAGGCCGAGAATATTCAGGATTACGACACTGCGCTGGTCCATTACGAACGAGCTCTCCGCGTAGACCCTACCAACGCCGAATACAAGCTGCGCGCTCAACAAATGCGCTATGAATCAGCGGTAACACACGTGAAGCAGGGCCAGGTAGCGCTGAAAAGGGGTGATCTCCAACTCGCCCTGGGCGAATTCCAAAAAGCTCAATTGATCGACCCTTCCAATTCAGCCGCGGACCAGGAAGTTAAGCGAACCATGGACCTGATTGCGCAAGGTGCGGCCGACGCCCCGAAACCGGTCAACCCGGCCCCTCCGGAGGACGACCAGCTTCTTTCGGCGCCTCCCGAGTTGAAGCCTCTTTCGCGCGAGCCGATCAATTTGAAGATGACGAATGATGCCCGCGTGGTGTACGAAACAATCGCGAAGCTTGCAGGCTTGAGCGTAGTTTTCGATCCGGATCTTACGGCCAAGCGGATTACGATTGAACTGCCGAATGTAACCCTGGAACAAGCTCTCGACACGGTGTCGCTCGCCAGCAAAACTTTTTGGAAGCCGGTGACTCCGAGCGTGATTTTCGTGGCGCCGGACCAGCCGCAAAAGCGCAAGGACCTCGAGGACGAAGTCGTTAAGACGTTTTATCTCTCGAACACGATCACGCCGCAAGACTTGACCGAGATAGTGAACGGGCTGCGCCAGCTGCTTGACTTGCACCGCTTGCAGCAGGTGAACGCGCAGAATGCGATCGTGATCCGCGACACGCCCGACAAACTGGCGCTAGCGGCCAAGATCATCCGGGACATTGACAAGTCAAAGCCGGAGATTTTGCTTCACATTCAGGTGATGACGGCGAGCGTTGACCGCCTTCGCGACTTGGGTATTCTTCCAGGCCAATCCATAGCGGTCGCGTTCAACCCCCGCACATCTCTGCAGCCAAATAGCTCAACCACCAGCACTGGTACAACGACGACGAGCACAACGACTACCACACCGCAGGTTACCCTGAATAATTTGAAGCATTTGGGCACTGCGGACTGGAGCATTACGCTGCCGGGCGCGCAAGCAAATGCGATCTTGACTGATAGCCAAACGAAAATCGTCCAGGATCCGGAACTTCGTGTCACCGATGGACAGAAGGCCACGCTGAAAATCGGCTCGCGCGTTCCGGTAGCAACCGGGAGCTTTCAAGCCGGCGTGGGAGTGGGCACTACCGGCTCAGCGGGTGTGGTGAATCCCCTGGTTAACACGCAATTCCAGTACATCGACGTGGGCGTGAACATCGAGGTGACACCCCGAGTACATCCCGACGGCGAAATCAGCATGAAGCTGACAGTGGATATTTCTCAAATCACCGGTACCGATAGTATCGGCGGAATCAATCAACCGGTCATCGGCCAGAAAAAAGAGGAAGTTGATATCCGCTTGAAAGAGGGCGAAGTCAGCGTTCTTGGCGGACTGATCGAGCGAACCGACACGAAGCTGATCAACGGCATACCGGGACTGGGCGAAATTCCCGCAATACGATATTTATTTTCGGACAATAGCCATGAGATCGAGGAAGACGAAACTCTAATCGTCGTGACCCCTCATGTCATTCGGCTGCCTTCGTTTTCTGCCGAGAACCTTCGCTCGATGGCAGCGGGCACGGACTCAAACGTGCGCACCTATCGCGAAGATTCGGAAGTGATGCCTGAGGGAGGGCCGACGCGGCCCGCAGTTGCGGCCGTTGCGCCGACTCCCTCGGTGGCTCCAGCCATGATCCCGACCTCCGCGCCACAAGCGGGAACTCCGGCTGCTCGGCTTCACTTCGAGCCTGCGGCGACGACAATGAAAACGGGTGACACTACAACGCTGGGCCTCGCGGTTTCAAATGTGAACGATCTATATTCAATCCCGCTTCTCGTCCACTACAACCCGGCGGTGATTCAGGTGGAAGAAGTTCGCAACGGAGGATTTCTCTCGGGCGGAACGCAGGAAATCGCGATCGTCCAGCGAATCGATTCGCAGCGCGGCGAAGTCGTGGTCTCTGCCACGCGCCAGCCCAACACGCCGGGAATAAATGGGACTGGAACGCTGCTGGGCTTTGTCATCCGCGCAATTGCCCCTGGCAATTCGTCGCTCCAGATATTGCAAGTGAATGCTCATGATTCGCAGCAACGGACAATTCCGATGGTGTCCGGAGAAGCCACGATTCAGGTGCAGTGATCGAGATGAGCAGGATTTTCAGTCGTCAAGTTGTAG
>Ga0302182_10000868_pt1 | contig 17265 bp, 16 predicted proteins | sample I_Palsa_N3_1_FD_198781 | JGI IMG/M metagenome (GOLD analysis project Ga0302182, IMG submission 198781) | Peat permafrost microbial communities from Stordalen Mire near Abisko, Sweden - I_Palsa_N3_1 | ecosystem: Environmental > Terrestrial > Soil > Palsa > Peat permafrost | place: Sweden...
TGATGGGCGCAGGATGGTGCCCACCGGGGATGCTGGGGATCGGGATCGGAGGAACTGCGGAGAAGGCGATGGTAATGGCGAAAGAGTCGCTGATGGACCCTATCGACATGCAGGAGCTGATCGCGCGAGGTGCAAAGACGAAGATTGAAGAGTTACGGATCGAGCTGTATCACAAAGTAAATCGTCTGGGGATTGGCGCGCAGGGACTGGGTGGGCTAACGACGGTACTTGATGTGAAGATTATGGATTTCCCGACCCATGCGGCAAATCTGCCGATCGCAATGATTCCAAACTGCGCCGCCACACGCCATCTTCACTTCAAGCTGGATGGAAGCGGGCCCGTGATGGTGGATCCGCCAAAGCTGGATGCGTGGCCGAAGCTGGAGTATGACGTACACACGGCGCGGCGCGTCGATCTGAACGCCGTGACGCATGAGGATGTGAAGACCTGGAAGCCGGGTGAAGTAATTTTGCTCTCCGGCAAGCTCCTTACCGGGCGTGATGCAGCGCACAAACGCATGACCGACATGCTGACTCGAGGAGAAAAGCTGCCGGTTGATTTCAAAAACCGTTTTATCTACTACGTTGGTCCCGTCGAAGCAGTACGCGATGAGGCGGTTGGTCCCGCCGGGCCCACAACGGCGACACGAATGGACAAGTTCACGCGTCAGATGCTGGCAGAGACTGGGCTTCTAGGAATGATTGGCAAGGCGGAGCGCGGACCGGCCGGGATCGACGCTATTCGCGAGTTCGAGGCTGTGTACCTGATTGCCATTGGCGGTGCGGCTTATCTGGTTTCAAAGGCGATCAAGAGCTCTAAGGTCCTCGCATTCGCCGATCTTGGCATGGAAGCGATCTACGAGTTTGAAGTGCAGGATATGCCGGTGACTGTGGCGGTCGATACCAAGGGCACTAGTGTACATAAAACAGGGCCGGAGGAGTGGTCGCGCAGGATCGCTGGGATACCAATCTTGCAGTGACAGCCTTGCAAGCTAAGGCGCTGTCGTTTCTATCTTGGAGGAGTCTGCCTCGAGGGTGTTTGCTGTGCTCCGCGCAGCGCCGATAAGCTGTGTGTAGCGTGCTTCGCCCATGAGGAAAGTGTAGTCACCACGCTGTTTGTGGACGATTTTGTAGCCTGCCTTGCGTAACCTGAAGATCATCTGCGAGGTCTTTCCGGGTTTCAGCCCATGGTGAAACTCGACGCATATCTGCCGGACGGGGATGTGCTCCGACAGTACCTGGTCGATAACTTCATACTCGAATCCTTCGATATCGATCTTCAACAAGTCGAGGGCGGTGTGGCCGTTGTCGCCCATGATGGTTGAAAGTTTGTTGCAATGAAAGGTGACTTTTTCCGCTCCCTCCCGGGGAATCGAATAGGAGCCTTCTTTCGGTTTTATTGGCACGGAAAATTCTATGATGCCGTCTTCCGCAGCTAGTCCGATAGGAAAGAAGTGCGTGTTGGTGGTGTCGCTCTTCTCCACGGTCGCGATGCCGGCGGGGGAGGGATCGAAAACGAGAACGGGCTGGCTGGTTATCTTCGCAAGCTCGAGCTCGAAGCTCATGTTCAGGCCGACTCCGGCGCAGTAGGCTATGGCCGGCAGACGCTTTGTGTTGATGACCCAACCACCACCGTTCTCGATGCCCAGGAGATGCATATCGGGAGAGGGGGAATAGAAAAAACTATCGACCGCGGATCTCGCCTTGCCACGTATCCACTTCCGGAAGCTCATCACATATTTATATATCCACTTCTCCGGGACGGCTTTTGGAAAGACCTGCTGGTGGTCGACGCGGGGTAACTCATTTGATTAGGCATAGATTGTGCCGCCGAGATGATCGAGAGCAGGAAGTCGTTACCGGAGGTGGATTGGGAGTAGGGAGCTAGGAGTTAGGAGATGCGGGAAGGGTGTTCTGTTGGAGGCACGGGTTTGGGCTTTCGGCTCAAGACGAAGCTCCGGCGCTTGCGGCGTTTGTCTGAGGCGTGGTCGATCTTCTTCCAGAAGCCAATGAAGTAGTCAATCGCGGAGATGATCGAGACAATAGTCATCCAGTAGATCGCGGTGACAGCGATGAAGTGGACACCGACGATGTATCCGCCCCAGTTCCAGTAATCCCACCGATGAGCGAGAATGGCTGCGACTATGGAGACGATCTGGATGACGGTCTTGAGCTTGCCGATCTCGCTGGCCTCGATGGTGAATCCCTCAGCAGCGGCGATGCTGCGCAGACCTGAAACCAGAAACTCTCGGCCAATGACAAGAACCGCGATCCAGGGCGGTACCACACGTGGGTTGTAAGCCACCAGAATGATGTAGGCTGCGGTGACCATGAGCTTGTCGGCTAAAGGGTCGAGCAGCATGCCCATGGTGGTGATCTGTTTGCGGCGGCGTGCGAGATAGCCATCCAGGCCGTCAGTGATGGACGCCAGAATAAAGACGATACTCGCGATGATCTCTTGTTCGCCTCCGCGAAGGCCTGCTGCTCCATGGCCGCCGGTAAAAGGGAAAGCGGGCGAGAGTATCCAGATGAGCAGCGGGACACATGCGATACGGCTCATCGTGATGGAGTTGGGCAGGTTCATCGAGAGATCACACCGTGCGTAACGTCAATACGCGACACAATAGCATTCTGTCATAGTAAGACGCGTGAAAACACGAAAGCGAACAGTAGACTCAAGTTACTGGAAGCATTACTGAAACGGCACACCTGTGTTCAGGGATTTACGTCATGTGGGACAAAAAGACAGCCGTATAGGCTGCCTTTTTGTATAGGTCCCGTAAACCTTAAGCGTAGATTCCGCGCTGTTTCGTGGTGTAGGCCACGCGATCGATTGCGAGCATGTAGGCCGCGATGCGGTTGTTGACTCCGTGGTTCTGGGCGTAGATCACGACGTCGTTGAAGCTTTCAGTCATGATGTTGTCGAGGCGCTGGTTGACTTCAGCCTCAGTCCAGAAGTACCCCATCCTATCTTGCACCCACTCAAAGTAGCTGGTCGTGACGCCGCCAGCATTGGCAAGAATGTCGGGAATGATGAAGACGCGCTTGTCCGCGAGAATTTCATCAGCCACCGTAGTCGTAGGGCCATTGGCACCTTCGCACAGAATCTTGCAGCGGATGCGGTCGGCATTGAGACTTGTGATTACGTTTTCGGTTGCCGCTGGGATGAGTATCTCGCAGTTGTAAGTAAGAAGTTCGTTCTTATCGGCAGCTTCTGCCTCTTTGAATCCTACGATCGTGCCGGCGTGCTTGCGGTGCTCGATGAGAGCGTGGATGTCTATGCCGTTGGGGTTGTAGAGGCCACCGTCGTGTTCTGCGATGCCGATGACGGTGTAGCCCTTCTGTGCGAGTAGCTTGGCAGAGTTGGAACCGACGTTGCCGAAGCCCTGAACGATTACACGGCAGCCGTCGATGGACATACCAAGATGTTTGATCGCCTCGTCGCAAACAACTGAAACGCCGCGGCCAGTAGCTTCTTTTCTCCCTCGCGAACCACCGATATTGACCGGCTTGCCGGTGACGACGGCGGTGACGGTCTGGCGCATGTGCATGGAGTAGGTGTCCATGATCCACGCCATGGTCTGTTCGTCGGTGCCCATGTCGGGCGCGGGAACATCTTTTTCCGGTCCGAGGAACTCGATAAGTTCTGCGGTGTAGCGGCGGGTCATGCGCTCCAGCTCGCCCTGAGACATTTTTTTGGGATCGCAGATGACGCCGCCTTTGGCGCCGCCGAAGGGGATATTGACGACCGCGCACTTCCATGTCATCCAGGAAGCCAAGGCACGAACCTCGTCGAGGGAAACATCGGGCGAATAGCGAATACCGCCCTTTGCCGGGCCACGGGCAACCGAGTGCTGGACACGGTAGCCGGTGAAGACTTCGATGGAGCCGTCGTCCATGCCGACGGGGATGTGAACAATGAGCTCGCGGGATGGGTAACGGAGGACTTTCCAGATGCCTTGATCAAGATTGAGTTTTCGTGCGGCGAAGTCGAATCGAGCGGCCTGGGCTTCCCAGGGATTAGTCTCCTGCTCGAGCGTAAGGGTCTGCATTTGTTCTTTCCTTTGTTCTGTTGCTGGTATCAGCGATTCTCCGGCCATCGTTTTGCCTCACAAGAAGCAGCATACAGCTTGTGCCAGACCGGTCTGTGGCCAAACTTGCAGAGTATAGGCCCGTGAAACGACGAAACGCAATGAGACCGATGGGGGAGTAGCCGGCTTGACATAAGGGAATTCGCGAGCACTAAATCCGTTACAAAATGCACAGTTATGATGGATGCAGCCATGCCTTCTTTTGACTCGAATTCCCTCCCCTCCGCCGGTGAATTTCTGAAGTTAAGTCGTAAGCACTCTCTTGTGCCCGTTTACCGCACAGTAACGGCAGACCTCGAAACTCCGGTGTCGGCGTTTCTGCGCATTGCTTCTGACGAGCCAGAGGCGTTTCTTCTGGAATCGGTCGAAGGCGGCGAGCATGTCGGCCGCTACACCTTTATCGGCATCCAGCCGTATAAAAAGATGTCGGCGCGGGGAACAAGGATTACGGTCCGCGAGAAGCGGCGGGAACATGCGTTTGACGGAGATATCTTCGAAGAGTTGAAGAAAGCGCTGAGCGGGCATACTCCAGCGCGCCTGCCTGGGCTGCCTCCGTTTACAGCCGGTGCAGTTGGATTCTTTGCTTACGATGTTGTGCGGCAAATTGAAGAGCTGCCATCACTTGCGAAGGACGAACTTGGAGTACCAGACGCCTGTCTCATGTTCTTCGATCAGGTGCTGGCCTTCGACCATGTAAAGAAAGAGATCCACTTGATAGTCACGGCGGATCTGGCACGAGAGGCTCGTGAAGGCGCGTACGAACGGGCTGTACGCCGGATCAACAAGATGGAGAAGCGGCTGGCGAGCGCTCTACCACTGCGCAAAAAGAAGCGACCGGAAGGCACACTGAAAGTAACCTCACGAACCCCAAAGGCCGCGTTTCTGAAAGCAGTAAAGAAGACGAAGGAGTACATCGCTTCTGGCGACGTTTTCCAGTGTGTGCTCTCGCAACGTTTCGACTGCGTGCCGGGGGTGGATGCGTTTGAGGTTTATCGGGAGCTACGGATTGTGAACCCTTCGCCGTATATGTACTTTTTGCGGTTTGGATTGGATGGGGTTGGGAAGGCTAAGTCGGCAAAGGGGCGCACGACTGTTGGGACGCAGGCGCATATTGTGGGGTCTTCGCCGGAGCTGTTGGTGAGGGTGCATGGGCGGGAGGTGGAGTATCGGCCGATTGCGGGGACGAGGCCGCGAGGTGCGGATGAGGTGAAGGATCGGGCGATGGAGGCGGATCTTCGCGCGGATGAGAAGGAGGTGGCCGAGCACATTATGCTGGTCGACCTGGGGCGGAACGATGTGGGGCGGGTGAGTGAGTTCGGGTCGGTGAAGGTGAAGGACCTGATGTTCGTGGAGCGATACAGCCACGTGATGCATATGGTGAGTTCGCTGGAGGGCAAGCTGCGAGCGGGATTAGGGGCGCTGGATGCGTTTCGTGCGTGCTTCCCTGCCGGAACGCTGAGTGGTGCGCCGAAGATTCGGGCGATGGAGATTATTGAGGAGTTGGAGCCGGCTCGGCGAGGGGTCTACGGCGGGAGTGTGCTCTATGCGGACTTCAGCGGCAATCTGGACTCGTGCATTGCGATTCGGACGCTGTATATGAATGGAGAGCAGGGACACTTTCAGGCAGGCGCGGGGATTGTGGCGGATTCGGTGCCGGAGAAGGAGTTTGAGGAGTGTGGGAATAAGGCGCGGGCGGTGGTTAGGGCGATTGAACGGGCGCGGAGAGTTTAGTGTCTGTCCTTGAGTCGTGTCAGTCCAACCGTTGCAAGCTGAACCCCACTACCTCGCGGTCACAGTCAGATTCGCATGATAGGCAGTAAATCTACCATTCTGCTTGTACTGTCCAAAATGGCATCCCCTAAATTGCTGATACAACACCGGTATCGGAATCTTCTTGTCGGAGGCGCCCACCGTCATGAGCCCACCATCCTCGTGCACCTGGAAGGTGATGACAATCTGTTTGCCCGCCGATGCAGGGTCCGCTATCTCATGCGGCAACGAGCACCCTGTAATCTGTTTCCTCGTTGCAACATCATCAAGTTCCGGAATCGGATCGCTAACCTTGGATGTAAAGTGAAGCACCAGCGGCATCTCCATCTGCTCCGCCACCCCATCCACTACAAGCGGCTTGAACTTATACCGCAAAGCCTGCTCCATCCCAAACTGTTCCAGCGCTCTGTTATCTGAGCTGTGTCTAGATGTCTCTCTCACCTGCCCAGTGCGATCGGTGCGTGCGTAGACGATCATGTATCCATCCGTTTTACCTTCACGTACATCAGGCCATTGAATCTCAGGTGTTTTCTCAACAAGACTCTCCTCCTTCAATGTCGATACAAACATCGTTGAAATCTGGTCTGCCGGTGGAGTAGTCTCTTGGACAACAAACAAAAAATCATCAACCTTTCCTAGCTCCTCCAACAAAGTCATTCGGGCAGAAATCGTTTGAAAATCTCTCACCCTCGTCTCGTAAGTCCGCGCAATCATCTTCCCTTCGAAATCCTTCACGTCTTTAAAATTCACGAAGTATGGGAAGGTCATAGCAAAATCAAGACGCGAATCAGGGCTCTTCGTGCAAATCATCGCGAAGGTCAGCTCATCTGTAATTCCGCCTGGCTTGTCTTCATGTTTTAGGCAATCGGTGGACACTTGCGGTCCAACCTTGTGAAACCCTTGGGCCATCGGCACCGGATCCATCACGGCCAAGACGAAATTCTCTAACCAACGTGGGTAATAATCGCCGTCGTTCTTCTCATACACGCGATCCCCATTCACCACCTTTGTCTGACTGAAATTCGGCGAACTCACCACCTGTCGATACTTTGCCGCGTCAGCCCACCAAACCTCAAGGTGTCCTGAATCGCCTTCTCCAGCCTTACCAATCTCCAGCACCGCATGGAATGGCCTACCCTCAAACGTCAGAGAAGAAATCTTTAGTGCTTTATTAATTGCAATGCTCTCTTCAGACTCCTGAGCAAGACACAACGACGGGAGACAAGCCACGGCCACGACCAACCTGCAAATCAATCTTGAAATCATGCTCAAATCCTATTCCTGCAAAACTCAGAGAGCTTCCATCTTACTGATACGCTCGTTCTGCCCATAAAATCCGGTTATCGGCAAGCTCCCAATAAGCGTTCGACAATAGCGCGCTGCCTGGAGCGTAGAATTTAATACTGTATGGTCTTCGTTCTGGATAACTACGATTCGTTTACTTACAACCTGGTGCAGTACATGGGTGAGCTTGGTGCCGAGATGGTGATTCGGCGCAACGATGAGCTGACGCCAGAGGAGGTTGAGGCGCTGCGGCCGGAGAGAATCCTGATCTCGCCGGGGCCATGTACGCCGCAGGATGCGGGGATCAGCATGGAGCTGATCAAGCACTTCGCCGCTCTGGGGGAGGCGGGTGGGCCGAGGGTGCCGATTCTTGGGGTGTGCCTGGGGCATCAGGCGATTGGGGCGGCGTTTGGGGGCAATGTGGTGCGCGCGCCGAAGCTGATGCACGGCAAGACGAGCGAGGTGGAGCATGATGGGAAGACCATCTTTGCGGGAATACCGTCGGCGATGACGTGTACGCGGTACCACTCGCTGATTGTGTCGGAGGAGGGGCTGCCAGAGGAGCTGGAGGTGTCGGCGCGGACTGCAGACGGAGAGACAATCATGGCGCTGCGGCATCGCGAGCTGCCAATTGAAGGAGTGCAGTTTCATCCTGAGAGTGTGCTCACTCTGCACGGCAAACAGATCATTCAAAACTTTCTGAAGATGTAGGGTGGAGCAGCGATGGTGCGTCGGCTGATTTTTGTGTTCATGATCGGATGTGGAGCAGCACACGCTCAACAGCCGATCGGCACAGTCGGAGTACAGAATGCCAACATCGCGGGAGCGCTCGAGATCAGCAATGGACGGGCGATCCTGGTGGGAAACACAACCGTAACCGCGAGGGATCACACGGCTGAGATTCAGTTGAACCGAGGTGGAACGGTAAGCGTCTGCGCCACCAGCGGACTGCACTTAACGTCAGGTCAAGGAGCCGGTGACGCGCGGCCACTTGTGCTGGCACTGGATCGCGGCGCGATTGAAGTGAAGATGGCCGCCACAACCCACGATATGGTGATGACGCCTGACCTGCGATTTACGATGCGCGGAGATGGTCCGCTCGATCTGCAGTTGCGGGTGACAAGGAATGGCGATACGTGCGTTGAGAACCGCGGGCTACAAGCTCCGGTGCTCAACATTGCCGACCAGTTTGGCGAGGCCTCGTACGAGCTGAAGCCGGGCCAACATGTGCTGTTCGAACATGCCAGCCTGAAAGAAGTTGTCGACCACGAAAGCTCCTCGTGCGGATGCCCTCCGGAGCCGACGACAACGGTGGCAGACGCCCTGTTACATGCAGGGGATGCAGGAACCGCCAATGATGCCACGAAAACTACAGCAGAACAGCATCCCTTCCCTGCTGCTGTGAGCGCAGGGTTGGCCCCAGTTTCGGTACCGCAGGCTCCTGAAGGTGCCCTGCACGAACAGGTTTCCGCGACTCTTCGCTCCGGCGAAGGTGCCGATAGTGTGGCTCCAGCGACTCCATCTGATTCAAAGGGTGCAACAGGATCGGCAACCACGACAGCAGCGACACAGAGCGCCCCTCCGCCTAATCCCCATGCTGCTGAGACCTCTCACCACGGTTTCGCACATGCCATGGGACGATTCTTCCGGAAGATCTTTGGCGGATAAGACGCGCCATCAGCAGGCACATAACAGCCGGAAACAACCCCGCTGCGCTACAATTAATAGGTTGTAGGCTCATCGGCAGGGATGCCGACGCCCGCACCAAAAATTCTCAGTACAGCTGAATTTCAGCACAGATTAGAGGTTTTCTCTTATGTCGATTCCCGCAACGCAGATGCGCCCGGGCATGATTATCAAGTACAGGGACGATCTTCACCTGGTGTTCTCGGTGGAACATCGCACTCCCGGCAACCTCCGCGCCTTCATCCAGGCCAAGCTCCGCAATGTGCGCACGGGCGCGATGTTCACGGAGCGCTTTCGCTCGCCCGATCCGATTGAACGCGTCTACGTGGATGATGTGAAGATGGAGTTTCTTTACAACGATGGCGATGAGTACTACTTCATGGATGACAAGTTTGAGCAGACCATGTTGAAGCGCGACACCCTGGGGGATGCCGTCGATTACCTGTTGCCGAATCTCTCTATCAACGTCAGCTTCCACGACGGTAAGGCGGTTGGCATCGAGCTTCCAGGTGTGGTCGAGATGACCGTGATGGAAACTGAACCCGGAATCAAGTCTGCGACCGCCTCTTCAGTATCCAAACCTGCAAAACTCGAAACGGGGCTCGTTGTTCAGGTCCCCGCTTTCATCAACGAAGGCGAAAAGATTCGCGTAGACACGGCAGAAGGCGCTTACATGAGCAGAGCGTAAGAGGAATCATCTGCGAAGAGGCGGAGTCGACCGGCTCCGCCTTTTCTTTCGCCTTCTGCGCCTTGCGTAGGGGTAACTGCTCTGCGACACTGGAGGTCCTATGGTGTGCCACTACCTAGTCAAAGGTCGCGTGCAGGGAGTCGGATTTCGATGGTTCGTGCATCAGGAGGCGGCAGAGATCGGGCTTCGTGGATGGGTTCGCAACACAGATCAAGGTCACGTCGAGATCGTCGCAGCGGGTAAGTCGGAAGAACTAGCTGAACTGAAAGATGCACTGCGGATGGGTTCGCGTGGCAGTCGCGTTGACGCCGTAGAGGAACAGGAACTGGTCGAGAGCGAAGGCGCGCAGCTCGGCCCATTTGAGATTGAGGGAGCCTGGTAAGAACTGATGACATTACCGATTAACTGTGAACCACTGAAGACTCTGATTCGCACCGTGCCTGATTTTCCAAAGCCTGGCATTCTGTTCTACGACATTACGACCGTGTTGAAAGATAAAGCGGGGTTCGCTACGCTGATCGATGCCTTCGCACAGTATTACATCGGAAAAGAGATCGATCTGGTTCTGGGAATCGAGGCTCGCGGCTTCATCTTCGGGCCCGCGTTGGCGTACCGTCTGAACGCTGGATTCGTGCCGGTGCGCAAGCCGAAGAAGCTGCCAGCGCCGACCGCCCGGGTCAACTACGATCTTGAGTACGGCACCGACGCTCTAGAGATTCATCTCGATGCAATCCAGCCAGGCGAGCGCGTCGTTATCGTGGACGATCTTCTGGCCACTGGAGGCACCATGCAGGCCACGGTTCAGTTGGTGCGGCAGCTCGGTGGCGAAATCGCCGGCTTAGGCTTCGCAATCGAGCTCGACTTCTTAAAAGGCCGCGAGAAGTTTCAGGAGTACGACGTGCTAAGCCTGCTGCATTACGACGAGTAATTCTCAGAGCCGTGAGACCGGCCAGCTTCGAATAGTTGCAATACATTTTTGTTCAGAATACAAAGAGGCTAAAAGATGAAGTCACGTGGATACGCCGTAAACGATAAGAAGTCGCCACTTGTTCCCTTCAACTTCGAACGGCGAGAGCCTGGCTCACACGATGTAGTCATAGAAATCGCATACTCGGGCATATGCCATTCCGATATTCACCAGGCGCGAGACGAATGGGGTGGGTCAATCTATCCCATGGTGCCGGGACACGAGATTGTTGGGCATGTAACCGCAGTTGGCAGCGCCGTGAAGAAGTTTAAGGTCGGAGACAGAGCTGCTGTAGGAGTAATCGTCGACTCGTGCCGGGAGTGCGAAAACTGTAAGGCAGACGAGCAGCAATATTGCCTGAAGGGTGCGGTCGAAACCTATAACAAACGTGACTATTCGGGCGAAGTCACTTATGGTGGTTACTCCAATAACATCGTCGTGAACGAGTACTACGTCCACACAGTTTCGCCGAAGTTAGACTTCGCCGCGGTAGCTCCTCTACTTTGCGCGGGCATCACGACCTACTCGCCGCTTCGCCATTGGAGTGTTGGGAAGAACAGCAAGGTGGGGGTAGTTGGACTAGGTGGGCTGGGTCACATGGGTCTGAAGTTCGCTCATTCCTTCGGCGCACATGTGGTGCAATTTACAACCTCCGAAAACAAAATTGAGGATGCGAAGAAGCTGGGTGCGGATGAGGTTGTTGTGACCAAAGACGCGGCAGCTGTCGCGAAACACAACGGAAGCTTCGACTTCATTCTCGACTGCGTCTCTGCACCGCACGACATCAACCAGTATTTGAATCTCCTGCGCCTGAATGGCACCCTGTGCCTGGTTGGCCTTCCTGAAACCCCGTTGTCAGTGGCTCCATTCTCCGTGGTAGCCAACCGGCGCTCTCTCGCCGGCTCAGGAATCGGCGGAATGAACCAGACTCAGGAGATGCTGGACTACTGTGCGGAGCACAACATCGTATCTGACATAGAGCTGACTTCAGTCGATAAGCTGAACGAAGCTTACGAGCGCGTCTTGAAGGCCGATGTAAAGTATCGCTTCGTCATCGATATGGCGACTCTGCCTAAAGGCTAGTCGAGCTTCTTCGCTTCCGGCGACTACATCGATACCATATGTAGTCGCTAGAAGCAGAAGGCTCGAATATTGCTGTCCGTCGTCAGGTGTTAGGCGAATAAAGTAAACAAGGGCGAATCCAAAGCAACAGTTTGCGTCGGGCCGGAGAGCTTCCCGGTCGCAACATCGCGGCGAAAAACCGTGACAGTTGCGGAATCCTGATTGCCGCATAACAGCCATTGTGCCGTCGGGTCCAGCGTAAAGTGACGAGGCGTCTTGCCGCCGCAAGAGATCCGCTGAAGCAGCGTCAGGTCGCCATTTTTCGCAATTGCAAAGACGACGAGCGAGTCTTCCCCTCGATTGCTTGCGTATAGAAAACTTCCATCCGGGGAGATGGAGAGCTCAGCTGCTGTGTTTTTATCCGCAGGAAAGTCCTGCGCAATCGTCTTGATCGAAAAAGTGGAATTAACCAGAAGTCCCTGTGGTGTGTTGCTGAAGCGGGTAGCCGTCCATAGGCAACGGTCGATGCTGGAGTCTATCTCGTTAATGCAATATACCCAGCGGCCGTTGGGGTGGAAGACGATGTGGCGCGGGCCTGAACCAGGACGCTCGTTGGTGAACAGATGTGGATCGGAGAGTTGTCCAGTCTCCGGATGGATGTAGAAGACAGCAATATGATCCGTCCCCAGATCGCAGACCAGTAGAAAGCGGTCATCCGGTGAGATGGTGACGCAGTGGGGGTGAGAGTTCTCCTGACGAGCGGCGTTAGGCCCGAGGTCTCCGAACTTCTGATGATCCTTAAAATCCAGATGTTCTACTGGCTGGCTAAGCGTCCCGTCCGGCAGGATGCGATAAGAGGCAACCGAAGCTCCGAAGTAGTTCGCCACAAAGGCGGCATGACCGGTAGAGTCTACTGAGACATAAGCAGGCCCAGCGCCCCCGGAGGGAACCTGGCCCGTTTGCTGAAGGGCACCCGTATCCAGATCCAGTACAAATGTCGTAACCGTCGCTGCAGGATCGTTGATCGCGTTGACGGCATAGAGAGACCGGCGGCCCGGACCAGGAGGTGTTACGGCAAGATAAGACGGCCGAGCCGTCGTCGCGATAAGTATTGGCGCAGTCAGCTGACCAAGTTTAGTGTCAAAGTCTGACCGGTAAATGCCTTTGCTGACTCCCTTGTTCGTGTCGGTCCCAAAGAAGACATGAATTGCAGGGGGAGGAACTACCTTCTTCTTGCGAGTGGGCCAAATCGCGAAGGCTTGCGTGGACGCCGCGAAGGAAGGAAACAGGATAAGGAATCTGCGGCGCGAGAACATTGGGCAAGCCCCTGGGAGGTTATGCTGGTTCGCCTGGAAGGTGGATGCCCAACTCGTCTTCTGCTCGGATGTTTTCGTTGATGACGGGAAGGCTGGGAAGATTGTCAGTGCGGCCAGCCTCTTTTACTACAGCGCTGGCATGTTCGAGAACCTCGTCGACAGACATGGTGTACATCTCGCGGCCGTTATCGTATCCCGACTTCACAGCATGCTGCAGATATCGTCCTGCGGTCTGCGCAGCCAGATAATCTGTGATGACATGGCCGTTGCGCCGTTTTTGCTCGACCCAAGCTAAATTCGGCATCGCAATCCAGACAGGTCTTCCATTCACAGCAAAGCGGATGTCTGTGGCATCGGCATGACGCGTCGCAATGGCCACCATCGTCCCCTTCCAGACGCAATGAAGGTCTTCCCCGGTCCAACGGTCAGTTACTTTGAAATCTTCATACATGATTGCTCTAGATTAGTGCAGGGTGCGGGTATCAGCAAGGCAGTTCCACAAATGAAGAGAATTTGGTCTGACCTCTAGGCGAATTGGCCTATTTCCACATCTTATCTCCCACAACAGGAATAGGGTCAAAGGTTACTTTCGTAAGCACTTGAAATTGTTTCTGGTATATGTAAGTCACCGAAGCTATCCTTGTTTGTGATTTGACGGTGATAGATGAGCGTGCGTCGAACGGAAGTTGAAGCCGCTAGCTTAAGGGCCATTTGGACACGTGATTTGTTGGACTCCCAGCCAGAGCTTGAATGTGAAGAACTGGTCCGGCTTGCTGCCTGTCTCTGCGGAACTCCACTAGGCTTGGTGACGCTGCTTGATGAGCGGCACCAGTGGTATCGTGCGTCTGAAGTGCTGAAGATGGGCGAAACTCCTCGCGAGGTAGCCTTTTGCGCCCATGCAGTCCGGCAGCCTGGGCTCTTCATGGTGAAGGACGCTCTGACTGATCCACTGTTTTCCAATAATCCTCTGGTGACCCACGATCAGCCTATCCGCTTCTTTGCCGGAGTGGGTTTGTATAACTCGGACGATGAGCCGATGGGAACTTTCTGTGTGGTCGATATGTCCCCTCGTATTCTCAGCGAGGATCAGACCGAGGCTCTAGAGATATTTGGACGACAGATCAGCCTTCGACTGCAAGCGGTGGTCCAGCGCAGAGCGCTTGAACAAGCCCTGGCCGAGAAAGAACGGGCAAGCGCTGGTCTCAGAGCGAGTGAGGAACTCTTCCGGGCATTCATGAACGCCAGCCCATTTCTGAGCTATATCAAGGATGCGGCGGGAAGACTGCTCTTCTATAACCGCAGTTTTGCGCAGAGGTTTGGCGTTAGCGAATACGCGTGGCTCGGTCGAACCGACGAGCAGCTCTGGTCCAGAAAGCTGACCAAGTCCGTACGAACTCACGACCTCGAAGTGATGGCTGGCGGAAAGATGGTCGAAACGGAAGAGCATATTCGGAACTCCGACGGATCGGTGAGTTCCCTGCGATCCTTTAAGTTTCCATGCCATGATTCAGCAGGAAATGTTCTGTTGGCCGGCGTCGCTGTAGACGTGTCCGAAGAGGTAGCTCATCAGGGCGAATTGGAGCGCTACCATCGCGAACTCGAAGATGCCAATGATCAACTGCGAAAGCTCGCCGTCACCGACGAACTAACCGGATTGCGTAATCGCAGGTCGTTCGAAGAACGTATGGTGATGGAGTTCTCTTTGGCGCGGCGGAGGAAGCGGGAACTGTCAGTACTTCTAATCGACGTTGATGATTTCAAGATGATCAACGATCGATGGGGCCACGCCGCGGGCGACGAGGTACTACGCCGTCTCGGCATGATCCTGCGAACAACAGTACGACTGCCCGATCTGCCGGCGCGTTACGGCGGGGAAGAGTTTGTGGTTCTGCTACCTGAGAGCGGTGAAGAAAGCGCTATGGGACTTGCTCGCCGCGTCATGCAGCGAGTAGCTACCGAGGACTGGGAGAATCAGCCGCTCACCATCAGTGTAGGAATGGCATCGATGAACGAGTCGCTTGAAAACGGATTTCAACTGGTAGAACTCGCAGATGAGGCTCTCTATGCCGCGAAGCGCGCTGGGAAAAATCGCGTCATGGTGCATAACGGCTAAATCTCTTTCGAACCGAACGATAAAAAGAGGCGCACCCTTTGGATGCGCCTCTTCCATTTAATTGGAGCCAAAGTTATACTTCAGCGTTTGGATCGCCGGCTTCGCCTTCGCCGCGCTCTTCCATCTGCTTGGCGAGTTCTTCACGCTTCTTGGTGCGGGCTTCGGCGCGCTTCTGAGCCTTCTCGTTGAGCTCGTGCTCTGCACCGAGGAGCTCGATGTAGGCCATCTCGGCTGCGTCACCCTTGCGGGCTCCGAGGCGTGTGATGCGGAGATATCCGCCCTGGCGTGCAGCATAACGCGGAGCAACGGTGGCGAAGAGACGGTCAACAGACTCGGGCGTCATGAGATAAGCAGCAGCCTGGCGACGGGCGTGAACGGTGCCGCGCTTGCCGAGCGTTATCATCTTTTCGATGAGAGGACGGGTAGCCTTGCACTTGGTGATGGTGGTCTCGACGCGGTCCATCAGGATGACGGAGGTGACGAGGTTGCGCAGCATGGCGCGGCGATGGCTGGTGTTGCGGCCTAGTTTGTATCCTGCATTACGGTGACGCATCGGTGATCTCCTTCGACTCGGCTATGGCCGTGAGTCGGTGGTGCTTAGAATGTGCGCTCGGTGGAGGCTGGCGCGGGTGAAGCTGCCCGAAGGCTTATTGCTACGCGGCTTGCGCTGCGCTTTCAGGTAAGACTGCGGCGGCGGATTGGACTCCCCCGCCGCAAGCCTGGTTAGAAGTTCTCTGGCTCACTGCCGACGAGGTCGAGGTCTTCGTCCTCATCTTCATCTTCGTCATCGTCGTCATCAAAGTTGCCGAAGCTGGCGGCGAGGGTGGCTGCGGGCAGAACGGAGGTGGGTCCGGGCTGCGGGTTGCCGTTCTCGTCGATCTTCATGCCGAGGGACAGGCCCATCTGCGCGAGGATCTCTTTGATCTCATTCAGGGACTTACGGCCGAAGTTCTTGGTCTTCAGCATCTCAGCTTCGGTCTTCTGAATGAGTTCGCCGATGGTGGCGATGTTGGCGTTCTTGAGGCAGTTGTAGCTGCGGACGGAGAGCTCAAGCTCTTCGACTGAGCGGTTGAGATTCTCGTTGCGCAAGGCCGGGCCGTCGTGGCTGCCATCGTGACCGGCTTCCATCTCCTCTTCAAAGTTGATGAAGATGGTCATGTGATCTTTCAGCAGCTTCGCAGAAAGGCCAAGCGCATCCGCAGGAAGGACGGTGCCGTTGGTCCAGATCTCGACCGTGAGCTTGTCGTAGTCGGTGATCTGACCGAGACGAGCCGCCTCGACGAGGTAGTTGACCTTGCGGACAGGCGAGTGGACGGAGTCGACCGGAATGAAGCCGAGGCCGAGGTCGCCGTCAAAGTTCTTGTCAGCCGAGATGTAGCCACGGCCGCGCTTGAGGCGCATCTCCATGTCGATCTTGCCACCTTCGGAGACGGTGCAGATGTAGACGTTCTTGTCGAGGATCTCGACATCGCCATCAGCTTCGATCATGCCGGAGGTGATAACGCCGGCCTGGTCGGCGCGGAGGTAGAGAGCCTTGGGGCCTTCGCCGGCAAGCTTGAACGGGATCTGCTTGAGATTCAGGATGATGTCGGTCGCATCTTCGACGACGCCGGTGATGGACTGAAACTCGTGCAGGACACCTTCGATGCGAACAGCGGTGACAGCAGCGCCTTCGATGGAGGACAGAAGGGTGCGGCGAAGCGCGTTGCCGATGGTGGTACCGAAGCCGCGCTCAAAGGGCTGCGCGGAGAACTTGCCGTACTTTTCGGTGAGTGTTTCGGTGTCGACTGCGAGACGCTTGGGCTTTTGAAAACCTCTCCAAAGCATGTGTTTCTCCTTTTCCGGCTCACTCGCGATGCATTCTGCGAGATGGCGGGGTGTTTCTGTTGCGGGTTAGGTTGTGGTGCTACATGCCGTGGGGTGAGCATTTCGGCCCACCCCACGTAAAAAGTGTCAAAGTCTTCAAAATAATGCGCTTAGGTCTGGACTGAGGTACAGCCTCAGAATCCTGAGGCACTTTATTTCGAGTAGAGTTCGACGATCAGCTGCTCGTTGACGGGCAGGTTGACGTCTTCGCGCTTCGGCAGAGCGATGACCTTGCCGGAGAGAGCGTCGCGGTTGATGTCGAGCCACTGAACCTGATTCTGGCCGGCGGCAAAGTTCTTCGCCTCTTCGAGCATGACCAAAGCCTTCGAACCCTCGCGGATTGCGATCTCATCGCCAACCTTCACCTGGAAGGACGGGATGTTGACCTTGCGGCCGTTGACCTGAAGGTGACCGTGACGGAC
>Ga0302182_10000871_pt1 | contig 17232 bp, 7 predicted proteins | sample I_Palsa_N3_1_FD_198781 | JGI IMG/M metagenome (GOLD analysis project Ga0302182, IMG submission 198781) | Peat permafrost microbial communities from Stordalen Mire near Abisko, Sweden - I_Palsa_N3_1 | ecosystem: Environmental > Terrestrial > Soil > Palsa > Peat permafrost | place: Sweden: Abisko...
ATAATAATAAATGTAATGTAATAAAAACAATTATTAATATAATAGCTTATTATAGTTATGTTGAGTGGTGGGGGTTTAAATAAAATGTGATTTATAATACAGCCGCATATTCTTACGCGGCTACTCTGCTACAACTTTTGAGATGTTGTTTAAATGGTTTGAATAAAATTTACTTATAATTTTACTTTACAATATATTTAATTAAATAAATAATTCATTTAAAGCTTTGACTTTAAAATTTTTAATTATTATAAGCTTTAATTATTTTCGACCAAAATAAAGTTCGTCCCAGCGATGGACAATTAGTTCATTACGAATTAATACTTCACCGTTGCGTCTTCTTATCAACGATTACTCGGAATTCCTACTTCATGAAGTCAAATTTCAGACATTCAATTCGGTTACAATTTTTTTTAATGATTAGCTCATCTTCACAGGTTTGCATCACTTTGTAAAAATTTTTGTTGCACGTTTGTAGCCCATAACATTAGGGTCATAAAGACTTGTCTTGGCCCTCATTCAAATTACCATTATAGTAATAGTGTTAAGTATAAATTAACAGTAAGGATTGCGTTCATTTGCGGAATTAACCTAAATCCTCACGGTATGAACTGACGACAGCCATGCAGCACCTGTTAATTAAATAAATTAAAATTCTATAATAATTATAAAAATATTTTCTTTATTTAATTTATTCAAGTTATGGTAAGATTTTTCGCGGAAAATCGAATTAAACAACATGCGTCACTCCGTTTGCTTCGAAACCGACTATTTTTTTTGATTTCACTTTTGCAAGTGTACTCGCAAGGCGGAATGGTTATAGCTTTTGCTTAGAAACAATAATAAATATTGAAACAACCAATCATCGTTTACAGTGGAGGATACAAGGGTTCCAAATCCTTTTTTCTGTCTCCACCTTCGTACCTGAACGTCAATCTATCTTAGAAAATTGCCTTCGCATTTAGTACTCTATTTAGTATCTCAGTATGTCGACACTACACTAAATATTATATTTTCTTAAAATTAGATGCTATATTTTTCAATTTTTAATATTAAATAAATAATAAATAATATTAAATTAAAAATCTGTCTGCGTACGCTTTAAGCCTGATTATGATGGAAAATTTAGCGCCTCTGGCCTTACCGAGTCTTCTGGCACCAGGTTTTGACGGCACTCAAAATATTATTTAGTCATAATCAAAATAATATTTTCTATTTGATAGATTCCAGTTGGCTCGTTCACTCTTTCGAGCATTGACAAATATTCTCGGCTGCTGGTCGATATCAACGAGGGATATTTCATTCCCACTGTGGTCATTTATTTTTTCAAATAATGACTATTGATTGTAGGCTTGGTGAGCTGTTACCTCTAATTACCAACTACCTAATCAATATAGCAAAGATCCTTAAGCAGGAAAATCCTTTTAAATACTTTACATATTATATTATATTATATAATATTAGTTTTTAAATTTAAAAACTTGAGTTGTAAATTATATTAAATATTTATTTAATATAATAATGAAAATACACTGTTTATAATAATTTTTAAATAAAATTATTATTTTAAATATAAGCTTAATATAAATAGATTAAAAAATAAATATAAAATTAATTATTATTAAAATAATTAATACAGTGTTTAAAATTTATTTAAAATATCTAAGTATTTTTATCCTTAATTACTAAGGACTATTGATAATAATATATTATTCTCTAAGGGTACTTATTAACTATTTTTACTCACCCCTACACTTTTTTAACATTTGTTAAAAAAAATTTGCATGCCTTAAAACCACTGGATAATAAATTCTTCCGGAACCAAAATTAAATTCTTAATAATTCTTAAGATTTTTAAAAAATCTATATTTATTTTACTATTTAAAATAATTTAATTAATTATATTTAAAAAAATTATTTAATTTTCAAATTTTTATCTACTTTTAAATAATTATTATTATTATTATTATTATTATTATTATTATTATTATTATTATTATTATTATTATTATTATTATTATTATAAAATTAATTTAGAATAGGGATATTTTAATATTTTTTAGTGTTTGCTTTAAAGTATTAATTTTAAAAAAATAATACAATATTTTTTATTAAAAAAATTATAGTATAAAGCAAACAAATTTATATAATTTTACATATTATAAATTTACTTTAAAAATATATAAAATTAATTTTAAAATTATATTTCATTTGTTCTAATTAATTAGAATCTACTCAAGCAAAGAAATCAGAAACTTCTACAGCTTCTATTACAATAGGCATAAACCCATGTCATACCTATTTATAAATAAATATATAATAAATTTAATATTTATTTAAATATGGATTATGTATTAATTTATATATTATAATAAATTATTACGTATTAATCTCTTAGGGTAAAATATTCCTAAACCCTGCTAATTGTTTAAAATAATAATATTTTAAATTTTCTAGCAAATAGTAAAATTTTAATGAGGCGTAAACAATGGTTTACCACATATTTCAGAACATTGTCCATAAAATACTCCTTCTCTTTCAATTAAAGCAGAAGTTTGATTTAATCGACCAGGTGTACAATCAATTTTTAAACCTAAAGATGGCACAGCAAAATCATGTAATACATCCGTAGAAGTAACAATAAATCTAATGTGGGTATTAACTGGTACAATAAGTCTATTATCAACATCTAATAATCTTAATTGACCTTCTTCTAAATCAGATTCAGGAATTAAATAGCTTTCAAGTTCAATTGAATCACCACTTTCTGATAACATATCAGAATATTCATATGTTCAATATCATTGATGACCTGTTACTTTAACTGTTAAAGCAGGATCAATAACTTCATCTAATGTATATAATAATTTAAATGAAGGGAAAGCAATTGCAACTAAGATAAATGCTGGAGAAACTGTTCAAATTAATTCTAAAACTGTAGAGTGATTTAAATATTTATGAATAATTCCTATTTTAGTAGAACTAAAATGTCTAATTAAAGAAAAAATTAATCAGAATACACTTACTGAAATTAAAACAAGATAAAATAAAATAGAATCATGTAATGCTATTATACCTTCAAAACTAGGTGAAGCTGGATCTTGAAATCCAATTTGTCATGGTTCAGGTGCATCTAAGTATAAAGAAGGGCTATTGAAATTAGTTGTTAAATTAAATAAATAATTAAAAATTGATGTTAACATTTTATTAATAATATTGTTTAATTGAATCAAATACTGTATTTAGTCATTAAAATTTATTTAAATTTTATTAATATTAACTAATAGACTAAATAGTATAATTCATACCTTGAGTTAAATATAATTATTTTAATATTTTGTTTTATGTTTACTAAACTAAAATAATGTAAAGCTAAATTAATACATTATTTAATAAATTGTTATAACAATTATAATTATGTATTTAAAATTTACTAATTAATATATGTTTTTTTAATATAAAATATATAATATATTTAAAAACATTAAAAAATTATAAAGTAAAACTAATAAAAAATTATATTTAAGTTTTATTAGTTATTTATAAAAATGATAATAAATAAGGGGGGATAATTTATTTTAATTTTGATGCTTACTTTATATAATAGTATAAAATAGAGGCACACCTTTTTATTAAAAATTATAATACTTTAATTATAAAAAGGAATTATGAAAAATATATTTAAATAAGATGGTGAGAAATTTATTAATATGGTAATATATCAAAAGCAACTAATACACATGGAATTAAGATAATAAAGGCCATTACAACTGGTAATAATCCTGTTCAACAGAACACTATTATTTGATCGAAACGCACGCGTGGAAAAGTTGCTCTAAATCAAACAAAGAAAAAACAAAAAATACAAGTTTTTAAACCTAATACTAAAGATTGTAAATTTAAATAACTATCATTTATAAATAACTCAGGTAAATTATAACCACCTAAAAATAAAATAGAAGTAATACTACTAAATAAAACAATAGAACTATATTCAGCTAAGAAGAATAAAACAAAAATAATAGATGAATGTTCTGTAAAAAAACCAGCAACTAATTCTGATTCAGCTTCTTGTAGATCGAAAGGTGTTCTAGAAGTTTCAGCTAGTATAGCTATAAAGAATAAAATAAAAACAGGAAATAATGGTACAATAAATCAAATTGCTTGTTGAGCTTCTATAATTTTTGTGTAATTAAAAGAACCTGAAAGCATTATAATAATAATAATTGCTGAACTTAGAATTAATTCATAAGAAATCATTGCAGCTGTACTTCTAAGTCCACCTAAAAAGGCATATTTAGAATTAGCAGATCAACCTGCAAATAATACACCATAAATACCAAATGAAGATAAAGTTAAAGTGTATATTACACCCATTGAAAAGTCTGAAAGAGCTAATCCTTGACCAAAGGGTATAATAGCTCACCCTAATAAACTAACTAAAATAGCTATAACAGGTGCTAAATAAAATAATATTTTATTTGATTGAGCTGGTATGACTGTTTCTTTAACTATTAATTTTAAGGCATCTGCGAAAGGCTGAAGTACACCATAATAACCTACAGTATTAGGCCCTACTCTTCTTTGAGTTGCAGCTAATGCTTTTCGTTCAATAATTGTCATGAAGGCAATGGCTAACAAAACGGGTACAATTACGGATAAACCTTCTAATAATAAATATAGAATTTGTAACATTTTTAAAAAGTTTTGCTTATAATAAGCAATCGCATTTAAGCGACTATTCGTTAATAAATTTCAATTATATTTTAAATTATAAAAGTCTGATATTAACTGGAATTAAGGATTTAATATTTTAAGTAATTTAGTTATGTAAAATATTGATTTTATTTAAGATTATAATATTATACTAAAAATTATTTATTAGTTCTAGTTAATAATATTGGCGCAATCATTGCTAATAAAAGTAAAAAACTACTTAAAATTAACAATAATGAATATCTTCCAAATATAGATTGACCAAGACTTTGAATTTGAAGATTTTTATGTAATAAAGTTACAGGTTCAACAGTATTTATTAAAAGGTCATTTGTAGTATTATTGAAAGTTTCAATAATATGATAAACTTCCCCAAATTGGTTGTTTGTGTTTAAAAAATAATTTGGACTAAAAATAGGTGAATTAGGGAATTCTATTAAAAATTCAGGATAATAAGGTATATTTAGTCATGTTAAATTTAAAGCATAGTTATGAAGAGGTATACCGTAAATAGGACTAAAAATAGTACTTCATGGTAAATTTTGGTTAATAGTGTATCAAGGCGCATAATAAGCACCTCCATAATTTGAAGCTGAAAAAGGTGTAAATAAATTATAAGCAAAATTACTTCATAATCTAGCATTAAAATTAAATCCTAAGTATTGTGAATGAATTCAACCTGTTATTAAGTTTGTTTTAATTTCACTTCATAAGAATAAATTTATATTTTTATTAGAAACTCATTCTGAAAATAGAACATAAGGTTCATCTGAATATCAACCTAATGGAAAATAAAATGGATATTTATTTAGATATTCATAATAATCTAATCCTTTATTTACTGCTTCAGTTTTGATAGGGTGTCAATAGTAAAAACCAGAAGGATTTTGACCACTACCAATTAAAGAATAAGTAGATGGATTATATTCAACAAAAACATCTCTATTAAATAAAGGTTGGTAAAAAAATGGCCCTTTATTAACATAATTGTTGTAGTTTGAATTAGATAAATTATCTGATATAATTAAAGTTTCACTATTTATATTATTTTCAGGTAATAAAAAGCCTAAACCTATTTTATTTAAATAAAATTGTAAATTTTGTAGACTAAAAATTGTATTATCAATAAAGTTTAAATTATAAGTTTCTTTGCTAAATACAGTTAATATAATTTTATTTATTAAATTGTAAATTTCAAATGAAGAAAAATCAATAATAAAGGAAGGTATAGTTATTAAGAATAAAAATAAAAATAATATGGCTATAGAATAGGCTAAAGGTAATAATTTACTATAATCAGTCCCTACTTCTACAGTATGTAAAATATCTGTAGAAATCATCATTACTATGAATAATATTAAAACAGTAATAGCACCTATATAAACTAATAAATAACTAAGACCTATAAAATTTAAACCCATTAAAATAAGGTAAATTGCTACTGTTAAAAATAAACCTATTAAAAATATTATTGCAATAACAGGATTTGTAGAAGTTATAACTGCTAATGCAAAAATAATTGATAATATAGTTATAATTTCTATTATTAAATTAAAAAAATTTAGTTTCATTTTTATTTTGTTTAGTGCCCCGAGGCTAATTTAATATATATTAAATATTTAATTAATTATAATTATAATTAATAATAATAATATTTTAAAAATTATTTCTAATAATAATATTTTAATTTTAAGATGAAAAGGAATACCTAATTTTTTCTAAATGAAACGATGATGATTTTTATATTTATACTAAAACTAATGATATGTATAAAGATGTGTATATGTATTTTCTTTATACCTAAATAATTTGAATCATAGATTTAATATTTTAAATATAAATATTTGTAGAGCCTAGTCAGGATTGAACTGACTATTTAAAATAATTAATATTTTAAATCATATCTATTTTAGGCACTGTTTTTTATATTTTATTTAATTTGTATATAAATATATAATAAATAATAAATAAATATTTACAAGAACTGGCCGATTTGAACAGCCCCTAATGATTTTGAAGATCACTGTACTCAACCACTATACTAAGTTCTTTTATTTACTTGATTTTAAGAAAAATATTTTATATTTTAAATCCTCTTTTATTTAAAATATTGGTTGAATATTAATTTTTTTGTAGCAAGATTAATAATACTTTATATTTAATTTTTTTTTACCCTTTGACAATATTAATAATACTTTACATTTAATTTAGTTATAATACACATTCTCAAATAAATAATATTATTAAGATAATATAATACTTAATAAAAATAATATTCTAAATAAAAATATGTCTTTAAATAACTATAATAAATTATTTATATGAATTTAACCCTTGCTATTAACCACTGTGCTAAACCCTGCAATTTATATATTTTTTTACGGTAATATTTATAAATCAGTAGATCTAAAACTCCCTATCAACATGCAATATATAAAATAAATATAAAAATTATTCTCTATAAATTAATCTCAAACATAATTATTCACTATTTTTAATATTTTAAGTGGGGATATTTTATTTAGTTATATGTTATTTTAATGAAATTTAAAATTTAATTGATAAATCTAAAATTAAAAATGATGTAATCAGTATAGCTGATAAAATAAATAAGACTAATAATAAATCAATTAATATTCATATTTTATTTAATGCCATACTATATTTTAAAAATGTAATTATTCGAGGGTAATTTACCAATGTTTTTTCAAATTTATCACTTATAAAATAATTTATAAATAATAAATACAAACTTGATACCAAAGATAATACGCCTATTAAACTTAATGTAAATATAGAAAAAATATAATTGTAAAAAATATTTTCTTCAATATTAGGAATTTCACCTGTATTTAATTTACTTAATATAAATAAATATAAAGAGGATTTTAAATAAAGATTATTACTAAATATTCGATTTAGTAAATTATAAATAATTAGTAACATTTAAGATTTAGGTGTAGGTTTTTGATCTACACTTTGATCTTTAGGTAAATCTTTACTTACATCTTTATTTAGATCAGTATTAGGAATATTTCTATTTCTTCTCATTTTTTGAATTTGAAGATAATTTAAATAAACTTGAGAACCTTCAACAGCAGCACCAGTTATAGGTAATACTATTTTAAGACCTCTTTTTACACCTCTAAATATGTAAAAAGAAATACCACCTAATAATATATTAAATATAATACTTGTTAAAGTACAACTAGTAAAGTTAAATATATTTAAACAATTTAAAATATAAGTAAAAGGAAAATCAATAATAATGATTAATAAAGTATTTGTATTAATTATCATTTGAAAAATATTATATAATTTACTCAGAACTATTTAATTAATAAAAATTTATAATAATTTTAGTATTATTATAAGAAAACAATAATAAAATACGATTAATAAATAGTATTTTACTTGTTTTAATGACTGAGTTATAATTTTCGCCGCTGTTTTTATAATAAATATTATATATTATAGAATATAATTTATTTATTAATTATTTATAATTAATATTAATTAATTTTTATCTACTTTTATTATATTTTATATATTTTTTCTCTACGTAAATTTAAAGCCTTGCACACCTTTTTTAAAACTTAATTAATTATTTAATTCTAATGAATTTATTCTAATATTTTATTATTTATATATTTAATAGAACTTATTTAATTATAATATTTATTTGATTAAATTTTTACATACAAATTAAGTCATTAGCTATTATTAATTTCGATTATTATTATATAAAATATTTATAATTATATAAAAAACATTAAATAGAATTACTGTGTCTATACCCCCTATACTAAATTCTTAATATATTTATTAAAAATATAAAATTAAAATATTATTAAATATAATTTAAAAAAATAAGAGACTTAAAGTATACATTTAATAAATAATAAATTAAAGATTTTTTTTTTTAATTAAATTCTTTGATTTTATTTAATTATTAATAATTTATATAAATAAAAACGAGCCTTATCAGAATCGAACTGACATTGCCTCCATGACGAGGAGGAACTTTACCTTTAAGCTAAAAGCCCTATATAATTATAAGATTTTGAGTTTATAAATCATCTACATACATTTAAGCACACTACACTAAATATAATATTTACCTTAAATAAATATAATTTTCAAGAATAGGTTTTGAACAAACGATATTTATTTTGAAATTTAATGTTTACCTATAAACTAACTAAGTTTTTAAAATATTTTGTATAAAAATATATAATTAAAAGGGTAAAGTAAAAGATTCGAACTTTTGACCGCATTGCCACAAAATGCTATTTTAACCACTAAACTAATTTTACCTCTTTTAAAACTATAACTATAACTATAACTATAACTATAAACTATAATTATAAACTATAAACTATAAACTATAAACTATTTTATTGAAATTTAACAATAATATTTCATTTCATATTTGTTTAATTAAAGAAAATTAATATAGGCTTTAATATAATATATTAAAATTAATAATATATTAAAATTAAGACTAGAGAGAATTTGAAAACCAATAAATGAATATTTATTTATTTTTTTATGGTAAATACTAATTTAAAGTATTTTAAAAATTGGAGAGGGTGCTTTACTTTAGTTAAATCTTTAACTAAATCTTCTTCCTTTTTATAAATACATTTTGTATTTATAAGATTTTATAATAATTGTTTTTGAATATTTTATTTATATTACAAGTTTAATGAATCACAACAATTATATAAAGTTTAATTTTTATAATAATAAAAAAGGTAATACCTTTAATTAAAATACATATTTATAATTACTCTTCAATAAAAAAGAAAAATCTTTTTTTAACATAATATAGTTTAATTAATGTAGATAAATAGCATCTTTAATATAAGAACATACTAATAAAGTTAAAACATAACTTTGGATGAAACTAACAGCTAATTCTAATCCCATAATACCTAAGAATACTGTGAAAGGAATTAATGTTACAAAAAAGATAAGAATACTACTTGTAAATAATTTAAACAAGAAAGATGATAAGATCGCTAATAAAGTATGCCCAGCTACAATATTAGCAAAAAGTCGTAAACCTAAACTTACTGCTCGAGCTAAGTATGATACTAATTCAATTAAAACTAATAAAGGAACTAATGCTATAGGTGTTCCTGCTGGAACAAAATAAGAAAAGAATTTAATTCCGTGTTCTTTAAGAGCTAAAATTGTAACACCTAAAAATACAGTTACAGATAAACCTAAACATACAATTACAGAACTAGTAACAGCAAAATTATAAGCTACATTAGAAACTAAATTAGAAATTAAAATAAAAATAAATAATGAATATATTAAAGGAATATAAACTTCTTTATTTTCACCTATTTGATTTCTTACAATAGATGTTATAGTAGCAAATAAACTTTCTAGTGCAATAGAATATGAACTAGGAACTAAAGCAAAATTGTTATTTGAAAAAGAATGTAAACCTACAATAATAGTAAAAATAATAAGAGTGTATAATCCTAAATTAGTTAAGCTAATATTAAAATTTCCTAAAATAGGAGCAGTAAAACTAAATAATGAATATGTTTCAAATTGATCTAAAGGTGAGAACATTTGATTTTTTTTAATAAATTTATCCAAAATAATTTTTAACTTTTTTATAATAATTATATATTATAAAATAAAAACAATAACATTAAATAATTAAATAATTTAATAATTTAATAATTAATAAGCTTTTAATAATAATGCTTGTTTAAATAATTGGATTATGATTTTCGCCACTGTTTTTATAATATTTTACAATTAAAATATTATAGAATATAATTTAATTATTATTATTAATAATTAATATAAATTAATTTTTGTCTACTTTTACAATTGTCTAAATTGATTGAAAAATGACTTCTAAAGAATACGTGAATAGTTACGATATTTTTGAAAATCGTGATTATTATAATTTAAGTGAAATTGCTATGTTACTACTCCAACCAGATCAAGAATTTTTAAATAAATTAGATGAATTAAATGATTTAGACGAACAAAGTAAAATAAATATGATTAATAAACTTGGTAAATCCTTTAAAGAACAATATGACAGATTTAAATCATTTAATGAATTAGAAACTTCTAAAGATATGCAGGTTGAAATAGTTAACTATTATAAAGATAATATAACTATTGAAGACAAACGTGAAATCTTAGAAATGGCTTTACAAATAGAACAATTACAGAATATAGTTATTTTAAATTTAATTCTAGATTTATACAATACCGAAAATAAAGAACATGATGATTTATACTATGAATTAGAAGGACAATTAAATTATATTAAAGAACGAATTAATCCTGATATTAAAAAACACTTTGATAAAAAAGGAATAATTAAAGAAGATTTAATTAACGCTGGTTTTGATACTGAATACAATAACATTGATAGTAAATTTAATAATTTATTATCAGTACAGTATTCCTTTAACATGAATTATGTAATAAAAATACCGAACGTCGAATCAATTTATATACCTCAAAGTTTAAATGTCTATGAAGATGAATTTTATGATGTAAAACAACGAAAAAATCAATTTTTAAATAGATATTTAGTAAATAATTTAATACAAGATAGTTTAAATTATTACAAATGAACAACGCATAGAGTATATTTAACCTTGGTAAGAAAATTAATTAAAGGATTGATAGAAGCTGGAATTCCTTACATTTTAAATAATGATTATTATATTTTCAAAACAACTTCCACAGCTTCAAAATCCGGTTTTATTAAAGTAGATAATAATGAATATAAATTATCAGATTTATTATCGGTAATCATTAACGAAGATTCTAAAGCTAACAATGCTTTTAGAAATAATATTAGTGATTTATTAAAAAATATTATATCTGATAAAGTAGTAAATAAAATAACACCTAAAGATAACGAAGACTCATCAAATTTAAATAAAGAATTTACTTTATCGGATATAATCCAAGACCAAAATATAAGTCATTTAGAAGGTAAATTTTTAAATAGTAAACAAGATAAAAAACAAACTTTAATTAGAGAATACTTGAGACGAAAATTAAAAAATGAATCACAAGAAATAATATCTGTAAATAATAAAAGAACTTTAAATTTAATAGGATTCTTTACAGCAGCAGATTTATCAGTATTAAAAGATTTTAACCAATTTAAAAATGACTTAAGTATTTTAAGTAAAAGTTTTATCACAATATCAGATGGAATTCCCTTTAAATTGGTTGATAATACTACTAATGATAAAGTTAAAAGCAAAAAATCTAAAGGTAAAGACATATGAGTTGGAAGTATTAAAATCTTTGATTGTATGCTTTTAGCGCCTGATGGTCATAGAAACTTAAATAGCATTGGAGAAATTTATAATATTCCTAAACTATCTTTAACTCAAAACGAAATTGAAAACATGGACATTTTATGAGCTACTGATCCTAATAAATTTATAAATTATTCAGTAAGAGATTCTTTAATTCCTTTAGTTCATGCTCAGAAAATGTCAGACTTTTTATTTACTCTTGGTAATCCTTATATTCCAATGACTAGCACACAACTAAGTGCTCAATATCTTAAAAATTATTGAAAGTCTATTAATTATGATGGGTATCAACCTCTTAAAGGTTATAATTTATCCGAAGTTACTGAAATATACGTGCCTAAAAACTTAGAAATGATTGGACCTATTGGAGAAAAATTACCTAAATTTATTAAAGCCTGCAAAGGTGGACGTAATGAATCCTTTATGTTTGGTTATGATTCAGAAACTCTTTGATTTGATTATGATTTAACATCAGCTTATACAACTGGGATGTACTTAATACATGCACCAAATTACTATCTTCTTGAAGATTATAATCACAAAGAATTTATGGAATTATTAAATTCTACTAAAGAAGGAGATAAATTTGCATTATTAGAAGGTTTTTGAGCTGTAACAGGTTCAATAACATTTAATGAAGATGTAAAATATCCTAATTTACCTTGTTTAATAGATAATGAAAATTTTGTTTATACTTCAACCGTTAAAAATCAAACTTATACAGGAATGGAAATTTATTTAGCTAATAAAATGGGTGCAAGAATAAGAATATCATCAGCTACAAGAGTAGGTTGAAATAAATCAGTTAAACCTTTTGGGTGTTTAAAAACCGTACAAGCAAAAAGAAAAGAATTCCCTAAAACACATATTATGAATAAATTATATAAATTAATCGGTAATGCCATGTACGGTATTACAGCTCAGGGAATATCTAATAGAATGATTTATTCAACCGAAACTAATTCTACTAAAAGAATTAAAGGAACTAGATATTCTAATCCATTAATATTTTCTTGAATTACAGCCTTTATTAGATCAGTAATTAGTGAAACATTACATAATATTTCTAAAATACCTAATGCTAAAATTATAAGCGTTACGACTGATGGATTTATTACTAATGTTCCTAATTTAGAAGAAGAATTATTTAAACTATCAGATGCTGGTAAAATTGATACTACTTTCTTAAAATTATTTAGAAAAGCTAGAATTGAATTAACAGGTAAATCTAATGAAACGGCCTTAGAATTAAAAACTCAAGGTAAATCAATTATATCTTGAAGAACTAGAGGACAATTAAGTGAAAACTCTGATATTACAGCAGCTACTGGTTTCCAGAAAAAAGTATTAAATAAAAATCAAAATGATATGTTTAAACTATTTAAAAATACCATGGATGACAAAGAAAACTACAATAAAGAATTCACCTTTCCAGAAATGAGACTTAGATCTCCAATTGATATCTTTAAACAGGGTGGACACGTTACGAGAGTATATATGGATAAAACATTTTCACTATTATATGATAACAAAAGATTAATCACTAACGAAGAAAATTCAACTATTTTAGATTCTAAACCAATTAAAGATAGTGATCATGCTCTATTACTAAGAACAGCTAAATCTCTGGATCGAAGCAAAAAATATACTCAAAATTCACATGTTGTTGCTAATAGTAGGTACTCAAATTACCTTGAATTAGGTGTTAGAAATTTTGTTAAATTCTTATTAGCTGATAAATTAAATTTAAATTATAAAGATAATTTTAATAGTTATAAAGAATTAGTAGATTATATAAAATTATATGATAATAATATTAACATTAACGAAAGAATTATCATTAAATATAAACAAGACTCAAAATTTAAAATACCAAGATTAGTTCCTAGAATTACTGAAGTAACTAAATTCATCGACTATATTAAATTAAAATTCCCTAATTTTGAAGATAAAAATTTCTTTAATGATTAAAATTAAAATTAAAATTAAAATTAAAATTAAAATTAATTAATTAATTGTTTTTTAATAAATTCCTCAATCACAAGTACTGCTCCTTCTGCAGTAGCTGATAAATTAAACCTTAATTACAAAAATAATAATAATAAATTAAGATTACGGGGACTTGAACCCTAATAAAACCCATTATGAGCGAGTTGCATTAACCAATTATGCTATAATCTTTGTATGAAATAGGGAATAAATAAAATTGTTATAAATAAATATTTTAAATAATATTTATTTTTGATTTTTAAAATTAAATGTTTAGTTTATAAAATATTTTATAAATAATTTATATTAGTTAAGTGTTGTAATATAGAATCTAGTTACAGCTAAATATGTAAAATATGGTAAAATATATCTTGACATAACAAATATTAATGATAATAAAATAAAGAAAGTAAATGAAATTTGATTAATAAAAAAATAAGGTAATAATTGTGGCATTTAGTTAAAATTATTAGTTTTAAATAAGCGAATATATTTTTAGTTTTATTAAAAACTAAATTATACAAGAGAGCTACTCCATGTAAATATTTATTTTTTTAAATATTATTAATATAATATTTTTAAAAAGGAGTTACTTCAATAATATTTATATAATGTAGTATAATATAATATAATATAATATAATATAATATAATAAAATATAAATAATAAAATAAAGCATGGTATTAATATAAAATTTTAAGCCAAGGAAGATTCGAACTTCCGCATCTCCCTCATCAAAGGAGCATTCTACCAATTGAATTATAAGCTTTAAAGATTAATTTGTTAATAATTAAGTTTATAATTAGCTTTACATTATTTTAATAAAAACTTCTTTTTAATATTTTTAAAATTACTGAAAATAAAATACAAAATAATAGTAATAGTTTAGTTTATACTTTATATAAATACAAAATATATTTAGGACACACTAAGATTCGAACTTAGGACTTTGAAAGAAGCTATTTTCAAGATAGCCGCATTAGACCACTCTGCCATATATCCTTTTATAATAATTTAAAAATATAATTTGAGCTACCCGGGAATCGAACCCAGCATGATCAAAAGATCAATTTTTTTACAGAAAATCCCTATTACCATTCTGGCAGTAGCGCTTTTAAAAATTATTAAATGCGACTGACTTGACTTAAACAATCACTTAAATATTTAAATTTACTTATAAAATAAAATATTTAGTTTTTAGCCCTCCCTCATCGTATAAAAATTTAAATTATATAAATTAATATTTAAATATTTATCATTTGCTTTTTAATTGAATAAGATTACACAACAAAAATAATTATATATTTATATTAAAATTTTATTTATAGTTTTTTTATAATAATTATATATTATTATTTTTAAAGAAATTATTTATTATAAATACTTACCTTACAAAAATATTATAATAATTATTTGTAAAATTATTTCTTTTAATAATAAAAAAAATTTTTTATTGAATTTTTTATTTTTCATATATTTAATTTTAAAATTATTTAGAAGAGGATGTGTTTTAAGTATATAATTATATTTTTTTTAAATATAAAAACCCTCTTTTTTTAATTAATTTATATTATTATATACTTCTTTTATTATTTTATATTTATTATATACCTACCTCATAATTTCAATTAAGTATTTACATTAAGGTGTATTTAATTTTATACTTATAAAATATATATTCAGAGAATAATTTAATATAATTTGATTTATGCCCCGAGACTGACTCGAACAGTCGCATCTATAATTCTTCAGATTATCGCTTTACCAACTAAGCTATCGAAGCTTTTTAATATTTAAAAAATATATTAAATTACAATGGAGGTAAAAAGATTTGAACTTTTATTTTTGTAATGCAAATACAACTGATTACCATTATCAGATACCCCCTCTTTAATATATTATAATATAATTATAATAATTTAAATTTTGTATTATAAAATCCCTATTATTAAATGATTTAAAGAAATAATAAAATATTATTATAGTTTATAGTAATTAACTTAACTTCTTTTAGAAATAATAAGAATTATAATATTCAATTTTAAATTATAAAATACATTTCTTTCCTCTTCCGGAGTTGAACCGAAACTAACACTTTAGAAGAATGTAGTTCTAACCATTAAACTAAGAGGAATTTTAATATAATTAATTGTAAAGAGAATTAAGAAGGAATTGAACCTTAAATATCAAATTTGCAATTTGACTACAAAACCATTTGTAAACTTAACTCTTCTGATTTTAATCTATTACATAAGGTATAAAAATAAAAACCGATTAAAATAAATCTTTTGATTAATTTAATAATAGAAAATAACTGGGATCGAACCAGCGACTTTTTCTTTAAAAGAGAAACACTCAACCAACCGAGTTCTATTTTCATTTAAAATAAGGCTTTAAAATATATTTTCTTCTCCTTATTTCTTAAATTTTATATAGTTGTTATTTTTATTATATTGTTTAATATAATAATTATACTATTTTATTTAAGAATAGTAAATACTGTTATAAAATATAATTATTTTATTTTATAATTTTTATATTAGTTTTTTCTATGTTTTTATTTCAATTTACAAGTATTTTAATTTAAAAATGAGTAATATATTTAAAAATTGTAGGTAATATTAAGTATTTTTACCGATTTTATTTATAAAAATAATTTTTAAAAAACTTAAATAATCTTATACTTAAATTTATTTACTTACCAACATATTTATGTTTTTTATAATATTTATAGAATAAAAAATTCATTCTTATTTTATTATTATTATTATTATATAATTTAATTGGTAAATAATTATTTTTATTGTGAAACTAATTATTATTAGTTTTATAATCTTTTTAATTAAATAGAAATTTTTCATATTAATTTTATTTTGTTTTAATAAAGTGGAAGTGTTAATTATAAAGTACCACTATATTTATAAACTTATTCTTATAAACTTATATTATAATTAATTAATAAAAATAAATAAGAAATATCTGAGTCGACCAGATTCGAACTGATATAATCCATCACCAAAAAATGGCGTTTTGCCAAATTAAACTACGACTCATTTCATTTTTGTCGAAAGCAGGAATCGAACCTGAACTATATTTTTACAAGAAATGCTTTAATTATTTACCTTCTTTTAATTATCTGTAAGAAATAAGGTACATTTACATTTATTAAATTATAAAATATTAAAAATTCAAAAAAGAAAAA
>Ga0302182_10000874_pt1 | contig 17168 bp, 22 predicted proteins | sample I_Palsa_N3_1_FD_198781 | JGI IMG/M metagenome (GOLD analysis project Ga0302182, IMG submission 198781) | Peat permafrost microbial communities from Stordalen Mire near Abisko, Sweden - I_Palsa_N3_1 | ecosystem: Environmental > Terrestrial > Soil > Palsa > Peat permafrost | place: Sweden...
CAGGGAGAAGGTCCGCGATGAGCCCAGCCACGGTGCCCAGCGTGGCGCGCAGCGCATCGTCGTCATGGCCCTCGAGCCAGACTCGCATGATTTGCAGCCACGGCCAGTAGGGTGGCGCACCCGGCTCCTCGTTGCAGCGCCCCCAAAGCGCGCGCACGCCGGAAGTTCGCCGGGCCAGCATCTGCGCAGTGTGCGACTTGCCGATGCCCGGTTCGCCGGCGAGCGCGACGATTGCGCCACGGCCGCCCTTCATTCGTCCGAGCAATTCGGCGAGCGCGGCGAGTTCGGTTTCGCGGCCAACCATCGACCCCGCGGCGTTCTCATCCGTCACACGCACTGTGAGGCAAGCTCCGCACGCATCGCAAAAGCGGGCGTCGGCACGATTGTCCCGGCCGCAGAGGGCGCACTGCATCGAATCGGTCTCCGACGCCTAGGTGAACATTTCCGGCCGCAACTCGCTCACTTCTATCACCACGTCGGCCGGCAGGCCGGCGAGCGTGGCAGCTTCTCGAATCGCCTCGGCGCTCGGCGCCTCGTAGAGGCAGTAGGTCTTCCGTCGGTCCGCAGACAGGAACGAGAACAGCCAGTTGACGCTGCTCGCGTCGTTGATTTCCTTGAGCGCCGCCGCACCGGCGGCGTCCAGCTTAAGTTCGTCGGCGAACTGGCGTTCGATGAGAAATAGCGGCATTGCGCCCTCCCGTCTGACTGGATGCTTAGGACAAGCCGTATGTACGTTGTAGTGATGTCCCCGCGAGGCGTCAAGCCCGCGCTTGCGCCGCAGTAGTCAGAATCAACTACGGGACCCGGCGACGATCGCGATGCAATTTGATCAATCCTGCGGATAGTCCGCCGTGGGGCGCACGCTTAAAGTGAAGATCAGGAACGCACCGAGGAGATCGACATGTTCAGCGACAACGATCTGATGGCTTATCGCGCATGCCTTCGCGGAGACATCATCCAGCCGGCCGACGCGGGCTACGACGATGCCCGCAAAGTCTTCAACGCGATGATTTCGAAGCGTCCGCGGCTGATCGCGCGATGTGCGGACGTGGCGGACGTGATCGCATCCGTAAACTTCGCGCGCTAACATGGGCTGCTGCTGGCCGTGCGAGGCGGCGGACACAACGGTGGCGGCCTCGGCATCTGCGACGATGGCCTGGTGATCGATCTTTCGGGGATGCGTAGCGTCCGCGTCGACCCAGCCGCGCGCACCGTCCGGGTGGAGGGAGGCTGCCAATGGCGCGACGTGGATCACGCGACGCACGCGTTCGGGCTTGCCACGCCGAGCGGAATCATCAGCACGACCGGCGTCGGCGGCCTGACGCTCGGCGGCGGCATTGGCCACCTGACGCGCCGCTACGGGCTCTCGATTGACAATCTGCTTTCCGCCGACGTGGTGCTCGCCGACGGACGGCTCATCACTGCGAGCGAGAGCAACAACAGCGATCTCTTCTGGGCGTTGCGTGGTGGCGGCGGAAATTTCGGCGTGGTTACCTCGTTCGAATTCCGGCTGCATCCGGTATCGGATGTCATGGCCGGTCCGACGCTGTGGCCGTTGGAGCGCGGGGCGGAAATCATGCAGTGGTACCGCGCATTCATTGCCGAGGCGCCGGACGAACTCAACGGATTTTTCGCGTTTATGACCGTGCCTCCCGTGGCGCCGTTTCCCGAGACGCTGCACTTGCAAAAGGTGTGCGCGGTGGTCTGGTGCTGGACCGGCGACCCGGCGAAGGCCGATGCGGCCTTCGCGCCGGTGCTGGCGACCGGCCCCGCGCTGCACGGCGTTCAAGCGCTCCCGTTCCCAGTCCTGCAAAGCGCGTTCGACGGCCTTTATTCGCCCGGGCTGCAGTGGTATTGGCGCGCTGATTTCTTCAACGACTTGTCCGACGAAGCGATCGCGCTGCACATGCAGCATGCCCGCCAGTTGCCGACGATGCACTCTACGATGCACCTCTACCCGGTCGACGGCGCCGCGCACCGGGTGGGCCGCAACGAGACCGCGTTCAGTTACCGCGATGCCCGTTGGGCGGGCGTGTTCGTCGGGGTCGATCCCGATGCAGCGAATGCGGACCGGATCAGCGCTTGGGCGCGCGATTATCAGACCGCATTGCATCCCTACTCGTCCGGAGGGGCGTATGTGAACTTCATGATGGAAGAGGGAGAGGACCGGGTGAGGGACTGCTTCCGCGACAACTACTCGCGTCTGTCTGCGGCCAAGCGAGAGTTCGACCCCGACAACCTTTTTCGGGTGAACCAGAACATCAAGCCGGCATAGCGCGCCGGTCAAGGCGCTCTCGCGTACACTTTGCTCGGATATAGCGTGTTTTGGGGGAAACGGACCACGCTGAATTGCATTGCCACTGACAGCGTTTTGACAGCTTCGCCGGGTCGTCATATGCGACGGAACATTGCACGACGTCCGGCGACGGCGACCTAACATGGGATAAACATTTGAAGAAAACCCATCATGAAACGCTACGAGGCTCTCGCCAACTCGCTCGCTGATGGCATCCGGTCGGGGCAGATTCCGATCGGTTCCCGGCTGCCGTCGCTCCGGCAGATCATCGCGCAGCGCGGTGTCAGTCAGTCGACGGTTTTCCGCGCGTACTATCTGCTCGAAGAGTGGGGGCTGATCCGCGCCGAAGAGCGCGCGGGTTACTTCGTGACGCCCGGTGCGGCGGTCAAACAGGTGCCGTCGCATCAGGACATGCCGCTTGCCGATTCAAGGAAGGTCGACATCAGCGATCTGGTGTTTTCCGTGCTCGATGCCGCGAAGCATCCAGACATCGTACCGCTCGGCTCGGCGTTCCCGTCACCCCTGTTGTTCCCTTCAGCTCGCCTGCTCAAATCGCTGACCCAAGGCACGCGCGCGCTCAGCCCATGGAGCACGGTCGTGGATCTGCCGCCCGGCAACGACCATCTTCGCCGCCAGATCGCGCTGCGCTACGTGGCCACCGGCGTGTCGATTGCCCCCGAGGAGATCGTCGTTACCAACGGCGCGCTGGAGGCGCTGAATCTGTGTCTGATGGCCGTCACGCGTCCGGGCGACGTCGTCGCGGTCGAGTCGCCGGGCTTCTACGCGGCCTTGCAGGCCATTGAGCGGCTCGATCTGCGCGCGGTCGAGATTCCGGTCCATCCGGTCACAGGCCTCGACCTCGACGCGCTCGCCGCTGCGCTCGACAAGCATTCGATTCGCGCATGCTGGTTCATGACCAATTTTCAGAATCCGACCGGCGTGACCCTTTCCGACGCAAAGAAGAAGTCGCTCGTTGAGCTGCTTGCAGCGCGCGACGTACCACTGATCGAAGACGACGTTTATCAGGAGCTGCACTTCAGCCGAGATCGGCCACTACCTGCGAAAGCCTTCGATAGCAACGGACTGGTCATGCACTGCAGTTCGTTCTCGAAGACGCTTGCACCGGGTTATCGTATCGGATGGGTGTCCGCTGGACGCTTCGCGGATCGCGTGCAGCGGCTCAAACTGATGACGACGCTCTCGGCCAGCACCCCTGCGCAGGCGGGCATTGCGGACTACCTGGAACACGGCGGGTTCGACCGGCATCTGCGCAAGCTGCACGCTGCGATGCAGACGCAACTTGCAGCCATGGAGGCGGCTTTGAGGCTTTACCTGCCGCGTGAGGTCCGATGGGTGACGCCCACCGGCGGTTACTTCCTATGGCTGCAATTGCCGGACGCGGTCGATGCAATGGCCCTGCACCGGCTCGCAATCGGCCGCGGTATCAGCATCGCGCCTGGTCCGATCTTTTCCGCCAAACACGCATTTCAGAATTGCGTCCGGATCAACTTTGGGCATCCCTGGAGCGTCAAGATTGATGGAGCCATACGTGCGCTTGCTGAGATTCTCAATGACCCGGCAGTCCACGCATCAATCTGATCTATTTTCAGCGCGACCGTGATGAACCCGTTGCTGTTAAGCCATATTCCCCAATAGCAGCCGGGTTGGGCGGCCAATGTAGCGATCCGCGACTTAGAAGCCCTGCATTGCGCTCGTCGAGTGCGCGACCAGGTGCACAAAGCCCAATAAGATCGCGCCGATGACCACTGCCATAAACACGGCCACGAACGGCAGCAGGAAAAAGTTCACGTTGGCGAAGTCCGCCTCATGCGACGCCCGCTTACGCACGCCGAAGAAGCTGGATAGAACGATACGGACGATTCGGAGGAATTCCATGGCGCTGCTCCTGTTGGTTTGGAATGCATGCATCATCCGGCAACCCAGGAATCGGAAACAGCAGCAGATTCGCGCAATGCGTAGTAAGCACGGGGCGCAATTCGTCGCGGTCCGCTATCTAAGTGGCCAATCTTCTCGCGCGTCAGCGTAATTCGCAACGGTGTAGATCGGATACTTACGTATGAGGTTGCATCCCGAAAATCGACGTGACGCTCCGCGGCCTTCACGCTCGCACGTCAAGCGCAATTTGAGGCAGCGTTTGCAATGCTGAAGGACAGTTTCCTACCAATCTGGCCATGATCGAGAGCAGCCTCACCAAATCGATATCTGTACGCCCATGGCCGGTCGGTGGTGAATCTCTTTTTCGGACTTTTCGATAACACTAAGCGTTAGATCTGTACCCTACTGTCGCGACCGATGGGCATTGCGCCAGGCGTGGCTGTTGACAAGGCCACGCCCGGTGCCTGACCATCAAAGCAGTTCGATTGCCACGGCGATGCCTTGCCCGCCGCCGATGCACAGCGAGACGAGACCTCGCTTTAAGCCATCGCGACGCATCGAGTGAATAAGACGCGTCATCAGGATTGCTCCCGTTGCCCCAATCGGATGCCCGTGCGCAATGGCCCCGCCTTCCACGTTCACGATTTCGTGGTTCAGTCCGAGTTTTGCGATTACGGCGAGCGGAACCGCCGCAAACGCTTCGTTGATTTCAATCCGATCAACGTCATTAAAGGTCCATCCGGCGCGTCCTATCGCCTGTTCCAGAGCGGGGACAGGGCCAAGCCCGAACATCCCTGGTTCGACGGCCGCGACGCCGTAGCCCCGCAGTCGCGCGACCGCGTTGAGACCTTTGGCGTCGGAAAACGACCGGCTTGCCACAACCATTGCAGACGCCCCGCTATTCAACCCAGGGGCGTTGCCGGCGGTAATCGTGCCGTCCTTGCGAAAGGCGGGGCGCAGCTTAGCCAGAGTTTCGTGGGTGGTGTTCGGCCTTGGATGTTCATCCTTGTCAAACGTTATTGAACCCTTGCGCGTCTTCAGTTCCACAGCAACGATTTCCGCAGCAAACTTTCCTGCTTCCTGCGCCTCTCCAAAGCGTTGCTGTGAACGCTCCGCCCAACGATCCTGTTGCTCACGTGTCAAGCCGACCGCGTCGACGACATCCTCGGTATGCCAACCGGAGTGCTCGGACGAAAACGCGTCAACGAGCCCGTCTGTAAGCATGCTGTCCAGCACTTCGACATTCCCCATGCGAGCTCCCCAGCGGCCGCTTGGCAAAAGGTATGGAGCTCGGTCCATGTTCTCCATTCCGCCAACGACGATCGCGTTCGCAGCCCCGAACGCGATTTCCTGCGCGCCGGTCAGTAAAGCCTGAGCCCCTGAACCACAAACCCGGTTGACAGTTTGCGCGGGTACGGACACGGGAATTCCACCGTTTATCGCCGCTTGACGGGCAGGATTCATGCGGTTTCCCGCTTGAATCACGTTGCCCATAATGACCGAAGAAACGTCTTCCGGCCTAATCCCGGACTGGTTGACTGCAGCCTTGATCGCTGTTGCGCCCAGCTCAGTTGCGGCTACTTCCTTAAACGATCCACCGTACGTGCCGATCGCTGTACGCACCGGCTCACAAATAACGATATCAAATTTGTCTTGCACGAATGCTCCATCATTAGTCAAAATTTCCAATGCTTGGCTGGCAGTCTGAGCACCAGCAGCAATCTGGTTTCATCGGCTCGCCGAGTTTGCGCTATAGTATAAGCGTATATACACGTATATGCTCGAGGCACTGGCAATAGGCTGGAGCACGTCTGCCCAATGCGTAGTTTACCTGCTAAGTGTCCGTGGGCCGCGACGCACCGTTTTTTGCATGTGAGGCAATGGGACCTTTGTTGCGGAGCGGTAGCGTGAGCTTCGTAGGACGGCGCACGCGTGACCCCAGACGCGCCAACATCAGTGCGGTTTCTTCGATACGTGAGGACGTTTCATCGCGATATATACCCGGACCGTAGTAGAGCTGATGTGCGCTCAGACCCACTCGTACATCAGCTAACGCGCTTGATAATTGCATCAGCAATTCTGATGCTGGAAGTCCCGGCCATGCCGAGCCCCAAAAATGCATTGCTGTCTGCAGGGGAAAACCATCCTCGACTAAAGGAGCTGTCATGAACATCCCAAGTTATTCAATCGAAACAACGGCCCTGGTACTGGTAGATGTATTGAACGACTTTCTGGCTGAAGATGGAAAGCTCCACGGCATGATCGGTCCTATGCTCGAGCAAACTAATTTGATAGAGCATCTCAAGCGGCTCCTGGAAGGAGCGCGTGCCGCTGGTCTGAAGATCTTTTTCTCGCCACACGGTGTTGACGAGCATAGCTTTGACGACGTTCACCACGTGCATCCGCGTTTCCAGTTTGGCCTGGAAAACAAGGTTTTCTGGAAGGGTAGCCATGGAGCTAACTTCTTTGACCCCCTAAGACCGCAGGAAGGTGAAATTGTCATTAGTCAACATCGTATGTTTGACTCGTTTGTTGATACAGATCTGGAAAAGCAGTTGCGTGACCATGGTATCGAGAAGGTCGTCCTCGCGGGGTTGACATCGCAAACCTGCGTCGAAGGAACCGGTCGCCATGCTCTTGAAACCGGCTTCCACGTCACCTTTCTCAAGGATGCGGTGGCCGACTTCACCGAACTGGCGCATCGAGCTGCTCTCGACGTTTCGTATCCAACTTTCGGCCACGAAGTGCTCACGATCGAAGAGTTCCTGAAGGCTGTGACTGCCGCGTAATCGGTGCGTTTATTTGAATTTTGCATATAAGGAAGTTCAGGCCATGACTGAGATGGAGATCGTTATTCTCGCGAGTCCCAATGGAATTGGTTGGCAGCGCTGTCGCCGACAAGTTGCGCATTTTTTGGAAATAGGCCTTTTGCATGAACCGACGCAGTCATCTTCCTAAAGTTGAAAGCTTGACTTCGTCTGCTAAACGCTGATGAGATTGCGCATGCCCTGTACGGAGCAAATGTGTAGGCCGCACCAGCATTCCAGTGCGAAAAATATGGCTTCGCTAACGCGGGTGATCCAATTCCGTGGGAGCGGAGGTGGCACAAACTAGTTGCCGGCGGTCTACAGGTCGCCAAGCTTCCGACGGTCTTTGGCCGCAAGTTTGCCCCTGTCACAAATTGGAACTCACAAATAGAATGGAAAGGACCGCGAAATGAAAAACACAATTCGAGTAGCAATTGTCTATCACAGCGGATTTGGCCACACAACCAGCCAGGCTCACGCGGTCAAACGTGGTATAGAAAAAGTTGCAGGAGCATCGACGGTGTTTCTCACTTCTACAGAAGCACGGTCGCATTGGGACGAACTACAGCAGTCGGATGCGATCATTTTTGGCGCGCCGACCTATATGGGAAGTGCTTCTGCTGAATTCAAAGCTTTCATGGATGCAACCTCCAAGCCGTTCTTCGAAGGCGCGTGGAAGGACAAAATCGCTGCGGGTTTTACAAATTCGGCGTCGAGGGCTGGTGACAAGTTGGAGACGTTGATCCAGTTCGCAATCCTGGCAGCGCAACACGGTATGCACTGGGTAAACCTTGGTCTGCCGCCCGGGAATAACAGTTCCAAGGGTTCGGAAGAGGATCTCAATCGTCTCGGTTTCTTTCTGGGTGCGGGAGCACAGTCAAATGCGGATCAAGGACCGGAGGTTTCGCCACCGCAATCGGACTTGCTCACGGCAGAGCATCTTGGGGAGCGCGTTGCCAAAGTCACAATGCAATTTGCCCGGGGACTGATTTAAGATTAGTTGGTAGCGATGTCGCCGGGCCGTCGCTATTGTCGTTGGCCGGAAACACCAGTGGATGTCGGCCGGGTGTTCGAGCCGTTGGCTCAGGAAGCTATCGGGCAAACGATGACACCACTATGACCCAATGAGGCCGCGCTGGCTCGCACGGGCGTAGTTCGAGGCCGAGCAGTGTAGAAGGCTCAGGGCGTGATAGAGAATTTATTTCACACCATCTGAATGCATGCGTCATCCTCTGCGTGCTTGAATGCGCCGGTCCCACTACGTGCGTTTCGTGAAGTGCTTGCAAAACGACGACTCCGATTGATAACCCGCACCATCCGCTATATCGCCAATGCTATTCGGTTTCCTCATAAGAAAGGTTCTCCGAGTTGCATTCGCAATCTGGTAGAAGGGTAGTCGGCGAGTCCTCAGTAGCGCGCCGAAGCACCCATATAGGTTGCGCGACATCGCCGGTAACCACGGCAGCATCTCGATCGTCCATTTTTTGGGCCGGCCGCTCCAGCATGGCAAAAAACAATGGTCCCAGCCCTGCATTCGCAAGCAGCGCGAGCACGTCCGTTACGGACAACGGCCGCTTGCATGCGTCCCAAAGTAGCATGGCGAAAGGCGCCGTTGAAAGCGCTGACACGACTGTCTGCACGCCCGGTCGGCTTCAGTCGACTCCCGGCGCATCATGCTAACCATTGGTCGTGTACATCATTGCGAGTGAATGATATTTCCACGGCATCCCGCTGCACGTCGATAATCAGCGCGTGAGTCACGTAGTTGAATCGTCTGCCTGGTAAATCGATACTCGGTGTGTCCGGCCCGCAGTTCGTCCGCATTTCCACCACGCCGCTGAATAGCTTTACGGGGCGCGTGAGATAGTTTTCACGGAACCTCAATTCCTTCGAAAAAATACGCACCGCCGCGCGGTAGCATGACGCTATTACCAGCTGCAATCAACTTGTCGGCTTGTCGTGACCAAATTGACCGCTTTACCAGAACCGACGGCGGCCAATGTTTTCTGTGGACCGCAGCTACTGAACGTTGGACCAAATCACTGACCGAAGTAGACCGGTTTCAATCCAACAGTATTATCGGTGTGTGCCGCCGCATGATAGCCACCCGATGCCGACAAGGTATCGGCAACCCCTCCGTAGCTCGACTGTCCTTTCTGTGCAGCAACGCGTGCTTCAGCTGCTTGCGCTTGGGCTGGATATGTTGCGTCGTCGGTGCTCTGGGTATAACCAGCTTTTTCCAACTGTACTAACTCCGACTTCACTTGAGCGTGCGTGACGGATTGGCTAGATTGAGCGAAGGACGACATAGCGGGGATAGCAAGAGCAGCAGCTACGATGACGCTTGAGAGTTTCATGATGCATACCTCTGGATCTTCATTTTGCGCAAACGCCCGTTTGCGCTTCAGTGATTCAACTGTAGACCAGTGCGCGTATGTCGGTAAGTCCGCACTTGACAAGTCATCATTGTCGTTACTAGTCGCAACCCTATCTCCCGGCCGTGGGGGCTATCTAGACGTCTTTCGGATGGCTCAACCTGCAATCAAGGAGCCACCTTACAACAGGGCGGCAGGGCCGGTTCGCAACTGATCGAGCAGGGGACGTCGTGTCGGTTTCAACTCTTCCGGCACGGGGTGTCGCCCTAAAGATGGGGAACCAATCGAGGCAGCGAGAAAATGGTTTGCTCACCGCGTGTCACGCGCGGCACACGCGGAAAAACGGTCGATGAACGTCGACGACGTGCGGCGGGGTAGAACTGCGGGTAAATGCGATGTGCCTCGGACAAAGGCCTCGGGTGAAGTGACGCGTTCCCCTGCATCTGCGTGGCGGGGTGTTAAGCAAAATCTGAGAGACTGAATATGAACAAGTCAGAACTTTGACGCCGTGGCATCCGCCTTCTGGATAAGCGAGAGCCCCGCAGGCGAAGCGTCAACGCATTCGTCGCGGTTGTGACGCAAGCCGTTGCCGAAGGCGGCGGCATTCAACTGCTTGGTTTTGGCGCATTCAGCACTGGCCAACGCGCGGCGCGCCGGTTGCAATTCGAGGACTGGCGAAACGCTGCAACTTGCGGCCGCAAAAATCGTCAAATTCAATTCATTGGCGAGCAGCATTGGGTATCCACGTTCCCGGGTTGGTTGAGTGCATTTGCTTCAAATCTTCGCTAGATAATTATGGGTCAAAGCACCTAGATGGGTCTTAACCTGCTCTCCTTAACGCCGCGAGTTCGCTTAGGTTTCGCTTAGACGTGGGAGGTGCATTGTTCCTGAGCGCGGTCAAGTCAGGGCATAGCGATGCGCTCAGGTGCGCGGCGTTTTGCGGCATGCCGCAGGCCGAGCAGCCAGTGGGCAATAAGACGAAGGCGGGAAGCGTCAGCCACCTCATGGTAAAGTTCGTCCTATCGCATCTCTTCCCATTTGAGCGACATAAAACGGTTTTGTCGCGTTAAGGCGGGAGAGGTAGTATTCGAGGCTGACAAATATGCTTTGGCTGGCCGATGAAGAAGATTGAAACACCGCGAAAGACGCTTGCCGCGGGCATCGCCCGAGTGCTAAAGCGCCTTCACTATCCGCTCGATGTGATGTTGCTGTGCGTGCGGTGGTACGTTGCGTACTCACTGAGTTTGCGTAATCTCGAAGAAATGATGGCCGAGCGCGGTATTGAGGTTGATCATTCCACGTGCATCGTTGGGTGATCAAGTTGGTGCCGCTGTTCGAGAAGACGTTCCGTAAGTACAAGCAGCCGGTAGGCAAGAGCTGGCCGATGGACGAAACGTATATCAAAGTCAGAGGTCAGTGGAAGTACCTCTACCGGGCGGTGGACAAGGCGGGAAAAACCATTGATTTCCTGTTCAGAGCCAAGCGCGACAAGGTGGCAGCGCGGCGCTTCTTTGAAAAGTCGATCGCACAGAACGGTGTACCCGAGATGATAACCATCGACAAAAGCGGCTCTAATCTGGCTGCGCTGCACGCGGTCAACGCCGAGCGAGAGACGCCCATCACAATCCGTCAAGTCAAGTACCTGAATAACTTGGTCGAGCAAGACCATCGGGCCATCAAACGCATCACCCGACCGATGCTGGGCTTCAAAGATTTTTTTGTTGCGCCCGCATCATCCTGTCCGGCATCGAAGTCATGCATATGATCAGGAAGGGGCAGATGAAAACCGAGGATGGAACCCGTCCGTCCGCCGCCGAGCAGTTTTATTCGATGGTTATGTGAGCAGTCCTTGTCATTTCGGGTCTGCTCATCGAGATGGCCTTACTGCGACAGAACCGTATTTTCAGGGGTGGCTCAGTGGCCACCGCCGTAGCCGCTGGGCCGACGCTAGCAGTGCCTGTGAGCTTTTTTTCATGATGCTGCTTCCATCTGGCTTGATGGTTTTGATCCAGGGCGTGGCCGGTGTACTCCGTCAACACTGTCGTTGCGGCTCAGCGCAGACGCATGGCTGTTACTGGATTGGCGGTACAACGCCCAGCTTCTCAGCGAGCATGCGCTCATACACGCCGAAATGCAGGTCGACATCCTCCTGGCTTACCGTCGTCACCGTGATGTTCACCTGCTCCGGCAACAGACCGAGCACTACCGCGATGGCCGCTTCCAGTTGCGGTGCACACACGCTGTCTTCCATCAGGGTTGTGCCCACGGCGATATCGTAGGTCTGTTCCTCCTGCAAGACGATCTCGACCAGCCGAGCGCGGGCGCTCATGTTGTTGTCGATCGCGAGGCGCACGACCTCCGCCACGCTACGCATCAATTCCGTCGGAAAGCCTTTCGTCGAGCGCAGCCGGACGCGGTGCCTGCCCAGCGTGAGCCAGTCTGAATTGAATTCCATGGTGTCCTCCGCGTGCCCATTCAATGCATCACGATAATAGGGACCGGTAGATGATTTTCAAGACCGAAATTTCACCACCATCCCTTGAAATTTTCGCTGTAGGGTCTATCTTTTATCTCGCTCAGGCAGACGCGTCGTTTTTCAGGCGCGCTGCGTGTTTCGATTTGTTTGCCAGCGGCCTGGCAGGCGGACTGGAGCGCGTAGGCCCGTTCGCCTCCATGCTGCATTCAAGGAGGATACGACCATGAGTGATCTTTATTCCGGAACGGATCTGTTCAGCGAATTCGACCGTCTGCAGCGCCAGATGGAGAGCCTGTTCGGCGGCTTGCCGTCCAGCCTCAGATCCAGCCGCTTTGGCGCCTTCCCGCAGATCAACATCGGCACGACCGACGACTCGATCGAGATCGTCGCGTTTGCCCCAGGCGTTGATGTCGCCAGCTTCGATGTAGCGATCGACAAGGGACTGCTGACGATTAGCGGCGAGCGCAGGCCCGCGCAGTCCGATGCCGGCGATGATACCCGCACCTATGCGCGGGAGCGCTTCACGGGCACTTTCCGCCGCGCGATCGAACTGCCGCAGAACGCCGACCCCGACAAGGTACAGGCGCGCTACGCGAATGGCTGCCTCTCGGTCAGCGTCGGTAAGCGTGAATCGTCGAAGCCCAAGGCCATTACCGTCCAGTAACGCAGCCATCTAAGGAGCAAGCCATGAACGACAAAACCCAAATTGCTGAGCGCGACCAGGAAGCGATAGCACGACACGAGGGCAACCAGCCGGCACGGCGGATGACGCTTACGCCGGCCGTGGACGTGTTCGAGGACAGCCAGGGCATCACGCTGTGGGCGGATCTACCAGGCGTCGCGAAAGAGAAGCTCGACGTGAAGGTGCACGACGGCAATCTTTATATCGAAGCTGAAGCGGTCGTGCCGACGCCTGCTGGTTTACGGCTGCAGCACGCCGAGATCCGTGAACCGCGTTTCGCGCGGGCGTTTTCGCTGAGCGCAGACTTTGATAGATCGAAGATCTTTGCGAACCTGCAGAACGGCGTGCTGAAGTTGACGATTCCGCGTCGCGACGAAGCACGGCCGCGACAGATCGAGGTGCAGACGAATTGAGCGGGAAGACCCGCAACGAGGGCAGGAGAAAAAGCGGTGGCGGCCGGGAGGTCGCCGCCACCGCTCCGACGCACGCCGTCAGGCTGAACGCAACCGGTGCAGCGTATGTGCTAATGGCAGACGGTGGCGACCGCTCGGGGCGCAGTCCGGGGACGTCAGCAGAAATTGTGCAGTGAGAGCGCAATGACGGTCATCCCGTTGGTCCGCCAGACTATCGAGGAGCATAAGATGAACACCGACCTGAAAAAGTGGAACCCTTTCAAATTTCTCCGCAGTTCAGGGAGCAAGCCCGAGGCCGACAGTCCGCAAAGCCCACCGGCCAGCGATCAGTGGCGTGTAGGGTGGCCCGACATTTCGCGACTTTTTTCCCGCGATCCGTGGCGTACGATGGAGGATTTCTTTCACGATCCGTTTGTAGCCCGCGGGGCGCTCGAACGATGGTTTGGCGACTTCAGCTCATCGCGTTTTCAGCCGCGCATCGACGTGGTTGACGAGGGGAAGATACTGCGTGTGACCGTCGAGCTGCCAGGCATGGAGCGGGAAGATCTGAAGATCAGCGTCGAGGACGGAGCCTTCGTGTTGCGCGGCGAGAAAAAGCAGGATGTGCACAGCGAGGAAGACGGCTGCTATCGGCTCGAGCGCGCATACGGGGCCTTCACGCGTACGATCCCAATGCCGGAAAACGCCGATCCCGACCATGCTCTCGCAAAGTTTGACAAGGGCGTGCTCACGTTGACCGTGCCGAAACAGGAGGCGCTGCGAGCCGCTAGCCGTACGATCGATATTGGTTAACGGCAGGGCGGCGGCCTTAGGCTTGCGAGGTGAATGAATGGGAGGAGTTCGGGGCGTTACCTGATCTGATAGAACAGCGGCCCCGTACTCCGCCCATTCGATTTCGTCGATCTGCAGCCTGCGTCTCATCACGTGCCAGAAGTCAGGATTTTACGCGTACGTTGTTCAGGACTCGAATACTATCGCCGACGGACATAGTGGTCCGACACAGCGTTGCGTTGATGGATCCATGCAATCGCCAACTCCAATGCCTGATCCCGGGCTTCCTGAGGTTCGGCAAAATCGCCCTCAACGCCGAGTGTACGCATTTCGCCATCCCGGTCCGTGATGTTGGCTGCCGCTGCATACCGTCCGCTTTCTGTGGTTGTTATGACCGGACGGATAAAGCAACCGCTGTACTTCACGTCTTCCGCTTGCATAGTGCCTCCCGGTAGTCAAAAAATGCAGTCGCACAGATGCATCGCGTCGATACTGCCGTTTTGCAATACGCAGGACGGCGGTGCCGCCTCCTCCAGGCGGGCGGCACCGCCGTCGGTCACCACTTAGCCGTTGACCGGAATGCGACGCACGCGGTTCTGTGCGTCTGGCCGCTTCGCTATCGTCACGCTCAGCACACCATTGCGGAAATCCGCCTTGATCTTCTCGGGATCGGCATCGGGGCTCAGTTGTACTGAGCGCTGGAAGGTGCCTTGCCAGCGCTCGCTGTACACGGCGTCGGTTGATGATCCCTTCTTCTCACCGCGAATGGTGAGCACGTCATTATCGAGCGATACGTCCACGTCCTTCTGCTCCAGTCCGGGCAGTTCCGCGACGACCAGGATCTCCTTGTCGCTTTCACTCAGCTCGATGTTCGGCCAGCCGAAAGAGGCGCCAAACGATGACCCGAAGCGAGCGGGTAGGTCGAAATTGCGGAAAAAGTCGTCAACCACACGGTTCATATCGCGATGCAGCGCGAGCACCGGATGCTCTTCTTCGCGTTGACGCACTAGCGGGGCGCTACGATCGCGGTTCCACGGAATCAAATTTCTGAAGTCCATTTTTTCACCTCCGTTAAAGGCAGGCGAAAGATACACGGCAGCACGACTTGCTCTCGTCCGTGCATATTGCCTGCACAGGATTTGCAATTATCCTGCCCGCTACAGCCGGGCGGTCCACGATGCCAAAATAGGAGCCGGCGCGTACAAATTCAAGGGTCTTTGCAGCCTCTTTATCGTGCTGCGGTGGCTTTCGTGGGGGTACCGTACGATGTTTTTTCAAGGAAACCCGTGCGCCCGATGCCGGCGGTAGGCATCCGTCAGCGGAATCCGTTGGGGCGATTTTTGCGCGGCTATATATCGATGATTTTTCGCAGTAGAGCGTAGGAAACCCGCCAGTGACCCTCGCTGTCGTTGACGGCAATCGACGCAGTCTTAGCATTTAGCCTGACGATGGTTCCAACGCGCTCGCTGAGGTGTTTGTCGCTGAAGCTGACCGTGTCGCCGATGAAGAATTCTTCACGCTGCGTTCTCGGTGGTGATGCCGGTTCGACGAGGTTCGGGCCAATCGCGGTGTCGGGAATGATCGCCGCATAGGGCACGCCCCAACGGCGTCGAGTTGTGCTGTCTTGAACCCCCGCCTGGGTCTGCCGGAGTTCAACGATCGTGCCTTGTGCGGGCGGCCCAAGCGGATCGTCGCCAATGTAGTTGACGGCCATCCCCAGATGCAGGCGCTGACGTATTTCGAGAGTACGTCGGGGGTCATCAAGCATTTTTCCGATTGCAAGATAGAGGCGATAGAGCTCAGCACTGGGCGCCTGCCGAAGCGAATCTAGAATGTCCATGGTGTAGAGGTGTTTTAACTGGTGAGCAACAAGAGTTCGCGCACGCGATTGACGGTAAACGACAGGATAGTCATCTTGCTACCAATTCAGTCTCAGTCCGGCCTCTGTTGCCCGATGTCGATCGTCGTCATCCGCATGCAGGTATTGACTGGTGGTCGAGATCGATGCATGTCCCAGGTTGTCTCGCACGTAGCGCAGGTCCACTTGCCCGTCCATCATGTGTGAGCCCGCAGTGTGTCGCAGCCAGTGGGCGGAGGCCTGCCGCAATCGTTCTGATGCGCGCTCGTGCGCTTCGTCGGTCGATTGCAAGTGCGCGATCGCATTGTCGAACACCTGTTTAATGATCAGATGCACACCACCGCGAGTCAGCGTCCTATTGGCACCACCGATTGGCAACAGCAGCGGTGTCGTTTCACCGCCATAGGGGAGGGTCGTGAGACCGTAGTGTCGGCGATAGCGGGTCAGCTCCGCCATCAGTTCCGTCGTGGCCGGCAGCAAGCGTTCCTTGTCGCCTTTGCCGGTGATTGCCAGCCACCAGCGGTCCTGGCCGTCGCGATCCGTAAACCGAAATAACTTTGTCAATTCGAAAACCATGCCAGTCCTGGCTGATCGCGACTGCACGGAATCGGATTGACATTTATATTTGCAGTCCGAACGAAATAAAATCGTCAATTCGCATTAATCCGCATTAAATTTGTCAACTGGTGTTCTAGACTTCGAATCCCGCGGCTAAGGCTTTGATCTCATGGAAGATTTTCCGCATCCTGCGAAGCCGGTGGCGCTCGCCAGGCCGCGCGGAGCACATCGGCTGGAGGCGTTCAGTCTGAAGCTCAACCGACGGCTGACCTTGTACCGGCGTTGCACTTTCGACCAATGGATCATGATCGAGGTGGACGCGGCGGCCCGATCATTCTGCGAGCGACCCGGCTATGTACAGATCCAAGAGAAGCGATTGCTAGCTGACTTCTTGGTGTCCCATTCCGATCGAAAGGAGCTCGTACTGCTGCCGGGGTCGGCGACCGCTGACGCTATGTCGCACGACCTCACGTTCGAGGGTGATGGTGCCATCGATGTCAGGATCATCAGCCCGGCCGAACTTGCAGCATCGCGTATGTGGATCGACAACTGGAAGCGCATGCTGCCATGCCTCGTGGTAACGCGGGGCCTTCTGGAACAGTCCCTTCTGGATGCAGTGTTGAATTTCGTAGCCAACCCCAAGGCACTGTCTGTTATTGAGCGTGAGTTTTCTGGCGGCGATCCGATTCTCGCGCGCGCTGCAGTATTTGGGCTTTTGTATGCAGGTCGCATAACTGCTCCCGAACTACGAGTGAACGCCTTGTCGCCAGCGGCCCTTTTTGTCGCCGAGGAGGGCCGTTCATGAATCGCCGCAAGCCTGAACTGCAGGCAATCGATCTCGCAACGTGGCCGGGTATTGCATGGACCGATCTGGATACAGAAGCGCGTAAGATCATGAGGCAACGAATGCATGCGCTTGAGCTTTTCGTGCAAGGCGAGCCAGTACACGCGATCGAGAAAGCGACCGGCGTGAATCGCCGGCAGCTGTATCGCTGGCTCGAGCGTGGCTTGTCGCTGCACGCTGACGGTTGCGTTT
>Ga0302182_10000875_pt1 | contig 17142 bp, 13 predicted proteins | sample I_Palsa_N3_1_FD_198781 | JGI IMG/M metagenome (GOLD analysis project Ga0302182, IMG submission 198781) | Peat permafrost microbial communities from Stordalen Mire near Abisko, Sweden - I_Palsa_N3_1 | ecosystem: Environmental > Terrestrial > Soil > Palsa > Peat permafrost | place: Sweden...
GTGTTCGAATCACTCCAACATAAGAATTATATATAATATACTTATTAAAGTATACTTATATTTATTATGTTTTATGGTGAATATAGTTCAATGGTAGAGCAACTGTATGTGGCACAGTAAGTTCCCTGTTCAACTCAGGGTATTCACCCTTTAGATTTAACGTTAAGTATAAAAAAAGTATAAAAGCCAGGGTAGTTTAATTGGTTAGAACATTAATTTCATGCATTAAGAATGAGAATTCAAATTTCTCCTCCGGCTATTTTATAAATATAATTTTGTTTTTTTTTTATGTAAATATTTTATAATATATATTATAGTAAGAGTATATAAAAACTAAGGTATAAATTCAGACTATTATGATTCGAACATAACAATTCCTCAACCCAAATGAGGCGCCTAACCAACCTAGCTCTAGTCTGTTGTTAAAGTATCTTAAACTATAGGAAGTTAGTTTAAAGGGTAAAACTTATTTTATTTAAAATAACATAAAAGTTCGAAGCTTTTACTTCTCTAATGTTAATCTTTTCAATATTATTTTTATTATTATCTAATGCCGTCACTATAAGACGAGATAAATCTATACTTTTTAGTAGAGTTGCTATAATAGTTTTATTTTATTCTTCATTGCTTGCTATATCTAGTTTATTTATAAACAATTTATCTAATGGAATAGGATTATATGGTGGTTTATTTCATACAACTAGTATAACAGAAATATTTCATATTTTTATCTTTTTAATAAGTGCTGTTATATTACAACTAACAGCTTTTTATCCAAGAAAAGTTTGAGTAGCAGAATATTCTTCTTTAAGTAAATTAATTTTATATAAATTTTTATATTATAGAACTAAAATAACTAAAAAAATGGGGGAACAATTTACAATTATTGAATATCCCTTAATATTATTATTTATAATCACTGGAGCTATATTTTTAGTATCAACAAGTGATTTAGTGTCTATATTTCTTTCAATTGAGTTACAAAGTTATGGATTATATTTACTTAGTACATTATATCGTAATTCTGAGTTAGCTACTTCAGGTGGTCTTACTTATTTTTTATTAGGAGGTTTAAGCTCATGTTTTATTTTATTAGGAACTGGTTTATTATATGCAAATTCTGGTACAACTAATTTAGATGGAATATACGTAATAACTAGCTTAAGTGATTTGGTAAACGATAGTAATAATAATATTTTATATTGATATAAATCTTATTATATAAATTTTTCATTACTTATATTAAGCGTAGGTTTCTTATTTAAAGTTAGCGCAGCACCTTTTCATTTCTGGTCTCCAGATGTATACGATGCTATACCTACTATAGTTACAACGTTTGTAGCCATAGTGGCTAAAATATCTATATTTATTTTCTTTTTAGAATTGGTGCATTATACAAGTAATTCTTTATTTAACTTTCAATTTAGTTGAACTTCTAGTTTATTAGTTAGTTCACTACTTTCATTAATTATAGGAACAGTTGTAGGTTTAACACAATTTAGAATAAAAAGGTTGTTTGCTTATAGTACTATATCACATGTTGGTTTTATATTATTAGCATTAAGTATTAATAGTATAGAGTCGATCCAAGCCTTTATATTTTATTTAATGCAATATTCTATAAGTAATTTAAATGCCTTTATTATACTTATTAGTATAGGTTTTTCTCTATATTATTATATAAATGATAGTAAAGAGTATAAACAGTTAGCGGATAAAAATAACTCGCCAATACAATTAATAAGTCAGATGAAAGGTTATTTTTATGTAAATCCTGTATTAGCATTAAGTTTATCTGTTACAATCTTTTCTTTTGTAGGTATCCCCCCACTTATAGGATTTTTTGCTAAACAGATGGTACTAAGTGCCGCACTAGATAGTGGTTATGTTTTCCTTGCTTTAGTTGCAATATTAACTAGTGTTATTAGTGCAGTTTATTATTTAAACATTATTAAACAAGTTTTTTTTGATAAATCGGAGTACAAAATTAATCCTGAACTAGAAAATATAAACTTACATGGTAATATTATTAAGAATAATGTTTTAATACAAAAGTTAACTTTTAAAACAAATAATATTATATTATCTAGTTATTTAACTATAACTATATCCATACTTACTTTAATAATACTTTTATTTATATTTATACCTAATGAATGATTAAGCATGGCTAACATATTAGCTTTAATATTATTTAATTCTTAAATGACAAGTACTACTTTTTTCTTTGTTTTTATACCATTATTGGCTATAATATTATTAGCTGTTAACTTAATATTCGCTCCACATAATCCTTACCAAGAAAAAGATAGTGCATTTGAATGTGGTTTTCATTCTTTTTTAGGTCAAAATAGAACACAATTTAGTATATCTTTTTTTATATTTGCACTTTTGTTCTTATTATTTGATTTGGAAATTCTTTTAGTTTATCCCTATGTAGTAAGTGCATATGTAAATGGTATATATGGTCTAGTAATAATGTTAATATTTTTTTTAGCCTTAACATTAGGATTTGCTTTTGAATTGGGTAAAAATGCTTTAAAAATAGATAGTAGACAAATGTTTACTCTAAATAGTAATAATACTAAATCGGTATTTTCAATATTATCTTGTTTTAATTATATTATTAAATAGAGATAATTCCTAATTATCTTTAATGATTACTATAAAATCTTTACTTTATGATTGATGTTTAGTTTTATTAATATTATAACTATAAATAATTAATAAAAAAAATATAATCTCAAGAATGCTAAAAAATAGATAATTTTATTTCGGAATTAAAACTTGTTTAAACTCAAATATAATATTGTAAATATTATAATAAATATTATAAATATACTGTAAATATATTAATATAGCAGTATATTAATATAGCAGTATAAGCTGTTTACTGATTTCTATCCATTTAGAGATAGAAAAAAAAAAGATTAAAATTATATGCTAAATTTATTATATTTAAGTTTATTTAATAGTTGTGATGCCCCTAGTCCTTGGGGCTTATATTTTCAAGATAGTGCTACACCACAAATGGAGGGGTTAGTAGAATTACATGACAATATTATGTTTTATTTGGTAATTATATTATTTGGTGTAGGTTGAATAATGATATCAATAGTTAGAAATTATACTAACGTTAAATCACCTATATCTCATAAATATTTAAATCATGGTACATTAATAGAATTAATATGAACAATTACACCTGCCTTAATATTAATATTAATAGCTTTCCCCTCATTTAAATTATTATATTTAATGGATGAAGTTAGTGATCCTGCTATGTCTGTATTAGCAGAGGGTCATCAATGATATTGAAGTTATCAATATCCTGATTTCTTAAATGCAGATGAAGAATTCATAGAATTTGATTCATATTTAGTACCAGAATCCGATTTAGAAGATGGAGCTTTAAGAATGCTAGAAGTAGATAACAGAGTTATCCTTCCGGAATTAACACACGTTAGATTTATTGTTACAGCGGCAGATGTTATTCATTCTTTTGCTTGTCCTGCTTTAGGTATTAAGTGTGATGCTTACCCTGGTAGATTAAATCAAGTTTCTGTTCTTATTAATAGAGAAGGAACTTTTTATGGACAATGTTCAGAAATATGTGGTATTTTACATAGTTCTATGCCTATAGTTATAGAATCAGTAAGTATTGAAAAGTTTTTATCTTGATTAGAAGAACAGTAAGAAAATTAACACTTGGTGATTAAAAAATAATAATTTTAAAGTGTTTTTTTTAGTTATTTATAAATTACTTATATATTTTCAATTATCGTGTTATATAAATTATTACATAAAAGATAAATGAAGTATACAAAACATACATATTATAATTATGAAAAAAAATATACAATGAATTTATCCTTAATACTTTTCTTAATCGGAATTTTAGGTTTCGTTTTAAACAGAAAAAATATAATATTAATGCTTATTTCAATTGAAATAATGTTATTAGCTATTACATTCTTAATACTGATAAGTTCACTTAGCTTTGATGATATATTAGGCCAAACATATGCTATATATATAATAGCTATAGCTGGTGCAGAATCAGCAATTGGTTTAGGTATTCTAGTTGCATTTTATAGATTAAGAGGAAGTATTGCAATAGAATATAAATAATGTATTTAGCTATAATTACTTTACCATTATTAGGATCAATAGTATCCGGCTTTTTTGGTAGAAAAGTCGGGGTTAGCGGAGCACAATTAATAACATGTACAAGTGTAATTGTAACAACTTTATTAGCTGTAGTTGCTTTTTTTGAAGTAGGTTTAAATAACATACCTGTATCAATAAATTTATTTAGATGAATTGATAGTGAATCTCTTAACGTTTTATGAGGTTTTCATTTCGACAGTTTAACAGTGTCTATGTTGATACCTGTTTTAATAGTTAGTTCTTTAGTTCATATATATTCTATAGGATATATGAGCCATGATCCACATAATCAAAGATTTTTCAGTTATTTAAGTTTATTCACCTTTATGATGATTATATTAGTTACAGCTAATAATTTCTTATTAATGTTTGTAGGATGAGAGGGTGTAGGAATTTGTTCATATTTATTAGTAAGTTTCTGATTTACTAGAATAGCAGCAAATCAAAGTTCTATGTCTGCTTTTTTAACTAATAGAGTAGGTGATTGTTTTTTAACTATAGGTATGTTTGCTATATTATGATCATTTGGTAACATTGATTATAGTACAGTATTCTCTTTAGCACCTTTTGTTAATGAAAATATAGTTACAATTATTGGTATATGTTTATTAATAGGTGCTATGGCTAAAAGTTCTCAAGTTGGATTACACGTTTGATTACCTATGGCAATGGAAGGTCCTACACCTGTTAGTGCCTTAATACATGCGGCTACTATGGTTACTGCTGGTGTATACTTATTAATGCGTACAAGTCCTTTAATAGAATATAGTTCAACTGTATTAATCTTATGTTTATGATTAGGTGCAATAACTACAGTTTTTAGTTCACTTATTGGTTTATTTCAACAAGACATAAAAAAAGTGATTGCTTATTCTACTATGAGTCAATTAGGTATGATGGTTATAGCTGTTGGTTTATCATCATATAATATTGCATTATTTCATCTAGTTAATCATGCTTTTTATAAAGGATTATTATTCTTAGGTGCAGGTGCTGTAATTCATGCAGTAGCTGACAATCAAGACTTTAGAAAATATGGTGGATTAAGACCATTTTTACCTTTAACTTATTCTGTAATGTTAATAGCAAGTCTTAGTTTAGTAGCTTTCCCTTTTATGACAGGATTCTATAGTAAAGATTTTATATTAGAATCCGCTTATGGACAATTTTATTTTAGTGGTACAGTAGTATACTTTATAGCTACTATAGGTGCTATGTTTACTACTTTATACTCAGTAAAAGTTTTATATTTAACTTTTTTAACTAATCCTAATGGACCAGTAGTTAACTATAAAAATGCTCATGAAAGTGATATATTTATGAGTTTACCTTTAATTATATTAGCTATTTTCTCGATATTCTTTGGTTATATTACTAAAGATATATTTATAGGATTAGGTTCAGCTTTTTTTTCTGATAATAGTATATTTATTCATCCTACACATGAAATAATGTTAGATACCGAGTTTGCTGTACCTACTTTATTTAAGTTATTACCTTTAATCTTTACTATATCTCTTAGTATTATAGCTATAATATTTTCTGAATTTTTACCTAAAATACTTCTTTATTTTAAATTTTCTAGAATAGGTTATAACATATTTGGATTTTTTAATCAACGTTTCTTAATTGAATTATTTTATAATAAATATATAACTGGTCTTATATTAAAATTAGGAGGTCAAACTACTAAAGTTATAGATAAAGGAAGTGTTGAATTATTAGGACCTTATGGATTAGAAAAAGGTTTAATTACTTTAAGTAGAAATATTGTTAGTTTAGACACAGGTGTAATTACAAGTTATGCTTTATATATTCTAATTGGTCTTATTTTTTATATTTTAATACCTTATTTATCATTGACTGACAATAGTCTACTATTATTAATACTATTATCGTTTTTTAGTGTTATTAAAAAATAATATTTGATAAAGTATTAAAAAAAATTTTTTTTTTAGTTATATCCTAAGATTTTTTTTTGTATAATTTTATAAAATTATCAATTCCTTAATATAAATAGTATATTAGTAATGTGTAGTATATACACCTGTTTTTCTTAAAAATAATTTGCTTACTTTATATAGTTTAATTTAACTACTAGAGTGTTTTTTTACCTTTATAACTTCTAGAAAAAAAAATAAAATATTTTAATTTAAATATGAGAATTTTCAAGAGTCATCCTTTATTAAAATTGGTTAATTCTTATATGATCGATTCACCACAACCCTCTAATATAAGCTATTTATGAAATTTTGGTTCTTTATTGGCAGTTTGTTTAGTTATACAAATAATTACAGGTGTAACATTAGCTATGCATTATAACCCTAGTGTATTAGAAGCGTTTAATTCAGTAGAACATATTATGCGTGATGTTAATAATGGATGATTAATACGTTATTTACATAGTAATACAGCAGCAGCTTTCTTTTTCTTAGTTTATTTACATATGGGTAGAGGTTTATATTATGGATCATACAGAGCACCTAGAACTTTAGTATGAGTTTTAGGTGTAGTTATCTTTTTTTTAATGATTGTTACAGGTTTTTTAGGGTATGTTTTACCTTACGGTCAAATGTCCTTATGAGGTGCAACAGTTATTACTAATCTTATGAGTGCTATACCTTGAATAGGACAAGATATAGTTGAATTTTTATGAGGTGGATTTAGTGTTAATAATGCTACTTTAAATAGATTTTTTGCTTTACATTTCGTCTTACCTTTTGTATTAGCTGCAGTAGCGTTAATGCACTTAATAGCACTTCATGATAGTGCAGGGTCAGGTAACCCGTTAGGTGTTTCAGGTAATTATGATAGATTACCTTTTGCTCCTTATTTTTTATTTAAAGATTTAATAACTATTTTTTTATTTATTATAGTATTAAGTATATTTGTATTCTTTATGCCTAATGCATTAGGAGATAGTGAAAATTATGTTATGGCTAACCCTATGCAAACTCCTCCTGCTATAGTGCCTGAATGATATTTATTACCTTTCTATGCTATATTAAGATCTATACCTAATAAATTATTAGGTGTTATAGCAATGTTTAGTGCTATTTTAGCATTATTAACTATGCCGTTTACTGATTTAAGTAGAAGTAGAGGTATTCAATTTAGACCTTTAAGTAAAATAGCTTTTTATATATTTGTGGCTAATTTTTTAATATTAATGGTTTTAGGTGCCAAACACGTGGAATCACCATTTATAGAATTTGGACAAATAAGTACAGCAATATATTTTGCTCACTATTTAATTATAGTACCTGTAGTTAGTTTAATAGAAAATAGTTTAATGGATTTATCTAATAATTCTAAACCTCTATAAATAAAATATTAATAATAAATATATTACATGTTATTATAATTACTTTTATTAACAAAAAACAATTGAATGTTTATGAATTTAAGTAAATATAATACTTATATGGCCTGTAGTATAGGTATAACAAAACCACATTTATTTGTATGTTTAATTTTACAGAGTGTACCTTTGGCGACATTATTTTGCCCTGCTTCTTTACAAATATATATTTCGTAAAAGTATAAACGTTTTACAATTAACTAATGATATTTAAGTTACCACTAATTGGATGTGCTATAATAAAGCATTGATTCCTATATTACTTATATTACAGTTAGAGCTTTATCTTTAGGTATAAAACCTAATATAAAATAAAAACCCTAATTAATCTATTAGGCTAAATCATTTGGAATTATATTTTTTTTTATTGAATCTAAATATAAGATATATGTCCTAATTAATTAGGCCAAATAATTTGGAAATTTTTAAATAAATTTACCACCTATTGCTAGTAATACATTTTATTACAATATATGCATAGTGTTGTGGGATCATTGTTTGCCAGCTTCCCATTCCCATTCCGTTAATACTCCATATAAGAGGGGTATATCAGGTGAGCAACCTGAAGAGGTAGAAAACAATTGATCAAAAATATCGGTATTAAAATCAAATATATCTTTATGAACCGAGCGTTGATTTTTATCTTCAAATGCGAAGGATATAGGAACATTATATCTAATATTTGCTTTATTTTCTGGATTATTGGGTACTGCCTTTTCTGTTTTAATAAGACTAGAATTAAGTGGTCCTGGTGTTCAATATATTGCAGATAATCAACTATATAATAGTATCATTACTGCTCATGCTATATTAATGATATTTTTTATGGTTATGCCTGCCTTAATTGGAGGTTTCGGTAATTTTTTATTACCTTTATTAGTGGGAGGGCCAGATATGGCATTTCCTAGACTTAATAATATAAGTTTTTGATTATTACCACCTAGTTTACTATTATTTTTATTTGCTAGTGGTATAGAAAATGGGGCAGGTACTGGTTGAACTTTATACCCACCTTTAAGTGGAGTACAAAGTCATAGTGGACCTAGCGTTGATTTAGCTATATTTGCTTTACATTTATCTGGTATAAGTAGTTTATTAGGTGCTATTAACTTTATAACTACTATACTAAATATGAGAAGTCCTGGTATAAGACTTCATAAACTAGCCTTATTCGGATGAGCTGTAGTAGTTACAGCTGTATTACTATTATTATCATTACCTGTATTAGCTGGTGCAATTACTATGGTACTTACAGATAGAAATTTTAATACATCATTCTTTGAAGCTGCAGGAGGTGGTGACCCTATTCTATACCAACATTTATTCTGATTCTTCGGTCATCCTGAAGTTTATATATTAATTATACCAGGATTTGGTATAATAAGTACTACAATATCAGCTAGCTCTAACAAAAGTGTGTTTGGATATTTAGGAATGGTTTATGCCATGATGTCAATAGGTGTATTAGGTTTTGTTGTATGAAGTCATCATATGTATACTGTTGGTTTAGATGTAGATACTAGAGCGTATTTTACAGCCGCTACATTAATTATTGCGGTTCCAACTGGTATTAAAATATTTTCTTGATTGGCAACATGTTATGGAGGATCTTTACAATTAACACCTTCAATGTTATTTGCTTTAGGTTTCGTATTTATGTTCACAATTGGTGGATTAAGTGGAGTTGTTTTAGCTAATGCTTCTCTTGATATTGCTTTCCATGATACTTACTATGTGGTTGCTCATTTCCATTATGTTTTAAGTATGGGAGCAGTTTTTGCATTATTTAGTGCATGATACTTCTGAATACCTAAAATATTAGGATTAGATTATAACAAAATGTTAGGTAAAGTACATTTCTGAATATTATTTATAGGGGTTAATGTAACATTTTTCCCTCAACATTTCCTAGGGCTACAAGGAATGCCTAGAAGAATTAGTGATTACCCTGACGCTTTTGCAGGATGAAATTTAATAAGTAGTTTTGGTAGTATTATTAGTGTTGTAGCTACATGATTATTCCTATATATTGTTTATGTACAGTTAGTTGAAGGTAAAGCCACAAGCAGATATCCTTGATTAACACCACAATTCTATAGTGATAGTTTACAAACATTATTAAATAGAAGTTATAATTCTCTTGAATGAGCATTAACTAGTCCACCTAAACCTCATGCATTTGTAAATTTACCTTTACAAAGTGTTATTTTTACATCTTCTGGTTCTATATCTTAATTAAAATTATAAATATAAATATAATTTTAAGGTTTTTATAATATTATTATATTTGATAATAAACGCTAAGGGATTATTAGTAATGGTAAAAATAAATAGATACATAGTTTTTTTTTATCTTTACCATTTTTAGAGGAAATAGCCTCTTTTTTATTAAAAATAACAACTCCTATTAGCTTAATTGGTAAAGCGGGATATTTCTAATATTTATATCTAAGTTCGAATCTTAGAGGGGAATTAGTCTTAATGCTTTTTTAAGATAAAAAAAACAATTAATTTTAGTTTCATTTGTTTTATCTTAGGAACATTAAGATGAAGGTTGAATAACAAATATATATATATTATATTTGTTTTTATGTGTGGTGATAATAATTATATATCAATATATATATATATATAGATTATGGTATTGTATAAATGTAACAGTTACATTTATTATAATGTTATATTTGAAAATTTTATTAGGTCCCGTACATATGTACGGTAGTTTGTGGGATTTAATTGTTGTTTGGATTACCACAAGGTACTTTATATGTGACTCGCTGGACTTTAGATTTACTCTTTGGATAAGGATAATAGGATTTAATAAAAAAAGTCTTTTATATAAGAACGTTTATAAGTAATTAATTAAGAGATGTATAACTCGATCAATAGAAAATGTACCGCAAGAATAACTGCGTCAATGTTATAAAAAAAAAACAAAAACATGAAAAACATAATACAAACAACAAAAAATATAATAAACACTTTATTAATTAATTTTACTTTAGCTAAATTTGCTGGAGCATTATTTACGATTACAATGGTAGCTTTAATAAAATATTTTATTTCAGGTAATTTACACATAGACTACTGTGAATTCTGAAATAATGTGGGTATAGGATTATTGGGTTGAACTTTAAATACAGCTACTATTGGCTGATTATCAGAATACTTGAGTATAAAAGGTATTAACTTTAATTTAAAACAATTTCTTTATGGCTATGATACTATGGGTGCTGGTGATGGTTCTTCATCAGAAGATTTTAAAACAAAATTATATAATGCTATGGAATCAGAAGATGGATCAGATACAAGCAAACACATAGATAAAGGAAAAGGTATAGATAAAGGTTATAATGAAAGTGGTGGTGAATATGAAGCTAAGCCTCTGGATAAAGGAAAAGGTATAGATAGAACAGCGCATCCAGTACGTCTTGGACCAGGACATTGTACAGAACCACCTTTTGTTACATGATCTAAAATTTTCCCAGGTGTTGATCCCGATTCTGTATTCTTTCCTAAGACAATAAATCCAGGACCTGGGTTTAATGTTCCCGGAGGTGAAGTTCCAATACGTGATGAAATATGTAAACATATTGATTATAACTCACATATACTAAATCAGTTTAAAAAAATGGATTTAAAAACTGCTTTAGAACAAAGAGATATTTATGTAAAGTACATACAAGTAGTGGAACAAAAAACTTCATTTGCGCAAGATGCATTATCAAAAGTTCCTGCTATTCCTACAAATGAATATGAGTATAGACTAAAAAATACAATATTAAGAGATTTGGATAATTTAAGTAAAGCTAAAGTTCGGGCGGAAGCTAAAGCTACTCTTCTTAATTCTAGAATTGAATTTATACAAATTAATAGAAAACCAGATGAATAATATTAATTTTAAAGTTTATGTTTATATAAAAATGTAGGATAATTGGTACATATAAAGTAAGAGAAGTGCTTTAGGTAAAATTATTGGTACATATACTACATATAAAGTAAGAGAAGTGCTTTATACAGACATATATGTACTAGGGATATGTTGTAGAGGGTTCTACGTTTCGATTGCAGATCTTAAATAAGGGGTTCGATTCCTCCGTATCCTTTTCAAAATTTATATTAAAATTCAATAGTTCCTAATTATTCAATAATTTAAAGAGATGAACTAATAACAATAAATGTTATTAATATTTATAATAATAAATATTTAACAAATAAAAATTATAAAGGTTTCCTTTGTACGATATTTTATTATAAATGAATAAATGATACAAGCAGCAAAAATTATAGGAACAGGATTAGCAACTACAGGTTTAATTGGAGCAGGTGTTGGTATTGGTGTAGTTTTCGGTGCATTAATATTAGGTGTAGCTAGAAACCCTTCATTAAGAGGTCAATTATTCTCATACGCTATATTAGGTTTTGCATTTGCTGAAGCTACTGGTTTATTTGCTTTAATGATGGCTTTCTTATTATTATACGTTGCTTAATTGAAATATAATAATAATACTCTCATTAGCTCAATGGTAGAGCAGGATACTTCTAATATCTTGATTTAAGTTCGAATCTTAAATGAGAATTCCTTTTTACGCTATTAATAAAAAAAAAATAAGTAGCTAATTGAATAAATACATTAGTCTTATTTCATTTAAACATTTTATTAAAAATAGATAACTTATAGTGAATTTTTTTTATCTACTATTAAAAAGTTGTTTTTAACCTTATATTTTATTATAAAATATTATTATTATAATTTTAAACTATTTTATTTCATTAAATTTAGATGATAAAAAAAAATGTTATACATACCCACTTTAATTTCTATTATAGAAGTTTTATTAGTAACTGTTCCTGTTTTATTGACTGTAGCTTATGTAACTGTAGCCGAAAGGAAAACAATGGCTAGTATGCAAAGAAGGTTAGGTCCTAATATAGTAGGATATTATGGTCTTTTACAAGCATTTGCTGATGCTTTAAAACTTCTTTTAAAAGAATATGTTTCACCTACACAAGCTAATTTAGGTTTATTTTTCCTTGGTCCTATCATAACTTTAATATTTTCATTACTAGGTTATTTAGTTATACCTTATGGACCTGGTTTAGCTTTAAGTGATTTTAATCTAGGTATACTTTATATGTTAGCAGTTTCTTCCTTATCTACATATGGTATATTATTAGCTGGTTGAAGTGCAAATAGTAAGTATGCTTTTTTAGGTTCACTTAGAAGTACAGCTCAATTGATAAGTTATGAATTAATATTAAGTTCCGCCATATTACTTGTTATAATGTTAACAGGAAGTTTAAATCTTACTGTTAATATAGAAGCTCAAAGAGTTGTATGATTTATAGTACCTTTATTCCCTGTATTTATTATATTCTTTATAGGATCCATAGCGGAAACTAATAGAGCCCCTTTTGATTTAGCTGAAGCTGAATCAGAACTTGTTAGTGGTTTTATGACAGAACATGCTGCTGTTATATTCGTTTTCTTCTTCTTAGCTGAATATGCTAGTATTGTTTTAATATGTATATTAACTAGTATTCTATTTTTGGGTGGTTATTTATACGATTATTTACCTTTATTTAGTTTAATGGAATATATAAATTTTGAATATTACATAAATAATTTACATAATGAAAGTTTATTTTCAGATCCTTTAATAGAAGGATTGTTATATGGTTTAACATTAGGTGTAAAATCATGTATTATGATTTTTGTTTTCATATGAGCTAGAGCTTCATTTCCTCGAATACGTTTTGATCAATTAATGTCTTTCTGTTGAACTATATTGTTACCTTTAGTTATTGCTTTCATTATATTAGTTCCTTGTATATTATATAGTTTTGAAATAATACCTAGTAATATTAGTTTATTGTAAATATTTATAAATAGATTTAATATTTTACTGCATAGTTGTATGTAGTGTTAGTAAAGGTTAAATATAATATTTAACCCTGAGGGAAATTAGTTTTTTTTTATTTTTGTCATGCTACTTACATTTTTATTATTAATACCTTTATTAGGAATATTTACTATATCCACTGGTATGTCTTATGAATTATCATCTTTAGATATTAGACGTATTAAAACAATAGCTTTGAGTACGTCTATCATTAATCTATTTATTTCTTTAATTGTTTTTATATTGTTTGACTTTAGTAGCAATCAATTTCAATTCGTTCAAGAATATCATGAGGTTAGTTATTTTGATTTTTATTTGGGTTTAGACGGATTATCAATATATTTTGTTATGTTAACAACTATAATAACTCCTATTGCATTATTAAGTAATTGAAATTCAATTAGCGATAATGTAAGATCATATGTAATAATAATTTTATTATTAGAAACATTATTATTAGCAGTTTTTTTAGTATTAGATATATTATTATTCTATATATTTTTTGAAAGTATATTACCTCCATTATTTATATTAATAGGTTTATTCGGATCAAGTAATAAAGTAAGAGCTAGTTTTTATCTATTTTTATATACATTATTTGGATCATTATTCTTGTTATTATCAATTTTAGCTATGTCTTCAATAATGGGAACTACTGATTTTGATGCTTTGTATAAAACTAATTTTAATTATTCTACACAATTATTTTTATTTTATGGTATATTTATAGCATTTGCAGTAAAAACTCCTACTATATTTTTAAATACTTGATTATTAAAAGCTCACGTTGAATCACCTTTAGGTGGTAGTATTATACTAGCAGCTATTGTTTTAAAATTAAGCTTATATGGTATATTCAGACTTATATTACCTTTATTACCTAAAGCTTCATTAGACTATACATATATTATATACCTTATAGGTGTTATAACAATTATATATGCTAGTTTTAGTACTTTAAGAACAATAGATGTTAAAGAATTAATTGCTTATAGTTCTGTATCACACGCAGCTGTTTATCTTATAGGTGTATTTAGTAATACTATTCAAGGAATAGAAGGAGGTATAGCTTTAGGGTTAGCTCACGGATTTGTTTCAAGTGGTTTATTTATTTGTGCTGGTGGTGTATTATATGATAGATCAGGTACTAGATTAATTAGTTATTATAGAGGTATTGCTCAAATAATGCCTTTATTTTCTATATTATTCTTTATTTTATCTTTAGGTAATTGTGGAGTTCCTCTTACTCTTAATTTTGTAGGAGAGTTTATGTCTCTTTACGGTGTATTCGAAAGATTACCTTTATTAGGTGTTTTTGCTAGTTCATCTATAATTTTCTCTGCTGCATATACTATATATATGTTTAATAGAATAGCTTTTGGGGGATCATTTAGTAAATTTTTTGAAGCTAATATAAGTGATGTTAATAAACGTGAATTTTTTATTTTATTTACATTAGTTATGTTTACTGTCGTATTAGGTATATACCCTGCTCCTGTTTTAGATGGTTTACATTATTCAGTTTCATCATTAATATACACTAACTAAAGTTAATTATATAATTATATACGCAGCTATTACATATATTTTTAATCTTTTTAGCTATAGAGTTTTTATCTTTTATTAGATAATAATGTAAAAACAAAAATATAACATTGAAACTAAATTTTTTTTTGAAATGCCACAATTAGTACCGTTTTATTTTATTAATCAAGTAACTTTTGCTTTCATATTACTTGTAATTATGATATATGTATTTTCAAAATACATATTACCAAGATTTGTACGTTTATTTATTTCTCGAATATTTATAAGTAAATTATAATATAAAAATAAATGTTAAAATTTTTCGTTTTATATGTTTAAACATAAAGTAAATATTTCAATAAAAATTTTATCCAAAGTGGAAAAATGTTTAATTTTTCAATAATATCAAGTCCATTAGATCAATTTGAAATACGTAATTTATTAAGTTTGGACGCACCAATACTGGGTAATTTACACATATCATTAACTAATATAGGATTATACTTAACAATAGGTGCAGGTTTAGTTTTAACATTAAATGTTTTAGCAACTAATTATAACAAAGTTATAAGTAATAGCTGATCTATTAGTCAAGAAACAATATATGCTACTATACATAGTATAGTTACAAATCAAATAAATCCCACAAAAGGACAAATATATTTCCCTTTTATTTATACTTTATTTATATTTATATTAATAAACAATTTAATTGGTATGGTTCCTTATAGTTTTGCATCTACAAGTCATTTTATATTTACATTTGCTCTTAGTTTTACTGTAGTATTAGGTGCTACTATATTAGGATTCCAGAAACATGGTTTAGAATTTTTTTCTTTATTAGTGCCAGCTGGTTGTCCTTTAGCTTTATTACCTTTATTAGTGTTAATAGAGTTTATATCATATTTATCTAGAAATGTATCATTAGGTCTTAGATTAGGTGCTAATATACTAAGTGGTCATATGTTATTAAATATTTTAGCAGGTTTTACTTATAATATTATGACTTCTGGTTTTATTTTCTTCTTCTTAGGTTTAGTACCTTTAGCATTTATAATAGCATTCTCTGGTTTAGAATTAGGTATTGCTTTTATACAAGCCCAAGTTTTTGTAGTTTTAACTAGTAGTTATATTAAAGATGCCTTAGATTTACATTAATAAATAATACATTAATGTAAAAAAATAATATTTAGTAGGCATTCATAGTTGATTTAATAAGGTATTATGTCTAAAATGTTTCACTAGTTAACTTTATAAATATTTAATAACTATAAGGCTGTCTAAAAGCTGTATATACTAATCATTAGTATTGGATGACTAATATTATTTAGTTAGATACTAAATTTTTAATGAAAAATGAAATATAAATAAATAATTAAATACAGATTTTTGTGATACTAATAGCATAAATATTAAATTTAATTATAATGTAGGAAAGTCCGGCGCTTGTTAAGCCTGAACATAAAAAAAAATGAGTGTTAAGTAAAAACTTGAGTATTAAACAGAAAATAATTAACTTATTACTATAGTAATAATTATAGCTAAATGTAAAAAAAAAAAATTTTTTTTCAGTATAATAATGTTAACGAACTTTCAAGCTATAGGTTAAGCCTTATTATAGACTAATAACTATTACAGGACCCGGCTTAATTGTATCCAAAAAAAAATAAATCTTTTTTTAGTATAAAAATATAATTATATTCTATTATATTAAACGTTAAGGGAATATTAGTAATGGTATAGATAAGAAAATAAAGTATATTTTTATTTATACCAGTATTTTAATTGAGTTTGATGATGGCTCTGAATGAACGCTGTCCAAGTGCTTGACACATGCTAATCGTACGTTTAATTTAATAAATAGCATAAATTATTTATTTCATTAAAAGTGGTGTACAGGTGAGTATATAATGTTTTGGCTGCCTTAAAGTAAGGTTAACAAATACCTTATAATTTATAAATAAAGGAAATAAACTTCCGCTTTAAGAGGACAATAAACATTTCGGATAGGTAGTAGTTAAAGTAATAGTTTAACTAGCCTAATATTCCGTAATCGAGGCTGAGAGGTCGATCGATCACATTGGGTCTGAAAAAACCCCAATACGTATAGTACAGCAGTGGGGAATATTGGTCAATAGCCTAACGGCTGAACCAGCAACTTGGGGGACTGAATAGCTTCGG
>Ga0302182_10000880_pt1 | contig 17116 bp, 10 predicted proteins | sample I_Palsa_N3_1_FD_198781 | JGI IMG/M metagenome (GOLD analysis project Ga0302182, IMG submission 198781) | Peat permafrost microbial communities from Stordalen Mire near Abisko, Sweden - I_Palsa_N3_1 | ecosystem: Environmental > Terrestrial > Soil > Palsa > Peat permafrost | place: Sweden...
TGGCTCCATTTGATACGGCAAACTCATGCCACCCATTGCCAAGCAGATTTACCGAAATTGGCCGCACTATCTTCACAATACTCCACTGGCATGCATCCATGCACACAGAACCGTAATTCACTGCGTTTGTGAAATATGAAAGTGATGCACTCTGTGAATCGGATGGTGCTGCCACCACAGCAATCCGCCGCCGGCGATGCACAGGAGCAGCACAATGGCGGCTACCACTTTGACCGGTGTGTTGCTGGATGTTTGGGGCGGCTGCGGATTCCATTGCATCATGGCAAACTTCCCGAATGTGAATGGCTAATGGAAGAGTATATCTGATTTAGCCGGGCCAAGTGATGCTCCTGTGATAACTGCGGCCGCAATTGCAGAGCGGCATCCCGCATTCGCTGCCGCACCGTTGGATCGAGAAGCTGGTTATACGCCACGGTCAGGGCCTGCAAATTGTCCGGGCGATCCAGCACAATCCCCTGCACGCCGTTTGTCATGATGTCACATGCGCCGTTGAAAACGGTGCTGATCACCGGCACACCCATGGCCAGCGCTTCCAGCACCACGAGACTGCACGGGTCGTGCCAGGTCGGCAGGACAAATAGATCGGCCGCTTGGTAAAAAGAATACGGATCATCCGTCGGCCCGGCGAAGAAGACACGATCCAGCAATCCCCACCGGGCAGCCAGGCGAACATAGCGCATCGGTTTTTCCCTACCGACCACCAGCAGCACCAGCCGCGGATCAGTCGATTGCAATCCCATAATGGCCTGCGGCAAACCCTTGCGCTGGAAATCCTGGGCGATCATCAAGGCCACGATCCGGTCGGCGCCGATGCTGAGGCGCTTGCGCACCTGCTGCCCGGCATCGGGTCGCAGAGTCGGATCGAATTTTTGCAGATCAACAGAATTAAAGAGCGGAAGCAATTTGTTTGATGGCAAACAATAATTCCGCTGCACCGATGCCTGAATATAATTCGAAAGGCACAGAACTCCGGGCGGATTCGACTGGGAAAGCAGTTGCCGCTCCACGGCCGCAAACAGGCGTCGTTTGGCATTCAGGCGATTCGTGCAGCTGTCGTTTCGATGACTCTCGATCGCCAGGCCGGCATGGGGGTGATATAGATCACATCGCCGTACCGGCAGCATCGCATGTAACATTTCGTAACATTCTGTCACCAGATGCCGATCCAAGGCGTCGAGAAATTTGCGGTAGCTGCCGGCCCGAGTCCAACCGCGGGCATCCAGCATGACCGGCCGACCCGGCGTGTTTGGAGCGAAACAGCTGGCCAGCAGCGAGACGTCGTGGCCTTCCTTGACCAGCGCCGCCGACAGGTCAAGCGTGTACCGCTCGGCTCCGCCGCGAGAGGCATCGGCGTGGAAAATGACCAGAGCGATTTTCACGATGGGATGGAAATGTTACGGCCGGTTTCGTGGCGACGCAGTTTCGCATCGTGCCGGGCAATCCAGGCTGATTTGCGCTCAATCGCCGCCTGCCAATCTGATGGATGCGTGTGGGTTTGATCACTGTAACACTGCAACCATTGGCCGCGCTGCAAATCCGTGACGGGCAGGTTAAGCGTGCTAAACCAAAATTGTGCGAGGTCTTTAATGATCCAGCGTTTTCGCAGCGGCCAACCTGGCAATGGTTTTACGCGCCCGGGATCGATCAGCCGCAAGTCGGCTGGATTGGATTCCTTGGCGAAAAAATGACAGAGATACAAATCCCGATGATGCAATCCCGCCGTATGCAAGCGGGCCGCCAAATCAGCGGTTGGCTGCAGCAACGCATCAAACGGCAATCCCGCAGCGACCATTTTCTCGGCATCACGGAACCCGCATAAATCTTCGGTCACGATAAAACTTCGTCCGTCCGTCAGTTTTCCCCACCCCACCAGCGGCGTGGTCAGAATATTTTTTCCCTGCAAAGCATGGATCCCGCGGGCTTCGGCATCAGCGGGAGTGGTTGGCCCGGATACGGCGTGAAATCGCTTGATATGCAGCCGAATATGCCGGCCATCCGACAGATCGGCATCCAGCGTGCAGTTCTCCCGTTCTTTGATTGACCGCCAGACCTTGATGTCCGGATGCGTGAAAATCGCTTCAGCATCGAGGCCGATTTCGCGCAGCATTGGTTGATACTGTGCAGATACTTCAAAACGGTTGTGCCGCATGGGAGCCACGTTGATCAGTTATATGCTTGGCATCACACAACGAAAAGCGGCATGAATGTTGCATACACGCAAAGCAGATGACCATATTGCAATCTACGGAGACTAAGCCGGTCCACGACCAAAGCATTCTTGGATCGCTGGGCCCGGGCCTGATTACCGGCGCATCCGACGATGATCCGAGCGGCGTGGCGACCTATTCGCAAGCTGGGGCGAAGTTCGGCCTTGGGATGCTTTGGATCACTGTCTTCACGATACCGCTCATGGTCGCCATACAGGAAATCAGTGCCCGCATCGGCCGCGCCACGGGCCGGGGCATTGCCGCCAATTTGCGACGGTATTATTCCGCATGGATTTCATATCCCATCATTGTGCTGCTGATTCTCGCCAACACGATTAATATCGGAGCTGACATCGGCGCAATGGGAGCCGCGGTGAAAATGCTGATCGGCGGGCCGGGCCATGTGTACTCCGTGTTGCTGGCGGTCGTGTCGCTGGTCCTGCAAATTTGGATTCCCTACGAAAGCTACGCCAAGGTGCTCAAATGGCTCACGCTCACATTATTGGCATACATCGGCGTGATCTTCGCCGTGCATGTGCCGTGGGCGAAGGTGGTCCGGGCGACTTTTCTCCCACCGATCCATTTGGATGCGGCATATCTTTCGCTGCTGGTGGCGGTGCTCGGCACGACCATCAGCCCCTATCTATTCTTCTGGCAAGCGTCACTGGAAGTGCAGGAGCTGAAAGATCACCACAGTCAACATGCCCTCAGGCGGGCAGACGATCAAGAAATCCATGCGCAGTTCCGCCGCATTCGGATCGACACATGGGTGGGCATGACTTTTTCCAACGTGGTGGCGTTTTACATCATACTCACCGCGGCGGTTACACTGCACACGCAGGGGATCACGGATATTCAAACCGCCGACCAGGCTGCGGCGGCGCTCAAGCCGATTGCTGGGGGATTTGCGTCGCTGCTATTTGCTAGCGGAATTGTCGCCACCGGCTTGCTCGCCGTGCCAGTGCTGGCCGGAGCGGGAGCCTATGGCCTGGGAGAATTGCTGAATTGGCCGACGGGGCTGGAACGCAAACCGCGACATGCCAAGGGATTTTACGGAATCATAGCCGCCGCCACGCTGCTGGGGACGGGCATCAATTTCACCCGGCTCGATCCAATCAAAGCACTCATTTACAGCGCATTGATCAATGGCGTCGTTGCCGTGCCGATCATGGTCATTTTGATGTTCATGATGCGCAACCCGAGAATCATGGGCAAGCTCGCCGGTGGATCCAAATCGCTCTGGTGGTTCGGATGGCTGGCGACGGCAGTGATGGCCGCGGCGGTGATCGGAATGGTCGCCACGTGGGGGAAATAATTACGATCGCCGCAACCTTCCCGCGACTTCGTCGTAGACCGTGGCGAGAAATCCCAAAAAAGGAAATCTGCTTTTGCCGAATGGCGATGGCCCCAATCGCTCCAAGGCGGATGGAAGCTCCGGCGACGGCGGCCGCGGCGGCAATGGCGATGCTTGCCAGAATGTGGCCGCATCGTTCGGCAAATCTTCCGGCGGCAATGGTTGTGAATCCGCCATAAATTAAAACTCCCCCACCGCTTCCTGCGACAGCGACAAATATTCTCGCAATTGATCCGTGGACATATCGGTGAGCCATTCATCGCCGGCGCCGACGATCTTGTCCGCCAGGGCAAGTTTGTCGCTCAGCAGCCGGTCGATGCGTTCTTCCATCGTGCCGATGCATACGAATTTGTGTACCTGCACCTTGCGAGTCTGGCCGACCCGATGGGCACGATCCGTCGCCTGCGATTCCACGGCCGGATTCCACCAGCGATCGAAATGGAATACATGATTCGCCGCGGTGAGATTCAAACCGAGACCGCCGGCCCGCAGGGAAAGGAGGAAAATTTTGATGTCGCTGTTTGGCTGTTGAAACCGTTCGATCATGGCGTCCCGCTGCTTGGCCGTGGTGCCGCCGTGCAGGAACTGGACCATGTTGCCGAGCCGCTTTTTGATCATCATCTCAAGCAACCGGCCCATCTCCCTAAACTGCGTGAAGACCAGAGCGGCGTCCCCCTCTTCCAAAACCTCTTCGAGCATTTCGATGAGCCGTTCGCATTTTCCGCTGCGGCCGTCGAGCACATTTTCGTCTTTGAGCACCAGGGCGGGATGATCGCACATCTGCTTGAGCCGGGTCAGCACAGACAATATCAACCCGCGTCGGCGGATTCCTGTGGCGGCGTCGATTTGCGTCAGCGACTGGCCGACGAGCCGTTCGTAATGGGCGGCCTGCTCGCCGGTCAGATTGCAGAACACTTTCGATTCCATCTTTTCCGGCAGGTCGCCGGCGATTTCCGGATCGGATTTCAAACGCCGCAGCACGAACGGACGAATCAGGCGGCGAAGTTGCTCGGCCCTTTCCCGGTCGCCGAGTTTTTCGACCGGCACGGCGAATTTTTCGCGGAATTCACCGGCGGAACCGAGCAAGCCTGGGTTGAGCACTTCCATGATCGACCACAATTCCGACAAATGATTTTCGATCGGCGTCCCGGTCAGGGCCACCCGTCGGCCGCTGAGCAGCGACCGAATCGCCTGCGTGCCGGCAGCGGTGGGATTTTTGATTTTTTGCGCCTCGTCCAGCACCACCCGCCACCAGCGCACTTGCTTCAGCTCATCACGATCCCGATGCGCCAGGGCATAGCTGGTGATCACCACATCACACTCGGCGGCCTGGTCGGCAAAGGCCTTTTCCTTTTGCCGCTGCGGGCCGTGATGCACCAGCACTTTCAAATCCGGCGCGAATCGCTGCAATTCGCGCAGCCAATTGCCGACGACCGAAGTCGGAGCGAAGAGCAGTGTCGGGCCGAGTTTGGCCGGAGTTTTGGAATCGGCGGGAATTTCCCGTTCGTGCTGTAACAGCGCGATGAGCTGAATGGTTTTGCCGAGGCCCATGTCATCGGCAAGGCAGGCGCCGATGCCAAGGCGATCCAGAAAGATGAGCCACTGCATGCCGCGGAGCTGATAAGGCCGAAGCGTTCCCTTGAACGCGGGCGGCTGCACCTGCGTTTGCAATTTGAAACCCGGAGCCTGCTGCAGCAATTGATCGATCCAAGAACTGCCGCCGAGACCCAGCACGGTCAGCCCGGTTTCCTGGCAGCTGGCTCCGTATACGGTCCGCATCGCATCGCCCAGAGTCAGCGAGGGATTTTGTTGTTGCTCGCGCAAAAATTTGTCGGCCTTGGCGGCGGCGTCAATATCGATCTGCACCCACTGTCCGCGGACTTTCACCAGCGGCATTTGCAAGCTGGCAAGTCGCTGAAACTCCGCCGGTGAAAGCGTCAGATCGCCGACGGCGATTTGCCAATCAAATTGCAACAAAGTGGAAAGTCCGAAATGCCCGGAGCTCATCTCCAACGATTCACCGAGCGGTTGCCGCTCAGCGGACATGTTTTGCGTGGCGGCCCATTCATCGTTCGCCTCATCCATCGGCCGGACTTGCAAGCGCAATCCCAGTTCGCTGCCGGCCCGCTCCATCCACGGCGGTAGCATCACGCCGAATCCCTGATCGCGAAGCATCGGAGCCCATTGCCGCAGGAAGGTGTATGCCTCGGCCGTTTGCAGTGGCAGCGAAGATGGACTGGCGTTTTGCAGTGCCGCCGCCAACAGTGGGAAAAGCTGAGCCGCACGGGACAACTCGGTAAGCAGCCGATTCTGCCGGTTCAACTGCCGCCGGCCGAGCATTGCCCCATCGGATCCCTGGCCCCAAATTTCCTCGGCATCAATCGGGTCTTCCTGATCGCTGGTTTGCAACAGGAACCGCAACATCCACGGAGCGGCGGGAATAGCCAATTCACCTGTGCCTTCGGCCTCCGCATTTTCGTCGGGCTCCTCCAATTTGAAAATCAGCCGCAGATTTGACACTGCCGTCGCTGGTTCCAATTGGCCGACCCATCCCTGCGCCAGCCGCGCCAAAGTTTGGTTTTCCTCGTGTGTGCCGGGCACGTGCGGATCATGTTCGAGCAATGCCGCCAGCCAGCGCGTCTCCGGCGGCCGCATGTCCGCTGCCAACGATGCACTGGCCAATCGCTCAGCGGGCTGGCGGAAAAATGTGTCCTCCGACACGCACCGGCGGATCAGTGCATCAGCCGTCGCCGCGAGGAAATTGTCGACCAGCGTGCCCGGATCGGTATCACCCCCCGAAACGGCCCGGCAGCAATGCGGCATCGCCGAGACCATCCGTTCCAGCCAATCCAATTCGTAACGGTCCAGCACCACCGGCCGCCAGCGGGCGATGAATCCTTCGTCGCTGTCCATCAGATTGGGAACAAACTGCCGCCGCACCAGCAGATCGATCACGAACTTTGACAGCTCGGTCCAGAACATGGTGGACGGTCCGCACGACGCCGGCCGATCGCTGCACCAACTGCTCAGCAGATCTATCGCCTGGGCGGGTGAAAATGCGAGGGTGGAAACGGTCACAGCCGCCAGTTCGCTGACCATCAGTGATGTGGATTGATCGTGACCGGTAGCAGCCGCAGCAATATTGGAAGCGATCAATCCGGATTCATCACGCGGCAGCCACAACTGCACCTGCGACTGATCCGCCGCCTCGGCTAGCAGTGGATCGGACGATGCCGCCCCCACCGCCGCGCGCAGGGTTTCGGTATCGCTCGCCGGCTCACCCCACAGGTGAAGCCGCCGCTGATGCCACAGGACATGCAGTGTTAACGCCATTACGCTCGGTAATTCGTACCCATCTTTGCCGCTGGACGTCCAACCACGGCGAGTCCCGTAAGATAACCGGGAAGGATACGCTTGGTAAGTTGCATGGGCGCGGAATTTCGGCGGAAGAGCGCCCCGTCGGGGCAGCCGCTACGCGGCGGTCAAATGTTAATAAATCGGAAGGTCGGCCTGCACCAGAGTCGGCTTTTCGGGGCGGTCCAGCAAACGCACGGGGTAAACTCTAATCGTCACGCCGGGGGCATCGCGGAGTTGGCCGGTTTCTAAATTGAATGGCCAGCAATGCAGGGGACAAACGACGCAGCCGGCTTCGATCCAGCCGTGGGCCAGGTCGCCGCCGGCGTGGGGGCATTCGTTGTCGATGACACGCACCTGGCCGCGACTGAGAAAGACCGCCAGTTGAAAGCCGCCGATTTCGACATATTTGCCTTGGCCTTCGGTTAGTTCGGAAAGTTCACACAACGATGTCCAGGACATGGGGAAACAACGGCGAGCAAGCTCGCCGCTAAACAATTGCTATTTCATGTCGGCGACGGTGACGGGCCGCTTTTGCTCGGCGCTGACGGCGGCGGCTTCGAGCACCTGCTGGGTTTTGTATGCATCTTCAAAATCGACCAGCGGCACCACGGGCGATTTGCCGCCGACGGACATCATCATGTCGGCGACCTGATTCACGAAGGAATGCTCGTAGCCGACGATGTGGGCGTCGGGCCACCAGTTGGCGGCATAGGGATGATCGCCGCCGTGGGTGACCATGATGTTGGTCCAACCCTGCACTTTGCGATCAGTGGTGGTGTCGTAGAAACCGAGCCAGTTCATATTTTCGAAATCGAACCGAATGGCTCCTTTTTCACCGTGGATTTCCACGCCGTTTTTATTTTGGTAGCCGGTGGCGAAACGCGTGGCTTCGACGGTGGCCAAGGCACCCTTGGCCATGCGGGCGATGAAAATGGTCGCGTCATCCACATCGACATCGCCCATCTTTCCCTTGGCGGCGGCGGCGCCGGCGGCGATCCCACCTGACGAACCCTGCGAGGGAATTTCACGTTGCTTGATGAAAGTTTCCTGCGCGCAGCCAACGATTTCCGAAAACTCATCTCCGGTGATGAAGCGGGCCATGTCGATGACATGCGCGCCGAGATCGCCGAGGGAGCCGGAGCCGGAGACTTTTTTGCTGAATCGCCAGATCAACGGCACGCTGGGGCCGGCCCAATCCTGCAAGTAATAGGCGCGGATGTGATACACGCGGCCGATCTTGCCGGCTTTGCATAATTGATAAGCCAGGGCAACTGCGGGCGTGCGGCGATAGTTGTACCAGACGAATGTTTTGGATTGCTTGGCCTTGCGAGCGGCGTCACGCATTTCACGAGCCTCAGCCAAATTCTGCGCCAGTGGTTTCTCACAGGCCACATGCTTGCCGGCTTCGAGGGCAGCGATGGCCATTTCACGGTGCATGTCATTGGGAGTACCGATGTCGACGAATTGAATCTGGGGATCCTTCACCGTCGCTTTCCAATCGGTGGAGGTGTGTTGCCAACCCCACTTGTGAGCGAACTCGGTCAGTTCCGCGGCGTTGCGGCCGGCAACGGTGTCCATCACCGGCTGCACAGGCAAATCAAAAAACTTGCTCACCTTGAGATACGCATTGCTGTGCGTGCGGCCCATGAACTTTTGACCGATCAAACAGACGTTAATCGAAGGCTTATTGGCCATGACTGATCATCTCCTCAAAAAAACAGCCATTGCGAAGGGCAGGAATTCGCCGGATTGGGAGTTTATGCGCGGCTTGGCGTAATGCAATTCTTCAGCGCTGTGGATTTTGTCCACCCGGCTTTGCCACACCATCTATTGGCTGTCCCCGCCTCGGAAAATGTGCTCAAACCGTTACCATGGCTTAGGAAATTCGCAGAGCGATACTCAGAGTACACTCCAGACACCGCTCACGGCGATCGAGATGCAATCTGCACTTTCAGTCCATCCACCCACTGCTTGTTTTCATCCGTGTAATAAAGGTACGCTCGGCTAGCCGGGCCGGTGTAGTCGCCGGGGACAGCGGCCGTCAGGCTCAGGGGAATGTCGATCCGCTGGCTGGGTGACAGGTCGCGCCAATACAGGATCACCTCTCGCCCACGCACTTCGTAGGCGGCGATCCGCTGCGCCTTGACCAGTTCCTTGAGCTGGTCGTAGCGAACCTCCAGACCGCCCGGCAAGCCGATGATGGCGACCGGCGTGGGCACTGGGGAATCGGCGCGGTTGGTGATAGTCACCTCCGCCTCGGTCGTACTTCCCTCAACAAGTTTCGTGTCCTTCAACGCAACCGTCAGCCCAATCTTGCACTGATCCGATGATGCCGGCGTGACACTGTGATAGGTGACATCCACCGCATAAGGCATTTGTGAGCCATCTATCATCTTCAGCGAAATCTCATGTTTGCCGGGCGTGAGTCGATCGGAAACGTCCGGCAATTTCAGGACGCCTTGCGTGTCAGCGCTGAATGCGAACGCACCGCCGACGGGTTGGCCATCGACGGTCAATTGCACTTTCCCGCTCGCCGTGGGATGAGCGCGGGCCCGGTCGTATTCGACGATTGCGCGCAGCGCCAGCACGGTTGATTGCGTCGAACCATATCGTCCACCCTGGCACGAATCGGCAAGGAAAGTAATTGCTCTGGTATCATTCGCTGCATAAGTGGGCTCGCGCAGCCATGCGAGAACGGCCAGCGAGGTTGTTTCGATTTGCAGGCTATCCCCCTCGCTGCCGACGACACTGGTGGTCGCGCCGGCCACATGCCCATCGCTCTCCTGCTTTTTCGCCATGTCATCCATGAATTGCTTTGCGGCCTCATGATCTCCCGCGAGCCACATCACGTTGGCGGCCAGCGCCTTCACGTAACTGTTGGAGTCCTTGGTGGCGGCATTTTTGAACCATTGCACCTCGGGCCCCAGATCCTTCTGCCCCGCCTCCAGAAGAGCCCACAGGCAATAGCCGTTAGCGCAATCGGGATCGGTAACCCACGTGTGCAGGGCCGGGCGATCATGCGTGAAACCGCCCTTACCATCCCGGTGCGACATCAGCCAGCTGCGCGTCTCCTGCAGCATGTTCTGATCCACGTTTCTCACCGCCGACATATCTGTGAACTCCAGCACGGCGTATGCGGAGAGGCATTCGTGGCCGGGGTCCTCGCCGAACCATTCATACCCTTTACTCTTGCATTCAAACCCGATCAGCCGGTCGTATCCTTTTCCTAGCAGGTCGTTGCATTGCTGGACCAATGCCGGAGCGACGCCGCTGTGGCTGAGAAAATACTGATCAGCCATGACCAATGGATAAGTCGTGGAGGTGGTTTGCTCGAAGCAACCGTTCGGTTCCTGCATGAGGCGTTTGAGAGCCTCTGTGAGATTACCAACTGGTGTGGGATAGAGGGCAATGCTGCTAACGATGCTGCCGGTAACGACGGAAGTGGGAATCTCGATCGACTGCGAAATTGAGTCATTGGCATTGAGCATTCCACCGCGGGAAATTTCCGTGGGGAATCCGACCGGCTTGATAACAAGCTGCCGGGTCACCTGGTCGGAGTATGATCCAGCCTGGGCGGTGATGTGGATGTTAGCGGTTGCGGGCAGCGCGCCGACGGTGATTTCAGCAATCCGCCTATCGCGCCCGCCGGCCGGCAAGTTGAATGGCGGAATCGATCCGATGCTCAAAGATGGATCGCCGTCGATGCTGAACTTCACGGGCAAAGGGTCGCCGGTTCCGTTGACGACCGCGATCGGCAGCCGGATCACGTCGCCGGCACTGACTTCCAGTGGCAATTTCGGCTCGACATAGAATGGCTGGATAGAGTGAATCGTCGCCGTCCCCTCACCCAGCGCGCCGTTAGCGTCAAACGCATCAGCGGAAATTTTGAAGCTGGTCACCGCGTCATTGAGTTTGAATGAAACCGTCGCCGAACCAGTGGTGGTATCGGTGGCCACGCCGGCTGACCAATAGAGCGTCTCGGTGAAATCCTGCCGCTGACCCGGTTGATATCCGGGACGAAGATCGTGGACGTAAATCCTCACATCGTTACCGTTGGGGCGGACCAGTTGCCGACGCAAAAACTTGGCCTTATCTTGATCTTGTGGAATGTTCTCATCGATGCGGAAATCCGCCTGTGGGAGAGCGTCTTGAACTGCGGCAGACGACGATGTGGGCAAGGTGCTCCCATTAAGCACAAGGCGTTCTCCATTCGCCGACGCAGCCCGTGCTTGAAAGAAGTTTCCTCCAGCACCGCGGTTAAGTGCGCTGCCACCGCCGAATCCCACGCCGCCGGTCGGTCCAAGGAACACCGCCGGCTGTCGGTTGGCCAGCGCTCGCCGACCGGCATCGCCCCATCGTGTCAGGAACGCCGCTTCATCCACTGTGGCGAATCGCCGCCAACCCTGCGTGCCCAAGAGCAGATCCGTTACCAGTGGCGCTCTTGGATCGGCGAGATCGAGATATTTCTGTGGCTCTGCCAATTCCCGCACATCATCTTCCAACAGTGCCATCTCGCTGAGCCGCGGCGCACAGTCGCGCTGCTCAGGGATTTGTAGGACGCTGGTATCGCTGGCCGTTATGCCTACGGTCGCCGGAACAGGGCGGCCGTTGTCGTCGGTAGTGGTGACCGTAATCAAAACCGGATCACCCGGGACATACGATTCCTTGTCCGACTTAACTGTCACATGCAGTGAGTGATCCGGTTGGCGAAAAACAAGCCGTTCGGCGAGTGCCTTTCCATTGCCATCGCGCGCCGTGATGACCAGTGCTCCATCGGCCCAGTCCGGCGCTTCCAGCGAAATATCCGCCGGCTTGCCAGGCTTCAGGTCCAGCATCTGGGACGAGAATTGCTGGCCATGCTTGCTGAGCGTCACCGTGTAATCACCACCAGTGCTGGAAGCGCATTGTAGCTTGACTGGCTGATCCGCTGCAGTGATATCGCTGGCCGAAGTCAGGACGATCCCATTGGCGATCGGGGCGGGAAGCGGAAATAGCTTGCCAATCCCCGTCGGCTGCGAGAGTTTCAGATTGTAAGTAATGCCGGGACGGGGAGTGAAGGTGAATCGACCACGGCCCTCATGCTCAGTTTTGACATCCGCGACCACATGCCCGTCTGGATCGACGATCTTTCCGACGATATCCGCGGGCTTGCGGGAGTGGGTGCGAGATTCCACGTAAATTCGGCTCGGCAACCCGGCGACCAGATCGCCACCTTCCGGGTAGAAGGAGATGTCTACGGTGTTCACCAGAATGGGAATGGTCTTGGCAATCGGCTCGACGACACCACCGTCGGTGATCGCCAGCGAGAGCGTTCCATCGCCGGTAACGATTTGGTCCGGCAATTTGAATTGAACGGAGCAATTTCCGGCGGGGTCGATGATCGTTTGGCCCTGATAAACTCTTGCTCCATCCACGATGGCGGATGCACTGACGGCCCCACCGGCGGGGACGCCACCTTCGGCCCGTTCGACGTGCAACGACGCCTTGACGACATCTCCCGGCCCAAAGCCGTCACGCAGAAAAATGATCTCGCCTTTGAGGCGTGGCGCGCGATAAGCGCGGATTTCAAACTTGCGCTCTGCCGGTGGAAATCCCAGAGAGGGAAACTCCGCGACAATCTTGTATTGTCCGCCTGCCGCGTCGGCGGGAACATTCCACGCATAGCCGGCAATGCTTTGCTGGATCGTCGCATAACTTGTGCCGAGTGTCTCCCCCTTGGGACCGCTGATGCGAAATACAGCGGAATCCCGGCCGTCCGGTAGCGGACGATGGTTGTCCGCGCCGAGTAGCACCGCACGAACAAACACGCGTTCCCCGGCCCTGTAGATCGGTTTATCAGTGGAGACATGGGCGAGGAAGCGATCGGCTTGCGCATCTTGTGGAATCTCCTGCGCCGCCCGCAATCCAATTCCCGTAATAAGCGCGAAACCTGTGACGACTGCGAACAAGCGAGCGATTGACATGGCCACTCCAAAGTTAGAGTGAAGGAACCGGGAATCCGCGCCCGTCTTCTGCCTCTGCAAAAGCTTAGGGCTGCTCCATAGTGGGGTTTCCCGCCTTGATTATTCCCTCACGAGTTCTTTAAAAACGAGAGGATCGCGGAATACGGGAAACCTTTTATTCAATTGAGGATTGGATGCCGGGAGGGGAAAAAAAGTTCCTGGAATTCTCGGCGTTGAGGGCAATTGCATCACGAGAGACAGAAATGTCATCGTTGTGGTCCGCAGCGACTGAGCGGGTCAAAGCATTTTCGAGCCGCCGATATGCACCGGATATGCGCGTGAAGGACTCAAGACCCGTGCATGTATGCGAAATGCAGTTTGCGTATTTTAGTCGTCAGAAGGGGAATGTACCTTTGGGGATAACAGTGCGACTTGCGGGATGAGGTTCGAACGAAGGAATCGCTGCTCGCCGCGTTGAAGGCTTTCTTCACAGACAATCCTGGCTGGTAGTAGCCTGTCTTTTTCGCCGTTCTGGGTATCCCCACCCCCATCCCCGCGTGGGGATACCCTCCCGTTCCGTTTGGCCATTGTAGCACAAGGCTTTGTGCTCGATCGTCGCCTCGCTGCTCCCCCCGACTACCTTCGGTTTCGTGCCGCCTGCGGAAGTCCTCCAGCGGCACTCACTCGCTCGCTCGTGTTCCGCCTCACGGCGGTTGCCCGAAGTCAGACGCGGCAGAGTCAAAACCGTGATGGATCGCAGCAGTCGGGAGTAAGATGATTCTTATTAGGATTATCTTTCCTTCCTGAACACCGTTACGGCAGGCTGGGCTCTGCGATATGTCGTCCAGGTCACAAAGCATCGCTCGACTGCTTGCGATCCAAACCCGCAAGGTATCCCACAGAAAGCGTTGGATCTCACTATGCCGAGCAAGTTTAGGAACGCGACAAACTACATAGCGTTGGGTCGAGTAAGAGCTTCAACTTCATTAGACCCATCACACAAAACAAGATAATGGCAAGTTGCTGCGCATAAGGTGTTCGCGATGATATCGGCAGGCGGACAACGCGGTCGCAAGAGGTGTTAATAACAGATTAAATTCTTGACATCAGATTGGCCATCGGCTAAGCATATGAAAACTTAAGAGGAGACATTTACGTCGCTTCTCATTTCATCTCGGTCGGTCCACGCTAACGAGGCACAATATGCGAAACTTGTCCGCACTTCTGCGTGCTATTACGCCCGTCGTACGTCGGATTTGGCTTCGTTGCTGGCGAAATTGGCAATGGGTGATTCCCGCCCATTTGCGCAGTCGCCACGAGTTTAATAGCCTGGAGCCGCGACGTCTTCTGGACGGCTCGGGTTTTTCTTATCAGTACTTTCCTTCGACGACTCCGGGCGTGTCAGCGGACGCCAGTGGGACCGTTAGCGACATTAATCATCAGTTTCCCAGCAATCCAATCACGTCGAATCAGACGCCTTTCCATGTGATATACAGCGGTACTTTCTCGCTAGGCTCGGCTGGCACCTATTATTTTCTTCTTCCCGCGGCTGAGGGCGCGATCCTCACGATCGACGGAAAGACGGTCATCTATGCTCCCAGCATTCAGGGCGACGCCAACCTGGACGGGAACGTTGATATTAATGATTTAGACATAGTCTTTAGTCATTATCTTGATACCGGTGCTACCTGGACTGACGGCGACTTCACCGGTGACGGTACGGTCGACATCAATGATGAGGACTGGGTATTTAGCAATTTATTTGACACCGCCGCGCCGGTGTCGATCGACAATTACGGAGACGACAATCCATATGGCTTGACCACGCTGGGTGTATCGCTCTCCATGGGCCCGCACGATTTGCAGCTTGACTACTACCAATTCAACGACGATGAGAATTCGCTCGATCAATATCCGTCGGCCGAGCTGCTTTGGTCTAATAGTGCCAGCGGCACTTACTACGATTTGTCCGAGCTGTCGGTGAGTCCGTTTCCGCCGCCGACTGACTTGAGCGCGACATTTGAGGGCAGCAGCTTTGAATTGCAATGGAGCGGGGACTCATCCGCCAGCTATTACAACATCTACGAATCTTCCACCCCAGATGTCGCAGCGATATCCGCCGACTCGTTGGTATCCGACATAACTGCGACCTCATATGGCGTAGCGACGCCGAGCGTCGGTTCTAACGAGTATTTCCTGGTGACGGAAGTCAACAGCGACGACGAAGAATCGCCGGCGTCCAACGAAGTGGGAATCGGTTACAACAATGTATCAGTAGTTCAGACGCAAAATACGCCGATTACGATCGACCCCTCGCCGGGTGCTTACGTCGGCAGTTCGCCGAGCATCAGCTCGATCTCGGGGGGCGCCGATGGATCGGTGAGTGCGGCCGGCGTGGGCGAAGGCAAAGTGATTTACACCCCGAGCACCAGTTTTTCGGGTAGCGATTCGTTTTCGTACCTGGTCTCCGGTGCTGGAGCGGTACCGACCGAATATGGCGTCGATATCAGCATCAGCATAGAAGGATATGGTAATCCGAATGTCCAAAGCGTTGGCTCAGGAGGAAGCTACCAAGGCCAACGCGTTTACAATCTCAATGACGGCTTTTCTGTCTACAACGAATTGGACACACTTTTCGATCAATCCACTTCTGGCAATTTCGAGTTTAACACCGTTTACAGCACGACGATGGTTAACACCGGGGACACCTATGCAGGTACGGACACATTAACAACGATTGTCGGCGTGACTTTGAGTGTCAGTGCCAGCGAGAGCGATGGAGAAGCCTGGAGCTACTACGAGCGGGCAACGCTCAGCACCGATGTGTCGACCACTCATCCCGGCACCGTCGACGGCGCCATTGCCAACAGCCTCACAGCGGATACCTACACTTATGCCGCCCACGGGGACACGACATCTTATCAATACAGTCTGAGCGGCCACGAGACTTACAACGATACTGGAACCGCCGACGCGGGCGGCACTGATACCACATGGACAGCGACCGGCACCTATACCGGCAATTTCTCTCGCAGCTATGAGTCGGCGGGTAGTTCCTACACGAATAGTGCGACTGAATCGGGCAATGACAGCATGTCAACGGGTGCATACGCGGATTCGACAGAAATTAACAGCATCTCAGTTGATACTTTCAGCTATGTGCCAACGTTCAGCTTGCAAGAAAACACGTATAGCGAGGCGACATCGATAACGAGTTCCACTGGCATTACTCTCTCTGACTATGGTGAATTTACAGGTGAGTCATGGGGTTCCCAAACCTACGGATACGCCAACACGACCACGAGCGAACTAACTTTCTCCGCTGGAAGTTGGCATAGCGCCGGCCATGTCAACTCGTACGACTTCAGTTACCAGAACGCTACTGCCACTGCAGCCGGTGATTTCACTTACGATGTTGCGGGGGGTTCCGTCGTGGGCCCGGGCACCTATTCATTCAGCGATTACTCTACGTCCCAAGACGATAGATCGTACAGTTGGTATGACGCGAGCACGGCCACAACTTCCTGGGATTCCCAGACGGATGGCAATGTCACCAGCGATAGTTGGCACGGCGGCGGATCCCATGCCGAAGGCTTAATTTCGGGTGCCACTCTTACCGGTACGATCACCTTAGGGGGTTATGTTGTGTCGGGCACGGATCAATCGATATCCGCGTCATTAGAGGCAGGTACCCTCGTGACTGTCGCCAGCGAGAGCGACGATTATGGCAGCGGCAGCTACGGCGGATCCTATTCAGGCACCGGCTCGATTCCCGTCTTGACTTTTGCGCTCGGTACGATGATGGCGACTGATTACGAAGCAGGGTCTTTAGCAAACAGCTATGAAACCTCGCAGCATTATGACTTTGGCACCCTCGACGGCGGAACGGCAACCTCTTCCGAATCTTACGGATATTCCCAGTCCATGAATGGCAGCGCGAACTATACGCAAGACCCAGGATTTACGATAACTGGAGCTCAATTCTACACCGGAACCTATTCCAGCAATGATTTATCCACCTCAGATGGGAGCGCTGATGGCTCGGGCGATTGGGTGACCACCGACATCAATGAGCCTTCCTACAGCGAGTTCGCATCACTGAGTTATTCAGGGGCCGGCAATTACACCACGTCATTCGGTAATGTAACCGCGGCATCCGGGGTCTATTACGAGGGCGGTTCCACGATGTCGTCGATTCACGAATACTCCACGATGACGGACGCTGATGGCACTTC
>Ga0302182_10000889_pt1 | contig 17015 bp, 10 predicted proteins | sample I_Palsa_N3_1_FD_198781 | JGI IMG/M metagenome (GOLD analysis project Ga0302182, IMG submission 198781) | Peat permafrost microbial communities from Stordalen Mire near Abisko, Sweden - I_Palsa_N3_1 | ecosystem: Environmental > Terrestrial > Soil > Palsa > Peat permafrost | place: Sweden...
GAAACAATCTTCCTGATATTCGAACGAGTTAATGACTTTGAACGAGACTTCGCTCGTCTGCGACTCGCCTACACTCGCTACGCTCGTTGCGCGGCGCAAGCGCCTTGCCACCCCCACATTCGCACTCACTCGCCCTGCAGGCTCGCTACATTCCAAGGCTTGAAGCGGTGGACTTAAAGAAAAATAGAGATGTTGACAAAAAGATGCGCTGAACGCGCAGTTCAGAAGTCTCGAAGAGACTTCGTCTCTCATTCCTTTGGAAATCTGATTTTTTAAAAAAAATCAAAGAAATGTGTTCTCAACTCGCACTGCTTTTCTAGAAACTAAAAAAAAGGCTCGGTTCTTCTGGCAACCACTATAAAAACGAATAAAATTTGACAGACTCCAAGAAACCCAAAAGCCCAATGGTTTTGACATCGAGTTCGCCCCGGAATGCTTAGGGTTCGAATTACTCCAATTTAATGGAAGAGTGCTCATCGAAAAATTTCGCCAGAATGTACGCTGTTCTTGAGTTGGAGCATATAAAACACCACTACCTCCAAAAAACGAGTTGAAATATAACCCCTCAATCTTTAAAGTATTTGAATGTCTAAATACGAATTTTGTAGACTTAACCACCAATACGGAATCTTTCCAAACAAATAATTCACCGTCAGTGGAACCTATTGTATTAAGGCGCACAATTTGAGTTAAGTTTATCCATTTCCCTGTGTTTACCGTAAAAAGACCACCGACACCAATATCCATGCTATATGGCGGATTACATCTATTTTTTGCGCCAGATGATATCATAATATCAGCATCTCTATGACAAACACTTTGCGTCATATCGCTACCCGTTCGGATGTTAATGCCTAATTTTCCTTCACCATACCACATAATGCGTGTTGTCAAACATGCATTTTTAACAATATTACACGCTTTGGGTCCACCATATAAACCCGGGAGTTTTCCGACCTTCACCCAGTCGAATTGTTCATCAAACATAACATGATACTCAAATCTAACGTACGACCGTTCGTCAATATCCGACCTTGCTAGTGGATCGAAGAATGCCCCAATCCCAAGTACATCCGATTGTCCACCGGGGTATGAAACTTTTAAGGCAGATGCAGTCGGGTCGAATGGATCAGTCGCACTACTGTATTCTCCGGCTACATTATTAGGGGACGTGACTGACCAATTCGACCATTGTAAAGGAGACGTCCACTCATCAAATGTCCACGCATGACTTGCAGTTCCAAATAAAAAAATAAAATAAATGTGCCGGATCCTCATTATTTAGAAAATATCGACTTTCTAATCAATTTTAAGAATTATTTTTAGAGGCTGGAACGACTCTTCTATAATCCCCGACAATCGGAACACTCTGTTTATTTAGCGAAATCTCCGATTTGACCAATACCAAAAACCGCACCGACTCGAATTATTAACATCAGTTCATCCGGAAGTTTACCCCGTGATGAAACCGCTATCGACGAAACGAATTTTTCCGCATGTGAAGCAGGGCTTCTATTTAGTGATTCTAACCCGCCCACGCGTAGTGGACTTTAAAATCTTTTCTAGAAAACCAATCTTGGAAGAGACCGAGGCATCGGTCTCATATGCAATTGGATTAAAATGTCTTAAACCAAATCGGTTAGAATCACTAGTTCAGTATTGTCCAATAATAATGAGGACCGAAGGTCCGATATCAATCGTGATTGGTGAGAATCAAACCAGTAAAGGTCCCTATTGTTGTTGCCATAAATCGTGACATTCGGAATTGATCTGTCGCGTTTGGTGTTTGCTACAACAACCCCACTTGCCATAGAGAGGAAATGCCAATTGTACAAGTTGGTGCGGTGAAAGTCTGCTTCGGAGACAATAATCCCAGTGCGTATGATCTCTCAAATGTCACGAAGACGCACGAGTTCAGGGATTTTCTGTTTATAAATTTCTGCCCCCGCGATCGTGACGTGGTCCGATACCTAAAATACCGCGATAATGCACCGGCCTTGATGAGCCGGTACATTGCTGCACATGGGATAGACCAATCGTTGATTGGCATCGAGGTAGATGCAGACAAGAAGTTTAGATATCGATTTTGGGGCATGCACCGCTATTCATATGACAACTTGCACAAGACATCGACGGACTCCGATATTGTCTTCCACGAGGTCCTGTTGTCTGATCTTTTTAAGAAAAAATTAGAGCGAACCCACGGTGTTGTGTTCGTAAAGGAGTGCAAGTATCATTACGACGTCTCAGAAGAGATGTTAGATCACGAGCAGCGGCAGGTGTATGAGTTCTATGTAAAACGCAGATCCAACATGTTCGTTACGGGGGCGGCTGGCACTGGAAAAACGTTCCTTCTGAAGGCAATCTCAAACTACAACACGATTAACAACATCTCGTGCGAGGTGTTTGCGTCGACCAACACGTCTGCTATCAGCGTCGGTGGGAAAACTATTCTCAACAAGTTCAAAGGGCTTGTCGTTAACAAGCGCATCTACATTATCGAAGAAGTATCTACCATCGACCGTGAATCGCTCGAGACATTTATCAAGGCGGTGGGACACACGCGGTTTCTGTTGTTCGGCGACTTTATGCAGTTGCTGCCATTCGGAGGCGAGCTGGCGCTGAACTCGAGCTGCTGGTCGAATATCACGCGATTTATGTTAAATATAAATCACCGACACAGTGATATTAAGACATTTAAGATCTATAACCACCTCCGCTACGCGGTGATCACCGATTCGCTCGTGACGTTTCTGGAACGCAAGACGGTCTCCAGTCTGCCGAAAAACGTGGAAAGGTACACAATTCTGTGCTCGAACAATGCGATAAAGAATTACTACAACACAATTTATTCTGCCGCATTTAAGCACACGTTCGTCTCCAGGATTGAGGTGCGACAGGATTCGGTCTCCGAATACAGAACAGTTCAACACATATTTGATCATCTGATTCAAGACATCAGGCTAGACGTGGGGTGCAGGGTCTCGCTGGTCCAAACCCGAGAAATAAACGGATGCACGATCCCAGCGAGGGCCATCGGCACTATTCGATCCTTTAAAGATGGACTCCCGCTTGTGCAGTTCGACAACTTCGTCCGACCGTGTCTAATCAGGGTTATCGACCACCAAATTTACTACGACGGCTTGCTCATCGGGAAAATCGCGCAGATTAACCTGCTTCCGTGCCACGCACTGACCGTTTCCTTGTCGCAAGGGATGACGTTCGACCGTGTTATAGTTGACATGAACGGATGGTTCCAGGAAAACGAGTTCTACGTTGCGATAACGAGATGCAAAAGCCTCGCAAATCTCCACATCGTGAATTTCAATCGTACGAACATCCGAGTAAACGAGATATGCAAAAAGTTCTACATTCAGAACAAAAGCTGGGACGACTTGAACAAAAAATTTCTTTATGAGCTCGAGTTCCCCACCATCCGCGAATCTCTCGAGAAAAACCAGATCGAGTCTCTACGTGAACTAATGGCATTTGCCAATATGTATATCACCTAGACCAAAAGAGGATCGTTACACTTGGTTGTCTGCTGCGTTTCTCAGAAACTCCAAAGTCGAATGCAAAAATATGGTTCTAAGAACCCTAGTTGTCCGGGCGTTTTTTTTTAAAAGTTCTCTTACTCTTCGTTTTCAACTAGTGATTCTAACCGATTTGGTTTAAGACATTTTAATCCAATTGCATATGAGACCGATGCCTCGGTCTCTTCCAAGATTGGTTTTCTAGAAAAGATTTTAAAGTCCACTACGCGTGGGGCGGGTTAGAATCACTATTTTCAACACGGTCGTAATTCACGGATAAACTTGATTTCCGAGACAACGCCACAGCGGGTGCCAAGCAGTGATCCGTGCGACGAATCTGTAAAATTCGTACCGAATAGGGCATCTATTCGAATTCACTCCAATCGTTTATGAGACCGAAGCGTTTTAAAAGCTCTGATTAGCTGGCCCCGATTCGAATAGAAGCTCTAGTGCCAAGTGGTGTTGGAACGGTAGCCCTCAATTAGGGTTGGGCAGGAATCTTCGATTCCTTTTTGTTGCAAGTAGGGGTTTTTCTGAGAACCTCAAGTTGTCTGGCGTTCAAAAGAACTCTTGCTCCTCGTTATCGACACGGGTCGTTCGTATTTCACGGACAAACTTGATTTCCGAGACAACGCCACAGCGTGTACCAAGTGGTGTTGGAACGGTAGCCCTCAATAAGGGTTGGGCAGGAATCTTTGACTCCTTTTGGTTGCAAGAAGAGTTTCTCAGAAACCCCATTTTTGACTTTGGCGTTTCTAAGAAACGCTGGTTGCTTGTAACCAATTCCTGCTGAAGGCCGCTCAACATCTTCGTCGCTACACTTGGTGATTTCGGAACATGCTTGGTTCTGATAGCTCGTACTTTGACGAGCTTGGGTTCCACGACTCGAACAGCGGTTTTATAGTATTTGTGAACTCGGCGATTGGTCAAAATACGACTCGCGCTGAAATTTACAACCTTTAGATTCTCGATATTGGTCGCTCGGCTCAACGCAACGTACGCCTGGCCTTCTAAGTGGAATCTAGAAAAATCAACAACAAGCTTGTTGAGAGACAACCCTTGGCTCTTGTGGACCGTATTCGCCCACGAATAGATGAGAGGGATCTGCGTTATCGATATTATCTCTTCGCCAGAATAAGAGACGATATTCCAGGTTTGTCGCTTCAAGTAGACCGACATATTCGTCCGCTCGATGACCAGACGCACCCCGTCGTTTGACACTTCAGTGATAACCCCTTTGTCTCCGTTGGCAATGTTGAGATTGCGATTATTTTTAATGTTGAGGACTTTGATGCCAGGCTTGAGTGTTATTTGTTGTGGAATTAGTTTGAAGTATGCCCGGACAGTGGATGCATCTACCGCTGCTTTTATTTTAACTACCGCCGTGAACGTCGTTTCCCCGTCGGACGAGGATTGGTCATATTTGGTTTTGTTGTAGTCGTCCTTCTCTTTATTCGATGCAAACAAAACGGTGAAATCGTCGTACTCAGGATCTGTGGAAAGGCGCGAAATGCGGACACAGTTCGCTTGGAAAAACGTAAGCGCGCGTTGCTCGATATTGCCGATTCGAATGTTGCTGAGCATAGAAAAGAGGGTTGTATCTTTCTGCCGATACGAAACGATGAGCTCGACAGTGTTGATATCTCTCCAGAGTGTGGATTCGAAACAGTATTTAGGAGTGGCTTCTTTATCCGCTACTCCACTAGGCTTTATGTAGCTGATCGGCGTTGGTGGAAGTTGATAGAAATCACCAAAGAAACAAATCTTCATCCCTCCGAAGCAGCGGCTTTTGTCCAGCACCTCGCGCAATATAATGTCCACGATCTCAAGAAGCTTCGCGTTGACCATAGATATCTCGTCAATAATGAGGATTTGCAGCTTTTTGAGCGTTTCGATAAGCCTTTTCTTGATCTGGTACACTTTGTTGTCCGTCAAAAACCTGTTATATTCACAGTCGTAGATCTGTTCTTTTTCGACCAATCCAACTGGAATCCCGAAGAACGAAGTAAGCGTCTGCCCATTAATGTTGATCGCCGCGATTCCCGTGGGAGCAGTCAGCGCGATATTAACCGAGTTTTCCAAACAATGGTCTGTTATCTTGTTGATTAGAAAGCTTTTACCAGTGCCTCCTGGGCCAGTGATGAATACTAGCTGCTTGCTGAAGTCAATCGCATGCTCGAATCCTTGCATCTGTTCGGCGTTCATCATGTTCGACGTCTCTCTCAAGAACGGGAAATTGGTGTTCAACATGTCAGAAAACACGAACCCCGCGGTTTTGGACGCGTCTAGTCTGCGCTGTATGTACGTTTTCACTTGTGCGGAAAGCGTTGTTTTGATCATAAGATCGACCTGGTGGAGATAGTACACGTCGATTGCCGCATACAACAGTACTTCGGGTTGAAGAGGCCGCTCGACAACTTGATCGTCGGTGAACTGTCGGCCGTTACGCTTAGCCTCGACAAGTTCCGGGAAATCTGGTAATTTGTTCGCGAATACCTGAACGAGTCCGTGCAGGGTTGCGCTGGGAATGTTTTTTTCGAACAGCTCGGCCATGTACTTAACCTGCACGCAGTCCACGAAATGCACGTCGATTTTGTAAATGAAGTACAGTGCGTTTATGTCGTTTCGGAAATCGAAAAAAATCTTTTTGATCACGGTGCTTTCGAAAACTGCTTTTAATTTCGGACACGCCACAAACAAATCATCGATTTGCAGCAAATCGTAAATCAGAATAACATCGGATTTTGGAATATACACCTGGATCAAAGTCACCGATCCCGTTTTGCTCAAATTAATGCCCTCGAGATCCACGTATATATCACCGTCAATGCACTCGAGAACCCCCAAGGCCTTCTCCAATGATGTTTTATCGCAAACATAAATCGTCTTGTCTTTCAGGTGCTCCATTTAAATATCTCTTTGCTATAGAGCCTACTCACTTTGGTCAATTGCAGATGCTTGGTTAGGGCTAGAGACCTGTCCTGGTCCAGTATTGTCCAATCATAATGAGGACCAATATCAATCGATTGGTGAGAATCAAACCAGTAAAGGTCCCTAACCAAAACACCTACCTTGGAATCAAGCGAACGCAGTGAGCGACAAACCAAATCACCACTTGAATCTAGCAAACGCAGTGAGCGACAAACCAAATTACCACTTGAATCTAGCAAACGCAGTGAGCATCAAAATCAAACGAACACACTTACCTTGAGGCCAAGCGAACGCAGTGAGAAACAAACCACAAAACCACTTGGAACCAACCTTTTCGATTTGCAAAATGCCGAATTTGGCTGTGACAAGTGTGACAGGTTTTGAACACGTTTTCGATTTGCAAAAATTTGAATTTAAAAAAAAACACAGAAAAACGAGGACTTGAGAGGCTTGAGGTCTTATTTTTCAGCAATTTTATAAAACTAGTTTTTTCATGACTGAATATGAATATGCCGCAAAATAAGGTTTTAATTTTAAAAAACTACGGTTCGTGTCAAATTCAAGCGTACTTTCTAAACCGATGTAAAAAGAGAATTGTATAAAAGTTTTTTAGAAATTTCTAGAACCATTTTGGTTAATAGAAATAGTGGTTGCCAGAAAGATACAATCCCAATTTACATATTAAAATCGTAGTAAAAACCATGTAAATTGGGAGCCCCTACGGCTTGGAGTAGTTACGATTTCTGCGAAATTGTGCTTCTTTTTGGCAACTGCTATAAAAATGATTATACTTTTTTGAGATTTTAAATCATCTAGCTAACAACATCATGGTTGACAGGTCGACAATTAATACCGAAAAGCTATTGCGAAAGGTTATTGAGCAATCGCGAGAAGCAAAAGTGTTTGTTTCGGCATGTAAACTCCTTGAAAAAACATGCAATGATTTTCTTGAATCCAAACGTTTGGTCGATACTGTGCTTATTAAATTGTTAGAACAAGCAGAAACTGATCTTATTAAAGTGTCAGCTGCCTGGTCAATTGAGCACTGTTGGAATGAATGGGATGTTTTAAACCCCGATAAAAATGTTACCAGTCCTATCGACATTCTCAACCGTATTTTTGGCATAATCAACGAGATGAATTTTCGTTTGAATAATAAAAGTAAGCCATATCCTTTTTCTGGCGAACTCTACAGAGATAATGAAGACGACTTTTCAAAATATCGTCGGAAGTTGAAGGCACGTCGATATTCAAATCAAGAACCTAAAATAAACCGATTTGGCGACCAGGTTGAAGTAGGTAAATCCCTTGTTGGCACAATATTTGAAGGCACATTTAATGATCGCCCTGCGTATATTAGAACGATCGAACATGATCATGAATTTGGTGATATCGCGGATGTTATTGGAGATATTCAATGGTCGGCTAAATTTACAAATGTTGTAACTGTGAAAGATTTTATTTATAACAACGACACACGCCACAGAAAAGTTACGCAGATTGTGACTAGTCGACCGAGAAACGGCCCCCTTTCCGAATATACCAAGGATATTACACATTATCAGAAAATTAGAATCTTGCGAAAAGTTGCAGACGCATTATTGTTCATTCATCAACAAACAAGTACCTTTGTTGGAAAACGATGTGTAATGAGTATTCGACATGGTGACATCAGAGCTGCGAATGTTTTGCTAGATAAAAACCTGGATCCTCAACTTACCGGATTCGAGAACTGTTTTAAATTCGCCTTTGATTTCAATATGGTATTCATGACAAGAATGGATAATTTACGGAAGTTCAATACTGACATTTGGTGGCCGCATATTGGTACCCAACGTTTCGGAAACTATTTCAATAGAGAGACTGTCGTGCATGGTATGGACACTGATATTTATGCGTTCGGCGGGCTAATGTATGAAATTTCGGTAACTCCTGTATCTCAAAAGAGTGACCTTTTCGAGCTAGTTGCATCGTTGCCCGACGATTATATCTGCCCAGAATATATCGCTTTGATGAAATTATGTGTTAATACTGATAATGCTAAAATAGACTTCATGTTTATTGTTCAGACACTAATGGCGATTGAACGAACTCTTTATTTCTCTCTCTAGGGCAACCCGAAATAAGGTTTATTTTTTTTAAAAAAGATCGATGATGGCGAAAATTTTAAAAAAAAGACTTTCGAATGATTGTATCTTGTGCTCAGGACGGAGGCCGGCGCCTTTGGAGTTTTCTAGAAAAGATTTTATTTGGAATGGACCAAGAAGATGGCATTTTTTATATAATTGATTAAATATCTCTAATTGGCTGTACCAAGTGTACCAGGTTTTTAACACCTTTTCGATTTGCGAAATGTCGGATTTGGCTGGAACAAGTGTGACAGGTTTTTACTACCTTTTCGATTTGCGAAATGTCGGATTTGGCTGGAACAAGTGTGACAGGTTTTTACTACCTTTTCGATTTGCGAAAATGCCGAATTTGGCTGTGACAAGTGTGACAGGTTTTTACTACCTTTTCGATTTGCGAAAATACCGAATTTGGCTGTGACAAGTGTGACAGGTTTTTACTACCTTTTTACTTTTGTAAAATGACCGCCCCTAAATTATTATAAAGCAACCAAAAATGGAAAACTATGCGAACAGTTTTGTAGCACTCGGATTCGTTCCAATTGGTGCGTGGATACGTTGGGACGAATTAGCGTGTCGCAAAGTATTTAAGGCTTCCAGTGCTTGGCAGCGCGCAACACTTGGGACATATAAAGAATTTATTGATGGAACACACAACGGACTTGCGGTGGTTACTGGTGAGGCAAGCGACCTAATTGTCATCGACTGTGATCTATTGAAGGACTCTGAAAAAGATGTTCGAGATGGTGTTGCATTATTTAAAGAGCTAATTGACATGCATGAAATTCCTGAAAATACGCCAATTCAGAGATCCGCTAGCGGAGGTATGCACTATTTTTTCTCGTTATCCAAATCGGTCGAGGCGGGGCTTATGAACACCAAAAATTGTGCTAAACTTATGATTAACAATCAAGCTACAAGCATCGATGTTCGTGCGGAAGGTGGGTGTATTATTGTAGATCCTACTACTATACAAAGCCAAAAATATAAGTTCGTTCAACCGCTTGTCGATCGAGACGCAATGCCCACAATGCCTGATTGGTGTATTGAAATCCTGAACGAAAACCTACCTAAAAACACGAAATCGACAATGTCAATGGATATCTGCCGCCAGCTTTCTGCGCTCACATTAACTCAAGCTCCCATTTCAACCCAGAATATTCGTGCAGATGATCTGTATAAAGAGGCCAAGGAATGTATTGAAGATTTTCTAGGCACTGAAATTGCTAGTAAATGGCTGAAAACTTATGGTTTTAACTTCAAGCCACGCAGTATTGTTGAATGTGCATTATGTGGAAACACACACACAAACAATTCATACATTGTGAAACAAATCATTGAAGAATGTTTTTCGTTGAAAAATTTCTCTAAGGACTGCCGACCGAAGGCATTTAACTATGAAAGTCACGAAAGTCTTCGAAAAATTCTGAGAGAACCTTCGGTCGATCAGCCCTATGCGATGCTGCTTAATGCTTCGTTTCGAAGCCGTGATTTTATGTTGGTTCATGCGTACGATCTAAAGCGCGACCGAGGGCGTTTTATGTGCTTCAACGGCCACATTTGGCAGGAAATCAGCAAACACCGCGTACTCTGCGACATTGCTGATACCTGTGGTACGATTCTCGATACACTTTTAATTCAAGTTCAAGTCCCTCCAGAGATGGATCCGGAATGCGACGAGGCTGTCTTGATCCAAAAACAGCACAAGCAATTCAAACGTGGGCGTGCGTATATCGAGAAAAACACCAACACAAAAAATATTCTGGAATACTATCGTACTCTCTATACGGACGAAGTCCTGGAATCCAAGTTGGACAAGAACCCAGATATTCTCGTGGTCCGCAACGGGGTGATCGACCTCCAGACAGGCGAGCTGCGCGATGGACTACCATCAGACTATATGTCCAGACAACTAGACATCGATTATTTGGGAATTACAGCATCAACCGAGCTTATTGACAATTTTATTGGAGATCTGTTTAATTTCGATAACGATTCCGTCGAATATCTCCAGCGTCTTTTGGGATACGGCATCACCGGTCGCACAGATTCACAGGTTTGGGTTATGTTCACTGGCGAAGGCTCGAATGGCAAGTCGCTACTGGCTAGCTTATTGGAAGCGCTCCTCGAAGACTGGTTCGTTACCGCACCATATGAAATATTTTTTAGAGGCGATAAGCGCGCTACAGAAGGTGCACACTCCGCACATCTTGGCACTATTCGCAATGCGCGAATTTGTGTGAAAGAAGAGGCCGAGCCCAAGGAACGGCTGAATACTGAGTCGCTTAAGACCATCACTGGAGGCAGCTCAATCACAATGCGTGGAGCATATGCTAAGGATTATGAGACCTTTAAACCAATAACACTACCGATTTTGTTGTGTAACCACCGGCCCGAAGTCGACACCACCGATCCGGCTATGATGCGACGCATCGTTGTTGTGCCGTTCCATAATATCTATACAACTCCTGACGACCAAAAACGTCCTCACGACGAAAACAACCCGCATCATCGGCTGCGTGATCCAGAAATTAAGAATAAGTTGCTAAAGGAGCATGCGAGAGAACAATTGCTCACATGGCTGGTCAGAGGAGCGGTTGCCTGGTTCAAGAATAAAAATCTAACCGATCAGCCACCGGTGATGAAACGGGCTTACCAGGTATATAATGACGAAAACGATAAATTGCAAATATTTATCGACACAAGCTGTGAAATTGGAAAAGACTTCGCAATCAATGCGAAACTTTTTCGTGAAATGTTCTCAAGTGCAATGCAGATTCCCATCATGCAAACAAAGCTTGCGCAGCTCATGAAAGAAAAGAAATTTATGTTAACTCGGTTCCGCATTAACGGTAAAATGGAAAGGGGCTATAAGGGCCTTAGGTTCATAGGACATACCGGAATATGTGAAATATTACCTGATGAGCCGGAAAATAAGTAACTTAAAGCCTCGTTTTGTGGGGTTAAACGATACTGCTTAAATAGGGAGTTTTAAAACTCTTGCAAGACGCTGCCATTCGCATGCAAAATGGAAAGGTGTTCAAAACCTGTCACACTTGTCACAGCCAATTAGAGAATATTTAATCAATTAAAAAAATAAATGTATTGTAGTTGTGACCCATACGGGTTTCCAATAGACCAATCACAATTCTAGTGAGGCCAAAAAAAGTTCGCCACCTGATGGCCTCCACTATGAGAGCCTGAATCTAGACTGTTACTATGTTATAGCCCATCCCAATTTCAAGAGTACTTCTAGAAAACTTTTTTCTGCATCTAGTCCTTGAAAAGGACTTTTCTAGAAGTACTCTTGAATTTGATACGGACTATAATAACAAAAGGGATAGTTTATTTTCAAAATGAAATTGAACGTTTTATAACACAACTCCATCTCGCAAAACAAGGCACATTTTCAATATAGTGGTTGTCAAAAAGATGCGCTGAACGCGCAGTTCAGAAGTCTCTTCGAGACTTCGTCTCTCAATCCGAAAATAATTTTAACTTTCTCTAAATCTAATAAAACACAGGTACTGCTCGCCTCTACGCTGCGCTTCGAGGCTCTCGAAGACCTGTTTTATTGTTTTAAAGGGAGCGCATCTTTCTGTCTTTGACTATAGTCACTTACACAATACCTTATTCCGAGAAACCAGATATTTTAAGCGTCACAGGAGGTCGCGCAGGAAGCACGTTTTCTGAAAGTTTGGAGTTCGACAAAACCGAGTGTTGTTCTGTGGACGCAGACATTGTGTGGGTCGAAGAGAATGAAACGAGAGGAGGCAATTTCCCACGGTACATGTTCGAAAACCCTTCGACCGGCACTCTCACATGCTTCGATATCGAAGGAGGCAAGATTCTGATCCGCAGCCGCAGCCTTAGGGCCATCGAAGGTTCTTCCCTCGAAAGTAAAGAGGTTACGCTTGAGAAAATCATGAAATTCATGGATCTCAAAGAGATCCTTAAGTTAAAACCAGAATGCTTTTGAATGGTATTCAAAGGGGTTTTCTAGGACAGGATCTCAGGAAAGTCTTCTAAAAATACAGTTACTCGATTTTTAAAATTGGTGGTGTGTCAATAGCAATGTCAATCGACAATGACGCCCAAGAGCCAGGACTCGAGGAGTCGGTAAACTGGCGCCGGAAGAAGAGGTCGAAAACCTCTTCACAACACGATGCTCTACGCCATCGCAAATGCTGTAACGTGATGCGTTCTTTCATTCTGAAATGCCGATTGACCCTGATTCCTGAAATCTTTCAGGAAACTCCTCCACCTCCGTACAGGAAGTAGATGTTCTCCGCAAGATTCGATCAGGACGGATTTAAAAAAAACCCCAACCGAACACCTTGGAATTGTAGCGAGCCTGCAGGGCGAGTGCGAATGTGGGGGTGGCAAGGCGCTTGCGCCGCGCAACGAGCGTAGAGAGGCATAAATGTCTGGTTTAGTCTTGATTTCTAAAAAAAATCGTGCATGTGTTTTAGAGGCTTATTTATTAGCACAATAAATGAGTTATGGTCCGATTCAAAATCAAGCGTACACTTTGATCTTTTGTAAATCAAATTTAGTGTCCAAAGACAAGTAAAACAACTTCAGAAAAAAATATTTACGGAGATTTGCATGTTAGGATATTTTTGTTTGTACTCTTGAATTGGACCATACTTTTGAATAAAATTAACTGAATCTTATAGCGTATACTGCAATAGTATTAAGAATAATGGCGATTCAACCTGAATGCTCCGCAAAAAATAAGAAAGGAGGAGATTGCCAGAAAAAAGAAAAAGAGTGGACTATTTTGAACGAAAAAAAATACTGCAAGCTTCATGCCAAAGATGCCAAGTTGACGACATTAAACGATAATAATCCTGGAATAAAGGTTATGATGATCTTGAATAAAGAAATCGAGAGTGGATTGTCGTTTTTTGATTTGGCCAGCCTTGCAGGGACATCTGAAGAAATGCGGCAACAATTCGGATGGAAGTTTATTTGCAAGGATCCACGCCGTCTGCCTGCGCTGCTGCGTTGGTGTATTATGCCCACTCCATGTTCTAAATGCGGAAATAAACGTTTGCGTCTGCTTGATTTGTGTGAATGCGGCACACGACTACGGAAATTCAGCAAAAACTCGAAAATCGTGTTCAACTTTGAAATTTCAACAAAAATCTCGGGATTATCGCAACAAACTAAAAACGTAAAAGAATTTTTGGAAACTGTTGTTGGAGAACGCGACATTTTCTGGATGCCAAGTCTCTGGGATTATGACACATTCAAAGACGAAAATTCAATCATTGGAACCGCGTGTCGAGATCTTCCTAGATGGATTGCGGACCAAGTGCAGGATTTGGTTTTGGAAGAATATTTTTATACTAAGCCCGTAGATGATTCTCAGCATGAAGAGGAAGAAGAAGAGGAAGAGGAAGAAGAAGAGGAAGAGGAAGAAGAAGAAGAAGAGGAAGTCAAAGAAGATAGTGGTTATATAATTGAACCCAGTTGTATTGACGTAATTCTCAAAAACGACATCCGCCGCTGCGTCGAGGTTCCCGTAACCAGCGCGAGCGAACACCACAATGATTTCATGCTCTCGGTGAAAATCCCAACAGGGAAATTATTCAAAGAAACCATTGGAGCGGCTCTCATGAAAAGTCACGATAAACGTCTGAATACGATCACAGGGTTGCATCTTCACGAAGACTCGACACGCGATGCGTGTCGAAACTCCACTCCGAAAAACGTATTCACAGGCGTGAAAGAAGTCATGTATTATGATGGTATCGTCGATAATCGCCGGTGCATCATGTATTTCGAAGCGCCCCTTGGGGAGATCGTTTTTGGCGACGCTTTAGGAGAATCTTGGGTGGAATATTAATTAGGGATGTACTTTATCACCTCATCCTCTTTGTGGTCGCCCCGGATGACGAATCTGCGGTGACGGAACTCGATCGGAGCGTTCTTGTCGTCCCTCATGTGTTGAATACACGTATTGATTTATTTGACTGCTACCAGTTTTTGGCAAAGTTTTAAAAAATTTAAAATTTTGTATTCTTAAAATGATTCGTATCTAAAATAAATAATCAAGCAGCAACCTCAACTCGCAAAAAATAAATGGCACCCGAAAGAGATATCCTTGGCGGCATGACGCCCAGCGTAACCGGATTGGAGAGCTACCAATTCGGAATTTTGAAGAATTTAGCGCGTTTGTGACGCACGCATCGACGCAAACGCCGGTCGATAACTTGGAACTGCAGAAAACGCTGCTCGCCGAGATGCAGAAATTGTCGAATTCGGAGATCAAAGCGCTAGCCGATGCTTTTAACCCTGCAGGTCAAGTCTATTTGGATATCCGTCGGGACTTAGACGAATTTAAGCTCAAGGACGGAGAAGACGATTTCGCCTTCGATAAAAGAAAGGGAAATTTATTTAAAGAAGAAATTCTCCTTGGTCTCGTGTTTTTCTTCAAAAGCGCGGCGCCTTACAAGCTCCTCACCCCAGGCCTGAAAAACGCTGTTGACCAGAAGATCCAGGACAACGCCCGCAGATTTGCTGCATCTGTCCAGCAGTCGACCGATTCCAGGCTGGCCGAACTTGTCAAAAGATACGACGGAGGCGGGGTACCTTTCCTCGAGTACAACAGGTTCTTGCGCATGTTCGTTCAAAAGACACTGGAGGCAAGAGCCTAGGAGTCTCCTTGGATTAACTTTTTAAAACCCGAAGGACATTCTCTGAAAGTAGTGATTCGAAAGCTCTCTGGCGTTGGGTTCACAAGCGACATGCAGCATTGTTTTGCCATTTCGTCTTGGAATACTATTTATAGACTTATTCAAATCCATCGACCCGTACAATTTTTTTAAAGAAGGAAATATGGTCCAAAGTTATAAACTTGTTTACGTTTTTTTTTAAATAGAGATGTTGACAAAAAGATGCGCTGAACGCGCAGTTCAGAAGTCTCGAAGAGACTTCGTCTCTCATTCCTTTGGAAATCTGATTTTTTAAAAAATTCAAAGAAATGTGTTCTCAACTCGCACTGCTCGCCCTTTCGCTACACTTTTTTCTATAAAAGGCGTGTTTAGTTTCTGGAAACGATTTTAAAAGTGTAATTGTTAGGATGTGGTGAATATTTGCAAATGAAGTCCATGTTTCGCACAAGTAACATAAAACGGAGATTCTTCCACCTTACGACAACATCCAAACAAACAACTATAACATGTGTGACGATCTCCATTTCTTTCAAAGCAAAGGCAACCTGGGAAAAACCGTTTGTAGCAGACTCGCTTCTGGGCTTTCTTTTGTGGCATAGTCAAATATTTACCATAACGCGAAAAATAGACAAGGTTTTCGTAGGTTGGTTCTTTTGATTTGTATTTCTTATGAAACATTGACAACAGAGAGAGTATCTTGATCGAATTTGAGACCTGTCTATCCCGAAGATTGACCGTAATTTTGAAACGTTTTTTGATCCAACGGCCCAGCTGCGGGATCTCATCGGGACTTTTGTTTAAAAATGCCGTTATTTGTCTTTTAGTGCCGGAAAATTCGATTATATCAGTGTGTTTTGTCATGTTGACGCCATGATTAGTGTATCGAAAATCTTCTGAAATGTCCCAAACACCCGCAAACGTTGCCAAATGTTTCTCGAACAACAATATCTGGAGAAATTGGGAACACACTTGTGTGAGCGCAACACAAGACCACGGATCACAAAAATCTATGACTCTCCTCCAAATCTCGGGCGGAAGTTGTGGAGACATGCTCATTTCGTCAACCAGTATTTGGAAATTGTCGAAATCTTGGTCGTACTCATCGTTCATGACGTTAATTTGATAATCTCATTCTAATTTATCATTTGTTTCTGGTTTTTAAATTCGAAAAATTTGTCTAAAAGCGACGTACACGACGTACATTTTAGATTTTTTTAAAAATAATTTTTCCTGACAACATCACGACAAAAAATTCAAACATGACATTCCCAACCCCTAAACTCTCTGTCCAGTTTGGTATCGTTGACGACTGGAAGTTCGATAAACCTCTCAGTACAGGACGTGTTTCTGCGCGTTTTGTTACTTCTAATAAAAAACAGGTACTGCTCGCCTCTTCGCTGCGCTTCGAGGCTCTCGAAGACCTGTTTTATTTTTTGAAGGGAGTGCATCTTTCTGTCTTTGACTATATTTTCGTGTTGCTTCGGAGGTGGTTTTAAAAAGTATTTACCGCGGCTTCTTTGACCGTCATTGATTTAAGTAGTGTCCACTACTGATTTCGTTCTGACCAATCAGAAGCTCTGAAAACGTCAGATTCTCTCCTGTGATTGGCTATTTTAAAATCGGTAGTGGACACTAGATTTAAGGTAGTGATTCTAACCGATTTGGTTTAAGACATTTTAATCCAATTGCATATGAGACCGATGCCTCGGTCTCTTCCAAGATTGGTTTTCTAGAAAAGATTT
>Ga0302182_10000891_pt1 | contig 17000 bp, 22 predicted proteins | sample I_Palsa_N3_1_FD_198781 | JGI IMG/M metagenome (GOLD analysis project Ga0302182, IMG submission 198781) | Peat permafrost microbial communities from Stordalen Mire near Abisko, Sweden - I_Palsa_N3_1 | ecosystem: Environmental > Terrestrial > Soil > Palsa > Peat permafrost | place: Sweden...
GCAGCCGTTTCATGAGGTCGGCAGCTTTAGACACTGATTTGGTCCGACCGTGGCCGTCTGGGTGAAGCTCTATCTCCTGCGCTCACGAAAGATCCGAGCTCTTATCCTCCGAACCCGGTTGATACCTCTTTTGGTGCGCAAATACACTCCTCAACCACAATACTCAGAGAGCAGACGAATAAATGGCTTGTTTTGACCACTCTCCCATTTTGATTGTGCAATTGGTTTTGCCCCCCTACTGAGAACCGCGACGCGGTGGACGCTGAGAACCGATCCCGTCGCCATCGAGCCGAATGCTTGCCCACCAAACTAATCGTCAGAACTGTGCAATTTGGATCGGCAGAACCCTTCTTGCCAGAGCTATGCTGTATCTATCGAGCCGATGAACAATCGTGGCGTAGCGCGATCAACTGGCCTCGTGGAGAGGAAGACTTATGATCCATGGCGCCAAGAAGCTGATACCCAAACTGCGTAAGGCTCCGCAGCCACCTCTGTCACACCCCGGCGCGATCCCTGACTCAGACCGGGCCAAGAAGCCGCCGCTCGGCGAAACCCGTGCCACCAACCAGGAACTGGAACCCGGAGATCGGGTTGAGGATTTGGGAAACTTCGGAACGCCAACTGGAGAAATCGGCACAGTTGAGCGAGCTAACGAAGAAGATGCGGTCGTCAAGTGGGATGATGACGGTCGTACGAGACTCCACCAACCGTCGCTCAAGAAGATCTAAGCGGTCGGATCGCTATCGTTTGCATTCGTGATTTTGGACCACATCGGAAAAACGACAATGTCACCGAAGACAGCAAAGAGTGTCGCGGCAATACTTGAGCAGGAACTGGATTCTATGATTAGTGAATGGAAAAGCCAGATAAGTCTGGTTCCTAGCTTAGCCAATATTCTACTTAGCGATGCAGACCGTACAGGTCATTTGCCTGCGCTGTTCGACGAGGTTCTCTGCCGTCTGCAAGATAATAGGAATACCGAACCGCCGGTTTCTATCGCCGCAGCCGCGCACGGCAAACTACGGTTCGCGCTGGGCTACTCTGTCGCCATGTTAGTTGAGGAGTCGCGAATATTGGAGGTCACCACATTTGGGGCACTACAGCGTCATCAGGGCGAACTGGATCGGAATCAGGTGCTGCTAGACGTGGGAATTATTGCGGGCGAAGCGGATCGGCAACTCGAAGAAACGGTAGTTGGCTATATGGCGGCCCAGGCCGCAGCCTAGCCGCTGCAGGCACACGTATTTATTGTTATTCAACGACAAGGAGAAAACAGATGAACCCCAGTACGAAGGATGAGATTAAAGGCACTGTTCATGAAGTGAAAGGCAAAGTCAAAGAGACAGCCGGCAAAGTCACGAATAATCCTAACTTACAGGCCGAAGGCAACGTCGAAAAAAACGCCGGCAAAGTTCAGAAGAAGGTCGGACAGATCGAAAAAGTGTTCAAGAAGTAAATCAGGCGGCTCTATCCCGAGCACGTTCATCTTCTCGAGACAGCTGATGTGCCGCCGTTCTCCGCTCGGTACTGCAGAGATCCGGCGGTGCGTCAGTTTAGCGCCTGAAGTTAGACAGCTCGTTCGATCGTTATGCTGGATGGCCGAAGGTTTGCTCGGGCCCGGGTCGACGCAAATCATCGTTCTTAACGACTCTCTGGAGTTCACTGATTGTATTGAGGGCGGAAAGCAGTAATCGGCTCTCCTGACCAGAAGCAGTATCGAAGGAGTCTTCGATTAGATCCATGATGGCATCTTTTGCATTTTGGAGCCGCTGCTCGCGCGCTAGAGGATCATGTTCCAGCAGAGCACATTCAAATAGCTGCGCCCAATCGTTTGCAGAACCCGCGGGAGGTGTCGGACGGATGTTCTCGCTCATGGCATCCCACTGACACTAAATTTGATGTGACACTTGTCAAACAAGCTGCGCGAAGAAGCCTCGAAGTCATTGTGACTGAGAGCGAACGAACAGGGCTCGGTTCACAATGACAGCAAGGGTAAGAAATTCCAGCGGTCGTGTCTGTTCAAAATTGCTCACTGCGGCGATGCAGCCACGTGTTTCGTTGGAATCCGCGCGTTGGAATTCCCGTCTCGTCGCATCCGACATAGCCGCGGTCCGGCGATCGCGCGACATCTTGTGTGCATGACAGCAAAGCCTAATAGGATTGGCCCAAGCGGCAGGAAGAGAAGTCAGAAGGCGGCAGCTTCGACGGGCGTCGAGACACCGTCAAGACTGGAGCGATGACTGCGGAAAAAGATTGGAACAGAAAACTACGCGAAGGCGAGTAATGGCTGCCGCGATGCCCGCTCATTTTATGGATCCCAGTTTTCCACGACCGCACTTTTTACCCGCAGTTGCTGTTTTTACCACGAACTATCAACAACTTCTAGCGCCACCCGTGCCACGAAGTCGTTGCAATGATTGATTCTCTTAGCCCTGAAAAGGCTGGCGTCGGCGGTTCAACTCCGTCCCTGGCCACCACATTTCAAAGCAGTTACGTCCAATCAGCAAAATCGCTTCAGTCCGCATTCAGTCCGCTGTTGGCGGGAGTAGCGCCGCCAAGAATGGCCTGAAGTACTTCCCCTTGGGCCGTCATTCGGTCCGCGCTTACGCTGTGTGCGTACAGTTGCAGCGTAGTCTTCACGTCCGAATGCCGTAGCAATGCTTGCACCGTCTTCGGGTCGGTCTTGCTGCGGACCAGAAACGATGCCAGTGAATGCCGTAAATTGTGGAATCCGAAACGGCATGGATCTCCCTCGGCGATCACTCCCGCTTTTACGGCTGCTGGCCGGAGATAGTCTTCCACCAGCATGTTTGCCGCCCGCGGCTTCCTACCGCCTAGTCTGAAGCTGGGAAATACCCAGTCTTCAGGTTGTGGGTAGGGCGTGCGGATTTGCCACGCCCGCATGAATTCTGCCAGCAGAAGATGCATCGGAACCGGAGCTTGTGACGCCTTGCTCTTAGGTTGTCCGACCTTTCCCCAAGTCCAGGTACGCCGCACATGGATGAGCGATCCGTCGAAGTTTACATCCAGCCATTGCAAGCCCAAGCACTCGGAGATCCGTAGGCCCGTACTGGCAGCGAGCAGCGTCAGGGTTCTTTCCGGTTCCGGCAGATCAACCAAAACTGCGAAGGCCTGCTCCGGACTCAGAATCACCGCTTCGTAGTTGCTGATGGTCTTGCAGCGGACAAAGCGTAGCGGGTTGCACTCCTCTCGACGCGAAATGAGACCATAGCGCTGGCCGTGTTTATAGACCAACGACATGACCCGTCTCATCTTGTCGAGAGTTGGATTTTCCAGCAGTTCCTCTTCCTTCACCGCAGAAAGCCACTCTTCGACTTCCAACGGCTGAATGCTGAGCGCCATTCGCTTGCCCCATCGCGGTAGCAGACGATTGCGTAGCACTCGTTTGTATCCTGCGATGGTTGTGTGGGCTTTCGGATCAACAATCGCACTCCGCCGCTCGCCTAGCTCGTGCTGTTGGTAGTGCTGAGCCAAGTCTGCAAACGTCGCGCGCTTCCGAAAGTCCGGTTTATTGATATGGATCTGCTGTCGCTCCACTTCCGCCCAGGCCGAAGCTTTGGTCGGGAAGTCGTGAACCGTTCCAACGGAAATCTTTTGCTCGACTCGCTTGCCGTCGGATTCCCGAGTTGTGCGGAAAAACAGCATCCAAGTTTCGCCGTCTTTGCGTCGTTCTTTTTTCAACCAACCACGTTGATGTCTCTGTGCCATTTCAGATTTCTCCTCAAGGCACGTGAGACTGCCGCTTGCATTGTACCTTGCCTGCGAGCAGAGACGAGCAAGTTCTGAAAGACGGAATCGCCACAGATGGCGAAGGCCACTGCCAAGTGGATAACCGGGAAGAACGCCACGCCGTGCTAACTCAAGGATGCGACGCGGACTCACCTGTAGAAACTCAGCAGCCGCGTCAGCGTCAGCAAGAGGCTCCATTTCGCCGCCGATTGTGGATTGATAGCTGCTTTGGTGGGAAGACGGGTTAGAAGTGGGAGGCTGGGATTGGGAACACATGTTGACTCCGGCGGGACGAAGGCTGTGACATTTCGATTTTCTTCTTTCGCTTCCATAGTTGCGGGTTGGGTTGGAACTGCGAAGGTTCAGTCAAGGGCGACCGGAGGGAGCCGCGCCAGCGGGCCTGCCCCTTGACGGGTTCTTCGCAGTTCCGGTTTCGTTCCTGTGGAAGCGAAAGAAGACGTTGGATGTGTGGGATGTTGTTCAGGTGCTTCATTGCGCTGCCTCATCCTTCGATGTGGGTTTACCTTGAATCTTGCGGGCAAGGTGAGTCGTAACGGTGTTCGGCGCTGTTGACCCTGGTTTTGATGGAACAACGACCGCGTTCGGGGTTGGTTCTGGTGCCGCTGAATTGGCCCAGCGGTAATAGAGGATTCCCAGCGCAAATCCTACGGCCAGAGCCACACTGCACAGGGCGAGAACCGACCACTTGTATTCGCGGAGGAAAGTGTGCGTTAGATCGTGTGCTGCTTGCTTCGCGGTGGCCGTGGCATACTCGATGCTTCCGCGTATCTCGTCGAGCGCCCTGCGTGCTTCGCTCGCAGCGCCTCGATAGGAATCGGTCAGTTGCTTGGACGAGCGGTCAAACTCTCCCGCGACTTGCTTCGTTTGTTTCGAGATGACGGCTAGGGCTTGCGCTGTTTCAGGAATTCCACTTGCCACAAACTGCTGGCGCAGACTCTCGCTGAGTTTCGCAGCAATAGCTGCGGGACTGATGCCCTCGGAGATTTCTGCTGGCAATTGCGCCAGCCGCTCTTCGAGTTGCCTGTGCAAAGCGACTGCATCTTGTCGGGCGGACTGAACGGCCTTGATGCTGTGGTCCAAGATCGTGGCAAGCTTTTCTCGCTCCGTGGCGATCTGTCCGGGAGTTTGCCGCGTCACCAATGCCAGAAAGCCCATAGCGCGGGCAATCCGTAGCATCTCGTCATCGGCGGGCAAGCGGCGCAAATGCGCCATGTCACGATACCAAAGCGGACGCTGTTCGGTTGGCAGCAGTTCGGCGATATCGTCGATGAAATCCGACTCAGCAGATTGTTCTTCTACGAGTTTGGGCTGAGCGTTCACGGCAAGAGCAACCCTTTGGCTTTGTCAATTTCCTCAAAGAGCCGCCGCCGATAGCTCTGAGCGCGGATGACCAGTGAGGCTTTCTGCAGCTCCGGGACTTTAAGCCGGCGTTCGACGATCTGGCCAAGTGTGACGCCGTGTTGTCGGGCGGGGTTTTCGAGTTCCGGCAGACGAAACTCCATCGTGAGGACAACTGGCTGGAAGACTGTGCGAAATTGCTTAGCTTGATCGCTGTCCCGCCAGTAGGAGAACCCTGCTTGATGTGTCATGGCATTCTCAACCACGACGTAGTTCACTCTGTCTTGCAGACGGGCCGCCCAGCTCAGAATACTTTCCACGCTCGCCGGATCGGGAGTGACGATGCCGATGGCCGTGAACGCCACACCGGTAGCTGCCACATCCTCAAACATGCTGTCGAACCACTCGTGAGTCACTTGCCCGGAACTCGCGCCCATATCCGCAAGGATGATTGGAACACCCTCTGCCAAGTGGTCAACGAAAGCGTCAAGACCCGCAGCGGTGTGAATGTTTACCTTGGTGACCCTGCCCTCGAAGTAGTGCTTCAAGCTTCCGCGAGATTTGTTTTCGGTGTCCAGGTCGAGAAGTGTTACCGGAATCTCATGACTCTGGAACCATTCGGCGAGGGCAAGCATAAAGCTCGTTTTGCCGACTCCTCCTTTTCCTCCCATGGTGAGAATCACGCGCTTGGGCGGGGCGGTTGACGAGACGACAGAAGGTGAATCGGAATTGTTCCGTTCGGCTGTTGCAGCGGTGTTGGAGTCGTACATATATGGCTACTCCTTCGTTCTTTGATTACGATGAAGCCGCAACGGTTCGTCTGGGTTGTATTCAAATAAAAGTTTTTTCGCCCGCGTTTTCAGCGGTCGGTCTTTCAATTCCTTAATCGTCTTTGCAGTGCCTTCCAGTTCCTTCTGAGGCTCTCTGGTGCTCTCCTGAGCCTTAGTGTTCCTATACGTACCTGTAAGTGCTCTTCTGTTCTTCTTAGTCTCTATTGTCCCGGACGGCGAAACAGACCGCTTTGTTTTTGATCTCGAACCTGCGAGGACGAAGTCGTTGACCGTGCTCGTGCCTACCTCGAGGGCACAAGCTTTCTTGAGTACCTGGGTGATTTCTCGATAGCTGTAACCTCGCTTTCGCATCTCAGTGATTAGCTCGCCGTAAGGTTCCAAACGCGAGCGCGGTTCTTTCGTAGGCAGGCTGTTGAGTATGGCTTCAAATTTGGCGTCCACAATTTCCTCCGATGGACCTGGCCGGATGAAATCTGGCCGGTACTGATACAGACGCCGAACCGAGATCAAAGGGATGGCCGGACAGTCACCGGATACATACCGGATGTGCACCGGACAGATGCCGGATGCACCCCGGACGGAATTCAGGTCGCGCACGCGACACCGGACCTAACGCGGAGCGTTAGGGATGGTGTCTTCTTGCAAATGAGCCGTTAGAGGTCTTCAAACATGCTCACCATTCGCGCCATGTCCAACGGAACAGGCTACTCCGCACGCCATTTGCAGCACAGCGACTACTACGCCGAAGGGGAGCGTGTAACGGGTCAATGGCAAGGCCGGGGAGCGGAGATGCTCGGCTTGGCAGGGGAAGTTCAGTCGGAACAATTCGAGGCGCTGCGCCAGGGCGTCGATCCGCAGAGTGGTGAATTCCTCCGGCAACGCCACAGCGCCGACCGCACAGCCGCTGATGGCAGCACCCAAAGCCGAGGTCGAAATCTGTACGACTTCACCATCTCGGCTCCCAAGTCGGTTTCAATCATGGCCCAACCGGGTGGGGACTCACGACTTGTGGAAGCTCACAAGAAGGCCGTTGGAGAAACGCTGACAGAATTGGAGCATCGCGCAGCAAGCCGCGTCCGAAGGGACCATGAGAATGATAACCGCACCACGGGTAATCTAGTATTGTCTGTCTACCATCACGACACGAGCCGCGAACTTGATCCCCAGCTTCACACCCACGCGGTTGCCGCTAATCTGACCTACGACGGCGCTGAGGGCCGCTGGAAGGCGCTGCAAGCCTCCGCTATCTACGAGCAGCGGGCGTACCTGACTGAAGTCTACCGGAACGCGCTTGCCCGCGAAGTCCGGTCTCTGGGCTATGAGATCGAGGACCGGCGCCGCTCCAAGGGCAAGAACCTGGGTTTTGAGATCAAGGGTGTCTCCGATGAATTGCTCGAAAAATACAGTCAGCGTAGCGAGCAGCGCGACCGGGCCATTGCCCAGTTTGTCGAGAGTAAGGGTCACCAGCCCAGCGACAACGAAATCGCCGTGCTGGTTCGTGAGTCGCGGGCCGATAAGCTGGTTGAGATTTCAACTGCGGAGTTGCACTCGCGCCAAACCGCTCGATTAACCCCAGAGGAGAGCCTAACCCTTGAACAAATCCGCGAACAAGCCCTGGACAGATCCCAAACGCAGCGACTAGGACAGGACAGTGCAGTTCCCTCCCTCGACTACGCAAAACAACACGTTTTTGAGCGCGTCTCTGTGGCGCTCGACCACGAACTGTTGACTGAAGCACTCCGTCATGGCCGGGGGCGGATCGACTTGGCGGACCTGAAAGGTGAGTTTTCACTGGAAGAAAGCACCGGCAGAATCCTCCAGGCTGGGAAGGAAGTCGCCACACGCGAGAGTCTTGACCGTGAGCGCGACATGATCGAGCGGATCAATCGTGGAACCGGTCAGTTTGAACGGCTGGGTGGGCAGCATGAATTCGCTGATTCCGCCTTCCTCCGCCCCGAGCAGAAACAGGCAATCGAATTTGTTCTCGATTCCCGTGATCTGGCTGTTAACATTCGTGGGGCGGCAGGCACCGGGAAAACCGCCACGCTGCAAGAGCTGCAGCGCGGCCTCGAAGAAAGCGGTCGCCAAGTGTTGGCGGTGGCTCCCACAATGAGCGCAGTTGAAGAACTGCAGAAAGTCGGCTTCTCGGATGCCATCACGGTGGAACGGTTGTTACAGGGCCAGAGTGCGCAAAGGGATTTGTTCGGGAAAGCGCTGATCGTGGATGAAGCGGGCATGGTTTCCGGTCGTCAAATGTCTGAACTACTAAAGGTGGCTGACCAGCAATCAGCGCGAATCATTTTCAGCGGTGACACGAAGCAGATTCGAAGTGTCGAGGCCAGCGATGCTCTTCGTGTGCTGGAAAGAGAATCTCAGTTGGGGAGTGTTTCGCTTAGCGAAGTGCAGCGGCAAACTACCCAAGAGTATCGCGAGGCGATTCAGGAATTGCGCCGTGATCCTGAGCGCGGCTTCGAGAAGCTGGAACAAATTGGTGCTGTGCGTGAGGTTCCCTGGCCCGACCGTGCGCTGGAGGTTCAACGAGCCTACTCAGAAGCTCAAAGTCACGTCAATGCGAAAGGGGAACCACGGAGTGTGCTGGTTGTCGCCGCCACACACGAAGAGATTGGCCACATTACCGAGGCTATCCGCGCTGAGCGCACACGCACAGGGGAGCTAGGACAGAGTGCGCACCAGCAGCACCACGTACCACTAAACTGGACCAGTGCGGAGAAAAGTGTCGTGCGGAACTACGCTGAAGGCCATGTGCTGGAATTTAATCGGGCTGTCAAGGGCGTTGTTAGGCATGAATCGTTGGAAGTCAGTGGAGTGGAAAATGGCAAGGTAGTTGCCCGCAACGCACGCGGCGAAGAACGCGAGGTCACGGCAAAGCAGGCGAAATGCTTTGATGTCTATGAGCGCCGCCCCATCGAAATTGCTCCCAATGACAAGTTGCTGCTGACAGCAAATCGGCGGGAGCCGGGTTTTCGTGCTACCAACGGAGAACTGGTGACGGTTTCCCGCATTGACGAGCAGGGCCGCATTCATCTGCAGGACGGTCGCGCTCTGCCGGAGAACTACAAGCAATTCACACACGGCTACGCTGTCACCGCCCATCGCAGTCAGGGGAAGTCTGTCGATGCGGTTGTCATCTCCGCTGATGGGATGCGAAGAGAGCTGTTCTACGTAGCTGCTTCGCGGGGCCGGGATAGCATCACGGTTGTTACCAGCGATAAAGAGGTCCTCCGGGAGACGATGGCGCAGTCAGTTGCCCGGCAATCCGTTTCCGAGTTGTCGCGCAAGGCGCAAGGATCTTCATTCAACGAGGAAAGGCTTAAGCCGTCCCTACGTGAGCGTGAACGCCACGAACTGCCGGTCTCCCGCGAACACGGGTGCGATAAAGTGCTCGAAGAAAGGGGACCACTTAGAAAAGCTCCCACTCCCGAAACAGTGCAGACCATCGACCTGGATAAACCAAGTAACGAGCAAAAGCAGGAGCACGGCTTCGAATTAGGTCACTACTATGGGATCAGCCGGTAAAAACAGGCAGCTTGTTTGCAGAAGGGGCACGGCGAATACAAGGCGAGGCTGCTACACTGCCTTTTTGTTCCACGACGCGCTGGAGGCACCTTCTCACCCATACAGCAACGGGAAAGCGTAAAGGAGTTTGACCGAACAAAGACAGCAGACGAGAATCAAGAAGTATCGGAAGTTGTGCTGCCGAACTATGAGCAGGTTGACCGTCATGGATTGCCCAGAGAATCATGCTGATCTTTCGCGGAGACGATTAGTCAGTGTGAAACAACTCGTTTATGCCTCGCGACCTTAATGTTTTTCACAACCTTGTAGATGACGAGCCGTCCACGACGGAATTGCTGTGCAATCTGATGCGCTTTACAGCGTTTCGTCGCTTGCTGCTTTCGCGCTTTCTCACGGACGCATGCGCCTCTCAGATCGAATTCGAAGACATTACCACGCGTGCCCGTCTTGCGGAGGGCGATTGTCCCGACATCGTCATTGCGAACTCGGAAATCTATGCCTTCTTGGAAGTCAAGGTTGATCGCTATCGGGAACTCACGCAAAGGCAACGAGACGGCAGCTACTTGAAATGTCTCTCAGGGGACACGAGGCCGGAGCGTTGGCTTATATTCCTCGTACCCGAGGGTTGGGAATATCTTGACGTACTTAGGAAGTCGCTGGGCGGTCTTGACTCCGACCGCTCAGATGGTGTTCACACCCGAATTAGGTTTTGGAAGAACGACGTTCTCGACGTCGTTGAAATGAGCGGACTACCGGAACTTAGCCAGATTGTGAGCGAATTCAGCCTGTTACTCTCCCCCAAGTTCAGATTGATTGCATTCTCGAAACAGGAGGTGCGTATGCTCGTATCGAAAGAACTCGGAGCGGCTGTGTCGAAGCTGTTCGACGTGGTTGAGAAGATCCGAGAAAAGAGTAAGGGAAGAGGTTATAAGCAGTCGCAAACCTTGACGGGAGAGATATACTTCAGAAATTCTGCGGGCGAGAACCGCCTGTGGTTCGGCGTCTGGCCGGACTTCTGGAAAGAAAGTGGCTTTCCGCTGAGCTTTGGAGTAGAGGACGCATGGGGGCAAGAATTAGTGGACAATTTCCGCAAAGCCTATAGGGAGACGATCGGTCGGGAGGCGACGGACTTCAAAATTGGCAAGTGGGTCTGGACGCTCGGTTGGGTTACTGACGAAGTCCTGCAAAGCGAGAAGGTGGTAGATGACGTCTGGGAACAACTCGAAGCGGTGCTGAGAAACGTTGGTGCGGAACCTTCAAGCGCCAGTCACTGAAATCCGGTGCGTTTCCGAGATAGGCCTCCGGGCCGAGCTTTCCGTCGTGGATTGCCCCAGAACCTCTCTTGGTGATTGGCGTCACTGCTGCCCATTAGTATTATGGCGCATCCTGTCTGCGCCACAGGAAACACAACAATGCTGAATGCTGCACAGATGGCAACCAAGAAGCTGGTTGTGTTTGCCCTGCTGGCAACTTATTCTCCATTGCTTGCTCAAACCCCAGAAACGATCGAGTTGGGTTCAGGGACCAGAGGCATCGCAATTAACGGAACTACGCCGGATTCGGATTTTGCGCGTTTTTCACGAGTCTACAAACTGCAATGCTTCAATGGCTGTTGGGTCCTCGCAGTCAATGGCAGAAGATTCGAAACTGACAAGGACTGGCAGAGAACACGCAGTTATCACGACGACCCCTTGTTGCACGCCCTAAGGACGCCCAGTGCACGATCATTCCAACTTCAGGTTGTGGATTCCAACATCAGAGAAAATGTAATTTCGGTATACGAGGTCTACTTCGACAAATGGGATGCCCGAGTCCTGACATCGCACAACGGCGTTTATTTTGTCCCGAATTATTTCAGGCCACACCAGCTTATCCGTGTGTCTCCTGATCTTCTCATCAAGCAGGTTCGTTCTTCCAGCCGTGACTTACCGTCCGCTAGGGATGCAGCTGCCAGAAGCGAGGCGTTGTATCCTTCGCCGCCCAGAGTGGCGGCGATGAGGGCCGCCCTCGGGGAAGTCATCGTCAAAGAGGTTTCGCGCAGAATCGAACAGGCTGAGCTGGCCGACAGTCAAAACGATTGGTCGCAGGCATCCTCCATCTTAAAAGGAATGCTCTCCGAGATTCCCGAATCGCGCGCTCAAGTCGCGAGTCTGGTTCAGAGCTACTATGAACACGGCACTCAAGCAGAGGCACAGGAAAACTGGGAGGCCGCGGTCAGCGCGTTCAATAAAACACTGGACGTGTTTCCCGAGCATCAACAGGCGCAAATCCATAAGAATGCCGTTCGGGAAAAGGCCGTAAAAGAGTGCCTCTCGAAGGCGCAGGGCTTTGAGTTGCGAAAGAATTATCAAGCTGGCTTGGCGTTGCTAGACAGATACACGGCCTATTTCCCTGATGATGAGCGGCTCGGTGCGGCGCACGAAAGGCTGGCCGAAGCGTCTGCGCGAGAACAGGCTCATCTGGCGGCCGCAGCAGCCGAACATAAACTCCAAAATCAGATTGATGCATGCACCCAACAGCTAAATGGTCACCTTTACGCTGAAGCTGCCCGGTCAGTCTCAGATCTAGTCTCCAATGACTTACCAGACTCGCAGATTAGAAGCCTCGTCGCTCGCGCCGCACAAGAGATCCCTCCCCAGTCTTATGAAAGCCACGCGCAAGCAGAAAAAGTGATCTGGTACGTGCAGCGCCTGACCCCGGCTTCGGCACTGGCCTCGCCCGAGGCCGGAGTTCGCATAGATTGGCACGGCAACTTTGAAGCCAAGACGATAGACAACTGGTATGTAGTTCGCAGCTCGCATGGTCAATTCGTTTTCAAAGGCTCTCCGGCCACCGTCGCATTCAGTCCAAATAAAGCAGTTAGGGTCATTGGCACTATTCAGGGTGTGGAGAGAATTGGCACGCTTGGTGGTCAACCACAGCAGATGGTCGTCGTCCATGTAGAACGAATAGACTAGGTGACCGCGATGAGCTTTCTGGACAATCTAGAAACAGCAGTACTTTTTCGCTTCGCCCGGCTACTAACGTTGCTTCTGGTGCTCGGTGGTGTACTGATGACTGTGGTCGGAATTATTCTGTATGACCCACTGTCTTTGGGGCAGTCGTCGCACGTGACCGCCGCTGAAGTTCGTTCGGAGCTTACCGCCAACCCACAAGCACAGGCTCCCGTACAGCCGAGATATGACTCAGGCGGAATCGCCGTATCTGCGGAGTTGGACAGGTTCATTCTTCTTTTCGACCCGAATGAATACGACCGGACCCAACTGCGGGCTGAGGCCAGCAATTGGGTACAGCAGCTTCAAGACCCGGATGATCGGGTTCAGTTTCTTCGCAACATGTCGGAGGTCGTTGGCGAATTTCCGCAGAAGGAACGCGGTGGGGCAGCTTATGCTTTCGTCCGCTTACGGTACCAAAAGGAGATACAGAGAGCTCTGGCCGCCCAGAAGAGTGTTGCCAGCCGAGAAGAAGGTAAATTGCTTTTTCTCTATGGCGTTGGCATTGTGGGGATGTTTTCGTTGGTGTTGGTGCTACTTCGAATCGAGAGAAACACGCGCCGTCAATGAGAAATCAATTCCTGCAAACAGTACCATAGCGCTGGCAAGAATTGCCGTACGTTCGCTCCGTGTATGCCCCGGTCTAGATTCCGAGCGGAAATCTGTTACGTGTAGCTCGCCAAGTTTCGGCAAGGCAAACCCACTAGTTCTCAGGACGTAGGAGAGCTGTTCTTCGATGGGTGAGTAGCTCGCCAGCCTGAGGCGCACGGCACCGTAACCGACCACAGCTTTTCCGCAATCTGGCGAAAGCTTGCCCCCTCAGACCGCAACCGCCGCATCTCGTCCCTCACGGCCCGGCGCGGACGCCCAAATTGCTTGTGAAGCGTATGGATTGTCCGGAGCCAGTAAATGATTGATAATAAGTTGGTTACGACCATTGGGTAGCGCCAGTGAGTAGTCGGGGCAGCTTGATCTCCGTGGTATACTTGAACCATGTCAACCGCTGCAGCGCCTAGGACAATAGCAGTCTCGGAGAGCCTCCTCCGGCGCGAAGCCGTCGAGAACGCGGTCGCGGACCTCCGTCTGGAGGGCCTCGCTCCCACTGCCGATGCGCGACTCCTGTTTGAGCAGTTTGTCCAAGGTGAACTGACCGAAGAACAGTTGGTGAATGCTATCCTCGCTCGATGAGCGATCCCTACCTCGATCCTAAGTCGGGGATTCTGACAAACAAGTTTGGCCTGACCGATCAAGAATCGCTTGACCGGGCGGAGTCTAATTCGGTCTCCGTCCGCTCAATCCTATTACAGCTCAATCCCCTGAAGGGGGACTTCGATTCCGAACATCTCAAGGCGATCCATTCGTATCTTTTTCGCGACGTTTACGAATGGGCCGGGCAATTCCGAACGATCCCGCTAGCCAAAGCTGAGGATGTTCGAGGCGGACGAATTATTAGGTTCACGCCTCCCGATTTGATCGAACGGGAATTGAAACACGTATTCGACGAGTTGGCTAACGAGCGTTTTCTCGAAGGCTTGCCACGCAGAGAATTTGCTCGCAGGGTTGCCGGTCTGTTTTCCGAGATAAATCGAATCCATCCGTTTAGAGAGGGAAATGGCCGAGCACAGCGGCAGTTCGTGCGTCAATTGGCCGACAGCTTGGGATTCAAACTGCATTTTGAGGTGGTAAGCAAAGAGCGTCTCATCCAGGCCAGCATCCTTTCCGCGAACGGCGATGTCGCGATGATGGAGCGTTTATTTGACGAAATCACGGACACAGAGCGCATTCAATCGCTGGCAAAAGTGATCGCGCATCTTGAGAGAGGTCAGTTCAAGTGGAACGATATTTATCTGGCGACGACCACCTCAGGTCAGAGCTATGCTGGCACATTCGCCGGTAGTGACGGAGCGAACTTTTTCTTTCGCGACGGTGAGAACCGAATCCTTGTGGGGAATCTCAAAGACCTGAAGAGGGCGGCGGAATCGGGAGAGAAAATCAGCTTCACTGCTTCCTAAAGTGAGGGATTACCTAGGTTACTTTCCCTCGATTACTGATCCTGCGAAGATTGTTGGCGATGGAGGGTCAGTATGCGTCAGATCAAGGCTGTTCTTTTCATGCTTGCTGTCGGCCTAACTGCTGTTGCTCAGGACGCCGGGCCTGCATCACAAACTCAGGACGCGAACGCTCTGGAAACACAGTACAAGACCTGCGCTAAGCACTATATCCCCGCCGAAAAATGCACCCCGGAAATTTATCAGCAGTTGAAGGACAAGGACAACGCGCCGTTGGACCCAAATGCTGCGTCGGCGCTCCGTGCCGCGAAAGACTATCAAACTAAGCTGAAGAACCCTGAAAGTATGCAGGTTCACACCGCCTACGTTACGGAGAAAAATGACGTTTGCTTGGAGATTGGCGGCCAGAACGGGATGGGCGGCCAAACGGTTTCCCGCGTCGTCTACACCAGTAAGGGACGATGGCTTGACGAAGGCGGATTCTTTGGGTCCTGGGATCAGCAAAACGGTGGTACTGGCGGAGTTGATCGTTGGCTTGGCGTATGCACGAAGGGGAATTTTCACCCCAAGCTCGTGCCCGGAACGGATGTAACCGAGAAGGTCAACCAAGCGTTGAAGGATGGCAAATAGCTACCGTATATGAGGAGACGAAATGCCTGACGCGTCAGTTCTTATCGTCCTGCTTTTGGCTCTGGTTTTGGGATTGGTAGCTCTCTTTGCTGTGTGCAGACTCTTCGCCATCGAAAAACACTTGGCACGGTTAGTACATATCGCAGAACATCAGGCTGGATTGGCTCCGAATGAGGCTTTCGTCACTAAGCCACAGGGACGAGCAGCATCGGCTTCGTAGCAGGGAGGGATATGTTTTTGCAAATCGACATGATTGATTCGCAAATCAACATTTGGCCGGACGGCTCTGTTGAAATTCTCGGTCAGAGCGGCCACATCAAGCTCAAGGCTGAATATGCAAAAGCGGTCAAGGCTGCATACGAAAAATTGCTCAAAGCCTACCCGACAACCGAGAGCCTGAAAATTGCTGTCAATATAGAAGTTCCTCAACCTGTCGGACAGATTGTCAACGAGGGCTAACTCGAAAGGAAGACGGGTGGACGCGACGATGAGCGATCAAGTGAAAATCAGCTTAAACCCGAACTTCAAACGGGACGCAACAGCAGCCGTTAAGGACAAGATTCAATCCATTCTCAGCATGCGGTGTGCCGAGCACAACGAAACGCCGCGCCTAGTGAATGCTGAAGGCAAACTCAGGTTTGAAACCTGCTGTGAGAATCTGGACAAGCAAGTGACTGAAGCAATGGGACGCTGATCGGCGTCCCAGCCGAATGTGGCAAGCACCTGCCGCTCACCTGCCGTTGCCACTGCTTTCTATGTACTAAGATCGTGTAAAGCACCGTCCGTTGCTTTCTATTTTGTTGAAAGTACGTTTACGCGGGATTCGAGTCCCACGCTTCTCCACGGTTAGGGCGGTATGGAGTTGGCTAATTTTAACCGCAAATCCACCCACGCGTGGAGATCAGATGCGCGGAAGCGCCACAATTTTCCGACCCGCATCGCGCGTATCTCGCCCTTACGCGCGAGACGTTGGAGTGTCTTGGGATGGATTTGCAGCAAGGCTGCCGCCTGGCGCGAATCGAGAAAACGCTCGAAATGAGGGAACGGCTGGCTGACTGACGTTGCTTCGTGCATCTCGCTCATAAAACCTCCTGCAGCGAGAGTCGAGACCGGGCTGAAATCACCGCGTCGGCTGAAGGTCGGCTGTAGCGTCCGACTTCGTCCGACAGATTTCAAGCCCATTCACTACTCGGCTGGTGTTAGTCTTCGCGTCATGGGCGGACGAGAACATTATTCGTATAGAAACCGGTACAAGACGCATTTGTTGCTTTCCTTCAAAGAATCTTTTTTCTTTTTGACTTCGAACAAACTTCTCAACAAGTGCTTAAAGTGCCTAAAGCGCCTAGAAGTGCTTTTGAGTACGTTTAGGGAATCCAATGGAACAGAACAATGGCCGCACACAAACCGCCCACCTCTTTACCGAGGCGGTTCCATTGATCTGCCGCGAAGTTTCCCCCCTATGTATAAAAGGAACCTGCGGCATGAGAGATATGTCGAAAATATTTCGCGAACCCGGCCCGAACGGAACTGCACAAAAATGGGATTGGAAGGAAGAAGTGCGATCCCCTGGCCTGCGGAAGAAACTGAACTATCAATCACTCCTGCTAAGAGTTGTTTTCTTATGCACGATCCCCGATTACTGGTCCGCAGTTCCAGTCCGCACTCAATGCGTCTTGCAGCTACTTACAAGTACTTGGCAGTCCCACGCGTCCTTGTAAGTTCTTAAAAACACTGGTTATCCACACTCTGAAAAGGCTGGCGTCGGCGGTTCAACTCCGTCCCTGGCCACCACATTTCAAAGCACTTAGCGTGTTCCTTTCCTAGCTTCTGCTTCCGTTTGCTTCCAATTCAGTAGACCATCTGCGACGACAGCCTTAACCGTTCTACGACCCGCTTCTGCGACTTGGGAAAGAACTGCTGGTAGATGTCCA
>Ga0302182_10000892_pt1 | contig 16995 bp, 8 predicted proteins | sample I_Palsa_N3_1_FD_198781 | JGI IMG/M metagenome (GOLD analysis project Ga0302182, IMG submission 198781) | Peat permafrost microbial communities from Stordalen Mire near Abisko, Sweden - I_Palsa_N3_1 | ecosystem: Environmental > Terrestrial > Soil > Palsa > Peat permafrost | place: Sweden: Abisko...
GCCGGAGTTTTTGAAGGACTGGCGATTTCTGCTGGTGGGGTCGCGATGGTGGGTGGCGAAGATGCGTGGGAAGGTCTAGGCTCTTCGGGGGAATCGATAGCGGCTGCGCAACGGCGGTTCGATTGGAGATGCCTACAACTTCAGTGGAACAGTATGCCGGAACGCTTGCCTCGTTGGCTCGGCCTTTCAGACGGGCAGGTGAAGCAGGTGTTTCGAACTTTGGCGTGAATCCCTGCATGGGATTTATGAGTCAGGCGGTTGTTCGGCTACAGAGATTTGCCGACCTATTGCGGTAGTTCTCGAACGCATCTGGTTACCTGTTTGCCGTGAAGTTACCGATGGCTCAGCGTCTTCTGAGCGAGATTCCAACCCTTTTAAATCAAAGATGAACGCTTGATGACTGGGGTTAACCCTTGTCGCAGATTTCGTGCAACTTACGAGTGATGTTCGGGCGCAACGAAATTGCCGAGAATCGTGATTACCAAAGGGTCATGTGTGCCGACTTGCGATCTCTGGCGTTTCCTCCCCGACTTTGGAGCCACGTCGCAACTTATCTCCGTTGAGTTTCAGAGGTAAACATGCTCGCTCCTGTTGTATTTGAAAGCAACTCTTTCTGCCTTCAGTTTGACTTTGTTTCCCTAACCGATTTTCGCCGATCGACTCGCCAGTCGGTTGGAAGGTGGCTTGCTGCGAAGGTGCCGTGGCTTCTCGCGCTGCTAGTCCTTAGCGGGGCCGCGGTGGGTGCCTACGCGTCGCCGGTGACGTTGCCCGGCCTGACAACTGTTGGAACTACCTCCACGGCGCAAACGATTTCTGTCATCGTGACGGCGGGTGGCCAACTAGGAAAGGTGAGCGCGCTCACCGGCGGAGTGGCGAATCTTGATTTTGCAATTTCAGGGGTGGGGTCTTGCCTGGTGGGCAGTACGCTCGTCGTTGGTCAGACTTGCAGCTTCCCGGTCACCTTCAGTCCCCAGTATCCCGGCCAACACATAGGCGCGGTTGCTCTGTTCGATTCCACGGGACTGCCGTTGGGGAATACGTGGCTTGTCGCGACGGCTAGCGGGCCACTTGCATTGTTTATTCCTGGCATCATCAATACGGTCGCCGGCGATAAATTTTGGGTCTACAGTTCTGACGGGGTACCGGCGACCGCGTCAAACTTATTTCTTCCTTTCGGAGTTGCAGTAGATCCAGGAGGAAATTTTTTTATAGCGGACTCGAGCAATAACCGAATTCGGCGCGTGGATGGTAACTCCCGGCTAATCTCTACAGTTGCCGGGAACGGAAGTGCCGGTGACAGTGGCGATGGTGGAGTGGCTACCCTAGCTTCGCTGAGCCTGCCCACCTCGGTCGCACTTGATGGTGCGGGTAATTTCTACTTTGCCGACAGTAACAACCATGCAATTCGTATGGTTACGGTGGCAACTGGAATCATAACGACAGTGGCTGGTGTTTTGGGGGCACAGGGCTATTCAGGCGACGGAGGAAGTGCAATCTTCGCCCATTTGAATACGCCAGATTCGATCGCAGTCGACCCCGTTAACGATTATCTCTACATTGCGGACAGCGGCAATAATGTGATCCGGCGTGTCAATCTTTCGACAGGAATTATCTCTGCGTTCGCAGGCAATCATACTGCGGCTTACTCTGGGGATGGTGGTCCTGCGGTTAATGCGAGTCTGAATGGTCCATGGGGTGTAACGGTAGGCCCTGATGGTCAGATATACATTTCTGATCAAAACAACCAGAGTGTACGCAAAGTCGCGCTTGACGGCACGATTACGACAATTGCAGGGAATGGGACCTCGGGGTTTTCTGGGGATGGTGGACCAGCGAGCGCTGCTGTGCTGAACAGCCCGGCTGCAACCGTGATCGATGCGGCGGGCAATATTTACATCTCGGACTCGGGGAACAACAGGGTTCGTAAAGTGAATGCTATTACTGGCGAAATTGATACGGTTGTTGGAAGCGCGCAGGAGGCATTCGTTGGCGACGGCGGGCCAGCAACTGCAGCGGGAATGTATGGGCCTTACGGAATGGCATTAGACGGGCTTGGCAATCTCTATGTCACCGACGTGTTTGATAACCGGATACGCATGGTCCAGAGTATTAATGCAGTCTTGAATTTTCCTGAGATGCGGGTACAGCGCGTCTCGAGCACACAAGATGAGGAGCTTGAGAACGACGGGAATGCTTCTCTGACTATCTCTGATCTCAATCCAGGTGTTAATTCCCAGCTTGATCCCGTTGCCACGACGTGCTCGACGAGCGTGCCGCTGACTTCTGCTTTGAACTGCATTATCGGGGCGCAGTTTGCACCGACTGTTATCGGCAATCCCGTGAAAGGAGTTATCACTGTCACGTCGAATTCGCCGAATACCCCGCAGACGATCACGCTGAGCGGTCAAGTGCTGACGCTTGATCCGTCAACGATCACTCTGAGCACGAGCGGATCTCCCTCCGCCACGGGTTCGCTGGTTACGTTTACTGTGGCGATTACAAGCACCGGAGTGACGCCGACCGGAACTGTTACTTTTCTTGATGGGTCAACGACGATCGGAACTGCGACACTCAACAGCTCAGGGGTAGCGGTGTTTCCGACCCAGAGCCTCGCAAGTGGAACGCACATTATTACGGCGAGTTATGCGGGCGATACCAATACGGCGCCGGGCACGTCTGCGCCTGTGACGCAGATTGTAAAAGACGGCACAACCGTTACGATTTCTTCGAGTCTCAATCCTTCTTCGCCACAGGCTAACGTGACGTTCTCGGTGCTTGTGGCTGGGACATCAGGGATCCCAACGGGCACCGTCAGCTTTCTCGATGGAGGAACGAATTTAGGCACGGTCGCTCTGAATGCGGCCGGAGCCGCTAGTTTCAGCACGTCTTCCCTGATCGTGGGGACTCATCATATTACGGCGAGCTACAGTGGGGATGCGAATTCAATCGCAAGCAGCTCGCCGACTCTCAATCAGATCGTTGTCGCGTCTTTGACGACGACCACAGTGATCACCAGCAATCCGGATGTTTCCTTTGGGACGGCTGTCACTTTTACAGCAGGCGTAACTGGGAGTGGCTCTGTGGTGCCGACGGGCACGGTCTCGTTTCAGGACGGGACTACGGTTCTGGGGACTCTGACCCTCGATATCCATGGTTCGGCTGCTCTCACCCTTTCCACTTTGTCCGTGGGATCGCATTCGATTCGAGTCGTGTATGGAGGCGATGCGAATAACGGTGGAAGTTCCTCTGCTGCGGTGCAGGAGACCATTGAGCTGATAACGACTACGACGACCGTGGTTTCAAACTCGAATAATGCTGCGGCAGGATCGAGTATTCAGTTGACTGCAACCATCACACCAGCATCGTCGGTGCCGTCGAGTCCAATTACGGGGACCGTGACGTTCATGGATGGCGCAACGACTCTTGGTGCGGCTACGGTTACGGGCGGCACGGTGACGATTACGCTGAACTCGCTGGCAGTTGGGCAGCACTCTATTTTTGCAATCTATGGTGGGTCTTCGATCTATGCTGGAAGTATCTCCCCTACTATCGCCCAGAAGGTGCAACAGGCGGTCACGTCGGGAACGTTGATTGCATCTGCAAACCCGTCCGTTGCCGGGAAGAGCGATACGCTGACGGTTTCGATTACAAGTAATGGTGGAGTGCCAACGGGCATCGTAACGTTTATGGACGGCACGACGGTGCTTGGTACCGCAGCACTGAACGCGCAGGGTGTTGCGAGCTTTACGGTGCCTTCCTTCTCAACCGGAACGCATTCGATTACGGCGGTGTATCTGGGGGATAACAACGATCTCGGAACGACTCCAGCGTTGACTCTGACCGTTCAGCAAGCGACCACGGGAGTAGTGCTTGCAACTTCTGGAAGCCCATCGACGGCTGGGTTGCCAATCACCTTGAGTGCGACTGTGACTGGTAATGGCTCTGCACCGACCGGCTCGGTTACCTTTTACGATGGAGCTGTCTCAGTTGGTACGAGCCCCATCAACGCAGCTGGCCTGGGCACGATTTCTTTATCTTCGCTGACAGTCGGATCACACTCGTTGACGGCTGGGTACTCTGGGGACGCTTATAACGCAACCAGCGTGTCGCCTGCGATTACGCAGGTTGTCGTGAAGGCGACGACCACGACTGCTCTGACTGCGAGCGCTTCTACGACGCCGGTTGGAGCTCCTGTGACGTTCACCGCTACTGTGACGGGAAGTTCGGGTGCGTTGGGTGGGACTGTGCAGTTTATGGATGGGTCGACGGTGATCGGCAGCCCCTCTCTGACGGCGAACGGGACTGCGGTGCTTAGTACTTCGACACTGATTGTGGGTCAGCACATTATTACTGCCGTTTATCTTGGAGATACGAACGATTCCGGAAGTACCTCGGCCGGCTTGACCCACATTGTTTCGCCGGTTACGAGTATCGCGCTTGCATCGAGTCAGAATCCGATCAGTGCTGGGGCCAATGTCACATTTACAGCAGCGGTTGGTGGGTCGGAGCCTGCGCCGACCGGGGTTGTTACGTTCCATGACGGGTCTGCCACTTTATCTGCAGTCACGCTCAACGCGGCGGGCGTTGCGGTGTTCAATACGACGAGCCTGGCTTTGGGAACTCACCTGATCACGGCATCGTATGGCGGAGATGCGAACAACAATTCGGCTCTCTCTTCGACATTAAGCCAGCAGGTGCAACGCGCGACTACGCAGACTTCAATGGCTGTGAGTGCGATCACTTCGACGGTGAACTCGACGGAGACGTTGACGGTGACCGTAACAGGATCGGGCGGTATACCCGGTGGGCAGGTGACATTTCTTGATGGCACTACGGTGATTGGGACTGCGAACCTGAGCGCAAATGGATCAGCAAGCCTATCGGTTTCGAATCTTGCGCTCGGCCAACACAGTTTGTCAGCGAGCTACAGCGGCGATACCAATGATGCAGCCTCTTCCTCTTCGCCGCAGACGATTACGATAAACAAAGGTGCGCCAAGTCTCACCTTGGTTTCAAGCAGCAACCCTTCAGTCGCCGGACTTCAGGTTGTCTTTACTGCCAACCTTAGCGGCACCACCGTCGCGCCGACAGGTAGCGTTACGTTCACTGAAGGTACGACTGTACTTGGGTCATCGCCAATTGCGGCGAATGGCAGCGCTAACTTATCGATCTCGACTCTGTCGGTGGGGCAGCATACAGTCGTAGCGAACTACACAGGCGACTCCAATAACAGCGCGGCCACCTCCCCGGGTGTCGTGGAGACAATTCAACAGTCGACGAGTGCGATCACGCTTAGCTCGAATAAAAATCCCGCGTTGATCGGAGATGTCGTTACGTTCGCGATGACGGTGAGCGGCACAGGAGCTCAACCAACGGGAACGGTGATTCTTCGCGACGGAGCGAACAGCGTTGGCACTGCCGGGATTGATGCGAATGGACTGGCGACTCTCTCCATCTCGACCTTGTCAATTGGGGCACATACGCTTGTTGCAACCTACAACGGCGACTCGAGCCATCCGGGCAGCGTGTCGGGGCCTCTTCAACTGTCTATTCTGCAGCCGACTGTTAGTACTCTCCAATCGAGTAGCCCAACATCTTTGTCGGGCACCTCGGTGACATTCACTGCGGTTGTAACAGGTGGTGCTGGCTCTCCTGTTACCGGTACAGTCGTGTTTCGCGATGGGTCCGCTGTTCTGGGTACGAGCATCGTGGGTGCGTCTGGTACGTCGACGCTCACGACAAATGCTCTGAGTCCTGGACAACACTCGATTGTTGCAACCTACAGCGGTGACAGCGTCAGTCAGACGAGTAGTAGCCCTGTGGTGATTCAAACGGTGCAAGACAGCACTACTACGACTGCATTGACTACTTCAGGGACGCCTTCGGTCGCAGGCGCTCCGCTGACGTTGACTGCGCAGGTAACTGGAAAGGGAGCGGCACCTACGGGCTCTGTAAGCTTTGAAGATGGGACCACGATTATCGGAACAGCTCAGGTGGGAGTCAACGGCATTGCGACTCTTACGACATCCTCACTTGTCGCTGGGCAACATATTCTTCTGGCAATCTACCAGGGTGATAGCAACACTCTGACCAGCACTTCTAATCCCGTGTTGCAAAACATCGAGCAACGAACGGTGGTCACGCTTACCGCGGCAAGCAGCCTCGGCACGATCAGCGGAACGAGCACCGGGCCTTCTCTCGTCGGCAGCCCGATTACGTTTACGGCGTCTGTGACCGGCAGCAATTCCGCGATCCCGCCAACCGGGATGGTCACATTCTCTGATGGGTCAACCGTTCTTGGTACCGCCAGCGTGAACAGTTCCGGGATTGCCACCTTCATCACTTCAACTCTTGCTTTGGGGCCGCATACGCTCACTGCGAGCTATGCAGGGGACGCACAAAACTTTCCAGGCACGTCGCCGGCACTGACTGAAATTGTTCAGCTTCATACTTCGAAGAACACTTTGACACTCTCTTCCAGCTCTGTTGTAGAGAATCAACCCTTTACGCTCGTTGCGACTTTGCAGGGTGACGCTGCGGTTCCGCCGTCCGGCACTGTCGTCTTCAGCTCAGGAGGAACGACGCTTGGCAGCGCCACGCTGAATGCTTCGGGAATCGCAACTTTGACGACCAATCTAGGGCTAGGTACTTACAGTCTGATTTCCACCTATCAAGGAGATTCACAGTATTCGGGGTCTGTTTCGAGCGCCGTTCCTTTGACTGTGATTCAGGCAACTAACTTCACGATTGCTTTGAATCCTCCCACCATGCAGTTGAAGACTACGCAACACAACACGATTCAATTGACGCTGACTTCCATACAGAATTTCACCGACGTTCTGTCTCTTGGATGTGTGGGTCTGCCGCGCGCTGCTACTTGCACCTTTACTTCCGATCAGGTGTCGCTTCCAGCAAATGGCAAGCAGACGATTAGTCTGACGATCGATACGGGATCTCCGCTGACTGCGGGGAGTGTTGCGAGGGTCGAAGAGATATCGAGTAGCCGGATTGCATTGTGCTTCCTGCCGGGAGGACTCATCCTTGCGCTGTCGTTCCGGCGTTTGCGACGTGCAAATAAGCTGATGAGCGGGCTTCTGCTTGCTTTGCTCTTCACTGGTGCGATGGCAATCACGGGCTGCGGAGGACTTGACGTGCATGGAACCCCCGCGGGGACCTATACCTTCAATGTGACTGCGATTGGCGCCAAGACGGCGGTGACTCAGTCCGCTCCGATGACTCTGACGGTGACCCAGTGATCGAATGGTTTCGCGGTTCAAAGTTTTTAGTGAGATTGTTGCGGATGCTTTTTGTTCTGCTATTGCTTGTCGGCGGGGCGACCGTGCTTCATTCCCAGGCGATGCCAACCGCTACGGGCCCAGGTCCGCGTTGGCTGGTTGGGGGGACTTACTCATTCTTCGCTGCTGATTATGGAAAGCGTGATCTTGGCGGTGGGTCTGGCTTCGTCGATTACGCTCGTTCAGAGAGGATCAGTTACGAAGCGGAGGTACGTTTTCTAACTATCAATGAAGAGGTTGGAACTCATCAATCGACTTACTTGATCGGTGCAAAGTTTCCGTATCAGAGGCGATGGCTGACCGCATACGGCAAGGTTCTTATCGGGGATGGGCGTTTTCATTATCCGTACGGCTATGCGGATGGAAGCTACTTTGTGCTTGCTCCTGGTGGTGGGGTGGACCTGGCGCTTGGAAGAAGCCGATACAGCATTCGGCTGGTCGATTTTGAATATCAGTGGTGGCTGAACTTTCCGTTTGGAACACTGCGGCCATACGGGGCCAGCACTGGGATCGCCGTACACTTTCACTAGTCGGTTGGTTGTCCGAGGTTTTTGTTCGGTGCTATCGCGACGGAAACTAGAGAGTCAGCACAGCCGTAGTAGAGAAACCAATGATTGTGAAAGAACACCAGGCCTTCCGCAAAGGTTGTGCCAGCGGCGTACTGTCCAGTTTTCTCGTAGGGCATGACGGGTTTTAAGACGGGCTGGCCAGTTTGTTCGATGAGATGTGCAGGATTGGTGCTGCTGAAAAGAGCTTCGCCGGCGGCGTAGGCGTTTGGCCCTAGTTGTGGATCGCCCTGTGTCGTGGAGTTTTTTCCGTTGTAAAGAACGACGATGCCGGCGGCGGTGAGGATCGGCGGTGGGCCCGTCTCAGGGAAGGTACTGTCGAAGTGCCCGGGCCGCGGGCGGAGTACTTCAATGGGATCGCCTGCAGCATTCTCTACGGGATTCCAGTGGAGCAGATCATTTGAAGTGGCAAGGTGGATGGCACCCTCTCCCCAGTACATCCAGAACTTTCCATTGATTTTGGTGGCGATGAGGCGTCCGTTGTCCAAGCGCGTCACGATCCCTGCTGATTTGTATTTGAGCTGGGCGTATTTGCCGTTGGATGCGGTTGCAAATGCAGGACCGTGCTTCGTCCAATGGGTCAGATCGCTTGAGGTTGCGATTCCCACCGAGAAAGTCGTACGGTTCCATTGGGTGTAGGTGAGGACGTAGGTGCCATCGCTTGTCTCGACGATGCGTGGGTCTTCGACTCCTCCTGGCCATTCGCGAGATTGTTGGGAGTCCTTCGACGGGTAAAAGACTGGTTCAGGTCGGCGTGTAAAGTGGATGCCGTCTTCGCTTTCTGCCAAGCCAAGCCGAGAGGTATGCTCGCCAATCTGCATGGTTCCAGAGTTGTCTTCAGCGCGATAGAGAACGTACACTTTGCCGCCGCGGACGACAGCCGCTGGATTGAAGGTGTGAAGCGCCTCCCAGTGGACGGGAGTATTGAGGACAGGATCGGTAAAAATTGATTGTGGAAGTGGAGTGATAACTGGGTTGCCGCTGGCTGGGCGAGTGAACGGCCCTATCTCCCAGGCTGCCGGATTTTGCGCATGGAGTGTACTCGCGATAAGACAGGAGGCGGCCATTTTCAACATGTCATCGAAATTCATTTGACCTCCTATTTGCTAGTTGACGGGGCGGCTTTCCAGGACGTATGGAATGGCGAAGCGGCCGATCTGCAGGATAGGGTTACTAGAAGGAGGCCAGATGCGAAAGGCCTCTACGCGTGTGCCGGTGGTGAGGCGGTGAGCTACGACTGTACCGCGCTCCTGTCCGGTTGTTGCGTCGTAGAAGTTGACGACGAGATCGTCTTCACCACGTTGCCATCCGATTACGTAGTTGCCGGAAGCAAGTGAAACACTCCCAAAGGAGATTGGAGATTGGACTACGAGGTAATGGGAGTACTTGCCGTCAGCGGAGTAGCCAGCTGTGATGAGAACGACGCCTGCGATGATTTTTCCTTTTGAGTCGATGATTCCAGAGGCGGTTCTCATCTCTGTTTCAATTCTTTCTTTTTCGACTGGAGCACGCGTGGGCAGCACGGCCTGCAACTCTGACGAAGTTGCCATGCGCCATGAAGACTTCTCCTGAGCTACGACAAAAGACGTTGGAATGAAAATCAGAAGCAGGAACAGGAGGTGCGACTTGATCGGGTGGGGGCTCATTTGAGATGTACGATGCCTCGTTGGAGAGCTATGGTGGCGGCATGAGTTCGATCGCTGACGCCGAGTTTACCGAGCAGGCTATTAATGTGAGACTTGACGGTAGCTTCGCTGATTTGTAGATCGGAGGCGATCTCTTTATTCGCTCGGCCAGCCACGATGCGTTCCAAGACTTTTAGTTCTCGGTTCGTAAGCGGTTGAGCACTCATCCTCTCAGCGAGCTTTTCCGCGATCGCAGGAGGGATGAGAGTTCTGCCACTGTGGACTGCGTGAATGGTTGAAGTTAGTTCCTCTACGGTCATTCCTTTGAGAAGGTAAGCCTTTGCGCCGGCCTGGAGAGAGCGGAAGATATCTTCGTCTCCATCGAAGGTGGTGAGCACGACAAACCTTGCAGCCGGATCGTCGCCTCGGATCTTGAGGATGGCATCGACTCCGCCGAGATTTGGTAACTGGAGATCCATCAATGTAACGTCGGGGCGTAAGGTTCGATAGAGTTCAATTGCCTGGAGGCCATCGCTGGCTTCGCCGACGACTTCCATCTCTGGCATGATGTTGAGCAGCGCAACCAGGCCCTGTCGCACGACGTGATGGTCATCTACTACGAGGATGCGAATACGTTCAGACATTGTTCGGTTTCTCTTTTCCCTCGACGATAGGTGCCTCCAGAATAATGGTGGTTCCGTCTTCTGGGTAACTTCTAATGGTTAGTTGTGCACCGATTTGGGCTGCTCGTTCGTGCATTCCCTGGAGACCAAAGTGACCCTGTTTCGAAAGATGGTTTAGATTCGGATCGAATCCACAGCCGTCGTCGGAGATGATCAATAGTAGCCGGGTGGAGTCATAGCTGAGATCTACCGATACCTGGGCCGCGTTTGCGTGGCGGCTCACATTTGCCAGAGCCTCCTGCGCAATGCGGAAGACCTCATCTTCGAGGTGCCGGGCGAGGGGACGGTAGGTGCCGGTGATGTTGAGGCGAATGCTGGGTTTATTTTGGTTCCACTGCTCGACAAGGTGTGTCAGCCGGGTAGGCAAGCTGTTTTGTGTCCCGAGGGCGCGAAGATTCCAAATGCTGGAACGAGCTTCGGCGAGGCCCTCCCTGACGTAAGCCTTGGTTTTGTCTATCTGTTGCCCTGCTGCGGAGAGTTGTGAGTGAGCTAGCAGCTGTGATGTGAGTTCGAGTTGCACGGAGACTCCGACGAAGCTTTGGGCGAGAGTGTCGTGAATTTCACGAGCTACACGGGTTCTCTCAGCGAGAACTGCCTGGAACTGAGATTCAAGTCGCCGAACCCTGAGACGGTATATAAGGAGCGCCACTGCGGCAATGAGAGCAAGCGTGAGAAGGAGAAACCAGAGTCTGCGATAGAAAGGAGGTCGCACGTAAAAGTTGATCTGCGCTCCGGTTTCATTCCAGATTCCGTCGTTGTTTGCTGCTTGTACGCGAAAACGGTAGTGGCCGGGCGGGAGATTGGTGTAATAAGCGATACGCCGTGAACCTGCTTCAGTCCATTGTTTGTCGAAGTTTTCGAGTATGTAACGATATCGAACCTTAGTGGGAGCTACGTAACTGAGGCCAGCGTATTCGAATGCAAAGCTGGTACGGTCTGGTGCAATGTTCTGTTCGGAGACAGTTAGTGGTATGTCGATACCGTCTGTAGTAAATCGTTCGATGATGACTGGTGGAGGAACAAGATTTTCGATGAGATGGCTGGGGTCGGCGACGGCAACACCCTTGCGAGTAGCGAACCAGAGAAGTCCCTCTGTGGTCTTCCATGCCGCGGGATGACCTATACCTACTGCTTCTTCTGTAGGCATGCCATCAGATCGGCCGTAATGGATTGGATGAGGATCGCAGACAGAGGACAAGCCGCATTTTATAAGCGCCGAAGCAGAGACGCGGGTAATGCCTCGGCCGGAGCTTAGCCAAAGGTTGCCCCGGTCATCTACAAGAACAGAATCGATTGTTTGTGGAAGGTCGTTTCGATGGAGGGACAGGAAACCTATTGTTGACAGCGCACTGAGGCCACTCTCTTTCGTCCCGATCCATAGTGTGCCCTTAGGATCCTCTGCGAGAGCGGTGATGATATCGCCAGAAAGCCCGTCTTTTCTCGTGAAGGTTGTGATTTTGCCGTCGCGAAGACGGGATAAACCGCTGAGTGTTCCGATCCAAAGATCGTGGGAGTTAGCGACATGCGATTTGAGTAGAGCTCCTACGAGGTCACTTCCCAAGCCGTCGGAGTGGGTTAGGGTGACGAATCGATTATTCTGCCAGTGAGCGAGGCCACGGCGTGTGCCGATCCAAAGGGAACCATCGTCGTCTGTCAAAAGAGAACGAATGAGATCGTCAGGGAGGCCGTCGGCGGAGGTGTAGGTTTGAATCCTGGCTCCCTGAATATGATTGAGGCCGTCTGCGGTGCCGATCCACATGCTTCCGTTTTGTCCCGAGGCTAAAGCGAGGATGGTTTCACTCAGAAGGCCTGTGTGGGTCGAGAGGTGCTGGGCTTTTCCAGCCTGCCAGCGGTCGATGCCGTCGCCATTGGTGCCGACCCACATAGCGCCGTCGGATGCCTGCGTGATAGCGGTGACCGGGAGGTTAGAGAGCGCCGGAATGGTTCGAAAGTTTTCGCGCCTCAGCATTTGAAGGCCGCTGGCTTCTGTGCCCACCCACACACTGCCTTCTTTGTCCTGCGTGAGAGATAGAATGCTGTCGGATTGAAGCGACGGAATAGCCTGTGGGTGGCCATCGGTTTTGTCGAACGTGAAGAGGCCCTTGTCTGTTCCTATCCAAAAGAACCCTTGTGAATCGGCGAGAAAAGACTGTATATGCGAGGCTGGGATGTCATGGCCTATCGACAGGGTTCGACTTAGGTTATTTGTGTAGATTCTGATACTGGTTCGATTGCGTACCCATAGGCTCTGATTAGATAGAAATCCTATGCCTGCAGGATCGTTTGGGATAGCGGCGGCGAATGATTGAAGGAAAACCTGACCGTTTCGATATTTAAAAATTCCGGTGTTTGACACGATCCACAGATCGCCATTGGGGGCTTCTGCAAACGCAGAGGGGATGACGGAAGTTGGGAGAGAGATATTCGAGAAATGAATCCCGTCGAAGGTACTGATGCCTTCAGAGGTAAGGACGAATAGCCTGCCGTCTTTTTCTGAGATGAGGCTTGTGATTCGGCCGGATGCAAGTCCGTCGGGAACAGAGTAATGGCGAAATTTTCCTGAAGAGTACTGGAGAAGGCCGTCAGATGTTCCGATCCAAAGCGGGCCAGACTTACTTTGAGAAAAGCAGCAAATATCATCGCTGGTGATCTCATGGTTTGTTTCGTGGTTGAAGGTTTTGAAGTCAACGCCATTGAAACGAGCTGCGCCATTTTCGGTCGCGATCCAAATGTAGCCATCGTTGGACTGAAAGATCTGATGAACGCTGTTTTGAGGGAGGCCGTTTTCCGTAGACCAGGACTGATGACCTAAATCGGCAGGGATTTGTGGTTGGGCGTTGCACGAGAGAGATGCGATCGCGCATAGCGTCCAGAAAACGGAAGAGCGCAATACGAGATGAGCATGGTTGGCCAAATTCTTTCGTTTATTGAGACTTTTTGTCGCGACATGAATGGAGGTAGGCGACGAGATCATCTACCTCGGATGTCTTTAAAATCTCTGCGAAGGATGGCATCTCGCGGCCGCCTTGAACGATCTGCGTGCGGATTTGAGTTTTGTTCAGTTTGTGTCCCACACCGGAGAGATCTGGACCTTTTTCCCCGCCGACTTTGCGGATGGTGTGGCAGTGTTGGCAGCCGTTGTCCACAAACAGCGCTGTTCCGCGCTGCTTTGCAGACTCAGCGAGTACCGGGAGACAGGACATGGCAAAGAGAGTTAGGGCAACCGCTGTGCGAAGCTGATTCATTGAGCTGATGGTACGTTGTGGGCGGGCTCGGGGGCAAAGTCGGTGTGCGTGTGCCAGGGTACAGTCTCCGATGCGACTTCATTGTGTTTGCGTAGGAACTCAAGCGCGTAAGTGCTGGCGGTGGGATCGTCTTTTTGATCGGCAAACATGGCGGCTTCGTGGGCGGCCTTTTCTTTCATGCCCAGACGACGGTAGACGATGGAGAGAATGTAGTGGGCGGCAAGGTCGTCGGGGTCGATGGATTGGAGAGTCTCATACTCTGCGCGGGCTTCATCGTATTTACGCTGCTGATAGAGGGAAAATCCCAGCTCGCGATGAGCGTCGCGGGAGTTTGGGAACTTTGTGATGACCTCGCGAAGATCGGCGATAGCTTCTTCGACCTGACCTTGATTCCGTTCGACAAGTGCGAGGTAATACAACGCGCGCGAGTTGTGCGGGCTGAGCGCTAGAGCCTTGTTAAGGCTGGTGCGGGAGGGATCGTAGCGTTCCCACTGAAAATCCGCGATGGCGATGTTGGTGAAGGCGTCGGCGTAGTCGGGTCGGAGCTTGGCGACCTGCTCAAATGCGCGGACGCTTTCCGCATATTGCTGGGCATCCAGCATGGCGATGCCGTAGTTATTCCACCGCATCCAGAGTTTGTTGTCCTGAGGATCAACCGAGGATAGATTGTCGCCGAGGGTGAAGACGCGAGTGCGTTCTGACATAGCAACAACGGGCATTTCGTAGTGTTTGCCCATACCGAAGTCCATGAAGTGCTGATCGAAGCGGCGATAGTTGACCCGTGCGGTAACGGTGATGGGGCTAGTTGCGCCAGTTGGTACTTTGAATTGGTAGCGGACGACCTGAGAACGACCTGAGGCGATGGTGTTGTTGTAAGCCACAACACGATTGTTCCAGACCTGATGCAGGTCGTTCATTGTTCCCTTCGTATTTACAAGGCGATTGGTGAAGCTGTGTGCGCGCGGGTCGAGGTCGCCGTTGGGCTGAATCTGGCCGGAGTGCATCAGGATGTGACCGGCTCCATCTTTGGCTTCGAACTCGACCCAGCTCTCGTACATGTCGCGCTGCTCGGGTACGTGGCTGTGGGCGATGCCTTTGTTCTGGATGATGATTGTAGTCGTGAGGAGATCGCCGGGTGCGACGGAGAAGTTCTCGTTGCCGAGGGGTGCGATGATCTTATCGTTGTTCTTCTCGAGGCCGAAGATGTCGACGTTGAAGACTCCAGCTTTGAGGAAGGCTACGGTCTTTTCCATCTGGGTATCGTAGTTGTAGAACTTGGGGAGAACGGTGTTTGCGCCTAACCATCGGTGCGACGCAAGTTTGCCATTCTTTGCACCAGAGTCAGTGGTCGTGAGGTCTTCGCGAGTCATGTGGCAGGTCTGACAGGTGGAGACCTGATCTTTGACATAGAAGGGAAGAGGTGACTGCTTGGCAAATGAAGAGAGCTGCCACTCGTCGGAGAGGAAGATCGCGCGCTGCCATTTGTAGTCGTTTAGTTGCTTTGGAAGGGCTGCTTTGTGGCATGCCGCGCAGAAGTTGCTTGTGCGGTAGAAGTCCTTCATCACAGCTTTGGAGTGGCGGTCGAGATGAGAGAGGATCTCTTTGTCGGAGACTTCGCCGTAGATCGGTTGATCGTTTTCGTCGAGCAGAACCGCAGGCTGCGCCAGCACGTAGCTTCCAGTGCCTCGGGCGTCCACTTTCTGGATGGAGTGGCAGACGGAGCAGGTGATGCCGTCTTCGTCGAACTTGCGATTGACTGGAGAACCCTTTGTAAGTGCTCCTGAAACTAAGGCGATTGGGTTGTGACAGCCTTCGCAGTGTCGTGTGAATTCAATGCCTTTTTCTGCGGTGAGCAAGTTGGTGTTCCTGATGTACCAGGGAGCGCGGAAGGAGTTAGAGTGCGCGGACTGACGCCATTCGGCGTGCGCTTCCTGATGGCAGTGACTGCAATATTTAGCGTTCGGGAAGGCTTTGGGATTGATGAATTGGCCCGTATCAGTTGTTGCGTTTGACGGGAGGAAAGGCTGGTCGGCGCCGAATCGGAAGTTGTAGTGTTCTTTGACTGCCTCGGTATAAACCTCCCGCTGTGCAGGTGTTGTGACGGCGTCGGAGGCATGGGCTCCATCGCTTCTCATGGCCATGAAAAAGGAGGCAGTCGCTCCGGACAGGACGGTGCAGAGGAAGATACGGCCGATCCGGCGGTAAGGCATTTTCATGGCAGATGTGAATTCTAATGAAGCGGTAGGCTGTTAGCTATCGTTCTACGGGTGGAGGGGAGCCTCAATCGAAAGATGGAGCGCGATTGAGGGATGAGCGCCGCTAGATTTTTGTCCCTTTACCTTCTGTCAATGTGACGATCTGGTCAACTTTAGTGATTGCGAATTTTTCTTTTGCCCCGCTAGGCCAGTGAACTTCGACTGAGTCGATAGCGGTGTTTTCTCCGAGACCGAAGTGAACGCGTGGGTCGTGGGTGGAGGCGAAACTCCCACCCGAGGTTACGTCTCCGCGCTGTTTCTGGCCACCAGCGGTGAGGTATACCGTGGACCCGATTGCGTCTCGAGGACTTTTGAGTCCGCCTACAAGTTTGAGTTCGATCCAATGGTGTTTGTCCGACGAGACATTGCGAAGGAGACCGGGGTGACCGTCTAAAGCGTTGATGACCACATCTAACTTGCCGTCGTTGAAGAGGTCTCCAACAGCCAAACCGCGCCCTGTGTATAGATTTGCGAGGGCCGTGCCTTCGACTGCTGGTTCGAGATCGAACTTCTTCCCTTCGATGTTTCGAAAGAGGAGCGGGCGTTGCGCCCAGGTGGTGCCCCATGTGGTGTGATCGACCTGGGGGTAGACGTGACCGTTCGCGACGATGAGGTCTTTCCAGCCATCATTGTCGAAATCCAGAAACGCTGTGCCCCAGCCGAGAAATGGGATTGTGGGCTCGGCAATGCCTGCCTGGTAACTGATGTCGGTGAAGTTGGCGTCGCCGTCGTTTCGGTAGAGCGGATTGTAGTCGTCGGAGAAGGTTGTGTTGTAGATATCGACGAGGCCGTTGTTGCGGTAGTCGCCGAATGCAATTCCCATGGAAGCGGTTTCACGACCGTTTTCGTTCAGTGCGTAACCTGAGGCGTAGCTCGCGTCTTCGAAGGTGCCGTCGCCCTTGTTGATGTAGAGATAGTTGGGCGTTGAGTCGTTGGCTACGAGGAGGTCCGGCTTGCCGTCATTGTTTACATCAACAAAGACAGAGGCGAAACCATAGTAGTTGTTCTTGTCGGAGACACCTGCTTTCTCGCTTACGTCCGTGAAGGTGCCATCCCCGTTGTTGTGGAAGAGATGGTCTGGTTCGCCCTTGAGGCCACGCGGACCGCACATAACTTTTATTCCGCGAAACTGGCAGAAGCTGTACGAGACTTCCTTGCTACCGGCTCCGGGTGGATTCGCGAAGTCATAGTGGACGTAGCCGGGGACAAAGAGATCGAGCCGGCCGTCGCCGTCGTAATCTCCCCAGGTTGCGCCGGTCGACCAATTGCCAAGAGTAACACCGGCTTTTTCTGCGACGTCGGTGAAGGTGCCGTCGTGATTGTTAT
>Ga0302182_10000897_pt1 | contig 16959 bp, 21 predicted proteins | sample I_Palsa_N3_1_FD_198781 | JGI IMG/M metagenome (GOLD analysis project Ga0302182, IMG submission 198781) | Peat permafrost microbial communities from Stordalen Mire near Abisko, Sweden - I_Palsa_N3_1 | ecosystem: Environmental > Terrestrial > Soil > Palsa > Peat permafrost | place: Sweden...
CCGCAGATCCCGGTGCTGCTGCGTGCCGGCGACACCGAGCTCGGTCTCGTCCTCGGTGCCGGCGACGCGACCGACGGGTGGGACTTCACACTGGCGGGATCGGCCGGAGGCCTCGACGTGACGCTGCCCATGCGCAAGCGCGACGACACGGTCGACATGACCCTACGCTGGCATTGGCGGCTTGGGGAAGGCGATGCGATCGAGCAGCTGCTGGCGGCGCAGATCGTGCTCGCCGCGTACCGCAGCTCGGACATCGACATGCTCGCGACGACCGAGGACCGAGTCGTCGCCGTGGCCAGCATGCACCTCCCCGACGACGCCGAGCACCACATCGCCGACCTTGAGAGCATCTGCCGCTACCTCGAGTACGCCGCCGAAGCGCAGGCCTGGCTCGGCACCCCGATCCAGCCCGCCGCTCGGCCGACCGACAGTGATTTGGCGACCCTGAACCAGCTCATCGGCCGGATCCGGCACCCCGAAGCCGACGGCACGTGGGACCGCGTCGAGGTGACGCTGAGCACCCCGCCCCCATTCGGTGGCGGACCATTCGCGGCGCTGCTGCGTCAGCCCATCTACGGCGACCTCTTCGGGCACCGGCAGTACCTCGGACGCGAAGCCGTGGACCTGCCCGAAGCGCGAATCCGCCCGTTCACCGGAAGCGAAGCTCCCGGGGACCGGGTCACGATCATCCCCGCCGGCGCGACCAACCAGGTCCGGGTGATGTTCGCATCCCCCACCACCGTCCCTGAGCCCCCCAGTAGGCACCGCTGAACGGCGGTCGGACGGCTCCCAGGTCCGCGTGCGGGCGCGGCACGGCGGACGGCGACGGGGGCGTGGAGCATCATCTGATCATGGCTAGCGTCGAGCAGATCCTGGTCCCTGTTCACGTCGGGCTGCGGGAGCCGAGCTTCGCGCCGCCAGTCCTTGGCGCTGAGCCCGGGCGCGGTGTTGTGCGCCGCATGGCAGCGCCGCGAGACATCCCATTACTCGAGGAAGGCTTTGACTGGGGGGCGCACGGGGTCACGCCCCGCTGGATCGGGATGGAGAGCAGCGACTGCCCCGCAGCGGTTGAGCCGCATAACTTCCATCAGCAGGGCGCCGACGAGCTGGCGCGTTTCTTTGCCGGCGCCGCCGAGCGGGCCGAGACGGCGGTCCTGATCTGCACGATGGGCAACGTCAACGACGACCGCCCGCGACCATTGATGGCACGGGGCGATGCAACGGTCAGCATCGCTGACACCGAGGAGTACATCCTCGGTGCTCGCACTCCGCGAGGATCCGCCATGTCGCTGGCGCCAGGACTGACCGGCGCCGATCGCGACCTGGGTCTGCGCCTGATCAGCCGAGGGGCAGACGCGCCGTGGTGGGGCATGAGTCTGATGGGCTCGCAGATCGCCACCGGAATGGGAGTCAGCCCACCGGCGCAGATCGTGGGGACCCTTGCACCGATCGTTCTCGACGCGGCCGGTCAGCCTGTGGTCGCGGTGTGGGTTTCGCCGTCGGGTGACCGGCGCTGGTATGTGGTCCCGGACCAGTCTGACTGGGGTTCGCTCCTTGACTGGCTGACCACCCAAGCCCTCCCCGAGCTGACCCCGGAGATCATGCGGCGTCTCCGTTCGCCTCATCTTCGCGACCCCGATCTGATGACCGCCGCCGAGACCGACGCGCGGACCGCCCTCGATGCCCTGGACGACGAGTACGCCCGCCGGCGCGAGGCCCTGCAGGATGATCTCGACGCGGCGCAAGCTGCGGCAGACCCGATCCGCGATGGCCTGCTCTACGGGACCGCAAACGTGCTGGAAAGCGCGGTCGCGACCGTGCTGACCGACGCGGGTATCACCGTCGCCGAGCTTGACGTCGCGCTCGGCGACACCTCATCCGCCGACTTGCTCGCGGAGCTCGACGGCCGGCGGCGGCTGATCGAGATCAAGGCGGCCAGCGGCAATGCGCCAGAGAGCCTCATGACCCAGCTTGAGAATCATCTTCGCAACTGGCCGCCGCCCGGACAGCCTCCGGTCGAGGGTGGGGTACTGGTCGTCAACCACCAGCATCGCCAGCCGCCCGCACGGCGCGACACCGCCGTCTACGGCCGCGCGGATTTCCTGCGCAACCTCCAGGCTCCGGTGCTCCCGACCCGGCGGCTCTTTGACTGGTGGCGCGCGGGCGCGTGGGAGCAGATCCGTGGGGCAATCTTCCCAGCGACGGACGGACGGACATCGACGACGCCGGCACCGCTGGCGGCCGACCCGCCCACCGTGGGACGAACTGCCCACGACTCCGGACGTCGGCCATGGCGGCGGCGCGGCTGACGCTATTCAGCGGCTTTGCGAGTCCAGTAATGAGCTATTTCGCCATAGGCTCGGCGCCAGGGATCACCGGCGTGGCGCTCGCTGGTCCGGTAGCCGTCGGTGTCCACAACGCAGAACGGTGCACCTGCGGCCTTCAGCGCGCACGTTCGATGCTGTCCGTTCGTCACGCTCGAGGCCCCCGGACGACAGACGATCGGTTCGCTGAACAAGGTCAGGCACCACTCGGCTTCTGGCGTTTCTCCTAAATGGACGGCGATCTGCTCGATGATGTCGTCGTGTGTTGCCTCGTCGTCGAGGGCCTCGAAGATCTCGACGCTGGCGGCCGCGACGGCAACCCAGTCGACGTCGTGGTACTCGCATACCGTGAAGTCCTCATCGGTCAACCGCACAAACCAATGCGCACCAACAGCCGGCGGCGTCCACCCCTCGTCCGGATACAGGGCCGCAATCGCTTCAAAGCGGTCGACGTGAGCGCATCGCGATGGGTTGTGCGCCCACGGCAGATCAGCGACCGCGACCACGGCAAGTCCTGCAAGCGGCCGGTCACTCCGGCTCGGGCGGCGGGACGAGCGCGAGCAGTGGATGGCCTGCGCCGCCGAGCGCGGCGCACGAGGGATCCTCCATGTTCCACGCCAACTCGCCAGCCGCGGGGCACAACGCCTCGACCTCTTCGGCAGTCACGTCGCGCCGAAAGCCCATCTCGTCGTCTCCCGGCAGGAGTTCGATCCAGACTCGATTCTCGGGATCCAGCAGGAGGCGCACGAAGATCCGGAATGCGACCAGCTCGGGGAACACTTCTTGGAGTCTGTGGTTCAGGCTCTCCGCGGCGTTGATTGAGCTTTGCCCGGGGTTGTCGCTGGGCTCGGTGACCAGCACGACCGTCCGGCCGTTCACGTCGTGGATCTGGATCGAGGCGATCGACCGATCGGCGTAAGCGAACAAGTCGCTGAAAACAAGAGACATCAGGCTGGTTGGTCGGCCGAGAACCCGGCGGTCACGGTCGCCAGATCGTCGGGCTCACCGGCGAGGACGACGATCTCGTTCTCGATCGCACTGGCGGCGCCGGTGGCGGGCGTGGCGGCGATTCGCGTCACGGGAACGACGGCGCTGTAGATGACGGGCACACCGCCCTTGCGGCGCGCCGCGCGTTCAGCGAAGTCGCGCGCGGTGACGAAGTCGATGGCAAACGACGCCAGCGGCCATAGCTTGGGGTTGCCGGGGCTGGCCGATGGCTCGCCCGCGACCACGCGCCGCGATGCAGCACCACCGAGTCCAGGCCTTTGAGCATGTCCTGGGTGGCCGCGTATTGCGCGGCGACGAATGCCGTAAGCAGTTCGGAGTGGGCGCGGTAGAACGCGTCGGTAGCGCCATCCAGCTGGTGCGGCTGCGTCTGGGCGAACTCCGCGGCGGCGGCGCTGACGGCATGAAAGCGGCTGGACTCGTTCTCGCCGGTGCTGACCTTCAACGCAATCAGCCACGACACGACCTTGGCCGCATCGGTGTCGAGGCCAAGACATCGGGCGAGACTGCTGGATCCATACCAGTAGTCGTCATTCTCGTCGGCTTCCACAGCCGCGACCAGCGGCCCGGCGTCCGGGCCGGGCTGCAAGGCGCCCGCCAGCCTGCGGATCGCGCCTTCGCGCAGGGCGATGCCGACAGCGTCGCGTCGGTTCGGGTCATCCCACCCTTGCCCTGCGACGCGCTGCCACAGCTCTGGGGTCTGGTCGTGAGGATCTGCGGGAGTCAGTGCAGTGATGGTGGTCCAACCGCTCGCCGCTGGCAGCACCCGCATCATCATCCACGTCCCCGGGTGATGCGGGATAGACCGGCCGCCCGCCGATGCGTCTTCGTCCGCTCGAACGTGTTGCTCGGATTGCGAGCCACCCGGGGCGTGAACCGATTGTCGGGAGTTCGAATCTCTCCGGGTCGCGCAACAAAAGCCCTCCAAAAACGCAGGGCTTTTATAGCGCCTGAGCTTCTGAGCGCGGGAGTATCTTCCAGGTTTTTCTCCCGAGAGCGGGCACGGTTGCATGACTCCACGGAGGTGTCGAACATGGCACGGGGGTGCGCGCGGAGCGCCGTTCGCCGGTTCGCCCGGAGTGGAGCTGCGTGCGCTGAGGCAGGGGTTCGTTTGCGTTTGCCGCGTCTGGGATGCGTCGAGCTGGGTCCCGTAAGGCAGACTCCGAGGCGATGCGCTGCTTCTACTGCGGAGAGTCCGGCAAGGCGGGCTCCAACGAGCATGTCCCTTCCCAGTTCCTGGGTAGCCGGCTGAAGACCCGGCGAGTGTGCTCGCCATGTGGGGCGCGGATCGCCCGCGAGCTCGATGACGAGGTGGCCCGGTATCCGATGGTCCTGATGCCAAAGGCGCTAGCGGATGTGCGAAGCGTCAAGCATCAGCGCAAGCGGCCGTCCTTCAGTGTCGCCGGCGCCGTGTCTGCGACCGGCCAGGCGGTTGAGGTCGAGTTCAGTCCGAGCGGGCGGGTGGCGCGCGACGGGCGCGGGGCGGCGGTCCACGATGTGGTTGAGGTTCGCTATGGCCTGGGCGATGATCTCTGGCCCCGCCTCATCGCGAAGGTGGCGCTCGGGTGCGCCTCGCTGCTCCTACCCGATGATTGGCTCGACGGGCGTCTGGCCCAGGGTCTTCAGAGCCTGCTCTGGCACGGACCGATCGACAACGTTCTCTGGCCAGGTGGGGTACCGGCCGCCTGTGGTGAGCTCGAAGCAGATGATCCGGCACGGCTGGCGCTGGGCCGCCAGCGCCACATGATCGGGTTCGTCGGGGACGACGGCGCGAACCATTGCGCGTTCGCGTATCTCTTCGGAGGCCAGCTGGCGTGCGCCTTGCCGCTGCCCGGCTTAGCCATCGACGGGCCGAGCGTGTGGGTACTCGACTCGCAGCTACGTGAACCGCCGGCGCCTGAGGGTTACGACTCAGCGATTGAACGGATGCTGGGCGGGCAAGGGTGGTCACCGACGGACATCGAGGGTCTCCGTAGCGCATAGGGTCAAACGATGCGGCTCTATCTCGACTCGAACGTCTATGCCCACGCGGACGATCTTGGGCAGGGTCGAGATCTCGTCGAGTGGCTGGTGGATTCGGGCCACGAAGCGGTGCTGAGCGAGATCCACCTCGCTGAAGCTCTCGCGATTCCGGATGTCGTCGCTCGCGAGGGCCGCCTGACGCTGTTGGCCGCGGTGCCAGCGCGTGTGAGCCGGCCGCTCGCGTCTCTTCAGGCGGAGGAGTTCGTGCAGGAGGCGCAGCGGCTCCGCCCGGCATGGTCTCGGCAACCGGTGGGCGACCTCTCCGACGTGAATGACCTCCTCACCGCCTACGAGGAAGGCTGGAAGCAACTCCAGCGAGATCCGAGCGGACTGCTTGAACTCACCGGCGACTATCAGGCCGTCTCGGAGCAAGCCATCCGCGGCTCGCGCGCGGGACAGAAGATCATGCGCGAGGACCTCTTAGCCGGCGTCACGAAACTCACCGAGCTCGACTTAGGTGGTGAGCGCATCCCGGTCGGCCCGCTTGATCTCAGCGCCGACGACGACTTCTGCCGTTTTGAGTCATGCCTCTCCTGGTTTCAGGCACTCGTGCTGGCGATGCCGACGCTCGCAGAGTTGCGCGACTACACCGCACCGTATGTCGATGAGACCGCGATCGATGCCCGTGACTTCGCTCGGTTCTGGGCGGAGGACGTCGAGCTCATTCGGTTGCCGCGTGGCTTGGCGACGAGCATGGTGATGTCCGAGCAGCGGCGGTCGAAGATCAAACATGGCAACGTCGCCGATGCCCGCCACGCCGGCTACATCCTTGACGCCGACGTCTTCGTGACCGAAGACAACCTCCTGTTTCGGGCACTCCAGCGGGTGGTCAGCCGGCTGGCCGGCGGAGCCACGCCAGTACTCGTACTGCGGGCAGCTGATCTGATCGGGGGCCTCAGCGCGACTGTTGGGACCGCTCCGGGTCCGCCGGGAGCCGCCGTACGCTGACTCGATGGATGAGGAAGAGCAGCGCTGGTCGCAGCCGCTGACCCTTCAACAGCTCGGAGAGCTCACCGCGAGATGGCTAGAAGGCGACGGGTGGTCCCCGTGGAACACCGGCTCTCCCCCAAACTCCGAGACCGCGGCGCTCGTCCCGCAGTTAGCTTCGATGAACCGGTCTGGGTACGTGACGACGTTCTCCCAGCCAGGCGTCGATGATCGCCTCGGCGCTCAACGAGCAGCCGTCGCCGGCTTGTGCGATGAGGACGTCGCTGATCGTCTGGCCGGCTTGTCGCTGAACTCGGATCTCGTCGTCATCACTCACTACCCGGGGGTTGAGGCCACCTACGAGATTCCGATCAGCCTGGACGAAGGGCGGACGTTCACGGTGTGGCCTGGAGCGTGTCCTGCGGATTCCATGTGGGACGACATGCACCCGGAGACCGTTCGGGAGATCGCGGCGGCCTGGCAAGTGACGGTGATCGACCCTCAGTGGGGCCGTGAGGTCAAGCTCTGGGCGGCGGTCATCGACGCTCTCCAGCGGTCGGAAGCCGTGAGGGGGCTGATCCGCCCGCAGTGAGGCGCCGGCTGGGTCGGCGGACACCCGTCTCCGTCAGCGTGTCCTCGGTCGAGCTCTATGCGTCCTGGTGCGCCTCTCCGTCCCGGCCGGCCCGTACCGTCCCCTGGGGTGAACAGCAAGCAGCGCAAGCGCCAAGCTGACCGTCGCCGCGCTCACGGGGGCAAGGCGCTGAGGCCTCGGCTGGTACTGGAACGAGCGAGCTATTCGGTGGTCAAGAAGGGCCACATCGTCCCGTCGACCTATCAGCGCAATTTTGCAGTCGACAATCGAGTCGCCGTTCATCCGGTAAGTCGATCGGGCTGCTTCCTGCAGGCTCCGGAGAACGCCGGAACCCGTAGTCGCTTCTATCGCCGCCGCCGCCCTGACGGCTCCGAGATCGACGACGTCGAGGCGTCGCTGTCGGCCGTCGAGGACCTCGCCGGGCCGGTGCTCGCGTCGGTCGCAGGCGGCACTGCGATCGACGAGGACGTCAAAGGCGTGCTGGCCCAGTTCTTCGCGGTGCAGATGGTGCGCGGGCCGCTGTTCTTCTCGACGGTTCAGGATGGCGCCTCCAAGGTGATCTCTGAGGGAGTGCGCCAGGACACGGTCACGCCCGAGCTCCTGCGCCGATTCGACGGAAACATTCCAGCGATCCGCCAGGCTGCCCTTGACGAGTTCTGGATGAAGCGGTTCCAGGACATGCTCGGGAGAGCGCAGAAGGCAAGCTCGATCCTTGGCTGCATGCGCTGGCGCTTGTTGCGCTTCTCGCAACCGGTCGTCGCTTACTCGGATCAGCCGGTCGTCGTCTGGCCCGTAGGACGGCTCGTCGTCGACGAGCGTCCCACGCAGCCGACCCTCGGGCCGCTGAGTGCCTTGGAGATCCGCATCCCGATCTCGCCAACCCAGATCTTGTTGATGACCTGGGACGACGTGTCAGACGATGAGACGCCGGTCGCGGTGCCAACGCGCTACGCCGCCGAGACCAACGCGCTCGTGATCGCGCAGGCTGATCAGCAATGGATGCACCGGCCGGGTGAGGAACCACCGCTCGCGGGCCATCTTCTTCGACCGATCAGCGGCGCCCTTGATCCGTCCTACGACCACAACGTCGTCCAGCGTTCGCTACGTCGTCGGACGGCGGCTCGGCACTTCGAGCGGGTGGCCGACAAGCAGTTCGTCAACACCGTTCAATTGATCACGTCGATCTCGCGTGGCCCTGTTTCGAGGACGCGCGCCGGGACTGCTCGCCGCAGGCGTCGAGCTCGCCGCTAACTCGCCTGCTCATGTTGCGCTCGGTGCGCGAGCCGGGCTCGCTTGTGGGGAACAGGCCATCGACGCTGGCGCGGACGGCCCGGTTGTCCGGGACGCGCGTCAGGATCCGCCGCGATGCGACGATCCAGAGCCGCGCAGACAAGACGATCGCCGCAATGGGTGCAGGGTGTAGACGACCCCGAGGCGTGGGCGGTCAGCCACCAGTGGCTGCTCGAGGCGGCATTTGCGGCCTTCGACCGGACAGCCGAGTGGCCGCTCATCGAGGACGTCCAACGAGATCTCGCCGCTGAGCCAGAGCGTGCCGTGGCGGTCCCCCAGCTCGTCCTGGATATTCCGCCTTCGCTGGGCGCGCGGATGAGTCAGAGGGTCGAGCTCACCGTCCGAGCGCTAGCGCATGTTCCCGACGCGGCCCCGCTGCTTGAGCTCCTCGTCCTCGTGATGCGAGAAGCCGTCAGCCTCTATCCGGGGGAAGGCCCCGAGCAACCCGCGCTCCGGGGCTCTCAGATCAAGGAGCACTTCGACCTCGATGACGCCACCTACCGCAAGCTCTCGACGCTCGTGTTCTCTGAAGGATGGTTCTTCAACGGAGGCGGTGGTAGCGGGGACGGTGATTGGCACCGCTTCGTCCGCGGCGAGATCCTGCATCTCAGGGAGGTGCCCGATATCGACGGCTACCTCGATGCCGTGGCCAGGTATCGCTTCGGTGCCCCGGAGATCGAGGCCCCCCGCGACTCGGCGCGGGCGCCCGCCCGGTGGGCGGGTCCGTATCGGTGGCTGTACAAGCGTGACGTGACGGTGATCGACCTTCTCCTCATCACTGTCCTCGGCGGAATCGTCGTCGGGATCGTGGTCTGGCTGCTGACGCGATAGATGGGGTCAGGCATGTGGCACGAGGGCGGACCGGGTCCTTAAGTTGCCGACCAGCGCGCCGGCCTTCGACGGGGTAGCACCCAACACGCCAAGCGGCCGGGACGGACGGCCGTGAGTGCGATTTCTTCGGGTGCGCTGGAGAAATCTCCCAGCGGCGGTTGTTTGTCCGGAGTGGCCCGTGTCGATGCTCTGTGTCCGATTCTCGTGCCGAGCAGACTTCACGACGGCCGACGTGCGGAACCGGGCTGCGCGGGCGGGAGCGCGGACCTAGACTCGCGCTGATAGCAGAGACGGTGAGCGACCCCGTTCCAGAGCCCGACGAGGCGTATCGCGCGATCGGCCGGTACGTGGTGACGTTCTCTCACCTCGTATTCGCGATGCGCTCGAGTATCGAGAACCGGTTGATGGGAGGAGGGAACGGCTATCACCTGGTGCAGCTCGCGCTCGGGGAGGCTGCGGCGGCACAGCTGGCCAACTCATTCTTCGGTATGTGCTCCGAGGAGGCGATGCTCGAGCACGACGAGGACCGGAGGATCGCTCGGATGGTGAAGGCGAACGTGTTCGAGGAGATCAACCGCCGCAACGACCTCGCGCACGGCGATTGGTGGCCTGGGGTGGTGGAAGAATCGCCGGTCCTGCGGGATCCCACGCTGGTGCGCCTCAAGCCCGGACGCGGCAACTTCCCCAAGCGCCGGCCGTGGACCGGACGACCGGAGGACCTCGACCAAGAGGACGTCCGGCCGGGCGCACGGACCGTCCACCATTACTCGATCTCCGATCTGGATTCGTTGTCGGACTCGGTGCTTGATCTCGCCCGGGTGACGGCCGAGTTCGGTGCGCTGTGCATGAGGCAAGGGCAGCCGCGGCGCAAGGTGGAGCTTCGAAAGCACCTGGTGATCGTCGCCCGCCGCGTCGTCCTCGTCGCCGCTGATCCTGGAGCTTCGCCGAGCACCGACACCGGGACCGCCGCTGGTCCCGACGGCGCGCCCGAGAGCGGTCCTCCGAGCGAGACGTCTGCGTCTGGCCTGGACTGAGCGCGCCTGATTCGACGCCGGCAGAGCCGCCTGCAGCGCGCGTCACAATCGGTGGATGAGGATCGCGCTCACCCTGCCGCCACAGGATCCGGAATACCTCGACAGTCGCGGCGGTATCGAACTGCTGACGCATCTGCGCGGTGCCCCAGCACGCGTTCGTTACCGGGGCCTCGCGATCGACGGCGCGCTGGACCGCTTCGTCGCGGCGGAGCGCGATCACCTGCCCGAGAGCGAGGTCGGGGGCCTCGGCTTGATCGTGTTGCAGCGCGCCCTGCTCGCGGCCGAGGATCTCGGGGGTTTGCTTCACGCATTCGACGGCCCAGATCCCTGGGCACGTTTACGCTCGACCAAGATCTCCGACATCAGCTCCGTCTTCGAACGCGTCCTCGCCGACGGCGATCGCGCTCTCGAGACGATCTTTCGGCTGGCGACCGCTGAGGAGATCCTCGCCGAGGGACTGACCGGCGAACAGTCGAGCCTGTTACGACGCGTGCGCGCCCTGGTCGCGCAGCGCTGGCTGACCCGGCTGCGGGGTGGCGCTGAGCTCTGGACAGGTTCGCCGGTCGCGAAGGCGACGATGCACGGATTCCCGATCGTCGCCGGGGGCGAGCTGCTCGGCCCGCCGCCGGCGGGAATGCTCGCCGATGCCCTGCCGCAGCCTCCCCAGGGACGATTCGCCGCTGCCCTGATCTCCAGTGCGCGAAAGCAGCACGTCAACACGTCTGTCGTCCCCGTACCGCTCAATCGCCAGAGCGTTCAGCGCATGCGCGACGAGGGCAAGGCCGCCGCCGAGCTCTACGGAGAGTTGTGCGCGATGCACGCCACCTCCACCGAGCTGGGCATGCGCGCGCTCGTCCCGTGGGGGATGCTCGAGGAGCTCAGTAGCGAGGACCTCGTCGGGCTAGAACGCATCGCGGCAGAGCGCCGGGGCAGCCGATGACTCTGGTTCCAGCTTCAGACAACATGCCATCGCTCGAGAAGATCATTCTTCCGTCCCGGGCCATGCTCCGCTCTTGGCGTGAGCAGACACTGCCGGCGCGAGCCGCGGCGCTGGAGATGTCGGTAGAGCTGATCGACCGGCTCGATGCTGACGAGGATCCGGGAGTTCACGACATGGCTCTGCTCGGTGTGATCTCGGACGCGATGCAGCCGGTGGAGGACTTGGCCTACCTGGCCACCGCGTGGGATGCGCCGTTCAAGGGATTGGCGTATTACGTGCGGGCGACGACATACTCGGATCGCATCCCAACCAATTTCTGGCAGGGCGCGAGCCGATGGGATGACGACCGACTCGACGTTCTCGCCGGGTTCGCGATGAGAAACCCGGATACCGACACGGTCAGCGACTTCCTCGAGCTGACCGGCCTCGCCGTGGGGCTCGATCCCGAGGCTCTCAGGGTGTTGGAGAAGGCGCGAGCTGTGTCTCGGGCCCGACTCCGCGCTTGGCTTGAGGAGCTGGCAATCGCGTGGTCTGACTTCGCGCACTACTTTCGTGCCTTCAAGCACGGCGGGCTGGCGCTGCACCGGGCGGACACGACGTTTCTCAACGACGCCGATGACACTCCTGTCAGTCCATCGATTGCGGTGTGGAGCCGCCGAGGAAGCGGTAGCGAGGTTGCCGCCGACGCGAATCGACCCGGCGAGGTCGTACGCTACGCGAGCAGGACCGGCGAGTTGGCGATCGAGACGATTCGGAGCTTTCTCGAGAGTCGCCTTGCGCTGCTCGAGTCGGTCGTCATCAACGATGACGGCTCAATTGCCGGACTCCAGGAGCTGCAGCATCCGTGGTCAACCTGGCTTCTAGAGGCTGATCTCGCCGCCGACGAATGGGCGAAGCTCGGAAGAGGGCCGCGACTGCGATGGGTGGCGCCGACGGACAGCTGACGGCGCCACGTTCGTGCTGCCGAATCTCTGGCGCGCCCGGACCTAAGACCAGGCTAGGACGCGACGATCCGTGCCGAGATGGATGCGTGTGGCTCATATGCGGTGCCAGCGAGCACTCCGGGCACCGCCGTCAACCGAGATAAGACCCTCGTCGCGCAGTTGTGCCGTCAGCTCGTCACCAACACGAGCCGCAACCGATGCCACCTATCGGCGTTGGGGCCGGTAATCGGCGTGAACCGTACGTGTGTCGTCTGCGTGAAGCGTCAGTGTCCCTTTAGGACAGCCCGTATGACTGCTCGTGCGGCGAAGATCGCCGCGGCAGCCGTGGACGCTTTCGCAGCAGCCCGCCGATTGCTCCTCGGTGGAACCGGATGCTGGGTGATAGGCAGGGGCGTGGTCCGTCGACGCGGTGCCGCCCGTTGGTCGAGCTGACGCGGATGGACGGGCGGCGCATGGCGCTACGGCCGCCTGGGAAAGTTCACCCCGGGCGCCCGCACCGCCTGGCACACGCACCCGCACGGCCAGACCGTCTTCGTCACTGAAGGCATCGGTCTCTGCCAGCGCGAGGACGGACCCGTTGAGGTCATCCGGCCCGGCGACCGCATCTTCTTCGAACCCCGCGAGAACCACTGGCACGGCGCCGCACCCAGCCGGTTCATGGCCCACATCGCCATGCAACAGAACGACGAGTCAGGCAACCCAGTCACCTGGGGCCGACACGTCACCGACGAGGAGTACGCCGCCACTAGCCACGCCTGAGAGACGCCGCCAGGGGCGGCCGATCGCGACAGCGTCCGCAAAGGTCGCTTCCTGGCGCGCTGGCCCACGACTTCGTCGCGCGCGAGGTCAGGGTCGTCGCCGGGCGCAGCCCGGTGCGGTCACGGCATGTGCGGGACCCTGCCAGCGGGAAGCGTGCTTCTATCGCGCGGCGACGAGCACCTCGGCTTCGCTGGTGCGAACCGAGCCGACGAGGTTGTTGGCCTGTGCGCGCTTCGTGACGTTGTGGACCGTAGTCCCGGCCGGGCGGACGTCGATCGTGAACTCGATGCCCAACTGTGCCGAGACGCGCATGAGCGTCTCCATGCTCGGATTGACCTCGCCGAGCTCCAGGCGAGCCACCTGAGGCTGCTTCATTCCGAGGCGCTCGGCGAGCTCACGCTGCGAGAGATCCTGGTCGCCACGGTAACGAACAATCGCCAGCGCCACCGCACGTGCCAGCGCGGTCCGCTCCCACTCGGCCCGGAACTCCGGGTCGGAGTGGAGCTGCTCTGCGATCAGCTCGTCGTTGGTCTTCATCTCGCTGAGCTTCATAGGCTTCATGATAACACCCCTGTTATCGACAATTCCAGGCCGGACCTCAATCGAGTTCGAGCTGTCCGAATCGCTCGACTGCTCGCCTGACAGCGGCGTCGAAGCCGCGGGAGTCGATTTGTACCTCCGGTGCGACGGCGAGGATCACAAACGTGGATGGGCTGACGCGGCGGTAGATCGGGCGCCACCGGCTGCGACCGGCTCGGGGTCGAAGCTCGCGCAGGCCTTGGCCCGCCTCGCCCTGAACCGCGCTGGAGTGTGGGCTCCCAAGCCGCGGGCCCGCCGCCTCGAGCTTCTGAACGGCGTGGAGCATCGCGACCTTCTCCTCCGGCGGCCAGGAGGCGTCGCGCTCGGCGTCAGCGGAGGGATGCCACAGCGCGCGATACGGAGGACCCGGGTCTTTTGCGGCGGCGCGCGTCTCTTTCGTGGCCCGGCTCTTGCCCTTCGCCTTCGGCTTTCGCTTGTCAGCCGCCATGGCCACCAAGCATCGGCGCCGGAGCGGCGGAAGGCTGCTCCGCTCGCTCGAACCGCGCGGCTTCGCGAGCGGCGATCGTTTGCTGCTTGATCGTGTCCAGCAGCTCCAGTCGCAGCTTGCGCCCGAATGGCGCGACCCGGTTGGCCGAGCGCTCGACGCGCCGTTGTCCCTCCTCATCGCGACAGATGTAGATCACCCCACCGATCTTGCCGCCGCGGATCCAGTCGCCGTGCAGCTTGAGGATCGCGTCCAGCCGAGGCCGGGACTTGCCGGCGAGTTCCACCTCGATCGCAAACGTCGACGAGACGCGCGACGCCACCAGGTCCGGACGGTGACCGGAGCGTTTCACGCTGTTGCGATCTTGCCAGTGCAACTGACCCGACCACTCAGGCCGGCTGAGGACCTCCCGCTGGCCAAGGAACATCCGGCCACGAACGGTCAGCCACGCTGCCGTCCACGCGCACGCGGAGTCATGTGCCCACCAGGTGGGCGCCGGCGTCGAGGCCGGGATCAACGGCAGGCCGAGCATCAGGACACCCTTCCGCGTCGCCAGGAACAGCGAGCCGTCACCCCAGGTCATCGGACAGCGCTCCAGCCAGCCCTCACGCTCCAGCCGCCGAGCGTGACTCCGAGCAGCCACCTCACTCCACCCCATCGCGTACCGCCACGGATCCAACGGCGACGGTCCACACCGAGCCAGCCACCTCAGACCAGCCATCGACCCAGGACCAGGCCGCAACACCCGACCCACCGCTTACCCCCTCCCTCCCCAGCCAGCATCTCCCAGCCACCGCCCATGCCCAACACCAGCCCGCCTCCGCCCCTGAACAACAACAACCAGCTGAATGCCCATGACTACCCGCACTCCTCCCCTCTCGTCAAATACGTGGAGGGCGGGTAGTCATGGGCACCGAAGCGCCCGATGCCCAGCAAACCCGGGGGCGGAGGCGGGCGCAGGTGTGGACTCGAGAACAACAGACCACGAAACACTTCGCTACACACCGTCCGGCCCGTCGACCGCGGCCCGATCGGCCCCTGGTTCGACTCGCGAGCGCCCGCCGCCCTCCAGCTCGTCAGCGACCGTCCGCAAGGCCGCCCACACCTCGCGGAACACGTATGCGACAGCGACGATGTCGGTCCCGGTGGCGGTGATCGAAAGCCGCTCGAACGCTGCATCGAACTCCTTCCACATCTCCGCCGGTCCCGGCCTGTTGCCTCCGCGCTTCAGCTCATACGGCAGGAGCTCGGCCATGTCGGGCTTCGACCGCCAGCGGACCCCCGCCGCCTCCGAGGCATTGAGCATCGTCGCGGCCATGTGCTCGCACGACTCGGCGATCGCACGAATCCGATCCACGTAACCTGGACTTGGCGGCGCGTACGCGCTCGCGTTGATCGCCTTGTCGTAACCGGCTATCGCGTGCTGCAGCAACTCCACCGCTCCCTGTGCTTTAGGTGTCCGTGGCTTTCGTGTCGGTGTCGGCGCCGCCGTAGGCTGGTCCTCTCGCGCGGCTTCTTCCGCCGGCCCGCGGTCAGGGCGGCGGGCAGACGGAGCGTCCCGTGCAGGTTCGAGACTGTTATGAAGCTGCTCTAGGACTTCGTCGGCTGTCAGGTTGGTCTCGTCGAGCATGCGATCAAGATCGGAGCGGCGGACGATCCACTTGCGCACGCCGGCTCGCGACGCCTTCAGCTGTCCTTTGCTGACCCATTGCCGCACCGTCGCCGGGTTGACTCGGAGCTCCGCTGCGATCTCAGCCAGCGTCAGCCAGGGGTCTGCTGCTTCGCGCTCTTCCTCGGTCAAAGACTTCTTCTTTCGCTCGCCGCTTCCATCCTAGTAGCAATCAGAGTATCTTAGACGGAGGTTGCCGTGAGTACAGCGTCAAGCAATGTCCCGCGTGTTGCGCTCAGCCGTCAGGAGGCGGCGATATCGCTCGGCATGTCGCTGGACTCGTTCGAGCGGCACGTCCAGCCCGAGCTGCGGCTGATTCGGCGGGGCAAGCTCCGCCTCGTCCCGCTCGCCGAGCTGGAGCGGTGGGCGAACGACAACGCGGAGTCGGTGTTCAGCCGTCCGCGCCGGGCATAGCATCAGCGGTCCTCATGGCCATCGGGATCCGTGTCCGTCACTCTCGCAACTGCACCTCGAGCGAGGGTGGACGCTGCTCCTGCAAGCCGACCTACCAGGCTCAGGCGTACGACACGCGAACAGGGCGGCAGGTGTGGCGGACGTTCGCCACCCTCAGCGCCGCCAAGCTGTGGCGCCAGGACGCTCAAGTGGCGCTGCGCCGCGGAACGATGCGCCCGCCCACCGCGAAGACGATCGCCGAGGCGGCCGAGGTCCTGATCAAAGGCGCCCACGACGGGACGATCCTCGACCGAGGCGGGAAGCCGTACAAGCCGTCGACCGCGCGCGGCTACGAGCAGCTGCTCCGCTCGTACGTCGTCCCGGCGCTCGGAGCCTGGAAGCTGACGCAGATCCAGCGGCGCGATGTCCAGGACTTCGTCGACGGTCTGCGAAGCCAGGGACTCTCCCCTTCAAGCATCGCGAACATCCTCGATCCGCTGCGCGTCATCTTCCGCCGGGCGATCCGCCGAGATGAGGTCTCGCTTGATCCGACCGAGAACCTCGACCTCCCCGCAATCCGAGGCCGGCGCGACCGGATCGAGCCGCCCGAGCGCGCGCACGAATACCTCGCCGCCCTCCCCGACTCCGAGCGAGCGTTCTGGGCCGTCGCTCTGTTCTGCGGGCTCAGACGCGGCGAGCTCCGCGGCCTGCAGTGGACCAACGTCGACTTCGACAACGGCGTGATCCGCGTCGAGCGCTCATGGGACCCGGTCAAGGGCCCGGTCGACGTCAAGACCGGCGCCGGCCGTCGTGCCGTCCCGATGGCCTTCGTCGTCCGCCGCGCGCTGATGGCCCACAAGCAGCGCACCCAACGAGACGGCGCGGATCTCGTCTTCGGCCGCACCAAGACCGAGGCGTTCTTCGCCTCGACGATCCGGGCCCGCGCCAACAAGGCCTGGACCCAAGCCGGGCTCGAGCCGATCACTCCGCACGAGGCCAGACATTGCGCGATCTCCTACTTCATCGCCGCCGGCCTCGACTGGAAGCAGATCTCAACCTGGGCCGGACACGGTGACGTACGCCAGACCTGGAACCGCTACGGCCACCTCGTCCCCGGCGGCGAAGAGCAGGCCAGAGAACGTCTGGACGCCTACCTAAACCCTCCTAAGCCGATACCGACTGTGGCGCACACTGTGGCGCAGCCG
>Ga0302182_10000898_pt1 | contig 16943 bp, 10 predicted proteins | sample I_Palsa_N3_1_FD_198781 | JGI IMG/M metagenome (GOLD analysis project Ga0302182, IMG submission 198781) | Peat permafrost microbial communities from Stordalen Mire near Abisko, Sweden - I_Palsa_N3_1 | ecosystem: Environmental > Terrestrial > Soil > Palsa > Peat permafrost | place: Sweden...
CCCAGCAACCGAACACATGGTGCGGCCGGTCAGAACAGATCTCACTCCATCGATTGGGCTGCGAAGCAAGAAAAGCTTCAGCTGTTGGAGACGTGTTTTTTCTTGACTTCTACCTTTATAGAACTTATCAGGCAAGTGGAATTGAATCGGTAACACTAGCGCGTTTCGCAGGACTAATATTGAGACCGGTAAACACTGGTCGCTGGGCGCATTCGGCGGGGGCCGGTTGGCCAGCCTTTTTCCCATTTCAGTGAAACATCCGGAGAGGCGATACGTCTGAAGGGGGATAGGAAGCCCTTCGCCTCGACGCTCAAAGGAGAAAAGAGATGAAACGTTTTTCCAGATTTGCGTCGGTATGGTTGGCTGTGGGTTTTGCATTGGCTCCCCTGCGGGCGCAAGAAGCCCCGAAGAAAGCCCCGGGGCCGGCTCCCAGCCAGTCGGAAGGCGTGCTGGAGGCGTGGAATGACATCGGACGGAAATTGATTGCCATGGCGCAGGATTTTCCGGAGGACAAGTTTTCGTACAAGCCGCAGGCGGAATCTCGGATGTTTATCGCGAACCTGGTGCATGCTTCGGCGTCCATGTACTTCTTCACGGATACCGCTGCGGGGAAGAAACCGCGGCCGTCAAGCTACGCCGACGACCCCAAGGACATCGGCGTGAAAACCCGGGCGGAGCTTGTGGCCTTTGTGACGAAGTGCGTGGAAGACGGCGCTGCGGAGATCAAGGCCAAGGGCGACAAAGGCCTGATGGAAACGGTCGATGATGGGGGGCCGCATCTGGACCGGCTGTACGACCTAGCTTACGGCCTGATCCAGCATTCGAACGAACACTATGGCCAGCTGGTGGTCTACTACCGGATCAACGGCCTGGTGCCGCCGGAATCAAGGCCCAAGAAATAGGGAAGTTCTCCGGATCTCCGAACCCTGGCGCCTGCGCTAGTGCTTGATTAACGCGGTTATCGGACGCTGACCCACTATCCAATATCCGGAGCGGGTCTGACGAGTCTTTTTTATTTCAACTGGCGAATCCGCTCTTGCAGGAATTGCCGCTCGGGTTCCTGTTGGGTCAGCGCCAGTGCTTTCTCATAAGCGGACCGTGCCTCAGCCGTCCTGCCGAGCCTGCGGCACATATCGGCGCGCGCTGAATGCGCCAGATAATAATCTGCCAATTCGCCATGCTCCAACACCGCGTCAATATGCGCCAGACCGGCCTCTGGACCATCGCGCATTGCGATTGCCACCGCACGATTTAGCTCTACAACTGGCGAAGGCTGAATTTCTGCCAATCGGTCGTAGAGCGCAACAATCTGCCACCAGTCGGTCCCAGCGACCGATTCCGCCTCTGCATGAACGGCCGCAATCGCAGCCTGCAGTGTGTAAGCGCCGAAGCGGCGGGACTTCAGGGCTTTCTCCAGCAAGGCCACTCCTTCGGCGATCTGCTCCCGGTTCCAGAGCGAGCGATCCTGGTTCTCCAGCAAAATCAGCTCGCCGGCCGGAGATTTTCTCGCGGCGTGACGCGATTCCTGTAGCAACATTAGGGCAAGCAGCCCAATCACTTCCGGCTCTGGCTGCAGTTCGGCCAGCAACCGGCCCAGTCGAATCGCCTCGCCGGTTAGCTCTGCCCGCGTTACTTCCGCTCCCGCCGCAGCAGAGTAGCCCTCATTAAAGACGAGATAGACGACTTGAAGCACCGCGCCCAGTCGCTCCGGCAATTCCTCCGGCGCCGGCACTTCGTACCGAATCGGTGTGTCCCGAATCTTTGCCTTGGCGCGCACAATGCGCTGCGCCAGCGTACGCGGAGTGGTGAGGAACGCCTTGGCGATCTCCTCGGTGGTCAGCCCGCACACCTCACGCAAGGTGAGCGCCACGTGCGCTTCCGGCGCGAGAGCCGGATGACAACAGGTAAAAATCAGGCGCAGCCGATCATCCTCAAGGCTGTCCCCTTCATTGGACTTTTCCGACGAACTCGATTGCGCTTCGAGATATCGCACGAGCTCGCCTTGAGACGCATCAAATCTTGCTCGTCGACGCAGAGTATCAATGGCTTTGAATCGGGCCGTCGAAATCAACCATGGTCGCGGGTTGCCGGGTACTCCACTCTCCGGCCACAGGCTCAGCGCAGCCGCAAAGGCTTCGTGCATCGCCTCCTCGGCGAGATCAAAATCACCGAGCAAGCGGATCAGTGTCGCCAGAATTCGTCCCGAATCCACGCGATAAAGGGAGTCGAGCAATTCGCGTATCTGCTCGGTGGAACGCTCGGACATGACGACGACCTTAGCAAACCAGCTACCCCGAATCAATTTGGCAAACGGCGGATCGATGCATGCGGAGCTGTTGAAGAGGTCGCTGTACGTCCTTGATCTAACGATGGTTGCGCGAGGCGCCCGTGTCCAGTTGAATAGAGCCTCTGTCCCGCGAGCAGGGGGTCAGCGGCGGAGAGCGATTCTTATTACTCTTTTCAGTTCAAAGAGATGGCGCGCCCGGGGAGATTCGAACTCCCGACCCTCTGCTTAGAAGGCAGACGCTCTATCCAACTGAGCTACGGGCGCGCTGCTACGATGATTCTAAATCAATTATTCGGAACGACGATACCATTTTGGAGGGCTCAGCCTTCTACTGAGAGGGCAGACGCTACTATCCTCATCGGAATGTGGTCGGGGACGCCAGCGTCCCCGTATATTGAGCTCTTCGCCACCAACAAGTGACGCCATCACGCGGACCTGCCCATTCGAACGGTAGAATGCTCTTGTGAAATCCCTCTCTTGGCGGATGCAGTTGGGATTAGTTGCCGTGGGGTATGCCACGGTTCTAGTGATTGCGGCAACCTTACTCTTTGTGCGGCACATGCAGGAACTCCAAAATCCCATTGACGCATCTGGTGGCATGTGGGCGGCTGGCGACGCAATGCTCGGGGTTTTCATCGCCGGTCTCTTTGCTATCCCCAGTGTTTTTCTCGTATGGGTCATCGCAAAGTTTGAGTCCATTTATAAAATCTATTCGCAATTTCTTTTAGGTCTCAGCCTAAACGCACCTGTTTGTCTCGGTATACTCACTCTCGGCAAAAGCTATGCCGTGGAGAGCGTCAGCATTCTCTGTTTGTACAGGCTCTTTTGCTCGCCTCCCATTCTCTTGGGAATCGGCGTGAGCCGGTTGGCGGCTCGATTTTATCGAGCCAAGAGGCTGCTCTCGTATGCTCTTCTCATCGAGGGGCTGACACTTGCAATTGCTGTTGCGCTGCTCATCCATTCATGGGGCGTATCCAAAAGCCGTTGACGACCCTGATGATCACCAGCCGGTCAAGCATTAAGCGTTGCGACTCATGAAACTCATCGCAGGCGAGGAATGTTGCTCATATGGCCGTCGCAAACAATTCAAAGGCCATGAGCCCAGACGCGGTCGTGATTGGTTCTGGCCCTAATGGCCTTGCGGCGGCAATCACAATCGCGCGATCCGGGCGCTCTGTGATTGTTTACGAAGCCGAACATTCGATTGGCGGAGGCGCGCGATCGGCTGAGTTGACGCTCCCAGGATTTGTTCATGATATTTGCTCCTCCGTTCATCCCATGGGCGCTGCTTCGCAATTCCTGAATACGATTCCTTTGGGTGAATTGGGATTGCGATGGATTTATCCCGAAGCTAGCGCCGCACATCCGTTTGATGATGGGACGGCGATCGCGCTCGGCCGGTCCTTGGCAGATAGCGCCGCACAATTCGGAGCCGACGAGCGTTCCGTACGAGAACTGTTCGGGCCATTCGTTAAATCTTGGAACGCGCTCTCCAGCGATATTCTTCGGCCGGCCCGAATGCCACGCCATCCGGAAATTTTGGCGAGGTTCGGTTGGAACGCTATCCGCTCGGCAGCCAGCGTCGCGTTTCGCAAGTTCAAAACGCCAAAAGCGAGAGCAGTCTTTGCAGGCATGGCCGCCCACTCGATCATGCCGCTCGATTCCTGGATGTCGGGTGCATTCGGAATCCTATTTTGGACGACGTGCCACGCAGTGGGATGGCCTTTCGCAGCCGGCGGTTCACAGAAAATTACGAATGCTTTCGCCGACTACTTGAGAAAACTCGGCGGCGAAATTGTCACAGACACCCGAATCACTTCTCTCGAAGATCTGCCGGGCAGTCCGGTTGTTTTGTGTGACGTAACCCCACGGCAATTTCTTGAAATCGGCGGAAGTCGTGTCTCGAGCACGGAGCGTCAAAACCTTCAGAAGTATCGCTACGGTCCCGGCGTCTTTAAGGTTGATTGGAGCCTGGATGCGCCAATTCCCTGGAATGCGCAGGAATGCAAAAAAGCGGGCACGGTTCATCTGGGAGGATCATTCGAAGAAATCGCTCAATCCGAGCGCGCGGCCTGGCGAGACTCCCCAGCTGAGCGGCCATTCGTGTTGATCACCCAGCCATCGCTATTTGACGCGGCGCGCGCTCCCGCGGGTAAGCACACCGCTTGGGGATATTGCCACGTTCCCCATGCAAGCAATGCGGACATGGTTGAACGGATTGAGGCGCAAGTGGAACGCTTCGCAAGCGGATTTAGGCGGCATATCATCGGGCGCTCGGTAATTTCTCCATCGGATTTCGAAACACACAATGCCAACCTAATTGGCGGCGACATCTCAGGCGGCTCCTTCTATTCGAGCCGCTTCTTGTTGGGCGCCACACGTCGCGTCTACAGGACATCGATCCCACGTGTGTTTCTCTGCTCCTCCTCGACCCCGCCCGGGCCGGGTGTGCACGGCCTGTGCGGTTATTTTGCGGCGCAGCTCGCAGTCGAGAAGTACTTCTCCACTCGGTGACGCACTGTAGACGATGCCGGAAGCAACGGCGTCTATTGGGAGCTTGAGGGAACGGATCGCAGATACGCGACGATCGCGAGAGCATCTTCGTGCGACAAGTGGTAGATGTGCATGGGAGGGCGGATGGCTTCGCCTCGTGGACCAACGCCCTTTTCAAGGATGTTGACCGCATCTGCGGCAGAGAAACTCGGAAAACCTGCGAGCGCCGGTGCGTTTTCAGCCCAGCTTGAGTTCGGGTGGACGGGCGTGACCCAGATAGGCGCGCCTTGAAGCCATCGGCTTCGATCAAGCTGACCTTGCGCATCCCGCGGCGTGTGGCACTCAGCGCACTTGGCTACCTCTTCGACTAAATATTTGCCTCGCTTCACATCGCCGCCCGCATTCGTTTTCGAATTTGATTGCGAAGTCGATTGCGAAGTTGGTTGCGAAGTCGATCGTATCGCTGCGCCCGCGGTTACCCCGATTGCGGCTACCACTAGAATAGCGATCCACAGGAATGCTGACGGAGTAGTCTTCATTGGTTCTCGCTTGTCGCTGATGGAGTTACATTTCGAAATCGACTTTACTTCAACGGAATTGTCGATTCAACATCGCCGACGGGTGCCGGCGGTAATTTCATCGCAATTGATTCGGAATTCGATTCCGAGTCTTCCCGACTCTTTCAGCGCGACTCCGTCACTTATACATGACGGAATGGCTCCTGTACGTGCTCGTCGGAAGCCTTTTGGGCATCTCGCTCCAGCGATTTTGTGACCAGATCCTTCGAGCCCAGCCCAACGGCGAGCGCCATGGCAAACACTATCCCGCCAAATAGAATGCCGAAGGCGAGATCAACGATGCCCGGGGCAATCCTCAGGTGTTCGAGGGCCATCGCCACAGCCAACACCACCACGAGCCATCTCACGCCCACGCTTAGAAGACGCGCGTAGCGCAGGTTCAAATTAACCGCGCCGATCAGCACGCTTCGCGAAAGAAAGCGAGCGACGATACTGCCGAACACCAAGACCAGCACCGCGCCCACCACGTTGGGAACATAGGCAAAGACACTCTGCACCAGCAGGGACGTCCATTCAGGGGCGACGGCCGCGACGCCGATAAGAATCCCCGCAACGACCACCAAAGTTGCTATCCCTTGCGCCACCAGGAGCGTTGGGCTCTGCAACGGCGACCATTCCGCCAAAGAAGGAAAACCCCAACGGGCCAGGCGCTGATCAAAATGCATGCTTGTAAGCAACCGGCGCACAATCGTGGCAAGAATCCAAGCCAGTAGGATCGAAGCCAGCAGCGCCACAATCAACGCCGCGATTCCGGGCAGCAAGCCAATAAACCTGGCCAGAAACCGCGCCGTGGACTGTGCCAACTCTTGCTTGACTTGACTCCACATAAGCACCTCCGTTTACACCTCGCAAAAAATTAAGGGTTGAACCGGTCCGGCCAACGCCAGCGCGACACCAGATAAGGTTTGCCGGATTCGTAAGCCAGCGATAGCCGCTCGAGCCTTTGCTCCAATGCCGTCGCACCACCAGTTTCCAAATCATGTGCGTATGAGGCGACCCACGCCAAATAGAGCGGCGTCATGGATTTGAGCAGATGATCGCGATTGATCGTTCGAAGTCGATGCGCCAGCGCAAAATCGAAGACAATACGAACCCACAGCTCGTCGGGCATGCGAAATTGCTCGAGCGATAAGCGCGATAGCTTTCTCAGCTCGACCAGCGTCGAAGGCGGCAGCACCAGGCCCCAAATCTCCTCGAGGTCGCGATTTCCCAGCCGGAACGACTCCACCATCCGGCTGATATCCACCGTTCCCGCGTCTTCGGACACGCGCACAGGATCGCAAATGGCGGGCACAGGAAGTGAGGCCCGCATTCTTTGCCAGCACGCTGCGTTGCGTTCCATATCGGCGAATATTGGGCTCAAGATTTGGGAGAGTAGCGAGCTGAAATTCATCCAATCCGTCGGCGGGTAGATTCGCGCTCCAACGCAGACCTCGCATATCTGCAGGTTTTCGCAGACAGCCGCAGGCACGAGTGACGCGATGGGATGCTCTCCGACCATTCTGGCGCTGCGATCGTTTCCGATCATCTTCTCGAACAGCCGCCGCGAAACTCCTAAATCCGGCCCCAAGGGATTGTGAATTCGTCTTCCATAAAGGCAGCGCATGAGCGGAGCGATGATGCTGCTATTGAGCAGACCCTCGAATTTGTGACGTGCATAGCGCGGCACAACCAGATCAACATCGTCTTCCAGAAGCGGCTGTGCCAGTTGGCGAACCCAATCAGGCTCTGGGGTCTCGAGCTTCGAGGCGATGACGCAGCAGGCTCGGGCCCCCAGCTTTTCACTGGCTGCAAAAACAGATTGATATGCCGCGGACATGCTCAGCATCGGCGTATCAGGAGTGTCGGGCCTCAATAGAGGCCAGGGGACTAGAAAAGTAGTGGCGTGATTTTGGGCGGTTTCAGAATTTGTTCGAGCGATATCAACGGACGGATCGACGGCGTGATCGTCCCGCAGCACGGCGATGCGCGGAGATCCGGAAAGTGTTCGTAGAGCGTCGCACAGAATCACAAGGCTCTCTTGATTGAGTTCCGCGAGAACGCCCACCACCAGGTCGGCGCTTTCCACTACTTCGATCTTCTCCTGTACTTCCTGTGGGATCGGTTCGACTTGCACCGTTCAGCCCTCTAGCCCCAAATTCTCAATGACAAAAATAAATTGCATATCCTTGTGATCGCTTATTAGGCGTTACGTGATTTTAGCCAAGTCACCGAGAGCCTAGCCTCTCATTGATTCATAGTGGGAGCGACATAATTCCCAGCAAAGGGATGCGCAGCCATTCCGGACGGGCGTTGAGTTCGTAAGAAATTTCATAAAGTGCCTTGTCCAGGAGAAACGCATCGAGGGGTTTTTGAACATCGGAAGTGGCGGCCGGCAGAAATTCTGCGCCGCGAGCGGTTTCTCGATAGGCGCGCAAGAAGGCGGCTCCCGCTGACCGCTCCCAGAGTTGCGCCCATGGCTCCAGGCGGGTTAGATCCTCCGGATGGCGCGCGGTAGAGTTCAACAGGCGTGTGTACGCCGCATAGCTAAAAGACCGTAACATCCCGGCCACATCTTTAAGCGGACATTGCTTTGCCCGGCGATATTCGAGCTGCCGCGCAGGCTCCCCTTCGAAATCCAGTATGACGAAATCGGTTTTTACTCTCAAAACCTGGCCCAAATGGTAGTCGCCGTGAATTCGAATTCGCTGCGTTTCGAACCCATTCAAACCCATGGCCCCGAAATGATCCAGAATGCGCCGGCGCCGGCTCAGCACCGCGGCGGCTATTTCGACAACGTCATCCGGCAAGCACGACACTCGCTCTTTCAACAAGTCCAGGACTTGAGAGGCGTGGCGCCGGAAGTCCGCAAGCAAAGCCTGTAAATTTTCGGCCGTAAACGGTTCGGGCGCGAACGCCGGATCATCCGGTCGCGAAGCCAGCGCCAGGTGCAATTCCGCCGTGCGGCGGCCGAGTGTGGTCGCCGCGTCAAGATAGATGCCAAGATTATTTTTGGCCAATTGAGAGACGGGGCGCTCCGAGAGATCCAGTGGATCCCCTAACGCATTGTTCGCATCTTCTGGAAATCGACGCGGGGCGCAAGCCTCAAAGTAGCGATCCAGCTCTTCCACGGTCCATTTCCAACCGTCGCCTTCATTGGCCACCAGGCCTTGCAGCATCGCCAGCGTGGCGGATTCGGAGTCAGGTGACGGCTTTAATTCAATGGAACCGGCGAAGGGTGGGATCCGGTCAAACGATGTTTTCTCAGTTAGAAATCGTCCGATCTCGGCATCGGGATTCACTCCGGACTCTTCGTGGCGAAACAATTTAAGTATGAAACGGTCGCCGTATACGATCGAAGTGTTACTCTGTTCCGCCGAACCGCGTCTCACCTGTAACGGCATACCCGCTGATCCAAGGATGTCCCGGAAAGCCTTTCCGCATTCGCCTCGCATGCTCCCATAGTGCGCGGGAAGTTCGCGCGAATTTTCAATCAACGAGAGTAACTTCAGGCAGACATTGTCGTCAAAAACGCCGTCGTACAACACGCCGGATACTTTCGCGGATAGGATCGACGACAGAATTGCGTTGGGCGCGCTGTGCACCAATTCGTTCGCCTCCTCTCCGAAGGCCATCGCCAGAGGAATCATATATATCGCTGGCTCTCCGGCATCGAACTGGACTTCGACCATCACCAAAGCGGATTGCGGGCCGTCCAACAGAATCCAATTAATTATGCGCGTCGACTGGATACTGCGGGACTTTCCTCCGAACCAGCGTTGCTTCGGAAGATATTCCGGCAGATGCACAGTCTCAAGACGTTGGCGGCCGAGTCCTTCGCAAATGCTTTCCCAACCGGCGGTGACGTTCAGCGGCGCGCGTTCAGCCAGCTCCTCCGCCGCTGCTGCCGCCGTATCCCCTCTCTGCTGAAGTTCCAGCCACAGAAAACTGTAGGGAGCCAAGGTAAGCCGGTAGGGCTGTCGCTCTACGACTGGAAACTCCACATAGCCCAGCATCTCTACCGGAACCAAGCCCTCCAATTTTGACAGGTCAAGATCGACGGGCTGGGCGAAACGAGAAAGATTGGCGACGCAAAGAACCTGTTCGTCTTGATACTTCCTCAGATAAGCCAGCACTTTGCGGTTCGATGGATCGAGGAACTCAATGGCGCCGCGCCCGAACACGCTAAAGAGTTTTCGCAACGCGATCATGTTTCGCATCCAATTTAAAAGCGATGACGGATCGCCCTGCTGAGCCTCCACGTTGATCGATTCATATCCCCAGACGGGATCCATGATCACTGGGCTGTACAAGCGAGCGGGTGTGGCCGCGGAGAAGCCGGCATTGCGGTCCGCGTTCCATTGCATCGGGGTGCGAACGCCGTTGCGGTCGCCCAGGTAAATGTTGTCTCCCATTCCGATTTCGTCGCCGTAGTAAAGAATCGGCGTGCCGGGAAAGGAAAGCAGGAGACTATTTAGAAGTTCGATTCGCCTGCGATTGTTGTCGACCAGCGGAGCCAGACGCCGGCGAATTCCCAGGTTGACGCGCATTCTCGGATCCGCGCTATAGGCGATGTACATGTAATCACGCTCGTCGTTGGTGACCATCTCGAGCGTCAGCTCATCGTGGTTCCGCAGGAAAAGCCCCCACTGGCACGTGTCCGGAATGCTGGGAGTCTGGGCGATGATGTCGGTGATCGGCAGCCGGTCCTCCTGGCGCAACGCCATATAAATACGAGGCATCAGCGGAAAATGGAATGCCATGTGGCACTGGTCGCCATCGCCGAAGTAAGGCCGGACGTCCGTGGGCCACTGGTTCGCTTCCGCAAACAGCACGCGGCCTGAATAATTGGCGTCAATCTCGCGCCGCAGCGTCTTGATGACGGCGTGAGTTTCCGGAAGATTTTCGCAGCTGGTCCCCTCGCGCTCCACCAGATATGGAATGGCGTCCACACGCAGCGCGTCGACTCCCATGTCCAGCCAGTAGCGCATCACCTTGACCACTTCTTCGACAACTCGGGGATTGTCGTAGTTCAAATCCGGCTGGTGCGAGAAAAAGCGGTGCCAGTAAAACTGCTTGGCTATCGGATCCCACGTCCAATTGGATCTTTCGGTATCCGAGAAGATAATTCGAACGCCGCGGTATTTGTCTTCCGTATCACTCCACACGTAAAAGTCGCGTTCGGGCGATCCGCGGGGAGCCTGACGCGCCGCTTGGAACCACGGGTGTTGATCGGACGTGTGATTCACCACCAACTCGATCATCACCTGCAGGCCACGCTCGTGAGCTGCAGCCAGGAAGGTGCGAAAATCGTCGATCGTGCCGTACATTGGATGGACGTTCAGATAGTCGGAGATGTCGTAGCCATCGTCCTTGAGCGGCGATGAGAAGAAGGGCAGCAGCCACAGGCACGTGACGCCAAGATCCTGAAGATAATCCATCTTCTGAATCAGACCGGGGAAATCACCGATTCCGTCGCCGTTGCTGTCTTTGAATGCGCGAACGTGTAGCTCGTAGACGATTGCGTCTTTGTACCAGAGCGGATCGGCTGCACTGCTCGGCTGTTTAGCCAATTTGCTTATCCCCGCATCTCACGCTGCGCCGCTGGATTCCGGCCGGAAAACGACAATTCCCAGCGGAGGAAGTGTCATGTTCAATGAAAACGGCCGGCCGTGAATCGGAAGCGGAACCGCCGTTAGCCCGCCGAGATTCCCCTGGCCGGAACCGCCGTACAGCGCAGCATCGCTGTTCAGAATTTCCTTCCAGTAGCCATCGCAAGGAACGCCTATGCGATAGTTTTGACGGACGACTGGAGTAAAGTTGCACACAAAAAGAAGCTGGTTGTTCGCATCCCGTCCACGGCGCAGGAAGCTAATAATGCTTCTCTGTGAATCCTTGCAATCCACCCACTCGAAACCGGATGGATTAAAGTCCGTTTCGTAGAGCGAACGCTCGCCGCGATACAGCATATTGAGATCGTGTACCCAGCGCTTCAGCCCATCGTGAAATGGTTCCTTCAGCGAATTCCATTCCAGTTCCGCGTCGTGATCCCACTCCGCCCATTGGCCAAATTCGTCGCCCATGAATAGAAGCTTTTTCCCTGGGTGGCCAAACATGAAGCCATAGAGGAGCCTCAAGTTTGCAAATTCCCGCCAATTGTCGCCCGGCATCTTGCGCAACATCGAACCTTTGCCATAGACGACTTCGTCGTGCGAAAAAGGCAGCAGAAAATTTTCAGCGAAAGCGTACATCAAGCTGAACGTGATCTCATTCTGATGGTAGTTGCGAAACACGGGATCTTGAGACATGTAGTTCAACATGTCGTGCATCCAGCCCATATTCCACTTGAGACCGAAGCCCAGGCCCCCGGCGTAGGTGGGCCGCGAGACTTGCGGCCACGCAGTCGATTCTTCAGCGATTGTCATCGTATCCGGAAACGCGGCGTAGATTTGCTCGTTCAAAGCCCGCAGAAAATGAATTGCTTCGACGTTTTCCCTTCCGCCATATCGGTTCGGCATCCACTGCCCTTCGCGCCGCCCGTAGTCGAGATACAGCATCGCGGCCACCGCATCCACGCGAAGACCGTCGATGTGATACTTATCCAGCCAGAATAGCGCGTTGCTGATCAAAAAACTTTGCACCTCGTTGCGGCCGTAGTTAAAGACAAAAGTGTTCCACTCCGGATGTTCTCCTTGTCGCGGATCTGCGTGCTCGTAAAGATGAGATCCGTCGAAATAACCGAGTCCGGCTTCATCTTTCGGAAAATGTGCCGGCACCCAATCGAGGATTACGCCAATTCCCCTCTGATGAAGATAGTCCACGAGGTACATGAAGTCGGTGGGCGCTCCGAACCTGCTGGTAGGCGCGAAGTATCCGATGGTCTGGTAGCCCCATGAACCATCGAAGGGATGTTCCATAATCGGCAGAAACTCAATGTGTGTGAACCCTGCATCACGGACGTGATCAGCGAGGCGAGGAGCTAATTCGCGGTACGTCAGCCAGCGGTTCCCTTCTTCCGCAACGCGCTTCCAAGAACCGAGATGCACTTCATAAATGGATATTGGAGCATCGAGGGAATTTTTATTTGCCCGCGCCGCCATCCACGCATCGTCATGCCACGCATAATTCTCGATATTGCAGACACGAGACGCCGTCTGTGGCCGAATCTCAGCGGCGAAACCGTAAGGATCAGCTTTGTCCACGCGGTAATCGTGATCGCGCGATTCCACGTGATATTTGTAGACGGCTCCTTCGCCAATATCAGGAACAAACGCCTCCCAAACGCCGGCGGAGTTTGCGCGCATAATTCTGGCTCCGGGATTCCAGTTGTTGAAGTCCCCGATTACTGACACCAACCTCGCATTGGGCGCCCACACGGCAAACTGCACGCCGCGCCGGCCATCCTTCTCCGCGAGGTGAGCGCCTAGCTTCTCGTACGCGCGGTAGAACTTGCCTTCCGCGAACAAGTACTGATCGAATTCGCTCAAAGCCGTTTGCAAAGTGTGCTTCCTCAATTATTTCGGCGATATTTCGATTCCGCATCGCGGAATTTCAGCACGATGGCCGCATTCCTCGAGACTACGAGCTAATATTCGAAATTCGCTTCTTTCGAACTCATCGGCGGACGCGCAGAATATGCGCCGGAAGACTCTCCGGCGTCAGCTCCACGTAGTTCGCGCAACCGTGCCATGAATATTGGCCGTCTCCCAGTAAATCATGAACTGCGAATGGCTGATCGCCGTCGAGCCCAATCGGCGTGAGATCGAGATGAACCCAACCCGTTTGCGCGCGGAAACAGTCCAGGTTGACGACAACGACGATTAGATCGGAGAGATCATCCGTCGTCTTGCTGTAACAAAGTAACGACGGATTGTCCGTCTTATGAAAGTGCAAATTGCGATTGCTTTGCAACGCCGGGTTTTCCTCGCGGATTCGATTGATGCGAGTAATGAAAGCCTTCAGGCTCTCTGCCGAAGGGAAGTCGCGGCGCTTAATTTCATATTTCTCGGAATTCAAGTACTCTTCGCTGCCTGGCCGCAGCGGCACGTTTTCGCACAACTCGAATGCGGGGCCATAAATTCCGTAACTCGATCCCAGCGTGGCCGCCAGAATCAGCCGGATCATAAACGCCGAGCGTCCGCCCAGCTGAAGAAATTCCGGAAGGATGTCCGGTGTGTTCGGCCACAGATTTGGACGGAAAAACTCTCGCGCCTCCGTTTGCGTGAGCTCCGTGAAATATTCTGTGAGCTCCTCCTTCGTGTTCCGCCACGTGAAATAAGTATACGACTGAGAAAAACCGAGTTTGGCGAGTCTGTACATCACGTGAGGCCTCGTAAATGCCTCCGCAAGAAAAATCACATCGGGATGCTGCTCTTTAATCTCGCCGATTAGCCATTGCCAGAAGGAAAATGGCTTGGTATGTGGATTGTCAACGCGAAAAATCCGCACCCCCTGCTCGATCCAGAAATCGAAGATACTTTTCGATTCCTCCCAAAGTGTCTGCCATTCCGTGCTCTCAAAATCGAACGGATAAATATCCTGATACTTTTTCGGCGGATTCTCCGCGTATTGTATGGTGCCGTCCGGACGCGTGCGGAACCATTCCGGATGTTGGCGCACGTATGGATGATCGGGCGCACACTGAAGCGCGATATCGAGCGCTACCTCAAGTCCATTCTTCTTGGCCTCGGCGAGAAATATTTTGAAATCTTCGAGCTTGCCCAACTCGGGTTGAACGGATTTATGTCCGCCCTCTTTCGATCCAATGGCCCACGGACTGCCCACATCAGTGGACTGCGGCTCCGTCGAATTGTTCTTCCCTTTTCGAAACATCCGCCCGATCGGATGAATCGGCGGAAGATAGACCACATCAAAGCCCATCGAAGCGATGTACGGAAGCCACAGCTCGCAATCGCGGAAAGTTCCATGGCGTCCCGCCTGCGTCGAGCACGATCGAGGGAATACTTCATACCAGGTGGAGAAGCGCGCCTTTTCGCGGTCAACCGTGACGCTCAAGTCCTTCTCGTAACGGCTGGCGAGATGTTGCACAGGATAACGTTGAATGATTTCGAGAGATGTTTCTTCAAGCGCGATCGCTGCGCCTTCCGGCTTGCCTGCGGCTGTCCGCAACCTGATCGCCCAATCGCGAAGGAGCTCAGCATCATCGCCCTTCGCCAGCGCAGCCGCTTCCGCAATCAGATCAGTTCCCGTCAGCAACTCGACATGAACGTCTTGTCCGGCAGCGACTTGTTTTTCTAGCCTGCCGCGCCAGGTTTGGAATCGATCGATCCAGCCTTCCACCGTGTACTGATAGCGGCCTAGCTTCTCGACCGGAAACTCACCGCGCCATCGGTCGTTGCCGAGCGGCTTCATCGGCGCTGATTGCAATTTCTTCTTATCCTGCCAGTAAAGGATCTGGCACGCGACTTGGTCGTGTCCCTCCGCGAACACATCAGCCTCGACAAGCACCGTCTCCCCAACGACGCGCTTGATGCCAAACATCCCGCAATCAATTTCCGGCGAGACCCGTTCGATCACGACGCGTTGTTGTCCGTCCATTCGCTGCTCCGCCATTCGTCGCAAGCTCCAGCTCACAATTGCGGACGCCCTACAGCTTGTCCTCGTTCGGATTATAGGTGACGAGGAAGGCAGCCTTACTTTTTTTCATCACCCTGATACCGATTCTTTCCCGAGAATTGGTCATTCCCGGTTGCTTGCTTCCGTAGTTTCTCGACCCGCGCGATTAGGCCTTGGGCGTCAACCGGCGCCCGCACCTTCGCATCATTATCAAAGTAAACGAACACATCACGCGTCGCTTTCTCGGAGGCACGACTCTTGATCACGCGCTCAGCGTCTTCCGGTTCGTGACCACGAGTCCAAGCGTCAACGCGAGTAGCCCAGCCGTCGAGCGACGCGTCGTCGTACCCGCTCGCATACAACTCTTCCGAACCATGCAAGCGGCAGTACACGAAATCCGAAGTGACGTCCATCAACCGCGGCCATTCAACGGTATCTGCGCAGACCAGCGCCACATTGTGCGCGCGTAGCAATTCAATAAATTCCGGCACGGCGAAACTTGTGTGCCGAATTTCCATCGCGTGCCGCAAGGGACGATGGGCATCTGTTTTCATCCACGCCCTGCCGCTGACTCTCTTATCGTGCCGTCGCGACAAAGCTACGGCCGATTCAGTGTCCTGCGGCAGCATCTTCAGAAATGTTTCGATGCGTTGGGAATCGAATTTAAAATTGGGTGGAAGTTGCCACAATATCGGTCCCAACTTGGGTCCGAGCCGCAAAAGCCCGGAAGCCAGGAAATTCGCCAGAGGCGCCCTCGAGTCTTTTAACCGTCTTATATGCGTGATGAAGCGAGGGCCTTTCACTGAGAAAACGAAATCTGAAGGTGTTTCTGCAGCCCATTTCGCATAGCTTTCGGGCCGCTGCAGGGAATAGAAAGTGCCGTTGATTTCAATCGAACTGAAAATATTCGCGGCATGCCCTAGCTCGCGATGCTGCGGCAGCTTCGCCGGGTAAAATGTCCCTCGCCACGGCGCGTATGTCCAACCGGAAATTCCGATACGCACAATCCCAAATGTCGGCATTTGTTTTCTCTCGGCGCGCAAGATACATGATCCGTGGTCGGCGGTTACAGCCAAAAATCAGGAAATGATTTTCGCTATTTTCTTATTTTCTTGTCGAATTACAGGCTTCACCCGATTAGAGCAAGTTGTATTCGACTCAAGGTATCGACTTCATCCAGTTCCCGCAAAATGGCCCACGTTATTGGCGGAAGACTCGAGCAGTTGGCAGTTCGGGCACCAAAACGTCGCGCGCGCATCGAGACCCTGCTTACGCGATTCGATCACCGCGCCGCAACGGCGGCACGGTTTGCCGCGCCTTCCGTAAACCCAAAGATTCTCCTCGCGATCCATTCGGCCCGTCGTTCGGCGAAACCCCGCGTATATCGCAACCTTTCCGTCGGAAGGGTCTGTGACGTTGGCAACGAGAACTTTGCGCGCCGTGGATACGAGGCACGAAAGTTCGGAAATGTTCAATGACGCAACCGTTCGAAAGGGATGCGTTCCGCACGCGAAACAGATTTCAGATTTGAAAACATTGCCAACGCCGGCCAGACGCGATTGAGAAAGCAGCGCTTCGCCAATCGTCAGCTCCGGCTTGCCGCGCAAACGGCGAAGAATCTCAGCGTCGTCGTACTCCGCGGCAAGCACGGACGGCCCAAGCTCATTGAAAACGCGCCGCCGCCGCAACGACTCCGCCGTGTGAAACTCCGCGATCGGCACTGTGAACGCCACAGCCTCGAACTTTGGGGTGCGGATAACGGCGCGCATGTCCATGCCGCGCCGTTTCCATTTTTCGCCGGGCCGGTAGATGTGCCAGCTACCGTTCATCAGCATGTGCGTGAGTAGAATTAGGTCGCCGGAAAAATAAATCAACAGCCACTTGCCGCGGGCTTCCACCTTTTCCACCACTCGTCCCGTCACACCAGAATCTACTTCCACGCGCTCGAGTTTCGGTAACACGCTCTCGAAGCCCGTGACCGTTTGCCCGGCAAGCACACGATTGAGCGTGCGTGCAGCGCGAAAGATGGT
>Ga0302182_10000904_pt1 | contig 16908 bp, 9 predicted proteins | sample I_Palsa_N3_1_FD_198781 | JGI IMG/M metagenome (GOLD analysis project Ga0302182, IMG submission 198781) | Peat permafrost microbial communities from Stordalen Mire near Abisko, Sweden - I_Palsa_N3_1 | ecosystem: Environmental > Terrestrial > Soil > Palsa > Peat permafrost | place: Sweden: Abisko...
CGCCGGCGCGATAGGACACCCGAGGCTGTGACCAACATGGATGACCGCAAGCGCTATCGGCAAGGAATGAGGATCCGGCGGGCGGTGCTCGGCGAGGAGCATGTGGATCGAGCCGTGGCCGCGACAACCGACTTCAATCGCGATTTTCAGGACTTCATCACCCGCCACGCCTGGGGCGAGATATGGGCTCGGCCCGGGCTCTCGCGACAGGCGCGCAGCCTGCTCACGCTTGCGATGATGATCGCTTTGAACCGAGGTGAGGAGTTCCGCATGCATGTGAAGGCTGCTTTGAACAATGGGGTGACGCGCGACGAGATCAAAGAGGTGCTGCTGCACTCCGCCATCTATTGCGGCGTGCCGGCTGCGAACTCCGCTTTTCATGCTGCTGCTGACGTTTTCAAAGAGATCGACGGCAAGACGAAGACAAAATCTAAAAAGAGAAAACAGCGCTAACCGAAGCGCCACCTGCGCAAGGCTGCTTCACCCGGCGACGCTTTCACGTCTCCGCTCGGCGCAACGTGCGTCGCCATTGATCTGTCAGGAGCGGTGGACGGATCGGATCGATATCCAGGAGACGCTGACGCGCCCCCGCGTCCACACTACTGCCGTTCTCTCCCAGCCCGCTCGTAAGTGCGCGAGATCTTGGATTTCAAAGAGGTGTCCAACGGGAACGGCTAAGGCATGCTTCACTTCTTCACTAAAATCTATTGATACGCGATGACTGTTGCAACAAGCGCACGTCGTTGCGAACGGACCGCAAAGATGGCCGACGTTTTGAGAGTGCTTCAACAGTGGTCCGAAGTAACCTTGTCCCGAGATGACCTTCTCCTGATACTGAGGAAACGCCGGAAGGAAATGGCCATGAAGAAGTTCGGACTGCTGCTTGTAGTCGCTGTGTCGCTGTCGTGCTTTGGTCAACTCGTGAGGCCCACCGTTTATGTGGAACCCCAACAGGGTTTCGAAACTTACTTAGCTGCGGCGATTTCGAAGAAGAACGTTCCCGTCGATTCATGTCATCGGCCGGACTATGTGAACTCGCCCTTGCGCGACTGCTCCCCGTTCCCATGAACACTGCCTGATGGCGTTGTGGTGATTGACATAGTGCGGGTTCTTCCAAGCAGGCTGAACACACTGGCGTCTCAGGCTGCGCAGACCCTGATCTCGCCGGCAGCCCAAGTCAGCCGTTCGCAAAATCGCAAAACCGGCGGTCAACTGAAGCGGATTATCTGGGGATTGCCGCGATCCGCCCAGAATCCGAACCCAGCCACTCCAGGTGGTGAGCGCTATTGATTTGAACACTTGTTGCTCTTGTAATCCGATTCACTACTGAGTTGCGGCGACTACATGTAAAATTCCACCCATGTCGGACACCGCCATGCACCACCGTTTGTTGGCAGCGGCCCTTCCGGGCGAAGAGAAACGCATTCGCACCTCGTACCTGCCGACCCTAGTCCTAGTCGTGGCGGCCTCTACTGTCGTATTTGTCGCCCTAGGACTCAGCAAAGGGGCTACACCGAAGTTGATGATCACTTATGGCCTCATGATGGCTGCATACATCGCGTACCTGTTCGTTTGGTATCCGCGCAGAATGAGGCGACGCTTGATCAGATGTTGGGAAACATATGACCTAGAAATCGGACATGACTATCTGCTGAGGCGACAAGCGGACATACCGGACCTCCGTTTGCAGTTCGACGAGGTGCAAGCGGTCGAGCGTGTTCAGGGGCGATACGTGCGTGTGATCGGCAAGAGCAAAGGGCATGTCATCGCCATACCAGAAGGTATCGACCGCTTTGATCAAGTGCTGGAGACCGTTTCCTCCATTCGCCCGGTCCGCGTCCGGACGATCGAGCAGTGGCAAAAGTATCGTGCCTTCATGGCGGCAGGACTACTGCTCTACGTGGTAATGATTTGGGCAACATCACCCGCCGTTGTTATTCCGCTGTCGCTCGTGATGGGTTCAGTCATCGTGTGGGTCTTCTTTTGGATTCGGCGCAATCCATATTGTTCGACAAACCAAAAACGAATCGCTTGGATTTACTGGTTGTTCTTCTTATTGTGCATTCTGAAATTATTGGTCGCGGTGGACGGTACTAATCACGTAAACGCGCCTGCGATGATAGGGAAGATAGTAGCGTACATGCTGGCTTTTTCCCCCTGCGCGCTTCTTACGGTCGGGTGGGTGCGTTGGTGGCGCGTCCCCCCTCCTCGGAACTGGCGGAGCTGTGCGGTTGCATACGCCTTGGCTACTGCTTCGGTTTCGGCGTTATGCCTATATGGTGTGCTGACTTATATACAGCTCGCGCACATAGGCCACTCGAATGAACACCGACTAGCGATAGCGGGGGTTTATGTCGGTTGGCCGTTGTCAGTCTTCTCTGGCGTTGCGGCGATTGCAGGCAATGGGCGTTCTCGTGTGATTGCTGCGCTCGCGGGGGGCTCGCTTGCTGTGGTTTGGAGTATCGCGTTTATTTACGCTTAGATCTCGGATGCGAAGGAAGGCCATGGGCTACTGGCGAAATATCTCTATAGCACTCACAATGCCAGAACCGGCTAGTCACTGGGCGACGTGGGCAGCGTGCAAAATGGGGGGCGCATCCGAATGCGCCCCCCTTCGTAGTCAGAGCGATTCCAAGAACGCCAGCAAGTGATCATCCGCGCGGAATCGCCGGAACCGTCTCCCGATCGGAGCGACCTTTGCGAGCGCCTTCTCTTTCATGGCAAGATTCGCGTGTACGTAAACATTTGTAGTCTCGATGCTCTCATGTCCCAGCCACAGCGCGATCACGGCGATGTCGACGCCAGACTGAAGCAACGCCATCGCCGTACCATGCCGAACCACGTGTGGCGACACTCGCTTCTTCTTCAGAGTGGCGCAACGGGAGGATGCCCGCTCGACTGCTTTCCGCAACAACAAATGGATAGCAAATCGTGTCAGCGGCTCTCCGCGAGTGCTCGGGAATGCCATCGCTTGCTCTGATTGCCCCAACTCGCGGAACCAGTCCCTCAGAACCCGCGCGGTCCTGGGCCACAAGGGTATCGAGCGATCTTTTCGACCCTTTCCATGCAACTGAACGTAGCTCTTGGCACCAAAGGTGACATGGTTCTGGCGAAGACCGGAGATCTCTGAGACGCGAGCACCCAAGTTGTACATCGTGAGCAGCATGGCGTAGTCGCGCCGCCCGCACCAACGCGCACGGTCTATAGAAACCAAGATGGCCTCCATCTCTTCCCGCGTCACATACTCGCGCACTTTGGTATTAGCCCGTTTCAGCGGGATCGCCAACACGCGAGTTGCTATGCCGACGCTCGCAGGATCACGCAATGCGACCATGCGATAGAACGAGCGTATCGCCGTAAGCCGCAGGTTGCGAGATACGACGGTGTTGCCGCGGTCCTTTTCCAGAGCGTCGAGGAATCTGAGGATGATCTCGGCGTCAAGTCCTGGGATCTTCAGGGCAACAGGTTCGATGCCGGTTTCGCGATGAACAAACTGCAGCAGCAACCGGAATGTATCGCGATAACTCGCAACGGTCTGTAGACTCAGACGCCGCTGCGCAACGAGGTGGTCAGTGAAAAATATCTGAAGGAGAGGCCCGACAAGAGTGTGAGCAATCATTGGTTCGATCCTCCTTCCATCGGTTGACTCTCAAAGCGAGCACTGGCCGCGCGAAGAAGTTCGGGAGTGCCGCTGAGATACCAGTAGGTATTTTCGGGTCCCACATGGCCGAGATACACAGCCAGGTTGGGAAGAAGTTCCTGCACGTCTCTTCGTTCGCGATGCCAGAGGGTCAGTCTCCTCACCGCGAATGAGTGACGAAAAGAGTGAATGGATGGCCCGCGTTGACCAGGCACCGCCCGGATGCCAGCACGCCTCAGAAGCCTGAGAAACGTCAATCGCTGTCCGTTGTAGTCCAGTCGCTTGCCGTATCGGTTCATGAAGAAGGTCTTTATGGGTCGGCCGGCCAGCGCCTTCGATCTTTGAATCAGATACTTTCGCAACTGCTTCGCCACCGAAGGGTGAAGAACGACGTTGCGCGAGTTGCCGAACTTGCTATTGGAAACAAGCAAATGCGGTGGGTCCGTGCTGAGCTTCACGTCATCGACGTTGAGAGCGAGAGCTTCGCCAATCCGCAGACCAGTGCTTGCTAACAGTCCTATCAGCGCATAAACCGTGGCCCGGCGGAAAGGAGTAACTGTCTGGAGCTGCCAGACCGCATCCATCAAACGCGCAATGTCGTCTTCTGAATACAGATGTGGAGTGCGCCGGCGGTACAGTGGTCGATAGATGTTCTCAGGTATCTCAGTTGCGGACTCGAATGTGCGGATCTGTTGGAGGAAAGCGCGGACGACATAGAAGCGACGCTGATCACGGTACGGGTGCTGGCGGTCGGACCCGACAGCAATCCAATCGAGGACCAAAGAGGACCGCATCGGCCACGGACATCCGCGATCGCGCCAGTAGGCAACAAAATTCCGAAGGAGCTTTTCTCGGTGTTTCAGGCTCCTTCGATCCTGGGTGTTGCGATGAGGATCGACCTTGGCCACGGCGCGTTTCAATGCCAGGAACTCTTCTGCGTGGGCAGACAGGGTTGGGAAGTTCATCGTGCACCTCCCGGCCACGGCAGTGCCACCCGCATCAACGACTTCAGGTCGAGTTTGGCATAGATCAGTGTCGTAGTGATCGACTTGTGCCCTAGCACATCGGAGACATCCTTGAAGGATGCACCGCCATTTACCATCGTTGTTGCCGCAGTATGGCGTAGGGAGTGCAATCCACGATCGGTGATGCCGGCGGAGGCAAACAGATAGCGCATGCTGTTCCCCACGTGATTGCGACGGCGTTGTTCGGTGAACGGAGGGCGCCTCGGTTCAAAGACGTGTGTGGGGTGTCGGCGCCAGACCTTCAAATAAGAAGCCATGACCTCTCCCACATCTTGCGGAAGAGGGAGGACGCGCTCTCGATAGGTCTTCGCGCTACGGATTTTCAAACATCCGCTCCTCCAATCGATATCTGAGAGTGAGATGTTCGCAACCTCTTCAGCGCGCAGTCCGAGACGCAGGAAAACCAGCAGGAGCGCCCGGTCACGAAGGTTGCGGGGCTTTCGGCCCTCACTGGCTGACCAAAGCGCCCGCACCTGTTCCTGTGAGAGTCCCCGAGGCAGAGAAATGTGTTTACGAGTGGCAATTGCCGGTAACGCGGCGTCCCAGCCCGAAGGTAGGTGGCCCTCGCGAGACAAATAGCGCAGCAAGCTGCGAAGGACCATCAGCCACGTTGTCTGGGTCCACCGATTGTGCAGCCTGGCGAACTCACTCGTCAGAAACTGCACAAAATCGTTGAAGCGAATCTCACTCCATCTGATGTAGCCGATCGGAAAACGCGATGAGAGAAGCCTGTGGACTACGTGGTGGTGAAGGCTGCGAGTTGAGCGTGACAGCCCCCGCACCGTTAGCAAGTAGGCATCGTACTGCGACTCAAATATTGAAAGGAACAAACCTTCGGTCGTTGGATTCTGCATGGATCTTCTCCTCCGGCTTGTTGCCGGTGCGGAGAAGTTTGCGCGCACTATGTCAATCGCCACAACGCCATCAGGCAGTGTTCATGGGAACGGGAAGCAGGCACGCAAGGGCGAGTTCACATAGTCTGGCCGATGACATGAAGCTTCGGCAACATCATGCTTATTGCGAGACAGAAGCCAGATGCTACTCACGTTGCCGGATACCGCACTTGGACTTCGCTTGGCCGCTTCGTCCGGCGTGGCGAAAAGGGCATTTTCATTCTCGCTCCGATGGTCGGTAACAAACGTAAGAATGAGACCGACAACGCGGAACAGAATACCGATGCCAAGGAGACTCAGCGCACTTTGTACGGTTTCCGTGGCGTGTATGTGTTCGACATCACGCAGACCGAAGGCAAAGAACTTCCGACGCTTACTGAAGTTCAGGGCGACGTGAGCGGCCACCGCGAACGACTCGTCAAGTTTGTCGAAGGTCAAGGCATCACTCTCAACTACTCCGAAAACATCGCACCTGCCAAGGGTCTGTCGTACGGCGGGAAGATCACGCTGCTTTCCGGGATGCAGCTCGCCGAGGAATTTTCCACGCTAACCCATGAGATCGCTCACGAGATGTTGCATCGGGGCGACCGTCGCACGCTGACCACGAAGAAAGTCCGCGAGACTGAGGCCGAGGCCGTAGCTTTCGTGGTCTGTCAGGCGCTTGGGCTTGAAACCGGAACCGCATCTGCCGATTACATCCAGCTTTGGCATGGAGATGCCAATCTCCTGCGAGAGAGTTTGGAAGCCGTTCAACAAACCGCTGCTGCGATTCTCGGGGGCATTGCCCCCGAGCCAGCGGCGGTTGCCGCTTAACCACCACAAACCCCAATTCAAGAACACGCGTGCAGGTCGTCATGCCGAACGTGTGACGGCCACACCCCAACCACCACAAGGAACAAAACAAAATGAAAAGGAGAATTGTCATGCAAGAAGTGCAGAACACCATAAGCAGCAACGAATATCGAAGCGTCCCCATCGGCATCTTGGTGGAGTCTGCTACCAACCCGCGCAAGCGATTCGATGAACAAAATCTCGAAGAGCTTGCCGCCAGCATGAAAACCCAAGGGATTCTCGCCCCTCTTCTGGTGCGCGAACTGGACAAAAGCAGGTACGAGATTGTAGCCGGGGCACGTCGCCTGAGAGCGGCGAAACTGGCGGAACTCGAAAGCCTTCCCGTGCGCATCGTCAAACTCACGGACGCGGAGGCCATCGAAGCCCAGGTGACGGAGAATCTTCAAAGGGAGGACATCCATCCGCTTGAGGAAGCTCTAGGTTTCAAATCGCTTTTGGAACTCGGAGAGCCTGTCTATAACGTCGCAAGTGTCGCGTCCCGCTGTGCAAAAAGCGAGGCGTACGTCTACGGTCGTATCCGATTGGCTGACCTCATACCGCCTGTGGCTGAGGCATTCCTGAAAGACCAAATCACCATCGGCCACGCCTTGCTGATCGCCAAGCTCCCGGCTTCGCAACAGCAGGAGGCTTTCTCGGCAGCTTTTCGGGGGCTGTGGACAAGCGAGGGCAACAGCCAAGTCCTGATTCCAGTCCGTGAACTCGCAGCATGGATAGAGTCAAACATCTTGCTGCAACTGGCATCCGCGCCGTTTGACAAGCAGGATGAGACGCTCGTTCCCGAAGCAGGTTCGTGCGTCAACTGTCCGAAGCGAACCGGATTCAACAAACTACTTTTTCCCGACGTACGAAAAGATTCCTGCACTTCGCCCGACTGTTTCCGGGCCAAGATCGACGCTTCCGTGAGAAAAACTCTGAAAACCAAGCCGCAACTAATCCAGATTTCGGCGGCGTGGAATTCCCGTGAGGGTGCTCCCTTGGGACGGAATCAGTATGTGGAGTTGGAAGTGAAAAAGCAGAAGGTAAACGGCGCAAGCAGCAAGTTGCCAGCTAACCAGAAGCCGTGCGAGAAGATGGCTGAGGCAATCGTCATGGACGGCGGGAAGCGCGGACAGGTCGTCAAGGTTTGTGCCGATCCGACCTGCCGTGTCCACCATCCCAACACGCCTTCTCCGCAGCAAGTTGAGCGGGAGAGGGCAGAGGAACGGAAGCGGATCGAAAAGGAGAAACTGGCGATTACTACTCGCCATCGTGTCTTAGCTACGATCCTCCAACGCGTGTCGGCTCCGTTAAAGAAGGCCGACTTGCTGGCGGTCGCTCACTACCTGATTGGCCATCTCTCCTACAGCCAAGTCCCGGCTCTGGCGAAACGGCACAAAGTGGAAGTGAAAAAAGACACTTCGTCCGCGCAGGAAGTTCTGGCCAAGCAGGTAGGCACGTATGACGAGTCCGAACTCTGCAAGTTGCTACTCGAAATCAGCCTGCTGGATTCAGCTTATCAGCGATCCAACGCAAACAGCGCCGACGTTCTCATGGACGCCGCCAAACGCTACCGCGTAGATACTGAGAAAATCCAAAAGGCCGTCGCAGTCGAGTTGGCCGCGAAGCGAGACAAAAAGACTAAAACCAAAGCAAAGCCGAAGGCTCGCAAAACAGCGGCATAACCGATTACCTTTGGATTTCTGGCGGAGTGCGATTTTGCACTCCGCCATTTTTCGTCGCTTTTCAACTCCGGCGCAGCGGTGTCAACGGTCTACAACCCAGCCCGTTGAAGCTTGCTCTGAAACAACGGAACGCGCCTGAACTAAATCTCAGACGCGGCTTCTTTTTCGGTCACCGCAACGTCCAATCTAATGCGTAAATCTCCGCCGAGTTAATTTGGCGAAGGAGGATTACTGAGTCATCCGGAGCGATACAGAGACCGTTGTCGAACTTGCCGGTTAATCTGCTGAACGATTCCAGATCTACGATCCCTTCTGGCTTTCCTCCCGCCACTGGAATGCGGAAAATCTCTGGCTTGTTTGCGATCGGACGGTTCGAATAGAGGTATCGGGAGTCGTGCGACCAGCTTAAATCATCTCCCATGATCGAATCCGATAGCTTTCGCCAACGTTCCTTCGCTATGTCGAACACGAGAAGCTGGTGTCGGTCCCCTTGAAGTGCTGCAATATAGCGTCCATCCGGAGACCAGCGTGCTGTCCGCAGACCTCCGGAGTCCGGTACAGTGTCGATCTTGCCGCTAGCCAATTCGATGCGGTGGACGGCGCAATCAGAGCTGGCTTGGCAACCTACATTTCCGTAGGCTAACCACTTGCCGTCCGCAGACCACGTCGGAGCACCCTGATTTTCCTCGCCTGATGAAGCCTCTCTCGGCGTTCCTCCTTCGCGAGAGACCACATAGATGCGCCACGGCCGGCCCGGGCTCTTAGCAGTAAAAGCGATCTTAGTCCCATCAGGCGACCACCTTGGCAGTTCGACTTCCTCGAAAGACGAAACCAGCCGTCTTGTCTCTTTGCGGTCAGCGGAACTAATCCAGAGAAGCCCACCGTCGATACTTACGTAGGTTATCCATTTGCTGTCCCGCGAGATGTCGGGGTAGAGCCCGGAAATACCGGGCAGAAAAGGACTGAAAGTCCGCGAGAAGGGCTCGAAGCGGACAAATTCTCCGCGGTTCGGTTCACCGCCAATCGCAAACAGTCGGCCCGTGCGCGCGTCGGAGGCGAGTTCCGACATCGTGCCAAGCGGAGGCGACAGCTCCACACGTTGTGGCTGCGCGCGTTGCCACCAGTGACGGCGCTGCGGAAGAGCCCATAGATGGTTCTCATATTTACTGCCTGGGGTGACAAAGAATTCATAGTCGGAGGTTTCGACCCAGCCGATGCAACAGTTCTCCGGTGTAAGCTGGATGCGATGAATGGCAAGGAGATCAAAGTGGTCACCAAGCTCAATTTCCCAATCCGTCATGTTCCTAGTCGTGAAGTTCTGGAGGACAAAACGCAGGCGCTTTCCGTTTTTCGCCCACCGCAGACTTAACGGACCGGAATCAAATTGGCGCAACTCGTGCGAAGTAGCTCCCTCATCGAGCGTAATGAAGACGCTATTTCCGCGGGCATAGGCAATTGCCTTGCCGTCGGGCGAATAGGCGGCGGAGTGGCATGCAACCTCTCCAACTCTGCGGAGTGGCCCACCATCAATGGGAACGATCCAAAGAGCGGTTTCTTCTTCTCTCCCATCACGCCCCAGAACCAAGATCTCTTTGCCGTCCAACGAAACATCCTGCAGCTGCGCTTGGGAGAACGGCGTGGCGATGTGGGAGACGGGGCCGCCACCAACACTTATCCAGGACAGCCGAAACTTACCGTCTGAAAGCTCGGTGAAGTAGAGGTTTCCTCCGCCGGTTGCCAGCTGTCCCTGCTTGAACAAACCGTCCCCCGAGAGGCGAGTGACCTTCGTGATTTGTACGGAACTTCCCGGTTGGAGAAAGGGGACTAGGATCACCGCGCCAACCAGAAGACTCAAACTAATTACTGCCAGTGTTGACCACTTAATGCCAGCCCCTTTGGTCGATTCTCCCTCGGGAATATTGCCGCCGGTAATTGCGGGGATGAAATCAAGGATGTTTTCCTCTGCGGGTGCAGGCGGGAGGTTTCCAACGGCGCTTTTGCCATGCATCCAGTCATCGATCTCAGCGCGATAGGCAAAGACGGCTTGGCGCTTTCCGCCGGGTACTCGATATATCGGGAGACCCTTTTCCTCCCAGCGGATGACGGTACGCACATCCCGGCCAAGATAGGCGGCGATGTCCTTCCACGAATTTAGACGGCCATTGGCAGCCGCGCTTTGAGGCGTGTTGACCATAAGCGCAAAATTTCCGGGGCCGAACCGCTCTTAGGAGGAAGTAAAACTACCCAACTACGGGGATATGTCAGCAAAAGTCACTTCCTGCCATCTCTTGCCGATTGACCAGTTTAGCGTTCCCCTGGTCCACTTCGCAACTGAAACTCTTGATGCCGTTTTAATCCATCCTTGGTTGCTGTAACATCCTCCCCCGGATGTTTGGACAGTTCAGGGACAGAGTTGACGAAAGAGTGATGAAAAATACTTCCATTCTGCCGAAGCCGAGATTCTTCGCATGCGCTGTGGTGTTGTTATCTGCAATCCTGGGACACACTCAGCAACAACCACAAGTGCTGCATAATCACGTCCCGCCCGCGGTTGCCAATAGGCAAGGTGCTTCGAGGGAGCTGCTTTCACCCATTTACGCAGGAAGTCCGGTTGTAGGCCAAACCCCGCAGTCTGTGTTGAACGGAACGGCTACGATTGTAGGGCATTACAACCCAAGTCAGATGCTCCGATTAGTTTTCGGACTGCAGCCACCGCATATGGCGGAGGAGGAGCAGTTTCTGAAAGACCTCTATACGAAGGGCTCGCCGCAGTTCCACCGTTTCCTGACGGCGGAGCAGTGGAACACCCGCTTCGCGCCGTCCGCCAGGGATGAGCAGGCCGTCGTGGATTGGGCAGTGAGTGTAGGTTTGACGGTGACGCACCGCTACCCCAACCGGCTCCTGGTCGACGTAGAGGCGCCGGCAGGCGCGATCGAAAAAGCCTTCGGCATTGTGATCAACAGCTACCAGATTGCTAACACATCCTTCTTCTCCAATGATCGGGATCCGTTTATCCCGCCGAGTCTTCTCAGTACCGTCCACTCTATCGACGGCTTCAATAATCTGCAGGGTATGCACGGCGCGATGAAGGGCTCAAACCACTCCAACCGTGGTCCAGCATACGTCTCTGGCCCGGTGGAAAGTCTGGGATCTACAATCCGGCATGACGGCGATTCAACAAAGCTTCCCGCACACCAGGCGCGGCGCTCTCACGAGGGCGGGGTCCCTCTCATCACTAACGGTGCGTACGATCCAACGGATATCTACAGCTCTAACGCCTATGATTATGAGGCACTCAGCAATCTCGGACATTGCTGCAATCCCAATAATGCTCCCAGTGGCTCACCGCCCGAAGCCTCTATCGCCATCGCAGCCTTTGGCGACGTAAGCTTTAACGACCTCGCCGCTTTTCAGAATCTGTATCCATATCTAGCTTACAACGTCACAAAGATAAACATCGATGGGACGTACTCGTGCGGAGTCAGCGACGACAATTGCGCTGAGACCACGATGGACACGGAATACGCAATGGCCATGGCCAATAGCTTCGGCTCGTGGGTTAATACAGCTCAAATATTCGTTTACGAAGGTGCCAATGAAAACAATTCTACCTTCACAGACATGTATAACTTCATGCTGACCCAAGGGTACGCAAGCGTATTCACTACAAGCTGGGGTTGTACGGAGTTTGCAACGTATTCGGGTTCTGATTGTGAAGCCGGCACCATGGATACTCGCCACGCGATATTCGATCAGATGATCGGCCAAGGATGGACTCTTGTCGCCGCATCTGACGACAAAGGGGCAACGTCCGACTGCATGACCGACAGCGTTAATTATCCGGCCTCTGATCCGGACTTCGTCGCCGCCGGTGGGACGCTACTTTCACTGAATTCCGAAGGAACATACGAGAGCGAGGTGGGATGGACCGGTGATACTTATTCGGGTGCGTGCCTGCAAAACCATGGCGGGAGCGGGGGTGGTATTAGCGCCTTCTGGCCGGTACCGCCCTATCAGGCTCCGACAAAGGGTTTCCGGATGCTCCCTGACATAGCCCTCAATGCCGCTGGGTATCAGAATATTTACTTTAATGGGGTTTTGCAGCCAAGTGGGGGCACAAGCATAGTCGCACCGGAATTGGCTGGCTTTTTCGCGGAAGAGAATGCTTACCTCTTATCCCTAGGTAACGTCTGTGGTGGACAATCTTGCGCCCCGCTAGGCAATGCGAACTACGCTATATGGGATGAAGGAAGGAACGCCTACGCGCCGCACAACCCGTTCTATGACATTACGTCCGGCTGTGACAGCAACGACATAACTGCAGAGTACGGGCTACTCTACTACTGTGCCGCTCCCGGATACGATGTGGTCACGGGATGGGGTTCGGCCAATATGCTGCAACTGGCTTGGGCAATCAACTGGTATCTCGCAGATGATGGAGGTTATCCGATCATTACGTTCTCGGGACCACCGACCAACAAATGGTACAACACTGATCAGACTGTAAACTGGAATGTGGCCGAAATTAGCGCCGCTGGTTACCTGCCAAACGGTGTGGCGGGCTTCAGCCAGGCATGGGACTCTGATCCCGGTGACCCTTACAGCGAATCAACGCCCGGCTCGGGCAATTCCTTCTACTCGGGTCCGCAGTTTGCCAGCGCTACCAGCGGCTCCTTCAATCTCGCCGCCGCCGGCAGCCAGGCCTGCCACACCTTAAACGTGCTGGCGTGGAATAACATAGGTCGCTCCTCCTTCGACCAGACGTACGGCCCCCTCTGCTACGACACGATTGCACCGCAGACCGTCGCAAGCCTCAGCGGCACAGCGACGGTGCAGGTCACTCTCACCGGGACCGACAACGCGAGCGGAGTTGCCAGTACGGTTTATCAGCTTGACGCCGGGGTAGTCCAGACCTATACCGGACCGTTCATTGTGTCGTCTTCCGGCAGCCACACTGTCACGTTCCACAGCACGGACAAGGCGGGCAACGTCGAAACCACGGAATCGGTGACCTTCACAGTCGGTGGGCAGACCTACACGTTGACGGCAATCGACTCCGGCCAAGGCACAATTACAAGCAAGGATGGTCAGATCAATTGCAATTATAACGTCGGCACTTGCAGTGCAAATTACAACATCGGTGCAGTCGCGACACTGTCTGAAAGCCCGGCCGCGGGCTGGACTTTCTCCAGTTGGGGTGGCGCCTGTACAGGGTCAGGTTCGTGCAGCGTTACGATGAACAGCACCCAGTGGGTATCTGCCACATTCACACAAAACTCAAGCACATACACTCTCACGGTGACTGATTCCGGCCAAGGCACGGTTACCAGCAACGTCGGAGGAATCAACTGCGTTAACGGTACGGGAACCTGCTCGGCGACGTACAGCGGAGGCACCTCCGTAGTCTTGAGCGCGAGTCCCGCGGCCAATTGGTCATTTTCGGGATGGAGCGGCTCCTCTTGCAGCGGGACAGGCACATGCACAGTTGCGATGAACGGTAATCAGAATGTGACGGCTACCTTCAGTCAGAACGCATCGCGGTACAATTTGACGGTTGTGGACGCTGGACAGGGCACGATCACCAGCACTGACACGCTGATCGATTGTGTCAACAACGTCGGGATCTGCACGGAATCTTATCCCAGCGGCAGTATTGTCACTTTAAATGCGAGCGCCCCCGCCGGTTGGGCATTTAGTGGCTGGAGCGGTTTCTGCACGGGGACCGGGTCTTGCCTCGTGGCGATGACGGCGGCCCGCACTGTGACAGCAAGCTTTACCTACACTGGCACAGGTTACACTATCTCAGGACAGGCAACCTACAACGGCAGTGGCATGAGTGGCGTGACAATGTCACTCAGTGAAGGCGCAACCGAAACGACTACAACCGATTCGTCAGGCAACTACAGCTTTACCGGTTTAACTGGCGGGATAAACTACCTAGTCACGCCTTCACTCCCGGGATATACGTTTAATCCCGGTGGTTGGGGATTTGATCCACTGAACTACAACGAAACCGCGAACTTCGTGGCAAGCCAAGCCACCTACACCCTCACCGTGACCGAGTCAGGCCAAGGTTCGGTGACTAGCTTGGACGGCGCAATTAGCTGCACAAATGGCGCCGGTAGCTGTACCGCGAACTATACCAGCGGAACCAATGTCACGTTGAACGCCAAGCCGGGAGCAGGCTGGCAATTCTACGGTTGGAGTGGCGCCTGCTACGGGACGGGTTCCTGCACTCTCACGATAAACTCTAGTCAAGCTGTCACCGCGAGCTTTAGTCAGTCAACTGGGCAGCTTGTGGCTCTGCCGGCATTCACGCCTGGGATAATTTCCGACGTGGCTGGCAACGGTACTGGAGCCTTCTCCGGTGACGGCGGGTCTCCCACCGCAGCCGAGATGAACGTCCCCTTGGGAGTTGCGGTCGACGGACATGGAACAATTTACGTAGCCGACTTCAACAACAATAGAGTGCGGGCGATTAACACCACATCTGGCACGATTACGATAGCTGGTGTGGTTGTCCAGCCGGGAACGATTCAGACAGTAGTTGGTACGGGGCAGGCGGGGTTTTCGGGGGATGGCGGCCCACCCATCAACGCCCAAATATTTGGCCCGACCGGATTAACACTCGACGCCGCCGGCGACCTGTTTATCGCTGATGCGGACAACAACCGCGTCCGAGTCGTGAATGTTCAGAGCAACTCAATCACGGTGCTTGGTGTCAATGTTGCCCCTGGAACGATTCAAACCGTTGCCGGCAACGGGATTGAAGGTTACTCGGGAGACAATGTGCCTGCGATCAGCACGGAGATCGCGAATCCGCAGGGCCTTGCACTCGATGCAGCGGGCGACCTCTACATTTCCGATTCGGCCAACAATCGCATCCGCATGGTAGCTGCGGCCTCCGGTCTTATCAACACAGTCGCGGGAAGCGGTCATGGCGGTCCTGATGGGGACGGACAGCCGGCCATTGACGCCTCGCTCTCAGACCCAGTGGCTGTCTCGGTAGACCCGCAAGGGAACATCTACATCGCGGAGGCGGGAATATTACGGGTTCGCGTTGTGTACGAAGCGGGTACGATTGCTGGGCTTTCCAATCTCCAAGTGGGATACATCTACACAATCGCAGGCGCTGGCAGCGGATGCTCACAGCAAACAGATGCCGTGGGCGACGGGTGTCCTTCAGTCAACGCCGGACCAATCATCGCAGAAGGTTTGGTCTTGGACCCCGGAGGTAGCCTCTATATCGCTGATTTTAAGAACGCGCTCTTGCGCCGGATCGATCACACGACGGGGATCATCAGCGCAGTGGCAGGAAATGGAGCTCCCGGCTACTCGGGAGATGGAGGACCGGCGACCCTTGCCCAGTTGGGTTTCAATTCATATTGGTATGGAAGCGTGCTAGCCGTAGATTCAAGCGGGAACCTCTATTTTGGTGATGGCTCCAATAACCGTGTGCGTTTGGTATCAGCAGCCGCGGCCCCGTTGACGTTTCCTGCTACAAACCTGGGCCAAACCAGTGCTCCACAACCAGTAGCCCTTCAAAATGACGGAAACGCTGCAATGTATATCACTGGCTTTGCAATCAGCGGAGGCAATGCCGGAGATTTCGCACAATCGAACACTTGTCCGGTTTCGCCCGCACCATTAGCAGCGGGAGCGAGTTGCAGTATCACTCTCACGTTTACGCCGTCACAGTCAGGTACTAGAAGCAGTACCCTCACTATTACTGACAACGCTGCGACGGGCACTCAAACGATCAGTCTCACGGGAACCACCCCTACCGCTCCTACGACCATAACTTCGGGTGCGAGTTCCATTACGTCAAACTCGGCCACGCTGAGTGGTTCTGTGAACCCAAACGGCTTGGACACCGAAGTTTGGTTTCGCTACGGCACGGATCCTACGCTTTCGAGCAACGTCTTGAGTACCCCTGAGCAGGATCAAGGTGCCGGAACCGGCACCGTGACGTTTAACATAAGCGTAGGAAGCCTCACATCAGGTACTACGTACTACTTCCAAGCTAACGCTTCCAACAGCGCGGGATCAACGGCCGGCAGTATACTCAATTTCCAAACAGCCACTTCCACTTTTTCTATAACAGGACAGGTAACATACAACGGCAGTGGCCTGAGCGGAGTGACGATCTCACTCAGCGGAGGCGAAACGGCAACGACCACGACGGATTCGTCGGGCAACTATAGTTTTACGGGGTTGGGGGGCGGAGGAAGCTACACCGTGACGCCGTCTTTGTCGGGCTATGGGTTCACTCCGACCAACGTTTCGTTTGGCGCTTTGAACTCAAACCAGAACGCCAATTTCACAGCTGCGCTGAGCGTCGCGGCGGCGCTCACTCCAAGCAGTCTTCTCTTTGCTAACCAGGCAGTCGGCACTCTCAGCGCTGTGCAGACGGCGATCCTGACCAACATCGGGACGACCACGCTCACCGTTACGTCGATTATCGTCACGGGGATGAACAGCGGTGACTTCTTGCAAACGAACAATTGTGGCACGAGTCTGGCGCCTGGGACGACCTGTACAATCAGCGTGACGTTCTCGCCCCAAGCTGCGGGCGCTCGAAGCGCAACACTTTCGGTCGCCGACAACGCGACTGGCAGTCCGCAGACGGTTGCTCTGACGGGAACCGGGACGGCACCGGCCGTGACCTTCTCGCCGACCTCGCTCTCCTTTGGCAATCAGGCGGTGGGGAGGAGCAGCACCGCCCAACTGGTAACCCTGACCAATAGTGGAACGGCGACGCTCACCATCACGTCGATTGCCGTGACGGGCACCAACAGCACAGACTTTTCCCAGACGAACAACTGCGGGACAAGCTT
>Ga0302182_10000907_pt1 | contig 16845 bp, 15 predicted proteins | sample I_Palsa_N3_1_FD_198781 | JGI IMG/M metagenome (GOLD analysis project Ga0302182, IMG submission 198781) | Peat permafrost microbial communities from Stordalen Mire near Abisko, Sweden - I_Palsa_N3_1 | ecosystem: Environmental > Terrestrial > Soil > Palsa > Peat permafrost | place: Sweden...
CGCCGTCGATAGAACCGGAGAAATCAACAGTAACGCGATCTTCTGCTTTAACAGCAGCGTCAGTTTCTTTCCAGTCAGCTTGTTGCTTACGCAGAGTTTCCAGCATGGTATCAACATCAGCATCGTTAACTTCAACGACTGGTTTTTCAACTTCGATGTTTTCCAGATCTTTCAGCTCAACTTCTGGGTACACTTCGAATTCAACGGTGTAGTTGAAGTCTTCGCCCAGTTTGTATTCGCCCGGCACATATTTTGGTGCGCCAGCTGGATTAATTTTCTCTTTGATGATCGCATCAACAAAGTTGCGCTGCATCAGATCACCCAGAACGTCCTGACGAACAGAAGCACCGTAACGCTGCTCGATGATATGTTTTGGTACTTTGCCTTTACGGAAACCGTCAATACGTACTTTTTTAGATACGTTGACCAGTTCGCTGCTCACTGCTTTTTCAATGCTGTCAGCAGGAACAGTAATCGTTACACGGCGCCCAAGGCCTTGAGTGGTTTCAACAGAAACTTGCATCTTGTTACCTCAAAAAAATTACAGTGCTCGGTCAACTCCAGAAGTCGTTCTCAAGATGAGAAGCGTGGAAAAGAACGAACTTACCTTGAAAACGACTTCTAAGAACCGGGACAGTCCTTTATAAGAACGTAGCCCTGTATTCGAAAGCGTCCCGAAACCATTCCGGAAAAATAAGACGCGACATTATAGCGGCGCATAGACGGCGAGTCGAGGACGGCAATCTACTGCGTAGGAGGAAAAATCATTTCGCGGTCGATCCCTCGGAAAACGTAGTCGATGCAAAGGCTTAAACCACCCTGTCGCCTGCCTGTCATTTATTATTCGCGGCTAAAAACAGAAACGGCCCGCAGGCCGTTTCAAAATTCGCTCCTACTAATACAGCATCTGGTGGCGAAAGTTCCAGTGATACCGTATTGAAAAGAAGATCTTTGTGGTTTTTGAGAGAGGGATCCGAACCTGTCAGGCCAGGGTACCGGCACCGCGACATGGCGGTGACGCCGGTACAGTATCCTGTAAACCTTCCCACTCTTTTTGCGTGTAAGTATGCAGCGCCAGGGCATGCACACTGCCTGCGAGTTCTGCCGATAGCTCACCATAGATAGCGCGGTGGCGTGACAGGAAACGTTCCCCCACAAACTTATCGGACACCAATACCACTTTAAAATGGCTCTCTGACCCCGCCGGTACATTGTGACGATAGCTTTCATCAGTCACTTCCAGGTACGCAGGTTCAAACGCTGCAACTAATTTTGCTTCTATTTGCTCGCGAATCATAGCAATCTCCTTACACCGCTTTAGCAGAGAACTGCGCCCTTATTGGAACATCTGTCACATAGTTAAGGATAGGCGGCTTTGCGACTTATTAGTATGTTACAGAAACAAAATTTCTGCGGCGATTGATAAAAATGGCGATCAGTTTGTCTTACTCAATGATATTTAGCCATCATTCTGCCAAAGGGGAGAAATCATTGAATATCAATGAGTCAGTTTGGCGTTCTCAAGTAGAGGTAAATGTAGGAAATGTTGTTTTTCTATACCGTCAGGACTTCCCCCATAAAAAGGCGATGTTATGATGTGCGAACTTTGCGTAACCCGTCCCATTTTGTATCGTGAATCGATGCATTTATTGAGAAATTAACATGTTGAAAAAAATCATTTTTCCCGTGCTGGCACTGATAATGCTAGCCGGTTGCGCCACCAGCACCAACACATTAAACGTTGCACCAAAAATCACGTTGCCAACTCAGGACCCAACCCTGCAAGGGATTACTATCAGCATTAACGGTGCCGATCAGCGTCAGGATCAGGCGCTGGCGAAAGTGAACCGCGACGGCCAGCTGGTTTCCCTGACGCCTTCACGCGATCTGCGTTACCTGTTGCAGGAGTCTCTGGAAAAACAGATGACCGCACGCGGTTATATGATCGGGCCTAATGGTGCAGTGGATCTGCAGATCGTCGTTAACAACCTGTTTGCTGACGTCCAGGAAGGTAATCTGCGCTACAACATCACCACTAAAGCAGATATTTCCATTATTGCTACCGCAAAAAATGGGAACAAACAGGTTAAGAATTACCGCTCGACCTACAATGTTCAGGGGGCGCTTACCGCCACCAACGACAAAATCACTAATGCGGTCAACAGCACGCTGGGTGATGTCATCAACGATATGGCCCAAGACACCAGCATCAGCAACTTTATCAAGGCCAACGCACGGTAAATATTCCGCGGCTCTTTGCTGAAGTCTCCCTTCTGCCCGGCATAGCCGGGCAGAATTGTTTTCCCTCCCGCTCTTAGAAACACAATCTTCCGCTAATCCTTTCTTTATTATCTTCCTGCATCCTTTATTATGCCCATGCGCCACTCTTTCACCGGTCAGCAGGAATACAGTTTAATGGTAAGTCAGTACTTCAAGATTTTCACACAACGCAACACTCTGATCCTGCTGTTATTAGGTTTTGCTTCCGGCTTACCTCTCGCCCTGACCTCAGGAACGCTTCAGGCATGGATGACGGTGGAAAATGTCGATTTAAAAACTATCGGGATCTTCTCGCTGGTCGGCCAGGCTTACGTATTTAAATTCCTCTGGTCCCCTATGATGGATCGCTATACCCCCTCATTCTTTGGCCGTCGCCGGGGATGGTTGATCCTGACTCAGTTGCTGTTAGTGGCCGCTATTTTTGCCATGGGTTACATGGATCCCTCCAAAGAACTGTTTTGGCTGGCCGCGCTGGCCGTGCTGATTGCTTTTGCCTCCGCGTCACAGGATATCGTGTTTGACGCCTACAAGACTGACTTACTGCCTGCGGCTGAGCGTGGCAGTGGTGCCGCCGTATCGGTACTGGGTTATCGTCTGGCAATGCTGGTTTCCGGAGGGCTGGCGCTATGGATAGCCGACCGCTATCTCGGCTGGCAGCATATGTACTGGCTGATGGCCGGGCTGATGCTGATTGGTGTCGTCGCTACTATTATGGCCCCCGAGCCGGATGTCTCTGAACCCGCGCCACGTACCATTGAAATTGCTGTGGTTGCACCACTGAAAGACTTTTTCGGGCGTAATAATGCCTGGTTGATTCTGCTGTTAATCGTCATGTACAAAATGGGGGATGCCTTTGCCGGCAGTCTCAGCACAACCTTTTTAATTCGCGGCGTCGGTTTTGATGCCGGTGAAGTCGGGCTGGTGAACAAGACGTTGGGCCTGTTAGCAACCATTATCGGTGCCCTGTACGGCGGTATGCTGATGCAGCGTCTGAGTCTGTTCCGCGCCCTGATGATTTTCGGTATTTTGCAGGGCGTTTCCAACGCTGGGTACTGGATATTAGCCGTAACAGATAAGCATCTGTATTCGATGGGCACGGCGATATTCTTCGAAAATCTGTGTGGCGGGATGGGAACGGCTGCTTTTGTGGCCCTGCTAATGACATTGTGCAACCGCTCCTTTTCAGCTACTCAGTTTGCCCTGCTTTCTGCACTGTCTGCGGTCGGCCGTGTTTATGTCGGCCCTATTGCAGGATGGTTTGTTGAGGCCCATGGCTGGTCGCTGTTCTACCTTTTCTCCATTGTTGCTGCCATTCCTGGTTTACTCCTGCTAGCCGTCTGCCGCCAGACCCTGGAATATACCCAACTTACCGATCGGTTCCTGCCACGCACTGCTTTTCCCGCAGGTTACAAACTGGCTTTGCGCATGCTATTAGCAGGTGGCCTCCTGCTTGTAGCCTGGCTTATCACGCTAATCTGTAATGGGTTAGGCTGGACAGTCTTAATGACGCTGCCACAACGTCTGCTGCAAGCCGGTGCGTTAATTTGTCTGACCGGGATCGCCCTGGGAAGCCTGTTAGATTTCCTGGCCCTACGCCATCAGCGTTCGGATTAGCCACGTTCTGGCAAAATTTTAAGAACAAAGGGCATTGCCGTGATCACCCACATCTGACTTGCTGTATGGTGTTGGTTTACGTGGGGAATTTTGGGATGTCCTAACCCTAACTAATGGAATTTAATATTGTTATCAGGAGAGTAAGTTAGGTTGAATTTCCCTGCGCTGTGATAAGTTTTCTTCACTAAATAATATTTAAGAAGTTACAACATCTTTCAATTACACTTTTTTTTTACCTGCTTTTGATTTTTAAATTCACCATATTTATACATTGCATTAACATTAATTAAACCTACCTAGAACATTACACTTCGCATTAAATATTCCCCCTGACTGCTATACCTTGTTTTTGCTCACCATAGTCAGATATCCCACCGCAACATATTGTTGACGCTAAGAAATTGTCACTCTCCGTGACATCTGTGACTTCGTTAACATAAAGAGGCAACGGCCCGCTGACACTTCCTTAAGCGTGTTTACAGTACTGCAACCTTCCCGTAAAATGCCCGCACACATGGAGCGACAATAGAGCCCTAGTTTATTGAGGTCGTTAGATGAGACTTAAGAAATACAATAAAAGTATTGGGATGTTGTCCTTATTTGCATCTGCGTTAATGTTAAGCGGATGCAATACGGCATTGATGGATCCCAAAGGAGCAATTGGACTTGAGCAGAGAACGCTGATACTGACCGCAATCGGATTAATGCTGATCGTGGTTATACCAGTTATTATCATGGCCTTGGCGTTTGCCTGGAAGTATCGTGCTTCCAATACAAATGCTAAGTACAGCCCGAACTGGTCCCATTCCAATAAAATCGAAGCTGTGGTTTGGACCGTTCCGATTATCATTATTGCCATTCTGGCAACGATAACCTGGAAAACCACTCACTCGCTTGATCCGTTCAAGCCTATCGTAACCGACCAAAAACCGATGACAGTTGAAGTCGTTTCTCTGGACTGGAAATGGTTGTTCATTTACCCAGAACAGGGCATCGCCACTGTTAACGAATTGGTTATTCCGAAAGATGTTCCGGTTCAGTTCAAGGTCACTTCTGACTCTGTGATGAACTCGTTCTTTATTCCTCAGTTAGGCGGACAGATTTACGCGATGGCCGGTATGCAGACTCAGTTGCATTTGATTGCAAATGAAGCCGGTACCTATAAAGGCATCTCGTCAAACTTCAGTGGCCGCGGTTTCTCTGGCATGAAGTTCAACGCAATTGCGACCCCAACCCGCGCCGATTTCGACGCTTGGGTAGCGAAAGTGAAGACTGCGCCTAATCAGCTTGCAACCACTGACGACTTCAACAAACTGGCAGCTCAGAGTATCGACAACCCGGTTGAATACTTCGCCAGCGTCAAACCAGATCTGTTCAAAGAGATCATTGGCAAATTCATGGGTGATATGAACATGCACAAAGGCCAGACCATGCCTATGCCAGCTGGCACAGACATGAAAGGCATGGACATGGGTGATCATGCTCACGCAGCCGGAGCCGAGGAATAAACGATGTTCGGAAAATTAACGCTTGATTCGGTTCCGTATCATGAACCGATTATCATGGTCACCGTTGCCGCGATAATTCTGGGTGGTTTAGCCGTTGTGGCTGGCATCACCTATTTCGGCAAATGGAAGTATCTGTGGACTGAATGGATTACATCCGTTGACCACAAAAAATTAGGTATCATGTATATCATTCTGGCCTTCGTCATGCTGTTGCGAGGCTTTGCCGATGCCATCATGATGCGTAGCCAGCAGGTACTTGCCTCCGCAGGCGAGCCGGGCTTCTTACCCCCTCATCACTACGACCAAATCTTTACCGCGCACGGCGTGATCATGATCTTCTTCATGGCAATGCCTTTCGTAATCGGTCTGATGAACGTGGTTGTGCCGCTACAAATCGGTGCCCGCGACGTTGCATTCCCATTCCTGAACAACATCAGCTTCTGGTTCACCGCCGCTGCCGTGATCCTTATCAACATCTCTCTGGGTGTCGGTGAGTTCGCACAGACCGGCTGGTTAGCTTATCCGCCGTTGTCAGGTAAGGAGTACAGCCCGGGGGTCGGGGTCGATTACTGGATATGGAGTCTACAGATATCCGGTATAGGGACCTTGCTGACCGGTGTTAACTTCTTCGCCACCATCCTCAAGATGCGTGCGCCTGGTATGCCGCTGATGAAAATGCCGGTATTTACCTGGGCCGCACTGTGTACCAACGTCCTGATTATCGTGTCGTTCCCTATTCTGACTGTCACCGTTGCGTTGCTGACCCTGGATCGCTATCTGGGCACCCATTTCTTCACGAATGATATGGGCGGCAACATGATGATGTACATCAACCTGATTTGGGCCTGGGGCCATCCGGAAGTGTACATTTTGGTTCTGCCAGTATTTGGTGTGTTCTCAGAAGTTACCGCGACCTTCTCCAAAAAACGTCTGTTCGGCTACACCTCGCTGGTATGGGCAACCATTGCCATTACCGTGCTGTCGTTCGTCGTTTGGCTGCACCACTTCTTTACCATGGGTTCAGGCGCCAACGTCAATGCCTTCTTCGGCATCATGACGATGATCATTTCTATCCCGACCGGGGTAAAAATCTTCAACTGGCTGTTCACCATGTACCAGGGCCGTATCCAGCTTAACGCTGCGATGCTGTGGACCATCGGCTTCATCATCACCTTCTCCGTGGGTGGTATGACCGGCGTTCTGCTGGCGGTTCCGGGTGCGGACTTCGTGCTGCACAACAGCTTGTTCCTGATTGCTCACTTCCATAACGTGATTATCGGTGGTGTAGTGTTCGGTTGCTTCGCGGGTCTGACTTACTGGTTCCCTAAATCCTTCGGCTTCACGCTGAATGAAAAATGGGGCGTACGTTCATTCTGGTGCTGGATCATCGGTTTCTTCGTTGCCTTCATGCCGCTCTACGTTCTGGGCTTCATGGGTATGACCCGCCGTGTCAGCCAGAATATCGACCCTGAGTTCCACCCGCTGCTGGTTGTTGCAGCTTGTGGTGCAGCGTTGATCGCACTCGGTATCCTGTGTCAGTTGATCATGATCTTCGTCAGCGTTCGTGACCGCGATCAAAACCGTGATCTGACCGGTGACCCGTGGGGTGCCCGTACTCTGGAGTGGTCTACCTCTTCACCTCCTCCGTTCTACAACTTCGCTGTGGTACCGCAAGTACACGACCGCGACGCGTTCTGGGACATGAAAGAGAAAGGCGAAGCTTATGTTAAACCGGCTAAGTATGAAAAAATTCATATGCCACGCAACAGCGGCGCAGGCTTTGTCATCGCCATGCTCAGCCTGGTCAGCGGTTTTGCATTAATCTGGGACATCTGGTGGTTGGCGCTCGTTACCTTCATCGGCATCGTTGTGACCTGGATTGTGAAAAGCTTCGATGAAGATGTTGATTACTACGTTCCGGCTGAAGAAGTCGAGCGTATTGAGAACCAGCATTTTGAACAAATCAGCAAAGCAGGCGTGAAACATGGCAACTGATACCCTGACTAACCACGACGCAGCCCATGCAGAGCATGGGCACCACGACGCGGGTGAGACCAAAGTCTTCGGCTTCTGGATCTACCTGATGAGCGACTGCGTGCTGTTTGCGAGCTTGTTCGCAACTTACGCAGTACTGGTGCACGGGACCGCTGGCGGCCCGACTGGTAAAGACATTTTCGAACTGCCGTTCGTTCTGGTCGAAACCTTCTTCCTGCTGTTCAGTAGTATTACTTACGGCATGGCGATGCTGGGCATGACTAAGGGCAGCGTAAAAGCTGTTAACGGTTGGTTGTTCCTGACCTTCCTGTTTGGTCTTGGCTTCATCGGGATGGAATTATATGAATTCCATCACCTAATCAAAGAGGGCTTTGGTCCGGATCGCAGTGGCTTCCTGTCAGCCTTCTTTGCGCTGGTTGCCACTCACGGTATCCACGTAACCTGCGGCCTGATCTGGATCATCACGATGATGGTACAGGTTAGCCGCCGTGGCCTGACTGCAGTCAACCAAACCCGTCTGATGTGTCTGAGTCTGTTCTGGCACTTCCTGGACGTGGTATGGATTTGCGTATTCACCGTTGTTTACCTGATGGGGGTATTAGGATGAGTCATTCTGTAACTTCCCATGGCGGCGCAAGCCACGGCAGCGTGAAGTCATACCTGATTGGCTTCATTCTGTCAGTTATCCTGACGGTTATCCCGTTTGCCATGGTGATGAGCGATACTGCTTCGCATTCGTTGATCATTGGCACCGTGGTAGCATCTGCGGTCATCCAGATCGTGGTCCATCTGGTGTTCTTCCTGCACTTAAGTACTGCATCGGAAGCGCGCTGGAACCTGGTGGCATTTCTGTTCACCGCTGTGATTATCTTTATCGTCGTTGTGGGCTCATTGTGGATTATGTATAACCTCAACCTCAATATGATGGTCAGTTAAAGAGCCGAGCTGCACGTGATGATTAAGCAATACCTGCAAGTAACGAAACCAGGAATTATTTTCGGCAACTTAATTTCTGTCATCGGGGGATTCCTCCTTGCTGCCAAAGGCAGCATCGATTTCCCACTCTTTCTCTCCACGCTGGTGGGTGTTTCGCTGGTCGTTGCCTCGGGTTGTGTATTTAACAACTTCATCGACCGCGACATCGACCGGATCATGGAAAGAACGAAAAACCGCGTCCTGGTGATGGGGCTTATTCCGCCGAAAACGACCCTGGTTTACGCGACCATTCTGGGTATTGTGGGCTTTGCGTTGCTGTATCTGGGCGCCAATCCGCTGGCCATGTGGCTGGCAGTGATGGGCTTTGTGGTTTATGTCGGCGTATATAGCCTGTACATGAAGCGCAAATCGGTCTACGGCACGCTGGTTGGCAGCTTGTCAGGCGCTGCGCCTCCGGTTATTGGTTACTGTGCCGTAACCGGCCAGTTCGATATGGGCGCAGCTATCTTGCTTCTGATCTTTAGCCTGTGGCAGATGCCGCACTCGTACGCGATTGCTATCTTCCGCTTTAAAGATTATCAGGCAGCAGGTATCCCGGTTCTGCCGGTGGTGAAAGGCATTTCTGTCGCCAAGCATCATATTACCGTCTACATTCTGGCGTTTATGATTGCGACACTGATGCTGACCCTGAGCGGTTACGCAGGTTATAAATACCTGATCGTGGCTGCCGCTGTCAGTATCTGGTGGCTGGGCATGGCACTGAAAGGTTACAAAGCCGAAAACGACATTATCTGGGCGAGAAAGCTGTTTGGCTTCTCCATCATCACGATCATGTCGCTAAGCTTTATGATGTCGGTTGATTTTAATTCCGCACCCGTATCAATGCTTACCTACGTTTGGTGATGCTGACTGTTAGCCTAACGCGCTGTCATTCATTTCGATAACCAGCACACTGAAAGGCCAGTAGCGATACTGGCCTTTTCTTTTCCCGCGCCGGACAGCAATACCCGTAATATCTACTAAAGATCCATCGTTTTACCCCAACTGGCTAAACACACTAGAATGGCCGGATTGTAATTTTGAGGTAGTAATGTGAACGATAACCAAATGACCCCGCAGGAAAGCCGGGCGACATGGGGATTAGGGACTGTTTTCTCCTTGCGCATGCTCGGCATGTTTATGGTTTTGCCCGTCCTGACCACTTACGGTATGGCCCTGTCTGGTGCCAGTGAAACCCTTATCGGCATTGCTATTGGCATCTACGGATTGGCTCAGGCCATCTTCCAAATTCCTTTCGGCCTTCTGTCTGACCGCGTGGGCCGCAAACCGTTGATCGTCTTCGGGCTGATTATCTTTTGTATCGGCAGCGTGGTCGCCGCCTCAACGGACTCTATCTGGGGTGTGATCATCGGCCGTGCGATGCAGGGTTCCGGTGCGATTGCCGCCGCCGTGATGGCCCTGCTTTCCGATCTGACCCGCGAACAAAACCGCACCAAAGCCATGGCGTTTATCGGCATTAGCTTTGGCATCACCTTCGCTATCGCCATGGTGCTCGGCCCCATCATTACCCATGCCTGGGGGTTGCACGCGCTGTTCTGGGCAATTGCGGTACTTACCCTGATAGCTATCGCGATAACGCTGCTGGTAGTCCCCTCACCTGCCACGCATTTGCTCAACCGTGAGTCGAGCATGGTCAAAGGCAGCTTTGGCAAAGTACTGTCCAACGGCAAACTGCTGAAACTCAACTTTGGTATTTTGTGTTTGCACATCCTGCTGATGTCCAGTTTCGTCGTGCTGCCACAGGTGATGGAGCACGCGGGGTTCCCGCCAAGTGAGCATTGGCGCGTCTATCTGGTGACCATGCTGGTCTCTTTCGTCGCGGTGATCCCGGTGATTATTTACGCCGAGAAGAAGCGCCATATGAAGCAGGTTTTCATGGGCTGTGTGGCGGTTATTCTGCTGGCAGAACTGGTGTTGTGGTACGCCGGTTTGCGTCTGTGGGTGGTGATTGCCGGTATTCAGCTGTTCTTCCTGGCCTTTAACGTGATGGAAGCGATTTTACCCTCGCTTATCAGCAAGGAATCCCCAGCAGGATATAAAGGCACGGCGATGGGCATTTACTCCACCAGCCAGTTCCTTGGCGTCGCCATCGGCGGCAGCCTCGGTGGTTATGTGTATGGCCACGCCGGTGCCGGCGCGGTATTTCTGGTCTGCGCCGCGATTGCTGTCGTGTGGCTGCTCGTCAGTTCAACCATGACTGAACCGCCCTATGTCAGTAGCCTGCGCATCACGCTGTCAGAACTGGCGGTTAAGGACTCTGCGCTAGAAGCACGCATCAAAGCGCAGCCCGGCGTTGCCGAAGCAGTGGTGGTGCCGGAAGAGCTCAGCGCGTACGTGAAGGTCGATACTAAACAGACTAATCGGCAAAAATTAGAACAACTGGTAGCTGTCGTCTGACACCCTCCCCAGCCAATAAAAAAGGACGCTAACCACAGCGTCCTTTTTTCATTTCAGCAGCAACAAAATCAGTCGCGGAAGTTTTTAAACTGGAAAGGCTGACCGAGGTCACCGTTACGTACCAGTGTCATGACAGCCTGTAAATCATCGCGAGCTTTGCCGGTCACACGCACTTCGTCTCCCTGGACCTGCGCCTGCACTTTGATTTTACTGTCTTTGATAAGCTTCACGATCTTCTTCGTCAGCGCGGATTCAATCCCGGAATGCAGTTTGGCTGTCACGCTGTAAGTCTTACCGCTGTGTTCCATCTGCTCAGGCACCTCAAGCGCCCCGCCTTCAATACCGCGTTTTGCCAGTTTCTCGCGCAGAATATCCACCAGTTGGTTAACCTGGAAATCAGATTCGCTGGCACATTTGATGGACTCGTCCTTTTCGTTCAGCTCGAAGCTGGCAGGAACGTTGCGAAAATCCCAACGGGTGGTCAGTTCACGGCTGGCATTTTCGACCGCATTGCGGACTTCCTGCATGTCGATTTCGGAAACAATGTCGAATGACGGCATAATCGCTTCTCCCCGGGATATTAACCCATGTCGTTATGATGATAAGTCGTTTGATGGCGTGCATAATACCGCCTTCGCGCTTTGAAGCCAAAACCAACCCATATTCTTTTACCAATAGAAGCACCGGCAGACGTTTAAAACCGGAATAAATGTGACACACTGCACAAACAGCTATACTAAAAAATACAAATAAATAACAAATAAGAAACATTACATTCGATTTACTGAGTGCGCTCGATTCAATTGCTCAGGAGGCATTATGAAGATTACAGTACTTGGCTGCGGTGCACTGGGCCAACTATGGCTTTCCACCCTGTACGACCAGGGACACGATGTCCAGGGCTGGATCCGCATTCCGCAACCGTTTTGTGCCGTCAATGTGATAGGTACTGACGGTAAAGCATTCAACCGAAATTTGCCTACCAACGATCCGCAACACCTTGCTGAAAGCGAACTGTTGTTAGTGACACTCAAGGCCTGGCAGGTTTCCGGGGCTGTCAGTGCGTTAATGCCCATGCTTAATGATAATTGTACTTTGCTGTTGCTACACAATGGCATGGGTGCAGGAGAGGAGTTACCGCCAAACCGCTTCTCAATTTTGCAAGGCGCCACCACCCATGCTGCCCGTCATGAAGGCAACGCTATTATCCATGTAGCCAGCGGCGTCACCCACATCGGACCGACCTCTGCACGCGGTGTGGCTGCCAGCAATTTGGCTGATGTGCTGCATCATGCGCTACCTGATGTTGCCTGGCACGATAACATCTACCCATCGCTATGGAACAAACTGGCGGTTAACTGCGTGATTAACCCGCTCACCGCGGTGCATAACTGCACGAATGGTGATCTGATTGCCTACCCGTATGAAATCGAACAAATCTGTGCCGAAGTGGCCGACGTTATGGCTATTGAAGGTTATCAGACTCACGCTGAGTCGCTGCTGAGCTATGTTTATCAGGTGATCGACACGACGTCGGCCAATCACTCGTCAATGCTGCAGGATATCCGCACCCAGCGTCATACCGAAATTGACTATATTACCGGCTATGTGATCCGCCGCGCGCGCAAACATGGGCTCTCACTGCCGGTAAACGCCCGTTTATTTGAAATGATAAAAAGAAAGGAAAATGACTATGAGCGTTTCAGTTCTGGTCTGCCTGGCACCTGGTAGCGAAGAGATTGAGGCAGTGACCGCCATCGATTTACTGGTCCGTGCCGGAGTGAGCGTCACAACAGCCAGCGTGGCGGGTGATGGTGATCTGGAAATCCGCTGCTCACGCGGCGTGCGTATTTTGGCGGATGCCGCGCTGGTTGACGTGGCAGATAGTGATTTTGATGCCATCGTTTTACCCGGCGGCCTCAAAGGTGCCGAGTGCTTTCGTGATAGCCCGCTGCTGGTCGAAACGGTGCGCCAGAACCATTATGCCGGGAAAATTGTGGCCGCTATTTGCGCCGCTCCCGCGCTGGTACTGGAATATCACGACCTCTTCCCGATAGCGAACATGACCGGTTTTCCCTCACTAAAAGATAAAATTTCACCGTCAAAATGGTCAGATCGCCGCGTCATGCACGATCCCCGCGTTAACCTGCTGACCAGCCAGGGACCGGGCAGCGCAATGGAATTTACCCTCAAACTGATCGAATTACTGCTGGGCAGACCCAAAGCGGCTGAAATTGCCGCGCAGCTGGTAATGTCTCCGGGAATTTATAACTTTACCGACGAAGGTGCACGGGAATAACCGCCCGTTTCGATGCAGAGAAGCGCATAAAAAAACCCGGCATCGGCCGGGTTGCTCTTTTTCGCTCGACAAATTATGGGCGGTAGACTTTTACGTTAGTAAAGCCCTGCTCAATCAGATAAAGCGCCTGTAACCGGCTCATCACACCACGCTCGCAGTACAAGAGATAAGTTTTGGTCTGGTCGAGATCAGCAAACTGTCCACTGAGTTTATAGAACGGCAAGGTTTTCACTTGCACATTTTCCAGTTCGAGCGGTTTATCATCGGCTTCGTCCGGCGCGCGTATATCCAGCAAAATATCGGTAGGAGCAAACTCGGCCACCGTTTCCACTTCAGCCACTTCTTTGGCCGTCTCCTCAGCGATATGACGGATATCGTAGTTCTGTGCTTCGCTGACTACCCTGTCGAGCACTGAGAAGTCAAACATCTGCTCTTCCGCTTCGATTTTGGCTTTTACCGCTTTTACAGTCGGACTTTTAGAAATCACACCGCAATATTCCGGCATCGTTTTAGCGAAATCTTCAGTACCAATTTCGCGCGCAACCTTAATGATGTGCTCTTTATCATGAGAGATAAGAGGACGCAGAATCAGGGTATCCGTTGCATTGTCGATCAAACGCAGGTTGGTCAGCGTCTGGCTGGAAACCTGCCCCAGCGCTTCGCCGGTCACTAACGCCTGCACGCCATAGCGTTCAGCAATTTGTGATGCCGCACGTACCATCATGCGTTTAAGCACCACGCCCATCTGACCGTCTTCGATCTTCTCAAGAATTTCGCCCACTACTGGCTCAAAGTCGATGGCAATAAAGCGCACTTTGTGCGAGCTGCCATAACGGTTCCACAGATAATAAGCCACCTGCTTCACGCCAATCTCATGGGCAGAACCGCCGAGATTGAAGAAGCAGTAATGCACCCGGCAACCGCGACGCATGAGCATGTAACTGGATACACCGGAGTCAAAACCACCGGAGATCAGCGACAACACGTCTTCCTGAGTGCCAATCGGATAACCCCCCTGACCTTCATGACGGCTCTTAATCAGTACCAACTGGTCATCGTTGATTTCCAGCTTCACGGTCACTTCAGGTGAGGTCAGATTAACCTTTGCCGATGCAATATGCTGATTCAAACCGCCACCCACATAACGCTCAACGTCACCGGAGCTGAAAGTGTGTTTGCCACGACGTTTTACCCGCACACAGAAGCTTTTGCCTTCCACTTCCGAACGGTAAGCTTCCAGCGCCTGCTCAAAAATGTTGTGGACGTCAGTATAAGGACGATCTTCCACCTCTTCTACGTGGCGGATACCAGGAATGCGGCACAGCAATTCGATGATCAGATCGTGTTTGCTTTCGTCTTTGCTGCGAACTTCGATATGATCCCAGTGGCGAACTACCGCGAGGGTCTCATCATGAGGCTTTACGATGTTACGGATGCTGCTTGCGAGGATCTTAATGAAGCGCAAACGCACAGATTGACTCTTGATGGTGATTTCTGGGAACAATTTAATGATAAACTTCATGGCAGTCTTTTGTTAGCAGTGAGAATTAGGGGTAGTGAGTCGCTGAACCGGGCGCAAAGAGCCTATTATTGTTAAACCCAACGCAGTGACGGCAAGGGCTTTAGGCTTAACAATGCTTTTTGACTGAACAAAAACAGTAGCGGCGCGAAGTATATCACCTAAACTGAGTACTCTGCGCGCAAAACCACATCTCGGATATCACGCCGACACGGAATTTCACCCGGAGCGTTAATGGGCATCACAACGCCGCATGGCAGCTCCGTCCACCTGATCCAACGAGTTTGAAAGAGAATTATGCCGAAAAAAGCTGCACCACCTGCTAATTTTGAAACCGCACTGGCCGAACTGGAACAGATTGTCGCCCGCCTGGAGTCCGGTGAATTACCGCTGGAAGATGCGCTGAACGAATTCGAAAACGGCGTACAACTGGCCCGTCAGGGACAACAAAAATTACAACAGGCGGAGCAACGGGTGCAAATCCTGCTCGACAGCGACAATGACGCTGCGCTGACACCTTTCACACCCGACGCTGAGTGATCTGTCATGGCTGATATTGAGCAACAGACCGAAATCATCGATTTCAACCGCCAGCTTCATGTATTACAAAATCGGGTCGACCAGGCACTGACGTCATACCTCGATGCCCAGCCTTTTTCTGACAGCCCGCTGGTGGGTGCCATGCGCCATGGCGCGCTGCTTGGCGGCAAACGTCTGCGTCCTTATCTGGTATATGCCACCGGTGAGTTGTTCGGTATTGATCTCGAGAATCTGGATGCACCAGCGGCGGCGATCGAGTGTATTCATGCCTATTCGTTGATCCATGATGATCTTCCTGCAATGGACGATGACGATTTGCGCCGCGGCCAGCCCACCTGTCATATCCGATTTGGCGAGGCTAATGCGATCCTGGCGGGAGACGCTTTGCAAACACTGGCCTTTACGCTGTTAGCTGATGCCCCCATGCCGGCTGTCCGTATGCAGGATCGCCTGTCGATGATCTCCGAACTGGCATCGGCCAGCGGTGTGGCAGGCATGTGCGCCGGTCAGGCGCTGGATTTGGCGGCAGAGGGTCAACACATCAATTTACAGGCGCTGGAACAGATTCATCGCCATAAAACCGGGGCGCTCATCCGCGCAGCTGTACGCATGGGTGCACTGGCCGCAGGCGATGCAGGCCGCGCCGCGCTGCCGGTACTCGACACTTATTCACAGGCCATCGGACTGGCTTTCCAGGTACAGGACGACATTCTGGATGTCATTGGCGATACCGAAAAACTCGGTAAACGTCAGGGAGCTGACCAGCAACTCGGCAAAAGTACCTACCCGGCCCTGCTGGGGCTTGAGGGCGCACAGGCCAAAGCCAGGGATTTACATCAGGAAGCCGTCTCTGCGTTAGAGCAGTTGGCCGCACTTTCCTACAATACCGCGCCGCTTCTCGCGTTAGCCAGCTTCGTTATTGAACGCGATAATTAATACTTACTATGAGCAACTGATGAGTCTTGAACTAGCCAAATACCCGACACTGGCGCTGGCGGAGAACCCCGAAGAACTCCGTTCGCTCCCTAAAGAGAGCCTGCCCAAGCTCTGTGACGAACTTCGCCAATACCTGCTGGCCAGCGTCAGTCAGTCCAGCGGACATTTTGCGTCTGGCCTTGGCACGGTAGAACTGACCGTCGCCATGCATTACGTCTATAACACCCCCTTTGATCATCTGGTGTGGGACGTAGGCCATCAGGCCTATCCGCATAAAATACTGACCGGCCGACGTGACAAAATCTCCACCATCCGTCAGAAAGGCGGGTTACATCCGTTCCCGTGGCGCGATGAAAGTGAGTTCGATACCCTCTCCGTCGGTCACTCTTCGACCTCAATCAGTGCCGGATTAGGCATGGCCGTCGCCGCAGAGCGCGAAGGTAAGGGCCGTCGCACAATTTGTGTCATTGGTGACGGTGCCATTACCGCCGGCATGGCCTTCGAAGCGATGAACCACGCAGGTGATATCAAATCCGACATGCTGGTTGTCCTCAACGACAATGAAATGTCGATCTCCGAAAACGTCGGTGCGCTGAATAATCATTTGGCGCAGTTGCTCTCAGGCCAGCTTTATTCGCGTCTGCGGGAAGGCGGCAAAAAAGTGCTGTCGGGCATTCCCCCTATCAAGGAGCTGGTGCGCCGTACCGAAGAGCACCTGAAAGGCATGATGGTGCCGGGCACTCTGTTTGAAGAGCTGGGCT
>Ga0302182_10000908_pt1 | contig 16837 bp, 10 predicted proteins | sample I_Palsa_N3_1_FD_198781 | JGI IMG/M metagenome (GOLD analysis project Ga0302182, IMG submission 198781) | Peat permafrost microbial communities from Stordalen Mire near Abisko, Sweden - I_Palsa_N3_1 | ecosystem: Environmental > Terrestrial > Soil > Palsa > Peat permafrost | place: Sweden...
GCGGGCGCCGGTGCTGCCGGCCGCGAACTGTTCGACCTTGCCCGCGTCGATCCCCTGCGGGTTTACACCAGCGTTCCGCAAGCCTACGCGCCGAACATAAAGGTTGGGGCCAAGACCTCCGTCACCTTGCAAGAATTCCCCGGCCAAACATTTTTCGGCAAGGTGGCGCGCACGGCGGAGGCCATTGATCCGGCCACGCGCACTCTTTTGACCGAGGTCGACGTACCCAATAAGGATGGCCGTTTGTTGCCCGGCTCGTTCGGCGAAGTACACTTCGCCGTCGGTGCCGGCGTAAACAAAGTCACGGTCCCGGTGAACGCAATGCTGTTCCGCTCCGAGGGCCCGCGGGTTGCCGTGATCGGCCCCGGCGGCAAAGTGCAGTTGCGTCCCATCAACATCGGGCGCGATTACGGCGCCACCTTGGAGATTCTCGGCGGCGTCTCCACCGGCGATCAGATCGTCATCAACCCCTCCGATTCGCTCGAGGACGGCCAGCAGGTGAATGTGGCGCAACCACCGCCGAACCCGCCGCAGCCCGGGCAGCCTGCTCCGCAAGCCCAGCAGAAAGGCAGCGGATCGTGAAGCGGGCCGCACTCTTAGCCGCTCTTGCGCTGCTCGGTCTTGCAGCCGGATGTACCGTTGGTCCGCGATACAGCCGACCCGCCGCTCCAGCGCCAGCGCCGGATGCGTGGAAGACGCAGCCGCCCTGGCAACAGGCCGCGCCCAAGGATTCAATTCCGAAAGGCGCGTGGTGGCAAATCTTCAACGACCCTGCGCTCGACGCCTACGAACAACAACTGCTTCACGCGAACCAGTCTCTGGAAGCCGCGCGCGACCGTCTCTCGCAAGCTCGCTCGTTGGCGCGCGTGGCCACTGCAGACATGTTTCCGCAACTTTCGGCGGATCCCAGCGCAATACGCGAGCGTGGCTCCGGTAATCGCCCACTGAATGGCGAGGCGCCGACCATCGTGAACGGCGTTGTGCAGCCCGTCCCTCCGTACACGCAGAGCGTCTACACCGTCCCGTTTTCTCTGAGCTATGAGGCCGATCTTTTTGGGCGAGTGCGCCATAACGTCGAAGCGGCCAACGCTTCACTGCAATCCACAGCCGCCGATCTGCAGAATGTGCAGTTGGTGCTCAGCGCGGAACTCGCCGCCGACTATTTCACTCTGCGCGAATTGGATGCAGAGTTCCAGGTGGTGCAGGAATCCGTGGGCTACCAGCGCAAGGGGCTGGATCTGGTGAACCACCGCCACGACGGCGGTATCGCCAGCGGATTGGAAGTTGCACAACAAGCCGCGCTGCTCGACTCTACCTTGTCGCAGCTTGCGCTGGTGCAGCAGTCGCGCGCGCAGTATGAGCATGCCATCGCAGTGCTTGTGGGCCAGGCAGCCTCTAGCCTCAGCGTACCCGTTGCGCCGTTGCAGGCAACCCCACCGCCGGTCCCGCTCGGAGTGCCTTCCGACGTATTGGAGCGCCGGCCCGATATTTCTACCGCGGAGCGCCAAATGGCTTATAAAAATGCGCAAGTCGGGATCGCGCGCTCGGCCTTCTATCCCCACATCACTCTGAGTGGTTCCGGAGGATGGCAGAGCGTTGAGCTTGCGCCGCTATTCAACGCGCCCAGCCTGTTCTGGTCGCTCGGCGCGGACGCCTTGCAGCCCATCCTCCAAGGCGGACGAAACCGCGCCAATCTGGCCGTAGCCCGCGCCGCCTACGACCAATCCGTGGCCAACTACCGCCAGTCCGTCCTCACTGCATTTCAGGAAGTCGAGGACGGCATCAGCAACCTCAGCACGATCTCGCGAGCTCTTACCACGCAGGGCGCTGCGGTCGAGGATGCGCGCCGCGCCCTGACCATCGCCAATAATCGATACATCGGAGGCGTCACCAGCTATCTTGACGTTATCACCGCGCAGACCGTTCTGCTGACCAGCGAGCGGCTGGAGACGCAGTTGCTCGGCCAGCAGATGGTCAGCTCGGTCTATCTCGTCAAAGCTCTCGGCGGCGGGTGGGACGCGAGCCAGATCGACAACGAGCGGGTCCACCCTCAGGCTGGCCAGATCGTGCAGCAATGAGGTTAGGAATGCGCTGCGAGTCTACTTCCATTGCGTTTTCCACAGAAGTTTTTTTCTGCTTGTGAGGATGAGCTATCGCTATGAAGACGGTGGCACGTCCGCTTCTTCAAGGTGACTGTTAAAACTGCTTGTGTAAAGAAAGCAGCGCTCGATCACATAGGTGGTGCGCAGTTTGCGGTGCTAGCCCCCCATGCCTCGTTTACACCTAAAACGAAATTTTGATTTTTCCTAGATGCCGCCATCAGTCCGAGAAAAACTTTGCTGCTCCGCATTCCATATTCCTTTTCTCTGGGTTGCGGCGAAGCATGTCAGTGGCACGGGGGAGCGGTGGATCGGCGCACTACCAACTCGGGTTCGATCGCAATTTCCGGAACATACTTTACCCGCCCCTCGATTTGGTCAAGCAGTGTACGCGCCGCGATCTCGCCCATTTTTTGCAGGGGTTGTCTCACAGTTGTGAGAGGCGGATTGACGTAGGCGGCGCTCTGAATGTCATCGAAGCCCACCACCGATACATCCTCGGGCACACGCAGGCCAGCTTCGTGGAACGCGGAGATGGAGCCAATCGCAGAAATATCATTGTAGGCAAAGAGGGCAGTAAAGGGCTGCTTACGTGCGAGCAACTGCGTGGCGAACGGGTAGCCGAGATTCGGTGTGGGATCATCCCCTTCAAGTTGCACAATCAACTCTGGCCGCATGTAAATGCCTAGTTTCGCCGAGACTTCGCAGACCGCGTTCCAGCGGTCCTCCGAATCAACGCTAAGTGTCGAACCTTTCATGAATGCGATTTTTTCGTGGCCCAGGCCGGCCAAATGCTGCAGCGCCAGCGAGGCTGCGTGGTGGTGATCCAGAACAATATTGGTCACGCGCTTGATCCTGCGATGGCCAGCCACCGCTACTGTTGGTAGAGGAGGTTCTTCGCTCAAGAAAGTGTCCACTGTAATGAACCCCTCCACCCCTCGTTCTCTAAGCATGGTGGAGTAGGTTTCGAGCAGTTTTTTGTCGTGGCGGTGAGCCACGGTAAGAAAGAAAAAATTTTGCTCCCGGAGATAACGTTCGATGCCACTCATCACGAGAGAACCGTAGGCGTCGCCGATTTCTTCCAGAATCACACCAATCGTGTAGGTGCGATTAACCCGCAGGGAACGTGCCAGGAAATTCGGCCGATAGTTGAGGTGACGTGCAGCGGCCAAAATTCTTTTTTTTGTACGCTCAGGGACGGAATGCGACGCTGAAGAATTGTTCAGAACGGCCGAAACCGTGCTGGCGGTCAACCCGACCCGTTGCGCCACAGACTTCAGCGTTGGGGCCGGCGTCTCGCTCCCATCCGCTTTTCTCTTGACAGCCTTCATTTCGCCAGATCTTTCCGTGAAACTCCGTTCTAGCCTTCCACCGCGCTTCTTTTCCCTGGGGCCGGAGACGGATTGTATCGCAGAGAAGCCGCGGCAAACAGAAAAATCTGGAACTTTCAGGAATATCGATATTTTTCTCTTGACAACGGATTACGCCAGGGCATAAAACCATCGGCAGTGCGGATAGCGTAAAACTACTAGGTGCAAACGCCAGTAGCACAACGATATTCCTCGACTATTTCTGAAATCGGCAGGGATTTTGGGATTCTGTACGGCAATTTAATTTGTCATAACTCGAGAACACCCCGTCTCTGTTGACGGGATCGACTCCTTAGGGTGAGAGGAACTCCATGAAGAGCTTCGTTCGCTGGACGCTTGCGGTTGGTTTCTTGCTGTGCATGTCCGGGGCGGCATTTTCACAAAGCAGAAACACCGGCGAGATTCGCGGCACGGTGACGGCGGGGGGGGCCGTAGTGCAGGGCGCCACCGTTACCCTCACCAATATCGACACCGGAGAGACGAAGGACTTCCTCACCAATCAGGACGGTATCTACGATACCGTTTCGACGCCCGCCGGAAACTACAACATTAGCTTCACCATGAAGGGCTTCAAGAGACTGGTGCGCGGCCCCATCGCGCTGCAGGTCGACGTGATCACGGAAAACGCCAGCCTGGACGTTGGCGCGATAACGGAAACGATTACGGTGGAAGCCGGAGGCGCGCCGCTCGTGGAGACCGAAACCGGCCAGCAGGGTACCATTTTGGACTCCAAAACCATGACAGAGCTGCCCCAAGCGGGGGGCGGGATCACCGGCGCCGACTGGGCTGCTTTCAACATCTATCTGGCGGGCGCTTCAGGCACTACACAGGGGCGGAACTCGCTGGGAGGGGGCGCCTGGAATGCCGGCGACGCGGTTTCCATCAACGGCAACCTGCCGAACTTCGGCAACTTCCTTCAGGACGGGGCCAGCACCTTACTGCCGGCGAGCTACAACAACGACGATGAGATCTTCGAGACCATTCAGGAGGTTCAGGTCAACACCTCTTCCTTCTCGGCGCAATACGGCATGGGCGGCGTCATGTTCAACCAGATCAGCAAGAGTGGAACCAACGGTTGGCATGGGTCCGGTTATGAGTTTTTCTCGCAGAACTTTTTAAACGCCAACGGCTATTTCAATAATCAGGCGCCTAAGTTGATTACAAACCCCCTGAACCCCACGGGCCCAGAAATTCCTAACCCAGCGTCTCAAGTGCCGTATTTGCGGTACGACCAGTTTGGCGCCTCCGTCGGCGGGCCTATTATCAAGAACAAGCTCTTTTTCTACTTCGACATAGACAGGATCGTCAATAACAGCGCGTCGAACGGCTTCGTCACCGTTCCTACGGCCGCCATGGAGGCGGGTGATTTCACCGGCATGTACCCCATTTATGACCCGCTCACCACAACCGGGTCGGGTGCGACATTGAGCCGGACGCAGTTCCCCAATAACATCATCCCGGCGGGCCGGATCGACTCCGTGTCGTCGGCCATTATGGCTTCTAAGTATGGCTGGCCAACCGCACCGCAAGGGGTAGGAACATGCGCGGCCCCTCCGTACCAGAACGAGTGTACAAACAACCTCTACCTCGCGCATATCAATCCCGCCCCGGTTCACCGGTATTTTGGGCGGCTGGACTACAACCTGAGCCAGAACAACCGCATCAACTTCTCAATTAGCCAGAAGGATAACCCCGGGGTCGACAACGGTTTGTTCAACTGCCCGCTGAATTGCGGTAGCGGGGACGTGGACGGTTGGAACACGCAGATCAGCGACGTGTGGACGATCAGGCCGACGATCGTCAACGAAATCCGGATGGGTTATACCAAGCAAGGCAACTGGTTCCTTTCCCAGTCCGTCGGGTTGAACCCCGCAACGGCATTTGGCCTGCAAGGTACCCATTTTAACCAACTCCCGTTCATCGGCAACTCAAGCATTTATGGTGGATTCGGCGGCCCGGACGCCGTAAGCACCTTGTCGCCCGCCACGGACGCCATTTACATCGAGAACTCGTTTGACCCCTCCGATATGGTGACGCTGGTCAAGGGCAGGCACATTCTGCATTTCGGGATTGAGGTGTTGATGGCCGAGGGCAACACCACGGCTTGGGGCTCCAACAGCGCCGGCAACTACAATTTTACCGGACAATACACCGCAGGCGTAAATGCCGGCGGAACGCTGAATACCGGAACCGCGGGCTCGGGCTTCGCGGATTACCTGCTCGGCAATGTCCAGGGCTGGGCCGCGAACAATCAGGGTCTGACGGGCATGCGGCTGAAGAGCCCGCAGGCCTTCGTTCAAGACGACTGGAAAGTCAAGCCCAATCTCACCGTCAACCTCGGCTTGCGCTGGGAGGGAAACACGGGCATGAGCGAGGTACAGAATAAACTTGGCGATTTCGACCAGAATCTCGTCAATACCACCGGTCCCTTCGCGGGCACCCTGGGCTCGATATGGATTGCCCCTCAGGATAACCGAACGACCTTGCAGAAGCCGGTTTGGAACATCTTCCTCCCTCGGGTAGGCTTTGCCTGGTCGGTCAAGAACGACACCGTCATCCGAGGCGGTATAGGGTTCTACGCCTATAACTACAGCATGGATCTCTATGGTGGTGAGGGCGGTGCGCAAATGGGCTTCGGCGCTACCTCTCAGGGCAGCATCAGCGACCCTCTCAGTGCCGCCGGGGACACGGGCTGGATTTCCGGCACCGGCAACACTACCCCGCTGTATTTAAGCTCGAGCGCCGCGATGATGGCCAACGCCCTGCCTTACATTCAGGGCTCGAAGAACCCGGCGTCCTACACCACCAATCCCGTTTTTAGTCCACCCAACGAACCCTATAACATCAGGCCGGGAGAGATCTGGGAATGGAACCTCGCCGTCGAACACCAGTTCGCGAGGGACTTTGCGGTGTCGGCCGCTTACGTCGGCAGTCACGCGGCGAATCTGCAATACGTCACCGACGCGAACCAAATCACCAACCCGGCCCTGCTGAACTCGCTCGATGTATCGGCCTGTAACGGGGCAACACCCGCATCAATCGCTGCGAGCCCCAGCACTTGCGAGCGTCCATATCCGGCGTTTGGAGGTCTTGGTGGCTCAAACTTCAACGGCATCTCCAACTACGATTCGTTGCAACTCGACGTGCGGAAACGTTATTCCCGCGGGCTGACCTTCGATGTCAACTATGCCTGGTCGCATATGCTGGATGACCAGGACTCGGCCGGATGGGGCAGCACCGCCGGGGCTCAAGTTTGGCAAATCGGAAACAACCCCTCCTCCAACTACGGCAACTCGAACTTCGACATCCCGCAAGCGCTCAAAGGGACCGCGGTATACGAACTGCCGTTTGGCATGGGCAAGCCCTTTATGAACCAGAATGCTATCCTCGACGCTGTGCTTGGCGGATGGCGCATATCGGGGACGTTTATCTACCAGGACGGCACTCCGTTCACGGTGTTGGACAACGGTGTTAACGACTATTCGCAGGCCGGCAACGTGTTTGCCAACCCCACAGGTACCTCCCCCAAGTCAGGCACCTGCGCCAATGGCGCGGCGGTACACACTCTTAGCTGCTGGTTCAACCCTGCAGCCTTTGAGACCCCAGCCGTGCAGGGCAACGGGTCGTTCGGGCTTGGAAGCAGAAACACGCTCTTCGGGCCAAAACTGTCTGATGTTAACCTGTCTCTGGCGAAGACTTGGCATTACAAAGAACGAGCTGGGCTCACGCTTCGCGGAGACTTCGTTAACGTCATGAACCATCCGAGCTTCACACTGCCGAACAACGACGTGAGTAGTTCGGGCGTGGCCACTATTACGGGCGTCTCGAACGGGCCACGGACGATCCAACTGGGCGCGCGGCTATTCTTCTAACGGCGCTCGCGTAACAAAGTAAGGACGGCGGCATGCCGCCGTCCTTAGCTCTACGCGGGACGACGAGAGAGACATCTCATCCACCGTACAATCGTGACATGCGGATAAAGGAAGTCGTTGTCCTGTTCTGGGCCGTTCTCTGTCTCGGGTTGCTGTCGGGTTTCCCCCAATCGGCACCTAGCCGGCAGCAGCAGATCGAATCGCACGCTCGCAAGGCTGCGGAATATCTGAAAGAGAACAAACCTGAACTTGCGGCGCCCCAGTTTAAGGCCATTGTTGCCCTCGATCCCAATAACGTGGACGCCCGCGGCAACCTCGGCGTAGTGCTGTTCTTCCAGGGCGCGTATGCGGATGCAATCCCTCAACTCCGCGCCGCGCTGAAAATGCAGCCCACTTTGTGGAAGATTCAGGCTTTGCTTGGCATCGGCGAAAAGCGCACGGGAGAAATTGATGCCGGCCGCCACGATTTGGAGCAGGCATTTCCCAAGGTGAAGGAAGAAAAGATCCGGATTGAGGCTGGGATGGAACTGATCGAGATCTATTCCGGGACGGGCGATCTGGATAAAGCGGCGGCGACGGTGAGCGCTTTGCGGAAGCTGGACCCAACCAATGAAGCTGTGCTCTACACCGCTTACCGAATCTATTCCGATCTCGCCGCTGAGTCCGTGCTCAGCTTGTCCGTGGTGGACCCGAATTCCGCTCGAATGCACCAGGCGATGGCGCACGAACTGGCAAAGCGCGGGAACACCGCGGAAGCGATCGAGCACTACCGGGCTGCGCTCAAGATCGACCCTCAGCTCCCGGGACTCCATTTTGAGCTTGCCGATATGCTCCGAACCTTGTCGACCGCGGAGGGCCGAGAACAGGCCGAGAAAGAGTACAAGGCGGCCCTGGAGGCCAATCCGTTCGATGAACAGTCTGAATGCAGGCTCGGCGATATCGCTCTTCAGAGAGACGATTTGAACGAAGCTGCCGGGCGTTTCACCCGTGCTCTACAACTTCAGCCAGCCGATCCTGAGGCAAGCATCGGCTTAGCGAAGGTTTTTATGACCATGGATCAACCGCAAAAAGCCGAGCCGCTCCTGGAACGTGCCATCCAACTGGACCCAACCAGTGCCTTGGCCCACTTTCGCTTGAGTACGATATACCGGCAAACAGGACGACCGGCAGACGCGAAACGAGAATTCGAGGAATACCAAAAATACGAACAAATGAAGGAGAAACTTCGGACGATTTACCACGATCTCCACCAGGATCAAGCTGTGGGAGAAAACGACGAAGCTCCTGTGAAGTAGTCAGAGTCGTTTTACATCGCCCGCCGCATTGCAACGGTAGGGCGGATTGACGCTCTAGAGTATCGCGATGACCAAGACTCTTTTCGCAGCTACGATGTTTTCATTGGCAGTTCCCCTCTTCGCGGCTTCCTATTATCCCGTGCGCTTGGACGATCCCAAAGCGGTTTATCTAACGCAGAATAATTTCCCTGTGAAGGGCGACGGAATCGCGGATGATTCCGCAGCCTTGCAGCAAGCCATCAATACGGTTCAGGAGAAGACGAACCAAGGCATTCTGTTCGTTCCCGCCGGCCGCTATCGCGTGACCAGGACCATCTATATCTGGCCCGGAATCCGCCTGATCGGTTTTGGGCCTGCACGACCCACATTTGTGCTCGCCGCCAACACTGCTGGTTTTCAACACGGCCCCAGGTACATGTTTTTCTTCGCCGGCGGGCGCCCGCGCGCAGATGCCGATCCACCGGATGCAAACCCGGGCACGTTCTATTCCGCCATCAGCAACGCCGACCTTGAGATTCAGGACGGCAACCCCGGTGCCGTGGGTATTCGCGCTCACTATGCGCAACATTGCTTTCTGGCGCACATGGATTTTCATATTGGCTCGGGACTCGCGGGCATTCACGACGGCGGCAACGTCGCGCAAGATGTGCATTTTTATGGCGGGCAGTACGGCGTCTGGACCCGGAAGCCCTCCCCCGGATGGCAATTTACAATTATCGACGCCACGTTTGAGGGGCAGCGTGAAGCGGCGATCCGGGAGCGCGAAGCCGGACTGACCCTGATCCGTCCGCAATTCAAGAATGTCCCGACGGCGATCTCCATCGATCCTCAATATTCCGATGAACTCTGGGTGAAAGATGGACACATGGAAAACGTTACCGGTCCCGCCGTAATCATCAGTAACGAGAACAGTGCCCGCACCGAAATCAACATGGAAAATGTCGTTTGCCGGAAGGTTCCTGTTTTTGCGGCTTTCCGCGAGAGCGGAAAGCATGTGGCAGCTGCGGCGGAAATCTATGCGGTGAAGACCTTTTCCCATGGACTTCAATATCAGGACATTGGCGCCGTGCCGGCTCTTCATGACGTATATGAGACGGCGGCATTGAGCGCGCTGCCCGCGCCAGTCAAATCTGACATCCTCGATCTGCCGCCGATCGACACGTGGGTCAATATTCGCTCGCTTGGCGCTAAAGGTGACGGCATGGCCGACGATACCGACGCATTAAAGAACGCGATCGCTCAGCATCGGGCGATTTACCTGCCTTCGGGCCAGTATCGAGTGACGGACACGATTACGCTTCGGCCGGATACGGTTCTCATAGGCTTGCACCCAAGCGTCACGCGCATATTGATCGCAGATTTGACTCCAGCCTTTCAAGGCGTTGGCAGTCCAGAGCCACTGCTTGAAACTCCCAAAGACGGGACGAACATCGTGACGGGCATCGGCCTGTACACTAACGGCGTCAATCCGCGAGCGGTGGCAGCGAAGTGGACGGCCAGCACGAAGTCAATGATGAATGATGTTCGGTTTCTGGGGGGTCACGGCACGATCGATCCGAACGCCACCGCGGAAGAGTCGCATAAAATATGGAAAGAGATTTACAACGATACCCATAGTGCCGATTCCAATCTGAATCGCCGATGGGACGGACAATATCCCAGTCTGTGGATCACCGGCGGCGGCACTTTCGTCGGCATCTGGACGCCCAGCACATTCGCGCAGGCGGGCGTGTACATCTCGAACACTTCGACCGCAGGACGAATTTACGAACTCTCGAGCGAGCATCACGTTCGCAATGAAGTGGTTCTGGACCACGCCTCTAACTGGGAAATCTACGCGCTTCAGACGGAAGAGGAGCGTGGCGAGGGCGGCTTCGCACTGCCGCTCGACATCCGGGATTCGAGCAACATCACCTTCGCGAACCTGCACATGTATCGAGTGGTAAGCAGCTATCAGCCGTTCAAATACGCGGTCACCGTCGCGAACTCCAGCAACATACGGTTTCGCAACGTCCATTGCTACAGCGACAGCAAAGTGTCGTTCGACAGCGCAATTTACGATCGGACCCACAACACCGAGATACGCCAGCGAGAGTTTTCCTGGCTGACGATCTCCGGAGCCGCGCCCGCAGTCCCTGCCACGCATCCATCCCCGGTTATCGCCGACAGTGCGAAGCTGGAGAGAATCGCGAGCGGCTTCTTCAATATTTCCGGCGGAGCGGTGGACAGCGCTGGAGACGTCTATTTCGTAGACGCGAAATGGCAAACCATCTACCGCTGCTCCGCTGCTACTGGCCAGCTCTCGAAGGTTCGTGACAATCCGCTCGACCCGGTTCAACTGTTTTTCGATAAGGCCGGCGACTTGATGGTGGTTTCGTACGCGGGCAGGGGAATTGTGTACAGCTTCAGGCCTGGCGCGACTGATGATGATATTACGGTGCTGAACGCTCTGCCTGCGACCCCGCGCCCGGGAATGACGCCAGTTCTCCCCGTCGACTACTGGCGAAACGAAAACGATTTTCTAGAAGCGATTTCCGCAAAGCTGCCTTATCAATTTGTCTCTCCGGATGGAACGACCTTCCTTCCCGCGGGAGAGGACTTTGTCAGCGGGGAACTCTACTATGGCTCGAAGCTGAATAACACGCTCCGAGCTTTTGGGTTCGCCCCCGCGGTTGCGGGCCAGCCCTTTTACCTATCCGATGAATCGGGAGAGAAGACCTATGCTGCGAGTGTTGGCAGTGACGGGACAGTATCGGACTTGAGGATTTTCGCCGAACATGGCGGAGAAAGCGTCGCAGTGGACGCGAACGGCAACATCTATATCGCCGCGGGGCAGGTGTTCGTGTACAACCCAGCCGGCGAACTAATCGATACGATCGACATTCCAGAGCGGCCCTCGCAATTATTGTTCGGGGGCAGCGACAGCAGCACTTTGTTCGTTCTCGCGCGGACCTCCTTGTACGCTGTCCGAACCCGCTATCCCGGGCGCTGAAGGATCACCGAATCTATTTTCTGAGGTGCAGATGATGACACGACAAACTTCGCGACGTGGTTTTCTTGGGCTTTCAGCCCTCGGATTGGCAGCAGCGGTTGCTCCCGCCAAGTTAGTCCGGCCCGCCGCCGCGAGCGGACCCGGACCTGAGAGATCGAATGTTAGCCCGGAGATTTCTGTTTGGGTGACGTCTGGCGACGAACGTTTTGCCGCCGCTCCCAAGGCCACTTGGCGCGAAACTCCAGCGACTTCCGGCTCTGAACAGCTTCGGCTGAAGCCTAGCACAAAGTTTCAGCAGATATTAGGATTTGGCGGTGCCTTCACCGACGCAACCTGCTACACATTCAACCGCCTTGCTCCTGCAGCGCGCGAACAGCTCTTCCATGAACTGTTCCATCCCTCCGAAATGGGGCTTAGCACGGGCCGGATTTGCGTCGGATCGAGCGATTACTCGACAAAGGTTTATAGCTATGACGACGGCGAGCCCGATCCCGATCTGACGCGGTTCTCGATCGAGCACGACCGCGAATACATTCTTCCGATGCTGCGGCAGGCGCGACAAGCGAATCCTGACCTCTTTCTTTTTTCAACTCCCTGGAGCCCGCCCGGCTGGATGAAGTTCAACGGCTCGATGCTGGGTGGCTCCATGCGCAACCACTATTTTCCGGTTTATGCTCGGTATTACCTGAAGTTCTTGCAGGGGTATGCAGCCGAAGGCGTGCCGGTGCAAGCTCTGACGACCCAGAACGAACTCGATACCGATCAGGATGGCAGAATGCCCGCTTGCATCTGGCCACAGGAGTATGAGATTCAATTTGTCCGCGACCACTTAGGCCCGCTTTTGGAAAGCAGCGCACAACCGACAAAGATCTGGCTTTTGGACCATAACTACAATTTGTGGGGTCGCGTCCTGTGCACGCTGGAGGATGAGAAGCTTCGCAAATACGCCAATGCGGTAGCTTGGCACGGATACTACGGGACTCCCGGCATGATGAGCAGGGTCCAGGACGCCTATCCGGAAACGGAGATGCACTGGACCGAAGGCGGCCCCGACTACACCGACCCCGGCTATCTAACGGATTGGTGCAAGTGGAGCGGTACCTTCAGCGACGTGCTGAACAACTGGTGCCGGTCGATCACGGCATGGAACCTGGCTCTTGATGAGCACGGCCGCCCGAACATCGGACCGTTTCCCTGCGGCGGCGTGGTAACGATCAATTCGCAGACCAAGGAGATCACGCGTAGCGGACAATACTGGGCTTTTGCTCACTACTCGCGCGTCGTCCGTCGCGGAGCTCGCCGCTTCGATTCCCAGAGTGCAGCTACCGAGCTGCAGCACGTTGCGCTTGAAAATCCAGACGGCCAGCAGGTGCTGATCGTAACCAACCGGGCATCTGCCAGGGTGATCGAACTCCGGCTCGCGAATATGGCGGCTTCGGTTGCATTGAAGGCAAATTCAGTGACCACCTTGGCCTGGAGGTAGTTCATCCAACTAGTCGTGAGCGGAGAGGTCCAATCCTAAGTGCCAGGTGGAACTTCCGACATGAAAGTCTGGCTGAGCATGCAGTCTGGTTCTAACTTTTCTCCGCGGGAATTCCCTGCTAAAAGGGAAAAATACATGGAATTTCTCTATCGCCCGACGGTTAGTGCACGGGTGCCGGCTGAGGAGTCGCCTGCGGAGCCGCTGCTCCCGGACTTGAAAAGTTTACCTTCGGAACTTCGCGCGATCCTGGCGAAGCTTCGAAGTAAGCTTCGTTCGATTTGAATCCGGCAATTCCCGCGAAAAAGCTGTTGGGGAATTGCTGCACGTACGTGTTGTAGTCGCGCAGAGTATCGTTGTAGCGTTTGCGCTCGACCGCAATACGATTCTCCGTGCCCGCAAGTTCATCCTGCAAGCGCAGAAAATTCTCATTGGATTTCAACTGGGGATAGTTCTCGACAACCAGCAGCAGGCGGCCAATCGCTCCATCGAGCTGCCCGTTGGCCGCGATCTTCTCTTGGGGCGAGCCAGCGGAAAGCAGGGCGGAGCGCGCTTTGGCGATGTCGCCGAACACTGTCACTTCCTGCTGCGCATAACCCTTCACCGTCTCCACCAAATTGGGGATCAGGTCGGCGCGCCGTTGCAGCACAATGTCCACTTGCGACCAGGCTGCCTTTACCGTCTCATTTTTGCTGACCAGCGTGTTCTTCACGCTCACGTACTGGCCAAAAGCAAACAGGACAACCAACAATAGAATAGCCACTATGACGAAGACCACGATCAGTGCTTTGCTCATGAGATTCTCCTGAAAAGCGACATCCGCAAAACTCTACGACGAGCTCATGGTACCGGAGTCCAGCATTTTATCAACTGCGGCGGTGACCTGCTGCACCGCTGCCAGATATCCCGAAAAAACATTCGCCGCATCGTAAGTCTTACGGTCGGATTTCCGCTCTCTCACGTCCAGTACCTGCAGAAAGCCCGAGGCGTCGAACCCAATCCGTTTTGACAATGCCTGCACCGCTTCCTGCTTTCCAACCGGCGCATCGTGACCCAGCACAATCAGCGCGTGGCGAAAGAGCGTGGTGAACGACGAGACCGATCGCAACAGCAACTCCCACAAGCGTGAGTCGCTGCCCGAGGCGAGCAGCAGGTGCTGGCGCAACAGCGCTAATTTTTCCCGCAACTCGTATTCCACCTGGACGCGGTGCAGGTTCGCCGGAATCGACAACCCCTGAATAACATCTTCGCCGAAAAGAACGCGGTGATGCTGTTGCATGTCGATCAACTCAATCGTAAACACATCAACCGAGCGTTCGATTTCGTCACGCGTCATGAACAAAGGTGGCGGCTGCTTCTGCGCGTCCCACCATTTCAACGCAGGGGCCAAGGCCCGCAATGCGGCGAATGAGCTGTCGCGAATCACACAGAAAAGATTCACATTCGAGAACTCGGGATGAAAATCTCCCGCGACCGCCGATCCGAACAGGATCACACTCTCCAGGTTCGCTCCCGCCGCCGCTCGCAGCCGGCTCACAAAGTCGCTAATCTTTTTCTCCGGAACCATTTGCTCCCTCGCTGACTACCAACTGCTGCTAGCTCCGCCGCCACCGGAACTACCACCGCCGAATCCGCCAAACCCACCCCCGCCGCCAAACCCGCCCCCGCCCCAGCCTCCTCCTCCCCTGGATCCACCTCCACCGCCAAACATTCCAGAAAGGAGAATCCCGAAAACTAAGCTGCGAAGCGGAGTAAAGAGAACGATGAGTACGACGACAATCAGCAGAATAATTCCGCCAGCCGATATCCCCCTGCCCGCCTGCTCCGTCGGCTCCGCCGGAGTCGGTGGGAGTTGCGGTGTAGTGAGTTGAACACCTGCGTCCTGAGCAATGACCTGCGCAACGCGCGAGGTGACCAGCAGCAGCGCCTGGCTATAGTTAGCATTCCGCATGAGCGGGACGGCTTCCCGCTGAAATCCGCCCACCTTCCCATCGGGCAGGATAGGTTCCAGCCCATATCCAACCTCAATCCGGGCGCGGTGGTCGTCAATGGCATACAGAATCAGTACTCCGCGGTTGGTGGCCTTGCGCCCCACGCCCCACTGATGGAAGAGATCGACCGCGTAACTCTCGATATCGGAGCCATCGAGCGACCGGACGGTCACCACCGCGATCTGAGCATGTGCCTTCCCGTCAATCTGCCGGCAGATCTCGTCCATCTGCGCGATCGTGTTCTGGTCCAGAACGTGGGCAAAGTCGTTGACGTAGTCGGTGGCTTTGAGCTGGGCGACCGGTTCGGCCTGCGCCGCCAGAACCAGCAGCAGAGCACCAGCAACGCCTAGGCACCATTTTGCGTACGAACTCATCGGAAGCAAAATTGTACAGGACACTGTCGCAACGGGAGAGCTAGTTCGGCAGCGGTGTAAGCAATCCACCGTAGCAACTCAGGCGAAGCGATTATCGATTTTCTTCCATCTTCGCGGCGTCTACGACTCGATGGCCTTCAAGGCCGAAAAGGACCAACCTAACCTCCGTTCGCTAAGAACATGCGGTGTCGGAAATCAAGGCACATCGCTCACAGGATAACGAGTTCGTACTGAGATCGCTCATCCTGTTGATCTTTGGCTGCGGTTTCTCGAATTGGCACGGAAAACGAAGTGCATCTTCGTGGACTCGCCGGATGACTCTGCCGCGCCTCCGCGCTACCTGGCCGTGGGCGCGCTGGTGCTGATGCTCACCGCGCCCTTCGCTTAGCAAGTTCAACTTACTTGCTTTCCCCATCTCGCCATTCCTGCGCGCCTTGGGTGGGATCACAAGTATAAATCTCAGGAATGAGACCTGTTGCGCTCCAGTACGCCTGCGCAATATGTTCCTTGAACGAAGCGGAGGCGGCTGCCTTTAACAGATTGATCGTGCATCCGCCGAAGCCGCCACCTGTCATGCGAGCGCCACAAACGCCAGGACTGCATGAAGCCAGCTCGACCAGCAGATCCAGTTCCTGACAACTTACCTGGTAGTCGTCGCGCAGGCTGGCGTGCGACTGGTACATCAAATGGCCAAACCGGTCAGCATCGCCGGACTGAAAGGCCGTTGCGCCCGCGAGAACGCGTTGATTTTCGGTGACAATGTGACGGCAACGACGATAGACCGTCGCCGGCAATATTTGCTTAAAGGCTTCGAGATCTGCGACCCCAACGTCTCGTAGTGCGCGGATTCCCGGCAGATGGGGCCGCAGGAGATTCACCCCCTCTTCGCAATCGGCCCGGCGACGGTTGTATTCCCCCGAAGCTAGTTCGTGTCTGACCATGCTGTTACATACCACCAGATGGACATCTTGCGGTATCGGCAGCAGTTGATATTCGAGGGAGCGGCAATCAAGCATCAGCGCATGTCCGGCAGCGCCGAAGACGGCGATGAATTGATCCATGATCCCGCAGAGCGTACCGACGTATTCGTGTTCAGCTTTCTGACACAGCCTCGCCAATTCCAGACGAGGAACATCGATTCCGGAAAGCGAGCTCAGGGCGAGCGCGGTCGCGACTTCCAGAGAGGCCGAAGAACTGAGCCCCGCGCCGAGAGGGACATCGCCGTGAATGTACAGGTTGGCCCCGGGCAACTTGTATCCGGCATTTTGCAAAACAGCCGCGACACCCCGAATGAAATCGCTCCAATGCCTTCGAGGCGGACCAGCCAGAGCATCGAGAGACAGGCTGATTCTTTCGCTGAAGAG
>Ga0302182_10000912_pt1 | contig 16766 bp, 12 predicted proteins | sample I_Palsa_N3_1_FD_198781 | JGI IMG/M metagenome (GOLD analysis project Ga0302182, IMG submission 198781) | Peat permafrost microbial communities from Stordalen Mire near Abisko, Sweden - I_Palsa_N3_1 | ecosystem: Environmental > Terrestrial > Soil > Palsa > Peat permafrost | place: Sweden...
CGAATTTCTCGCCGAGGAGTGAAAACCATGGAATATCCCGTCATCCTGAGCGCGGTGCGCACACCAATCGGAAAATTCATGGGTGGACTCGCGCCGCTTTCCGCGCCAGAGCTGGGCGCGAAAGTGATCGCCGAAGCGGTACGTCGCGCGGACATCGAGCCAAAGGTTGTGGACGAAGCCATCATGGGCAACGTGGTGCAAGCCGGGCTGGGCCAGAATCCCGCGCGACAGGCGGCGTTGCGCGGAGGCCTCGATTCGCGCGTGGCGGCCATGACCATCAACAAAGTTTGCGGCTCGGGATTGAAATCCGTAGCCCTCGCGGCTCAGGCCGTTCTGCTCGGTGAATCGGAAGTCGTCGTCGCGGGCGGAATGGAGTCCATGTCCAATTGCCCCTACCTGCTGAAAGGCGCGCGCTCGGGCTTCCGCCTCGGCAATCAGGAAATTTTCGATTCCATGATCACCGACGGCCTGTGGGACGCCTACGAAAACTTCCACATGGGCGTCACCGGCGAGCTCGTCGCCGAGAAATACAATATTTCGCGCCAGGAGCAGGATCAGTTCGCGCTCGAAAGCCATCGCAAAGCCGTGCGCGCGATCAAGTCGTGCTTTTTCGGCGCGCAAATCGTGCCGGTTGAGATTCCGCAGAAGAAGGGCGAGCCGGTCATCATCAAAACCGACGAATCGCCGCGCGAAGACACTTCGCTCGAAGCGCTCGGCAAGCTCAAGCCCGCATTCAAGAAGGACGGCACGGTGACGGCAGGGAACGCGCCCGGAACGAATGACGGCGCGGCCGCCGTGATTGTCACCAGCGAAAAAAATGCCGCGCGGCTCGGCAGGCAGCCCATGGCGCGCATCGTGGCGCAAGCGGTCAGCGGCGTCGAGCCCAAGTGGGTGATGATGGCGCCGGTGGACGCGGTCGAAAAGCTGCTGGCGAAAACCGGTTGGGATCGCGACAAGGACGTCGACCTCTACGAACTGAACGAAGCGTTCGCGGTTGCGGCCATCGCTGTGACGCGCGTCTTGAAGCTCAATCCCGAAAAGGTAAACGTCAATGGCGGCGCCGTCGCGCTCGGCCATCCCATCGGCGCGTCCGGCGCGCGCGTCCTGGTCACGCTGCTCTACGAATTGCAGCGTCGCAACCTGAAGCGCGGAATCGCCGCACTCTGCCTCGGCGGCGGCAACGCCGTAGCCCTCGCCGTCGAACGCTTCTAAAGAACCGACCTGCGGTGCCGAGGACGGAGTGAAAAACGCTGCGCTTGGATTTCGCGCCCACTCGGGTTGGGCCGCTGTGGTCGCTCTCACCGTGACGAAGGGCGAGCCCGTAATCCTGGCCCGCGAGCGGATTCACCTCGTCGAAATCTTCCGCTACGAATTTCGGCAGCCCTACCACACCGCGGAAAGAATGCCCCCCGATGAGGGTCGCGCCTTCATCTCGCGGTCGCAGGCCGAAGCCCGACGCCTTGCCCATCACGCGATTCACCAACTGCAGGAAAATCTGCAAGCGCAAGGCTACCAGCTCAGCCGCTGCGGTCTGGTGCTCGCTTCGGGCAGGCCGCTGCCCGCTCTGCCGCAGATTCTGGCATCGCACGCGCTGATTCACACCGCCGACGGCGAACTCTTCCGCGAAGCCCTACTCCATGCCAGCGCCCGCGCCGACTTGCGTGCCACGACCGCCAAGGAGCGCGAACTCCTGGACATCGCTTCGCGCGCGCTCGGCATAAAACCACACGTTCTAACGCGCCGTATCGCGGAGCTTGGGCGTCCGCTTGGCTCCCCGTGGACCCAGGACGAGAAATGCGCCTCGCTCATTGCCTGGCTGGCCTTGGTTTCCCGTGCGCGGGCTTCAGCTTCAACTCGCACGCAGAAGTCCGCTGACTGAAGCTTCCCTTGTCTCCTCCGCTTCCGCTATCATCAACGGCGCCATGTCAGCCAATTCGATCAAAACGGTAGGCGTGCTGGGCGCAGGAACGATGGGCAACGGGATCGCGCATGTTTTCGCGCGCGCAGGCTACACCGTGATTCTGCGCGACGTCGAGAAACGCTTCCTCGACCGCGGCCTCGACACCGTCACGAAAAATCTAGACCGCGAAGTGAAGAAGGGGAAAATCACGGAAGCGGACAAGCCCGCGATCCTCGCGCGCATTCAGCCGACCACCGACGTCGCCGCACTCTCCGCCGCCGATTTCGCGGTGGAAGCCGTGCCCGAGCAACTCGACCTAAAGCTACGTGTGCTGAAAGACGTTGACGCCGTGCTCAAGCCCGGCGTGATCCTCGCGAGCAACACATCCTCCATCTCTATTACCCAACTCGCCGCGCAGATCAGCCGCCCGGACCGCTTCATCGGCATGCACTTCATGAATCCCGTGCCAGTAATGGTGCTGGTGGAAGTAATTCGCGGCCTGGCCACCAGCGACGAAACCTTCGCCGCCACCATGGCGCTGTGCGAAAAGCTCGAGAAAAAACCCGTGGCCGTGAACGACGCGCCAGGCTTCGTCTCTAACCGCGTGCTGATGCCGCTCATCAACGAAGCCGCCTTCTGCGTAATGGAAGGTGTGGCCACACCCGAAGCCGTGGACGCCGTGATGAAAACGGGAATGAACCATCCCATGGGCCCGCTCGAACTCGCCGATTTCATCGGCCTCGACGTGTGCGTGGATATTCTCGAAGTTCTCTCGAAAGGTTTCGGCGACCCCAAATATCGCGCGTGCCCCTTGCTCAAAAAATATGTCGCCGCCGGCTGGCTCGGCCGCAAATCCGGCCGCGGTTTCTACAAATATTCCTAGCCTTTCCGTTTCCCCCGGGCAGCTACAGCTTCGTGCTCACAACTGGTGCCATCCCGCGTCTAAGCCGCCAGAATTGCTTTGGCGCTAAAGGAATGCATTGCCTAGAAGACCCCAGGAGTGTGAAATGCCCCCTGCCTTCCTTCGTTTGTCGTTTCTTGCTGTCCTGATTTTGTTTTCTGCCGGCAGAACGCCAATTGCCATGGCACAAGCGAAGGACGAGCCGGGCCACGGCCCCGCGCAGATCGACCCCGCACCCATGTTGCTGCGAGCGCAAGAGGTGATGCAGTTCGCACGCGCGCGCGATTCCGTAATTCACTACCGCGCTGTGGCCGCAGCCGAACAGAATTACCAGTCGGATCGTTCCTACCCGCCTTTTTTCTCCATGATGGAGACGAAGGAAGGTTGGCTTGATTTAACGAACGGCGTAGAGCGCATGGATACCCAGATCACTTTTCCGGGGCAGGGGCCCTCCCCCGCGCAGACCAGCTTTACAGACGCCGCCCGTGCTTTCGGGCTGCGAGAGAAAAATCTGATTCCGTTGCCAAGAATTTCCATGCGGGATCGGTGCCTGAACCCCTGGGCTGTCATTCGCGACTGGGCAGCTGCGGGAAACGTGCGGCTGGCCGGCCATGAAGTCTATCGGGATTATGTGCGTGTCGTGCTCACGCGAACCACCTCATCCGGCGAACAGCGTTTATTTCTCGATCCCAAGAGCGGTTTCCCGGTAAAAGTCGAGTTCGAAGAGAAGCATTACTTGTGGGGGCAGCGTCACGTTGAATATCTGTGGACCAATTGGGTCCTCAGCGGCGGCGTGATGGTGCCGGGATCAAGCTTCCGGCTCGCGGACGGTGAGTTGGAAATCTCGCAGACCATGGGCGACGTGACAATAGTCGCACCCGCCGCCGTCCCTTTGATGTCCTTGCCAAACGAGCCCGCGGAGTCCGTGGATGCTTTGCCGCTTTTCCTGCAGTCGAGGGAACTCACGATTTCTAACGTCGGGCCGAATACCTACCTTTTGTCGAATCCAGGCTACACCGAAGCAGTCATCGAAGTCGGCGACGAGGTTTTTCTCTTTGATGCCACACAGGGCGAAGAACGTTCCAGGAAAGATGCGGATGCGATCGCAACGCTCTTTCCCGGCTACAAGAAAATCACGGTAGTGGTCAGCGATCTCGCTTGGCCCCACATCGCAGGCCTACGGTATTGGGTAGCGAGTGGCGCCACGATTGTTGCTCACACCGCGGCGCGCGATTTCCTGCAAGCTGTAGTGGACCGGCGTTGGACTTTCGCGCCTGATCTTTTGGAGCAGAGGCGCAGCACATCTCAGCTGAAGTTCGTGGGAGTGGATGTTCCCTTCCAAATGGCGAACGGAGCCATCAGTCTGCATCCCATTGACGGCATTGGAAGCGAAGTTTCGCTGATGGCCTACCTGTCCACCGAGCGCCTCCTGTGGGCCGGGGATTACATACAAACCGTGGACGAGCCGAGCGCCTACGCCACCGAAGTGTGGCGCGCCGCGCAGCGCGATGGATTACGCCCCGAACGCACGGCTGCCGAGCATCTGCCGCTCACGCCCTGGTCGAAAATTGAGGAATTGCAGAACGCGGATGCCGCTCGCGCAAACCCCAGTTCGAAATAAATGAACCATATTCGAGTCGGAGACGCCTACCAGGATGGATAGGGGAGCGCCCCCGAAAGGGCGTTATCTAAAGCGAAAAAGGGCCCCAAAAGACCTTTTGCTTTTTCTTCGCCTCATGATATTATCCCCCGAAGAAAGGCCGGATGCGGGCTGGCGCTCTCTCTGTTAGACTGGGCCACCCCTGACGCCAGCTTAATCGAATGACAACCTCTCGAGGTGCCACAAATGAACGACGAAAAAACCAAGAATCTGGATTTGGCTATCTCTCAAATTGAGAAGCAGTACGGCAAGGGTTCCATCATGCGCCTGGGGAATAAGGACGTCCTGGTGCCTGTGAACGTGATTCCGACCGGCTCGATCTCCATCGACGCGGCGCTCGGCGTGGGCGGTTTTCCGCGCGGCCGCGTCATCGAAGTGTACGGCCCTGAATCCGGCGGCAAGACCACCCTGACCCTGCACGTCATCGCGGAAGCCCAGAAGCTCGGCGGGCAGGCCGCCTTCATCGACGCCGAGCACGCGCTCGATCCTTCCTACGCTCGAAAGCTGGGTGTGGACGTGGACAACCTCCTCGTCTCGCAGCCGGACAACGGCGAGCAGGCCCTCGAAATCGCAGAAGCCCTCATCCGCTCGAACGCGGTGGACATCATCGTGGTGGACTCCGTCGCCGCCCTCGTCCCCCGCGCGGAACTCGAAGGCGATATGGGCGAGCCGCAAATGGGTTTGCAGGCGCGGCTGATGTCCCAGGCGCTGCGCAAGCTCACCGCGATCGTCTCCAAGTCCAAGACTTGCCTCATCTTCATCAACCAGATACGGGAAAAGATCGGCGTGATGTTCGGCAATCCCGAGACCACCACCGGCGGCCGCGCCCTGAAATTTTATTCCTCCATTCGCGTCGATATCCGCCGCATTCAGTCCATCAAGGAAGGCGACCGCGTGGTTGGCTCGCGTACGCGCGCGAAAATCGTGAAGAACAAAGTCGCCGCGCCGTTCCGCGAAGCCGAGTTCGACATCATCTACGGCGAAGGCCTCTCGCGCGAGGGCGACCTCGTGGACACCGGCGTCGCCAAAGGCTTGCTCGAGAAATCCGGCACCTGGATCTCCTACAAGAACGAGCGCCTCGGCCAGGGCCGGGACAACGCGCGCACGTTCCTGAAGGAGAACGTGGATATCCGCAACAAGATCGAGCACGAACTTCGCAAGCAACTCGGCCTGCTCTCGAATCTCGCTCCCAAGGAAGATGGCGAGAGCGCCAAAGCCGCAGCCGCCGAAGCGCCGAAGCCGGCGACGAAAGCCGCCGCTGCCGCGCAAGGGCGTTCCGCGCGCTAGCTGCTCGATCGAAACCGCACGCAACAACTCACCGCTCCCAGAGCGGCACGGAAGGTGGCCATGCGCGCTGCGCGTGGCCACTGTACGCTTGGCCACTTTCCGCTCGCCAGGGTGCCCACCTGGAAAGCTGTCTTCCTTAACAGTTGCGTCCACCCGCAGGATTTCCTTAGACTTGAACTTCGTGAAGTGCGTGGCTTAGACTTGGAGTTTCGCGAACTACATAGATCGAAATGCAACGTCACCCAGCCTTTCATCAAGCGGTACCGATTTTTTGCCTTTTTCTTGTGGGCGTCCTCGGAGTTGCCTTCGGGGCCACACCGTCGAGCCGCACGCGTCGCAGCCGCACTCCGTCCTACGCCGACCCCGCAAAAAATGACGCCGTAGCTTACGACGACCCCGTAATTCGCCAGATCGCCGTCGAAGCGCTGGGCCATTCGAACGGCTCGGTGCTGGCCATGGATCCTTCCACCGGGCGCATCCTGACCATCGTCAATCAGAAGATGGCCTTCTCCGCCGGTTTCGAGCCATGCTCCACGATCAAGCCCGTCATCGCCCTCGCCGGCCTGCAGGAAGGCGTCATCACCCGCGACAAAATGATCAAAGTGGCGCGCCGGCGTTACATGGACCTGACCGAGGCCATGGCCCATTCCAACAACGCTTATTTCGAGGAAGTCGGCACCGAGCTCGGATTCGAGCGCGTGGCAAAATACGCAGCCCTGGTGGGCATCGGTTCGCGCGCGGGCTACAACATTCCCGAAGAGCAGCCCGGCACGATTCCGACCCGGCCTCCGATCTACGGCGGAGTCGCGCGCATGTCGAGTTTCGGCGAAGGCATCCGCATCACCCCGCTGCAGCTCGCCTCTCTCGTCTCCCTGCTGGCCAACGGCGGCACGCAGTATTACCTGCAATATCCGCGCAGCACCACCGACGTCCAGAGTTTTCAGCCAAAAATTCGCCGCCAACTCGATATCGCGCCGCTCCTGCCCGATTTGCGCGAAGGCATGCTCGCCGCTGTAATGTACGGCACCGCGAAACAAAGTTACGACCCCGACGGCGAACAGGCCCTCGGCAAGACCGGCACATGCAACGATGAAACTATGGGCGGCAGAATCGGCTGGTTTGTCTCCTACGCCGATCAGGCCCACCCGAAAATTGTTCTGGTCGTCTTGATTCGCGGCGGAGGCCGCAGCACCAACGGCCCGCACGCCTCCGAAATCGCCGGCCGCATTTACCGCGGCTTGCGTGAGCGCAATTATTTCGCGGAATCCTCCTACCGCCGCCAATACACCGCCTCAGCAGGCGCGTCCAAGTAACCTCCGTTCTCAGCGAGTCATCCGCGCCCTCATATCTCTCCGGCGTCCAAGCTCACAATCGAAGCTCGCAATGGTTTACTCGAATGAGCCGTCCCGCGCATTTTCCCTTCTCGCACGCAGTGGCCTGCGCTATTCTTCCTTACTCTCGAGGCGAAGGCAGATCGAAACCGTGGCAAGGCGTTGGCAAATCGTATTTTGGGTCGTGTTCATCGCGGCGGCCGCCGCATGCATCGGCGCGTCCTATTACGTTCGCGATTCCGCCGAGTCCGAAATTTCCTCGCAAGCATCTTTCGCCCGCGAAGAAGCGCGCCGCATCCAGGAGCAGGTGGTTCTCTTCAGCGAGCGCATCGTTCCGAGCGGCCATCCTTTCCACGCCCTGCTCGAAGATCTTGGCATCGATGCCGGCACGGCCGCGCGCCTGGCTTCCTCCGCGCAATCGGTTTTCGACTTGCGCCATTTGCGCGCCGGCAATCGCCTGGCCGTGGGACGCTCGGTATTAGGTGAACTCCGCGCCGTGCGCTACCGCATCGATCCTGACCGCATGTTGTGGATTGCGCCCCAGGGCCGCGAATTCCATTCCGAAATTCAGACCATTCCTTCCGAGACGCAAACGGCCGGCGTCGCCGGTGAAATTCACGGCTCTCTTTTCGAAGCCGTGATCGCCTCCGGCGAAAGGCCGGAGCTCGCCATGCGCCTGGCCGAAATCTTCGGCTGGGACTTGGATTTCTACACCGACCCGCGCCCCGGCGACACTTTCCGCGTGGTCGTCGAAAAAAAGCAGCTCGCGAACGGCGAACTCGTTTCTTACGGCCGCATTCTCGCCGCCGAATACAACAATTCCGGGCGTCCCTATCGCGCCGTGCTGTTCCACGATCCTTCGGGCAACGTCGCGTATTACACGCCGGAAGGGAAGTCCATGAAGAAGGCCTTCCTGCATTCGCCGCTGAAATTTGCCGCGCCCATCACTTCGCATTTCAGCGAGCATCGCTTCCATCCGATTTTGAAGGAGTATCGCCCGCACCTGGGAATTGATTACGCCGCTCCCAGCGGCACTCCGGTGCAGACCATCGGCGACGGCCGCGTCGTTTTCGCGGGCCCTAAAGGCGGAGCGGGAAACCTGATTGAGATTCAGCACACCAACGGCTACACCACCTACTACATGCATCTCTCGCGGATTTTGGTGCGTTCCGGCCAACACGTGCAGCAGGGGCAAAGCATCGGGCTCGTAGGCATGACCGGCCTGGCCACCGGCCCGCATCTCGATTTCCGCATCCAGCGCCGCGGAGAATTCCTGAATTTCGAGCGCTTGCCTTTGCCGCCGTCCGATCCCGTAACCAAGCGCGATTGGAGCGAGTTCACCGCCGTGCGTGACCGCGCCCTCGCGTTCATGCCCGCACCGCAATCGCCACAGGGCGCCGCCGTCGCAAAAAACGCCGTCCCCGAAGCTCCCACAAAAAAGGGAGCCAGCGCGTCAAACTAGCGCCGGCCCCCTGTTTGCAATCTACAGCTTATTTTTGACCGAGGTTACTTCTTCACCGTCGCCGCTGGCGCGAACGCATCCGCGAACGCCTGGCCATTCGGCGTTCCCAGACCGGTCACGTTGTCCCAGCCCACTTTGGTTCTTAGCCCCGTGTCCGTTCCGAACGTGACGATGTCCCACTCGTCGTCAAACGGACTGTTGTAAATGCCGCTGTAGAACACCTTGGTTGTATACAGCGGCTCCGCTAGTTCTGCCGCCGTATATTTGGTGAAGCCGGTCGAGTCCTGGATGACCGCCTTCGGGTTCGTCGCCGAGCCTACCGGCACAACGTCCGTGATCGCTCCCGCGGGCAGGCTGTAGAGATACGGCGCGGCTTGGCCCAGAGGCTCACCCGCCTCCTGGTTGGCAATGGCCCAGATAGCAGAGAACATCGGCGTAGCCAGACTCGTGCCGCCATAAACTGCTACGGCCTCTCCGGTTCCGTCGAAAAGCACGATCTCAGCTCCCGTGTACGGGTCTGCAAGCCAGGCAATATCGGGAACCTGGCGCCACGAGCCCGCCACGTGTTTCTGGAAACTGGGCTTACGGAAGAAACCACTCGCGCCTCCACCCGAACCAAAGTAGAAGCCGAAGTTGAGCGGCGGATCGGCGACAAAGCCGCCATCGAACGGCGGGGCAACGATTCCGGTGATGTTCGTGCCCCAACCGCTTTGCCATGCCATCGTGTTGTCTGGGTTCAGCGCCAGACTAGTGCCGCCGACTCCCGTGGCCCAGGGCAGATCTGCGGGACTGCTCACTGTCGCCGGAATGCCGAAGACAGTAAAGTCGCCGTAGTCGCTCGAGGCGTAGTTGGTTGATACCCCGGAGACCGCAGCCAACTCCGAAATTAGATTTTCCTGGTTGAGAATCACTGCCGGGAGAAATGATTCGATCGCGCCAAAGCTCCCGGAGATTGTGTTCCCCAATCCATAGGTGACCGCGTAAACGGTCGCATTGTCGATGTCCGCGAAACTCGGTGATGGCGGCACCAGCAACACGATGTTAGCCCCCGGAGCGATCGCGTGCGACCACTCTACATCCAGGTTGATTTCCGGATCCACTCCACCGCACTCGCAGTTATAGGGGTAGTAGATGATGTTGAAATTGCTTGAAGTCAGCGGCGGCAGCCCATTGAGGCTGCTGAAAACGTTGGCGTCCGCGGTGATGTACGGCGAACCATACCAATCTACGATAACGATCGTCTGGCCTTCGCCGTGGAACCCTTCCCCATACAGTCCGTTCAGATTGTAAGCCGTGTAAATCTCAGCCGGATCGTAACCGCAGGGAGGCAGGCTTCCCAGGCTGGAGTTCGTGACCGGCTGTCCGTAGCCGTTCCCGGTGAAAGTGCCGAACGGCAACGCTCCCCCGGTCGTGAACACTTGCGTCTCCGTGCCGGTAAAGCACTGTCCGGAATAATAAATTCCGTTCGTGATCGGACCCTGTTGCTTGGTAGCGGCCGCCGCAGCGCCGCCGAATCCGTTTTTCACTTGCTGCGCGGGATGGGTGGCTTCGTAGTCGTCCAAGCCGTACACGGCAGAAACCAACGGGCCAGCGGCGCCTGCGATGACGGGATCGGTTGTGTTCGCGCGGTGTGTCTCCGATCCCACTTGAAACTTGTCAATTTTCACCGCGAATGCCTTTTCCACTTCGCCCACGGTTCCTCGCGCGGTCACCGAAAAGTTCCCCGGGCCCACATTCACCACGTTCAGGTGATTGGCCGTCAAGAACGCCTTCACCGTATTCACTTCCGCGGCTGTCGGCGCAAATTGACTCAGCAATTCGGCCGGTTTTAGCCAGTGACGGTAGCTTGGTGAACTCGGGTCGTAAAGTTGTCCTGCAAGCGTATCGAGCCCGCTTCGGTTGTGAACCTGCAGCCAGAGCGTCACGCTGACTGAAGTGGACGCAGTCTCCGGCCCCATGTTCTTCCCGATCGAAACGAATCCCGGCGTGTTGCCCGCAATCGTCGTCGCCGCCGACTGTCCCGCCGCATTGCCGGCCATTAAAGTGACGGCCAGGAATACAGCCGCCACAACTCCAAGTACTTGCACGAACCGCAAGCCGGATACCGCTTGCGGCAACACTTTTACCCCGCTGTTTCTCATTGGTTCTCCTTTGCGAATTCCAATTGGTTCAGAATCGTCTGCTAGGCTCGGGTAGGCACACCAAGGCCCCGCTGCTTTTTGTTGGTAATCCTGGAGAGGTCAAAAGCCGCACCGAGTGGAGTGTCGTATATTGTGAACCAGTCTGAATGTCAAGTCCTGGTACTCGAAAATTCTGGGATTTTGTTGATGCCGGCCTCGTAAAAAAGACCAATCCTCTTTATGCCAGCCGTGATTGCCCGCTCCTTCCCAGGCCCGGCTCCGTAGGACTCCAGTCCATTCCGTGCCCAGGTGCGGGTAGCGGCAACGACCAAAAGCGGAATCGCAACCGGGTCCTAAGCGTGGCGACGTCGGCTAACCTTCTGCGTTGACTTGGGTTCGAGCGCCAGCCTAAGATGTTTTCGGTTCGCCTTGGATTTCCACTTGTGATCGGCCGAAGCGTCTCGCATTACAACATCGTCGAGAAGGTCGGTGCAGGCGGGATGGGGGTAGTGTACCGGGCCCACGACGATCGCCTCAATCGGGACGTCGCGCTAAAGTTCCTTCCTGCTGAACTCCTGAATAACGAAGCCGCTCGCAGCCAACTGCTGCGCGAAGCCCGCACCGCCTCGGCTCTGAATCACCCCAACATTTGCACCATCTATGACGTTGGCGAGTCCGAGGGCCAGAACTACATCGTGATGGAATTTGTAACCGGAAGGCCGCTCTCCGAGCAAATCCCGGAAACCGGTTTACCGGTCGAAACAGTCATCCGCTACGGCGAGCAGGTCGCCGACGCTCTGGCGCATGCCCACGACCACAGCGTGGTGCACCGCGATCTAAAAAGCCCGAACGTTATCGTCATGCCCGGAGGCCGTGTCAAAGTGCTCGATTTCGGCCTGGCCAAGCACATGACCCCGGGAGAAATCAGCGCGCAGACGCAATCGCTCAGCACCCTCACGCAAGAAGGCGCCATCGTCGGCACCATGCATTACATGGCCCCCGAACTTTTTCGCGGCGAGCCCGCCGACGAGCGCAGCGACATTTGGGCGCTCGGAGTTTTGCTTTACGAAATGGCCAATGGCAAGCGCCCCTTTCGCGGCCGAACTTCCTATGAGTTGAGCTCCACCATTCTGCACGACGTGCCGCCTCCGCTTCGCGATAACGTCCCATTCGGACTGCGTTCGGTCATCGATCACTGCCTTGCCAAGGAACCTGCACAGCGTTATCAGCACGCGAGCGAGGTGCGCGCCGCACTCGAAGCCCTGCGCACGAACTCCGCGGTCTTCTCCGGCGGCGCCATCCCCATGCCCGGCCCCTTGCCTGCGCCGGGATTTCGCTGGCGGCTCCTGATACTTCCCGCGGTCCTCGTTCTGGCGCTTGCCGCCGTCCTTGGCTGGAAATTCGCGGGCAGGAAACAGCGCGTCACCATGGTCGGAGGCTCGTCCAAAATTCAGTCACTCGCCGTGCTCCCTCTCGAAAATCTTTCCGGCGATCCCAAGCAAGATTATTTTGCCGACGGCATGGGCGACGCCCTGATCACCGATCTTTCGCAGATCAAGGAACTTCGCGTCATTTCGCGCACTTCCGTGATGCAATACAAAGACAAGCACGAAAGCCCGGCGCAAATCGCGAGCGAACTCGGCGTGGATGCGCTGGTGGAAGGTTCCGTCGCGCGCTCCGGCGATCACGTGCGCATCTCCGCGGAACTGGTCGAGCCGCAAACGGGCCAAAATTTGTGGGCCAATAGCTACGACCGGGAAGTCACCGACATTCTTGCGCTCCAGAGTGACGTGGCCCGCGATGTCGTGGACCAGATCAAAATACAGCTCACTCCTCCCGAGCAGCAGCGCCTCAGGAAAACACGCACCGTCGTTCCCGAGGCCTATGACGCTTACCTCCAAGGCAACTACGACGCCGCCAAGCGCACCGGAGAATCGCTCAATCAAGCGGTCACCGATTACCGCCGGGCCATTCAACTGGATCCCACTTACGCCCCCGCGTACGCCAGCCTGGCCGAAATGCTCGCTCTATTGACCGACTATCAGGACGTTGCCTCGTCCCGCGTGCTGCCCGAAGCCGAGGCCGCCGCTAACAAAGCCCTGCAGCTCGATGACACCCTGGCCTCGGCGCATGCCGCCCTGGGCCTGATTCGCTATACGCGCCTGGAGTTGCCGGGAATTCTTTCTGAGTATCAGCGCGCGCTCGAGCTAAACCCGAACGATGCCAGCGCCCATCAGTGGTATGCCCTGGCGTTGGCCGAGCTGGGCAAAAGCGACCAGGCCATCTCGGAAATTTTGCTGGCGCAGCGCCTCGATCCGCGGTCCTTGATCATCAACGCCAACGTAGCCTGGTGCTATTACATGGCCGGAAAGTACGACCAGTCCATCGAGCAATCGCGCAAGGCGCTCGAGCTCGATCCGAATTTTGCCGTGGCCCATGAATATCTCGGCCAGGCCTATCTGGAGAAAGGCGAGTACGCACAGTCCATCGAGGAGTTGCGCAAGGCCGTTGCAATTTCTCCGCACGACACCTCGATGAAGGCCGAGCTCGCCAACGCCTACGCATCCGCAGGCCAAACGAAAGAGGCGCAGGCGCTCTTGCGCGAACTCCTTGAGCAATCCGCGCGTGGCCACGTTTCGTCCTACAACTTCGCGCTGATCTACACCGGCCTAGGCGACAAAAATGAAGCGATCCGCTGGTTGAACAAAGCGTATGACGAACGCGCAGTCCGGCTAATGAATTTGACCGTTCATCCTCGGTTCGCCACCCTGCGCTCGGACCCGCGCTTCCAGTCCCTCATCGAACGAATCGGGCTCCCGGCCCCGCCGGCGGATTCCGTCTCGAAGTGAAACGGCCTGCGCCCTGCCAAGTCTCCGCGCGATTCGTCTTGACGCATCTGTGAGCGCGGACTAGACTCCAAAATCGAAAGCGCGATCGAATCGCTTCGTCACCCGGCCACGCTTAAGCGAACGCTGAATATTTTCTGCCAGGAGAAAAATATGGCTAAAAAGATGGTCTCTTTTCATTCCATCACCCGGGCAATTACGAAAACCCAAAAGTCGCTGCGCGCGCTCCAATCCAGCGTCACCGGCGAGGGTAAGGCGAAGATAAAAATGGACCTCGCGGCCCTGCGTGACGCCGAAGAGAAAGTGAAAGGCGCCTGCGACGCTCAGGATTTTTTGCATCACCTTCAGTGGTTTGAGCTCGTTCCCAAGAAGAAGAAAAAATAACGGTCCGGAAGACGCCGCTTCGAATCATTCCACGCGCGACAAGGGATGCAGAAAGCGAAACCATTCTCTTTTCGGCGCTCTCCCTTTCTGCTCTGCTACTGGAAAGGCGAGCGGCTGGTATTTGAAAATTACGCCACCGGCGCGAAAGCCAGCGCCGCGTCCATTACTTGTGAAGTTCTGAATTTCTTCAGCGATTGGCGCACCGCGGAATCTCTTTGCGCGCACCTCGATCGGTTTTCGCCTTCCTCCCTGCGGCAAGCTGTCGCCGCGCTTGTTCGGCAAACGTTCTTGCAGCGATCCGGCCGCACGGAGTCTCCCGCCGAGCGCAAAATGCAATCCTGGCGGCACTGGAATCCGGCCGCAGGCTTCCTGCACTTTTCGACGAAGGATCTCGCGTACGAATCCGATCCCAGCATGCTGCGCACTCATCTGAAGCGCCTGGTTCGCGCGCAGCCCCGGCCCGCGTCGGTGAAGCGCTATCGGCACGCAAAGCAAATCTCACTTCCGCAAGCACTCACGCACGGAGAATTCCCGCGCGTGCTGGCCCAGCGCCGCACCTGGCGCCGTTTTTCGCCGGACGCGATTTCCGCCGCGGATCTCGGCACGCTTCTCGGCCTCACTTGGGGTGTACAGGAGTGGGCGCAAGCGCCGGAAGTGGGCCGCTTCGCGCTCAAGACCTCGCCCTCCGGCGGAGCGTTGCATCCGATTGAGGCCTATGTTCTCGCGCGCAACGTCGGCGGTATTTCCCCCGGCCTCTATCACTACGACGCCGAGCGCCACAAGCTCGAGCTGCTGCGACGTGGCCTCAGCGGCAAGCAGATCACGGGTTACCTCGCGGGACAAGACTGGTTCGCGGGAGCCGCGGCCGTGGTCATGATGACCGCGGTGTTCCCGCGCACGCAGTGGAAGTACAAGTTCCCCCGCGCGTATCGCGTGGTGCTGGCGGAGGCGGGACATCTATGCCAGACGTTTTGTTTGGTGGCGACGTGGTTGGGCCTCGCGCCCTTCTGCACCATGGCCCTGGCGGACTCGCGCATCGAGCGAGATTTGGGAATTGATGGAGTGACGGAATCGGTGCTTTATGCCGCGGGAGTGGGGAAGCGCCCGGCGGGAATGGACTGGATGACCGCTTCGGTGCCGGAATCGATCGCGAGAAAAACGCCGCGCGCCAAAGGCAAGCGAAAATCGAGCCGCAGGTCGCGCTAGGCTTTGAGTTCCCAGGTATCGCCGGAGCGCAGAAGTTTCGCGAGATCGCCCTTGCCCTTCTTCTCCTGCACCGCGCGAATCTGATCGTTGATCAAGTCTTCGTAGCGCGGCACGTTGTCCCAGGCCCTCAGGACGCCGATGGGAGTGGGGAATCCGGGGCGGTGCTCCATGTGCGCGAGCAGGAAAGCGTAAGCAGCGCGCGGATGCTTTTCGTCGTGCACCAGCAAATCTTTTTCCGTGATGCCGTTGCCGAGCTCGACGACTTCCAGGTCGAGCCCGTTCAGGCGAATGCCCTTGTCCCGGTTCTTGCCGAAAATCAGAGGCTTGCCGTGCTCGAGTTGCACCACTTTTTCGCTGCGCGCGTCTTTTTCGGTGATGGTCTCCCACGCGCCGTCGTTGAAGATATTGCAATTCTGCAGAATCTCGACGTAAGCCGCGCCTTTGTGCGCCGCGGCCCTTCGCATCGTTTCTTTCAGATGTTGCTGGAAGACGTCCACCGAGCGCGCCACGAAGGTGGCTTCGGACCCAATCGCGAGCGAAATGGGATTGAATGGGCGATCCGCGGTGCCGAACGGAGTTGACTTCGTTTTCTTGCCCAGCTCGGACGTGGGCGAATATTGTCCCTTGGTCAGGCCGTAAATTTTATTGTTGAAGAGCAAAACTTTCAGTCCCACGTTGCGCCGCAGCATGTGGATGGTGTGGTTGCCGCCGATCGAAAGGGAATCGCCGTCGCCGGTGGCGATCCAGACTTCCAGGTCCGGCTGCACGATCTTGAGTCCGGTCGCGATGGCCGGCGCGCGGCCATGAATGGTGTGGAACCCGAAGGTGTTCATGTAATAAGGGAAGCGGCTGGAGCAACCGATGCCGGAAATGATCACGAATTTTTCGCGAGGGATTCCCAGCTCGGCGAACACCATTTGCGCGGCGGAAAGGATGGCGTAATCTCCGCAGCCGGGACACCAGCGAATTTCCTGGTCCGTTTGAAAATCCTTTTTCGTGTAAACCGGCAAAGTGGCCGTGGTCATTTCCGCGCTCCTGGATTCTTCAGTCGAGCATCTCTTCGATTTTCTGTTCGATCTCGGAAGTCTTGAAGGGCTTGCCCTGAATTTTGTTGAAGCCCTGGGCGTCCACCAGATACTTGGCGCGCAGGACCATCACCAGTTGGCCCATATTCATTTCCGGAACGAGAACTTTTTTGTAGCGCTTGATCACTTCGCCGAGATTCGTCGGCAGGGGATTCAAGTGCCGCAGGTGCACGTGCCCGATGCGGCGGCCTTTCGCTCGTTGCGCCTGCAGTCCGGCGGTGATGGGACCGTGCGTGGAGCCCCAGGCGACGATGAGCAAGTCTCCGTCGGGATCGCCTTCCGGCACCACATCGGGAATATCATTGGCCACGGCTTCGACCTTCGCCGCGCGCAGACGCACCATGTGCTCGTGGTTGAGCGGCTCGTAGTTGATGTTGCCGGTGACGTCCTGCTTCTCGATCCCGCCGATGCGATGCTCGAGCCCGGGTGTGCCGGGAATGGCCCAGGGCCGTGACAAAGTTTCGGGGTTGCGCTTGTACGGCAGGAAGCCTTCCGGATTGGTTTCGAAATGCACGGGAATTGCGGGCAATTCATCGACGGTCGGAACTTTCCAGGGCTCCGCGCCGTTAGCAAGGTAACCGTCA
>Ga0302182_10000915_pt1 | contig 16726 bp, 17 predicted proteins | sample I_Palsa_N3_1_FD_198781 | JGI IMG/M metagenome (GOLD analysis project Ga0302182, IMG submission 198781) | Peat permafrost microbial communities from Stordalen Mire near Abisko, Sweden - I_Palsa_N3_1 | ecosystem: Environmental > Terrestrial > Soil > Palsa > Peat permafrost | place: Sweden...
CAAGGTCCAGATCAGCGGCATGGAGAGGCCGAATGATTGTTTGGCGAGGGCATCGGCGGAATCGCGCATCACGATGATTTCGAACGAGCCCCATCCAACCAGTTGTACCGCGTTGATTACCGCAGGCACGGACGCACCGCGCAGTCCCAGTGTGGGCCGCAGCGACGACATGGCGGCCAGGCCCGTGTCCGTGCCGACCACGCCCGCGAGCGCCAGCAAGATCACGCCGATCACCGTGCCGATCACAATGGCCGCGAGCGCATGCGGCAGCGACATGCCCGGCACGAGCAGCGCGCCGGCCTGCGCCACCAGCAAGCCGATGCCGAGTGAAAACCACAACGCGAAGGCGTCCGATGTGCCGAATGCGCGGCGCGCGGCGGGCACGGGCAGAAGCGGCGCGTAAGTAGATGCGCCGGTTTCGCCATTAGTACCCGTTGTGTTCTCCGTCGTGTTCCCTTGTCCCATTCGTGTTTTGTCCTTATCTGTAGGGCTTGGCCCGGTTCATGCGCGTTTCTTCGGTTCGTCCGCGGCTGTCATAATCACCCGTTGCGGCTCGATTCGCGTTTTTTCGAGGTTAAACGCCCATTTTGAAGCAGCGGCGGCGTCCGTCTCGAAAAGCGCACGATTATCGCTGTCTTTGCCCAAATTGCACCACCCGACCTATTCGGAAACCCTCCAGAGCGCCATGTTCGAAGAAAACCGTGCCAATGTTCCGCTTGCCGAGCGTCTGCGTCCTCGCACTATCGACGAGGTCATCGGCCAGAAACACCTGCTCGGCGCCAGCAAGCCGCTGCGTGTCGCGTTCGAGTCTGGCGAAGCGCATTCCATGATCCTCTGGGGGCCGCCGGGCGTGGGCAAGACCACGCTCGCGCGCTTGATGGCGGCGGCGTTTCACGCTGAATTCATCTCGCTGTCGGCGGTGCTGTCGGGCGTGAAGGACATTCGCGAGGCGGTCGAACTGGCGCAGATTCATCGGGCGAACGGGCATCAGACGCTGGTGTTTGTCGACGAAGTGCATCGCTTCAACAAGAGTCAGCAAGACGCGTTCTTGCCGCACGTGGAGTCGGGCCTGTTCGTGTTCGTTGGCGCGACGACCGAGAATCCATCGTTCGAGGTGAACAGTGCTTTGCTGTCGCGGGCAGCTGTTTACGTGCTGAAAAGCCTCGAAGCGAGCGAGCTCACGGAGTTGCTGGACCGGGCGCAAGGCGAACTGGGCGGCCTCACGTTTACCGATGAAGCCCGCGACGCGCTGATCGGTTCCGCCGATGGCGACGGCCGCAAGCTGCTCAACAATCTTGAGATCGTCGCGCGGGCGGCGGCGCAGCAAAAGTCGACGCATATCGACGGGACCTTGCTGGGCAGCGCGCTTGCCGAGAATTTGCGTCGTTTCGACAAAGGTGGCGACGCGTTCTACGACCAGATCAGCGCGCTGCATAAGTCGGTGCGCGGGAGTAATCCGGACGCGACGCTTTACTGGTTTTGTCGAATGCTGGATGGCGGCGCTGATCCGCGTTATCTGGCGCGGCGCATCGTGCGCATGGCGTGGGAAGACATCGGTCTCGCCGATCCGCGCGCGGGGCGAATCGCGCTCGATGCCGCCGAGACCTATGAACGGCTGGGCACGCCGGAAGGTGAGCTGGCGTTGGCGCAGGCGCTGATTTATCTGGCGGTCGCGCCGAAATCGAATGCGGGCTACAAAGCCTATAACGAGGCGCGGCGGTTTGTCGGCAAGGACCAGTCGCGCGGGGTGCCAGTGCACTTGCGCAATGCACCGACGAAGCTGATGAAGGAGTTGGGCTACGGGCATGAATACCGTTATGCCCACGATGAACCCGACGCGTTCGCGGCGGGGGAAACGTATCTGCCGGACGGCATGCGCGATCCGCATTGGTATGAGCCAACGCCGCGCGGGTTGGAAGGCAAGATCGGCGAGAAGATGGCGAGGCTGGCCGAGATGGACGCGCAATGGCGGCGCGAGAACAAGACCGAGAAGAAGTGATCGCGGCCGCGTGCGGCGGCATTACTGATGAATAGCGTAACGACCAATTTCAAGACGGGTTTTTCTGGAACGCAAAACGCCCGGAACGTCAGGCCGAACGGCTAACCCGTCCAAAGCGCGTCAATAACCCTTCGGCGCTGAGCTAAAATCGCGGATTCGTACTTACTAAGAACCGGCCCTGCCATGCTCGACATTCAACTTCTGCGCAAAGACCCCGACGCTGTCGCCCAGCGCCTGGCCCAACGCGGCTACACCCTCGACGTCGCCGCGTTCGCGGCACTGGAAACCGAACGTCGCGAGATCCAGACGCGGACAGAAGAACTGCAGATGCGGCGCAATACGCTGTCGAAGCAGATCGGTGCGATGAAGGGCCGTGGCGAAGACACTGCTGCGGTGATGGCGGAAGTGGGCGGTATCGGCGACACCATGAAAGTGTCGTCGGCGCAACTCGACGACATCCAGAAACGCCTCGCTGACCTGATGCTCGGCGTACCAAATCTGCCGCACGAAAGCGTGCCGGTTGGCCGCGACGAGACGGAAAACGTAGAGCTTCGCCGCTGGGGCACGCCGCGTTCGTTCGATTTCGAAGTGAAGGATCACGTCGATGTAGGCGCTCCGCTCGGGCTCGACTTCGAGACTGGCGCCAAGCTCTCCGGCGCGCGTTTCACGATGTTGCGCGGCCAGATCGCACGGCTGCATCGTGCGCTTGCGCAGTTCATGATCGACACCCACACCGAGCAGCACGGCTACACGGAGGCGTACACGCCGTATATCGTGAATCCGGAGATCCTGGTCGGCACGGGGCAGTTGCCCAAATTCGCGGACGACATGTTTCGGGTGGAGAAGGGTGGCGAAGAAAATACGGTCACGCAATATCTGATTTCGACCTCTGAGATTTCGCTGACGAACACGGTGCGCGAAAGTATTCTCGACGCCGCTGCGTTGCCGGTGAAGCTCACCGCGCATTCCCCCTGCTTCCGCTCCGAAGCGGGCTCGTATGGCCGCGATACGCGTGGCCTGATCCGCCAGCATCAGTTCGATAAAGTGGAAATGGTGCAGGTCGTATCGCCGGAAAAATCGTATGACACGCTCGATGAAATGGTCGGACACGCCGAAGCAATCCTGCAGAAGCTCGAATTGCCGTATCGCGTGATGACGCTGTGCACTGGCGACATGGGGTTTTCGGCGTCGAAGACATTCGACCTGGAAGTCTGGCTGCCGGCGCAGAACACCTATCGCGAGATCTCGAGCTGCTCGAACACTGAAGCATTCCAGGCTCGCCGGATGCAGGCGCGTTTCCGGAACGCGCAGGGCAAGCCCGAATTTGTTCATACGTTGAACGGGTCGGGACTGGCGGTCGGGCGCACGCTTGTTGCGGTGCTTGAGAACTTCCAGAATGCGGATGGATCGGTGACGGTGCCAGCGGCCTTGCGGCCGTACATGCGTGGTGTCGAAAAGCTGGAAGTGCCGAAAGCGGAATAAGCGGCGGATTGAGCCGGCGTGTTGTAACCGGCTCACAAAAAGGGGGTTGGAAATCGATTCCGAGTCGTCTATAATCTTTCTCTTCGCTGAGCATCGACCCGCTCAGCGAAGGCCGCAAAGAGCAGTAGCAAGCACTAAAGCGGTTGCAGTAAATGGAAAGGTGGCAGAGTGGTCGAATGCGCTGGACTCGAAATCCAGTGTACGTTTAGGCGTACCGTGAGTTCGAATCTCACCCTTTCCGCCAGAATATCGAAAAAACCCTGTGAGTTTAACGACTTACGGGGTTTTTGTTTTTTTGGCCCATCAATCAGCCCATCAGCTAGCAGAAGTCAGAAGTCTGTTCAATTGAGCCGTGGACTATTGCCAATCGATTGAAGCATCGGCCCGCATGCTTGCGGGTCTTACTTCATCGGCTGCAGCGTGGCGAAGCGATGCGGCGTTATGGGCACTTCTTATTAATGGTCGTAGGGCTCTTTCAAATTAGTGTTCTACCGGTTATCAAGGTTTGTGCGTGCCCGCGCATAGTTTGACCGGCGCACGATCCGTAATTGACTGGACCGAGCGGCGCAATGTTGTCTACGCTCAATAAAAACTTTTGGGGTGTGGTCCCGAAATACGTTGGTCAAGCGCCAATCTGATCCGACGAGCGACGGATCAAGCCGACCACTTATAAGCACAGCAGGCCGCCCTTGCCAAATGACACGCCGTACCAACGTCTCGGGACACCCATCGCGACGTGCAAATTCTCGCCGAGAAATTCCGCTTATAGATGTCATTGCGAACACCTTTTCAAAAATTTTAGCCGGAGGGAAAATGAGCCTTTGCCCCGTATAATAGTTAAATACGCTGGGGAACACCTCAATCTTAGAATTATCTACATTGGTCAAATTTTATTAAAATTTAATAGTCGTTTCAGTTATTTGCGCCGATTAACAAAATGTCCTGCATTTCCCACATACCGGTCGGAGCGCTGAATGGCTTCGAAAGGCAAGTAGACGTGAAACGCGCTGGCCGGTAAAGCCAGCGTCTTTTATTAACGTGAAGTTAGAAGGAGATTTAAACCGTGAAATTTCCAGTTGCGATTCACAAAGACCCCGGCAGCAGCTACGGGGTCAGCGTGCCTGATTTTCCGGGTTGCCACTCAAGCGGTGACACCATCGAAAACGCCCTTGAAAGCACGCTTGAAGCAATAGAAGGCTGGGTTGAAACGTCCATCAAGGCGGGCGATACAGTAAAGTTCGAGCCGAGCGATATTGAAGCCCTTCGTCAAGACCCTGATTATGCAGGCGCATTTTGGGCGTTCGTAGATGTGAATCCGGCAAGGTTCGACACGAAATAAGAGCGCCAACATAAGCTTGCTGCACTTCGTGCTTTCCCAAATTGACGAACACGCGGGGTAGCGCCAAGCGATGAGGGTCGGATTTTTGCGCGTGCCGTGCTGGATTCACGACGTTACGTCTGCCTTAACGTTTGGCCGATAGCGCGCGGTTTTATCGTCATCGACCTGCGCGCCGATATCGCGCATTTTGGCTTTCACGCGCACCAGTTCTTCAGCGGTTAAAACAAGATGCGCGGCGGCATAAAACAAACGGTCTTCACCCATGACGCGGGGCGATTCGCCGCCCGTGTATTTGCGCCAATGTTGACCACCCGCGAGCGTGAACAATGTCGCGATGCCGTCACTTGTCTTTTTAATGCCTCTTTAAGCCGTCTTAAATCGGCGGCGCTTGGAGGGCTATATGACATATGCAAAACCCGCCTTACGGCGGGTTGGTCGTTTAATTGGTCGCGAAGTATTTAGCGGCTGCAATAAACACCGCCATTAACCCTGACGCCCAAACAAAAGGCATCCAACGCAATTCGAGATTCAGCTTGGCCGTTTCCGCCATCAACTTGGCAATCTCAGCTTCGGTTTTGATAAGGTCCATGTTTCTTTTCTATTATTTTGCATTCGTTCGGGCTTCGGGTTACGCGACGTGCGTCGTCCGCAACAAAATAATAGCCCCTTCGGGATCGGTCAAATAGTCTTTCGAAGTTAGATTTAACTTCGTTTGCGCCAACCATTAATGTTCCGCATCCTTCGCCTCGCAAATCACTTGTTTCATTGCAACAAATGAACGAACCGATGCTCCAAGTGGGCTGGAGAAGCCATCACGACGACCAAATGCTCAAGGGCTTCCGCCGTCAAAGACCACGAACATGCTTCGCCCACGCTTCCATCAGCGGCCTTCGTTGCTCAAGCAAATCCGTGCGGTGATAAGCGGCTTCTACTTTGTTGGCGACGGTATGCGCAAGCGCCCGCTCTGCCAAGTCGCGCGCATATCCTTGTTCGCTGGCCCAATCACGAAAGCTTGAACGAAAGCCGTGCGCAGTTGCCACCCGTCGGGGCGTGTCGCTGTGTGCTTTCACGCGACGCAAGGAAGACGTGAGCACCATGTCACTTAGGCGTTCGCCGGGAATGGTCCATATGCCCGCCTCAAGGTCGAACTCGTCCCATATCGCGCCGCGCACTTCGCCACTACGCGCCGCCGTCAGTATCAGAAACAATAAGGCGGCGCGGGTGGCTTCGCCCTGCTTGAACTCGACTACGTGTTTTTTCACAAACGCGGGCACATCGCGCCAAGGCATCGCGGGCTGATGATCTCTCTTCCCTGACTGCTTCGGCAGGATGTGATCGATCAACGGGGTTTTGCCGTTTTGCGCCACGAATTCCGGCGCGTGCCTCTCTGCCGCCGCGCGTTTTTTCGTCAGCACTTCGGCAGCAAGCGTTCTATATCGAAGGTCGACTTGCCGTCGGGATTTTTGCCGGCCGAACTTCGCGACAGATTGTTCGACGTCCTGCAGGCCCAGTTGTCCGGTTTCTCAATACTGGGTGTCGGCCGGCTTGACCAATCTTCGGTGCCGGATGCGGATGTCGGCTCGGATGCCGCCTCCGACGTCCCGACAATGGAGGGCGGCCGATACACATGCACAGGCGCCACAGACAGCGAGACTGGCTTGTCAGCGGCCGGGGCGACCGGGTCAGTGGCCTGGGCATCTGCGATGAAGCAAAGCGATCCAGCGGCCACGGCTGTCGCCAGCAAGCATTTGCGGACATTGAGAGCGAGGTTGTTCATACATGCACTTCCGTTGTGAGAGTCCGGTGTCTGTGGGGGCAGCGGCGGGCAGGTCAGGGCAAAGGCCAAACGTTTTGCGAAATGCAAACGTGAATTCACTGATTTGGCCTGATTAATTTCGTCATTATTTCAATATTCGTTCCAAATCGCTAACTCATTGCATTTAAGTAAGTTAATCGTTAGGCATACTGTTGTTGATGTTGTTGCAAATAACAACAAGCCAATCGCAACACCCTTCTTCCTGGCTAGTTTTGACATAGAAATTTATAAATAATAATGCCAAAAAGCGAATTAGGATCGTTCCGATTGGTCACGTACATCCTCGCAATTTAATATTTCGCTCTGTTGCGCGATTCAGATCAATGTAAATTCCGCGAATGGTATTGCAATGAATGTGCACGAATGTGGCAATTAACGTTGCTGTTCGATTTAATGTTACGTACCAATCCCCATGTCCAACTTAAAGAAAGTTTTTGCCGCACTAGTCATCGCACTGACCGGCATTTCGTGTTCTCAAGCAAGCGAGTTCGCCGGCCCCTACGCCGGTGTCAAACTTGGAGAGAACTGGTCTGACGCGTCTGGCGTTCTCAACAAGCCATCCCATGCCACGTTCTTCCCCGGCCTGACCGCAGGCTACGGGTTCGATGTGCAGCAGTTCATGATCGGCGCAGAAGCGTTCGCGGATTTCCACCATGGTTCGACCACCTACAAGGATGGTGGTGTCGATCTCAAGGTCGGAATGCCATTCAACACGGTCATGCCCTATGCGCGTTTAGGCCTGACGGGAACATGGCCGAATGCACGTCTTCACGGCGGCGTCGGCGTTGAATACAAATTCATGAAGAAAGTTAGCGTCGCGGCTGAGTGGACTGCTGATTCAAGTAGCCATGACGGAACCAAACGCAGTAACAACAGCGTCACGGTCGGAGTTCACTACTACTTCTGATTGGTTTAATAATTAATTGAGCCAATATTAAAAAATCCCCGGCGAGTTATTGATTCGCCGGGGATTTTATTTGACTGATACGAATCGAATTCAGGTTGTGCAACGTGCAATATCGAAGCGCATTTCCGGCTCTGGTAATCCGCCATAATCTTCTGAAGATTTCTGCACCTTCACCGTCGACCCATTTTGCGATGGTGTGAGCGTAACCAGCCATGCGTTCGGCCCAACCAGCAATTCCGAGGCGCTACCCAGCTTCGATGTCGACACCGAAGGCAGTTTGTCTTCAAGGCAATTCAGCACGTCACTGGTCTGGCGGTGCGACGACACGTAGATCACCGGACTCGAAGCGCGAAGTTCAGGGACGCTTGCGGAACTGCACGCAGCAAGCGCAAGCACAGACGCAAACAAGGATGTGAGCGGGACAACTCGGCGTGAGGGCATAAGCAATGGCGTCAGTAGAACTGGGCAACAAACTAGGCAACATCAGGACAGAAACAGCCGCAAATCAGGGGCCAAAACAACCGGCGCAACCCGCGCAAGCAAAACTGAATCAAGCTGGATCAGAGCCTAAAGCATGACGTCGCGCGACCGCAAGGCAATCGAACACGCCATCGAAAAAAGAGCGGAAAAGCGTGCGATGCTATCATCGCCGGCATCCTGAATTAATGCGTCAGCGATACATCGATATCGCGCGCCGACACACCAACGCTCCATGGCCATTACACTCAAGTCGCCTGCCGACATAGAAAAACTGCGTATTTCCGGGCGCTTGGCCGCAGAAGTCCTCGCGATGATCGGCGAGCATGTGCAGCCGGGCATCACCACCGAAGAGCTGGATGCGATCTGCAACCGGTTTATTGTCGAAGAACTGAAGGCGATTCCGGCGAACGTGGGCTACATGGGTTTTACCAAGACCATTTGCACGTCGGTGAATCACGTGGTCTGTCACGGTATTCCCAGCCCCCGTGCGCTGAAGGACGGCGACATCATCAACATCGACGTCGCGATCATCAAGGACGGTTATTTCGGCGATACCAGCCGCATGTACTACGCAGGCACGCCGAGCCGCGAGGCTAAACGGCTGTGCGACACGACGTACGAGGCAATGGTCGCCGGCATTCGGGCGGTGCGTCCGGGCGCGACGCTGGGGGACGTGGGTTTTGCGATCCAGACCGTGTCGAACCGTGAAGGCTATTCGATCGTGCGCGAGTATTGCGGACACGGCATTGGTCGCGTGTATCACGAGGATCCACAGGTGCTGCATTACGGACAACCGGGGGCCGGATTGCGTTTGAAGCCCGGACTGGTTTTCACCATTGAGCCAATGGTCAATGCGGGCCGTGCTGCAACGCAGCAATCGCGTGACGGCTGGACCGTCACGACGAAGGACCGGTCGCTGTCGGCGCAATGGGAGCATATGGTCGTGGTGACCGACGATGGCTTCGAATTGCTGACACCCTGGCCCGACGGCACGGGCGAATACGCAGCACCCTAATGCACCCAGCAGCACCGTAAAGCACCATGAACGAGCGGGTGGTGGGCTGGAAGACCCATGGTGAGGGCACTTCGTGCATCGACTGCAATAATGATTTGACTCGTTCGCCTGTTCGGTTGAAGCTATTAAACAGACCAAGCCGGCTTAAGAAAGCTTAAGAAGCTTGTGAAAGCTTGAGAGAAAAACACCCGCATGAGTCCTTCACTAACTGTTCGCAGGATCACCGCGCATCAAGGTGCCGTCCTGCGCGAGCTTCGCACGGCCTCATTGCGCGAGGCGCCTTACGCGTTCGGTGAGACGCTGGAGGAGGCCCTGTCCGCCGACGTCGCAAGCTTCGACGAAACGGCCGACCGCCACGCGAATTCATCCGCTACTGCGTCGTTTATCCTGTACACCGAAGGTCATCCAGCGGGTTTGGTGGGTGCGTTTATCGACGAAGCGCCTGCACCGCGCGCATTCGTCTACGCGTTGTGGGTTGCCCCGGCCGTGAGGCATCTGCGTGGTGGCGAACTGCTGGTGAACGCTGCTACGCAGTGGCTCGCGGAGCGGCGCGTGCATGACGTCTTTGCCTGGGTCGCCGACGAAAACCGCAACGCCATGCGTTTCTACGAGCGCCTGGGCTTTGGTCCTACCGGTGAACGTCGCCGGATTCCAGCGCATCCCGAGGAATATGAAACGCTGCTCGTGCGCCGCGTCATCGACCAAATGAGTGATCACGTGACCTGAGCGTATGACTTGAGCATTTGATCCGCCAGCGTTCGCCGCGGCTGGATTAGCCACGGCTCGCGTGGCTTGGTCCGCCCCGGCTCATCTCGCCGTCCCCTGTCTCGCTTATCTCTTTTCACATCATGCTGCCCGCGTTCGGGCGGCAATCTGAAATTTTCCGTTTGCTTGCGCTCACGCCTGTAAAATACGCAAAATTTTTGGCTTTACCTATGTCGCTCAAAAAAACGCCCTTTTTCGAATTGCGCAGCGGCTCTGTCGACACGCTTTTGTTTGTCGTCAAGACTACCGACCTCGACGCGCTGCGAACGGAACTCACGCGGCGCTTCGAAGCGACTCCCGAGTTTTTCGCGAACGATACTGTCGCCATCGACGTGCGCCGTCTGGCTGCCGACGAGCGGATATCGATCAGCGAACTCGCGGCGTTGCTCGACAGCGTACGCATGCGCCCGATCGGTGTAGTTGCATCGGGGGATCAGGCATGGGCGTCCGAAGGCGCACTGCCGTTGCTCGAAGCACGCGACCGGCGCGGTGCGCCGAAGCCGTCGGTGGACGCGGGCGTCGAGAACACCGAGGCGGCTGCGGTGATCGAAGCGGCCGTGGCGCAAACGCCTGCGCCCACCGCGCCGGTGCCGAAGACGACCATCATCGACCGGCCGTTGCGTTCGGGCCAGCAGGTCTATGCGAAGGGCGATCTGGTCGTGCTGGGGCTGGTGAGCTACGGCGCGGAAGTGATCGCGGAAGGCAACATCCATATCTATGCGCCGTTGCGTGGCCGGGCGCTCGCGGGCGTGCACGGCAACCTCGACGCACGCATTTTCTGCACGTGTCTGGAGCCGGAACTGATCTCTATCGCCGGCATCTACAGGACGATGGAAACACCGCTTGGCCCCGATGTCCTGGGCAAACCGGTGCAGATCTGGCTCGACGAAGAAAAACTGATGATCGAACCGCTGCGGCTGACCTGAGAGGCCTGAGACGAATCAGCCAGGCGCGCCTGATGGGGACGGCGCGCTTTTCGGACAGGACGCGAGCGGATTTAATTGACGAACACAAGGTACAGGAATGGCAAAAATCATTGTGGTGACTTCGGGCAAGGGCGGCGTCGGCAAGACGACCACCAGCGCGAGCTTCGCATCGGCCCTCGCGTTGCGCGGGCACAAAACGGCTGTTATCGACTTCGATGTCGGCCTGCGCAATCTCGATCTCATCATGGGCTGCGAACGCCGCGTGGTGTACGACCTCATCAACGTGATCCAGGGCGAAGCGAACCTCAACCAGGCGCTGATCAAGGACAAGAAGTGCGAGAACCTGTTCATCCTGCCGGCCTCGCAGACCCGCGATAAAGACGCGCTGACGCAAGACGGCGTCGAGAAGATCATCAACGACCTGATCGCGATGGACTTCGAATACATCGTCTGCGACTCGCCGGCAGGGATTGAATCGGGCGCGTTGCTGGCCATGCATTTCGCCGATGAAGCATTGATCGTGACGAATCCGGAAGTGTCGTCCGTGCGTGACTCGGACCGTATTCTCGGCATTCTCTCGTCGAAGACGAAGCGCGCGATTGAAGGGAAAGAGCCGATCAAGGAGCATCTGCTGATCACGCGCTACAACCCGAAGCGTGTGAGCGAAGGCGAGATGCTGTCGCTGACCGACATCCAGGAAATCCTGCGGATCGAGCTGATCGGCGTGATTCCAGAGTCGGAAGCCGTGCTGCATGCATCCAATCAAGGTCTGCCGGCCGTGCACCTCGATGGCACTGACGTGGCTGAAGCCTACAAGGACATCGTTTCGCGCTTTCTCGGCGAAGAAAAGTCCCTGCGCTTCACCGACTATCAGAAGCCAGGTCTGTTGCAACGCATCTTCGGCAACAAGTAAGGGGACGCAATGTCGATTCTTTCGTTTTTGCTGGGCGAGAAAAAGAAGTCCGCTTCGGTCGCGAAGGAACGCTTGCAGTTGATCATCGCGCACGAGCGAGCGGGCGGACATGCACCCGCCGATTACCTGCCGGCGTTGCAACGAGAACTCGTTGCCGTGATTTCCAAGTACGTGAAGATTTCGAGCGACGATATCCGGGTGAGTCTCGAACGTCAGGACGATCTCGAAGTACTCGAAGTGAAGATCGAAATTCCATCGGTTTGAAGGTGGATGACGGTTTGAACCAGCGCTGAGTTATTTCCTTGGCGCGCAACATCCAAAGGCCGGAATCATTCGATTCCGGCCTTTTCACATGGTGCGCCTGCACCTTTAAGTCGCATAAGTGACTTACATCAATATTCGGTTGCAGTTTAGCCATCGCCGTTACAAGGGCGCTGTCGGCTAAACCGTGTCCTCGCGCATTGAGTGTGTATCGCCGCGATACGCGGTGACCAACTCAAGAGGCCGATCATGAAAATACGTTTGTTCGTTGTCCAGGCGGCGATTGTTCTGGCCGGTGTTGCGGCTGTCGCTGGAAGCGCGTCGGCTGAAGTGATTATCGTGGCGCCGAACGCGCCGCCGCCCGTGCGCGTGGAATCCGTTCCGCCGGCTCGCGTGGGTTATGTGTGGGACAACGGCCACTGGCGCTGGGAACACGGCCAGTACGTGTGGAATCCGGGGCATTGGCAAGTCGAGCGCGTGGGGTATCACTGGGTGCCGGGACACTGGATCGCGCGTGGCGGTGCGTGGCGCTGGATGCCCGGGCATTGGGCCTGACGCCTGACCTGCCTGCCTGCGATACGTCGTTAGCCTTACGGGCGGCTGCTTAAGCGCCGCCCGAATCCGATGAACCCGTTCCGGAGTTCCACATGAAAACCAGACTATTGATTATTGGCTTCCTCGCAACCTTGCTGGCTGGTTGTATTGTCGTGCCGGCGCATCCGTATGCTTACCATCCGGTGCCACGCGTCTACGTTTATTAAACGTCGATTAAGTTTGCCCGAGCTTTATTTGGTGACCGGCTCTTCGTCCTCGACGGCTGTTTCCGGCACTTCGGGCGATGCCCGGGGCACGGGCAAGGGCAGTGGGGTCATGTAGCGCTCAGCTAACGCTTCGTACAGCGGCGGCGAGAAGAAGCGCGACACCCGGCTCGCAATCAGCGCCGTTGCCATGAGCGAAATCACCAGCGCATGACCGTTGATCATTTCCATCACGATCACGAACGACATGATCGGCGACTGTGTGACCGCCGCCAGATAACCCACCATGCCGAGCGCAATCAGCATCGACAGCTGCATGTGGCTGAAGACCATATGGAGCACGTTGCCGAAGCCGGCACCAATCGATAACGACGGCGCGAAGATGCCGCCTGGGATCCCGGGCAGATACGAGCCGATCATCGAAACCATCTTGAGCAGCGGATACAGCGGCGAGAGCTGCTCGTGGCCTTCCAGCAGGCCACGCGCCTCGGCGTAACCGCTGCCGAAGGTCGTGCCGCCCGACACAAGCCCGACCACGGCGATGATCAACCCGCAGAGCGTGGCGAACACAACCGGGCGTGTTGCGTGCATCTCGCGCAGCCGCGCCGGAATCCATTTGGACGTATTGAGCAGCAGCCAGCAAAACACGCCGCCCGCGATGCCCGTCACGATGGCTGTGAGCAGCACCGCGACCGCCAGCAAGCTGGGGAAATGCGCGCTGACCTCAATGGTGCCGAAATAGGTGTAGTTGCCGTTCAGGCCAAGCGCGACGATACCCGCGAGGATGATGCCCGTGATCAGCACGCCGCTCGTACGCGCTTCGAAGCTGCGCGTCAGTTCTTCGATCGCGAACACAATGCCGGCAAGCGGTGTGTTGAACGCCGCCGATAAGCCCGCCGCCGCGCCGGCCAGCACGAGTTGCCGTTCGATACGGGCGTTTGAGCGGGGAAACAATCGTCGCAGGTTGTACATCAGTGCTGCGCCGACCTGGACGGTCGGACCTTCGCGGCCGATGGTGAATCCACCGAGGATCGCGATAAACGAGATGCCCATCTTGGCGATCAGGATGGCTGGCGACAACAGCCGCGTCCCCAATCCCGGTGGGCTGTGCAACACGGCAATGACCTGTGGAATGCCGCTGCCTTCCGAGCCGCGGAAGAACTTTCGCGTGAGCCAGACGGATAACGCGGCCACCGCCGGCGTCAGGATCAGCGGCAACCAGACATGGTCGTGCTGAACGGCGCGAAACGCGTTATAGCCCCAGTCGATGAGCTTCGCGTACAACACCGCGACCAGTCCGACCGCGATTGCACCAACCCAAAAAATGCCGTAGCGGTACCAAAGGCTGCGCGCACGTCGAAGCGTAAATCGGGGGAGAGAGCGTAATGCGCGAATCATATGCAGTGAGCCATGCGACCGGCTGTCGGCAAAGCGGTGATTATACCGATCTGCCTCAATAATCCAGCCGATTGGCGCCTGTTAACGCGTTTTGAAAAAGAAAATGGGGCGCAGCTATGAGCTGACGCCCCAAAACACTCTCGTCGGGGTGGCGAGAGCGGAGAGAAGAATGTAATTAACAAGTAATGTTTTATTCAGGTTTTTGAATGCCACGCAAACGTTTCAACAATAGCCCAGGGAGTTTGAAAGTTTTATCGATTACTGTATTAGGCGGGACGTGGAGTGCTTACTGAAGATCAGGTTGTCATTACTTCGAAAGCGACTACGGCAGCAATGGCGCCGGCATTTGCAATCAGCGCCTGGAGCACGATCCCGCGCCAGCTCGTTGTCCGGAAACGCACGGCCAGCATGAGTGCCGTGAACAGCGCAATGGCGATTATTGCAACAACATCAGCACTTTGAAGATGAATGCGCATGACGCCAGCCTCACGAGTGTTCAGTCTTTGTTGAGCGTTTGTTGAGTATAGGCAGCGTGTGCCGGTACGCAAGTTGCACAAAAATAGGCAATGGCCCGAGCGTTGCATTTATCTAATGATCTGATGGGAATTTTCCGGGCGCTGTCCGTACTAACCCGAGTTGGCGTTTTCCCGCGCAGGGCAAGCCTTATCGACGGAGCTGCATTTATGAATTCCCCGAATCGCCGTTCTCTCGAAGTGGATTTTTTCCGGGGAGTCGTGCTACTGGTGATTGCCGTCGATCACATTTCGGGAAGCGTCTTATCCAGATTTACACTCCATAGCTACGCGTTCTGCGATTCCGCAGAGGTTTTCGTGTTCCTAGGGGGATATGCATCGGCTGCTGCTTATACAACGCTGGCAGCGAACCGGAGTCACGGGGCCGCGCGCCGCCGCTTCCTGAAGCGCAGCTGGGAAATCTATCGCGCATACCTCTTCACGGCCGTGATGATGCTGTTGGGCGGCGCGCTGCTGATGTGGCTGCGCATCGACACTCCGATGATGCAGATCACTGAATGGCCGTCGTTCCTGGCGCGGCCGCTGGGGCTTACGGCTGATGTCGCGACGTTGCGGCATCAGCCGTATTTATCGGCGGTATTGCCCATGTACGCCATGTTTGCGCTCGCCGTGCCGTTCGTGGTGCCGTTGGCCGAACGTAAGCCGGTGGTCGTGCTGTTCGGCAGTCTCGGCGTATGGCTTTTTGCGTCATCGCTCGCGCAATGGCTGCCATCGGCATACGCGGAAGGGTGGTCCTTCAATCCGTTCGCATGGCAATTGATGTTCGCGCTCGGCATTTTGGCGCGTGTGCAGCCGATCTCCACCGAATTCCACGATTCGAACACCGCTCGCTGGATGACCCGCGCGGCAATTCTCGTGTTCCTGACGTTTGCGTTCGCGAAGCTGTTTCTGGAGACGCAGGCGCCGCCCGGATATATGAAGCAGAACCTGGCGAGCCTGCGCATTGTGAGTTTTGTGGTGATCGCGTGGCTGTTCGCTCAGGCGGTGCACGCGGGGTGGATCAACGCGCTGGCGAAGAGCCTGCCGAGCGTGGTTAACATCGGCAAGCAGGGGCTGGTGTGTTTTATTGCGGGCGCGTGCATGTCGCTGGTCATCGACACCGCCTTGCGGCTCGTATCGCTCGGGCAATATCAGTGGATAGCGGGGCTGAGCGGCGATGCCATCGCAATTGGTAGCCTGATCTGGCTGGCGGCGTTCTGGCGCGACCGTAAGGAGGCGCAGCGGGCGCGGCTGCCGAAACGCCCGACGGTGCCGGCCCATGCGACCCATCGGCGTGACAGATGAGAGAGGGAGTTTGAACAACGCGTGCCGGTGAGCTTTACAAAGCCTCGCCGGCACGCACTGAGCGCTACGAAAGCTTGATGTCGCGCGTTTCCCGCATGCACAGCACCCCAATCAGGCTGATCGCTGCCGCGACCGACACATACCCGCCGACCCACGCCAACCCGCCGCGATTCGCCAGCAACTGCGCGATGTACGGCGCCACCGACGCCCCCAGGATCCCGCCCACGTTATACGCGACACCCGCGCCGGTGTAGCGCACGTTGGTCGGGAACAACTCGGGCAGCAGCGCGCCCATCGGGGCGAAAGTCACGCCCATCAGGAACAGTTCGATGGTGAGAAACAGCGCGACCGCGTAGGTGTCGCCGCTGCCGAGCAGCGGGGCCATGGTGAAGCCGGACAGAATAGCCGCGATACACCCCACGATCAGCACCGGCCGGCGGCCGAATTTATCGCTGGCCAAGGCGGAAAGCGGTGTCGCGATAGCCATGAAAATCACCGCGAAACACAGCAGGCCGAGGAATTTCTCGCGCGTGAAATGCAGCGTCGAGACGCCGTACGAAAGCGAAAAAACCGTCGAGATATAGAAGAGCGTGTAGCAGACGATCATCGCGATCGCGCCGAGCAGCGTCGGTTTCAGGTATTGGCTGAACAGCGTCGCGATAGGCATGCGCACGCGTTCCTTTTTCTCGATAGCCTCGCGGAACGCCGGCGTTTCCGCGATTTTCAGGCGCACATAAAGTCCGAGCCCCACCAGCACCGCGCTGACGAGAAACGGCACGCGCCAGCCCCAGCTACGGAATTGTTCGTCGGTGAGCGAGAGCGCCAGACCGAAGAACAATCCATTCGATGC